>OGPH01000074.1_pt1 | contig 119773 bp, 102 predicted proteins | sample 1552891 | NCBI WGS metagenome assembly OGPH01 (sample SAMEA2580272, study PRJEB22360) | human gut metagenome | biome: human gut; feature: human-associated habitat; material: faeces | place: Denmark | collected 2008/2010 | reverse complement strand
ATCAGATTCATTAAGAAATGTCGTGTTCAGTGTCTTAATTTATGAGACCATTATAAAGCCTACTGGAAACAAACCTATATATAGAATTAAATATGAAGATTGTCGAAATATGGTGAATGCAATGGAAGATTCTTTTCATTCGGATGTCTTTGGTGTTGAAAAAGAAAAAGGAAAGGTCGAAGGCATTCTTGCAGCGGTTTACCAAAGTGCGTTTGGTGAAGATGCGTACCCTTCTTTAGAAGAAAAAGCAGCTAATCTTTTGTATTTTATGATAAAAGATCATCCATATGCTGATGGATGTAAGCGAATAGCAGCCTCATTATTTTTAGAGTTTTTAGTTCGTAATAATGTACTTTATGAAAAAGGACAAAAGAGGATAAGCGATGGTGCTTTAGTGGCAATAACATTGATGATTGCTGAGTCAGACCCCAAAGAAAAAGATATTATGGTTAATTTGGTAATGAATTTGTTGACAATGTAAAATGATTTATAAATCGGAATTTGACGGGATGAAAGCGAGAAATAATTATGGAGATATTTACTTTTAACGGCTATGATGGAGAAAAAATAGCACTGAAATTAAAAGAAGTCATAGGATTTCCTGATTCAACAAGCTATGAAGGTGGCTACGATATAATTTGCTCATTGGAAATTGATGTTGGCTGTTATAAGGCGAAATTTGATAGATACTATTCAGCAACAGGTGCTTTGTATAGTTTTTCAAATCAATTAAAGGAATGCTACGAAAGATTGGAAGGAGAAGCAAAGTATGCATTGCTCTTAGAAAACGATTTAATATTTACCGTAACAATGGGTTCTTCTGGACATGCAATGGTAAAGGGTAAATTTCAGGAAAGGCCTGACATTAATAACGTTCTCTCTTTTGAAATGGATACAGATCAATCATGTTTCCTCTCTGTAATTAGCGGAATAGAAAGTCTGAAAGATAAATATGGAGATATGCAAGGTGTAAAATAAGTGGAGTTGTCGATAAATCGGGATTTTATGAAATGTTAAGAGGAAGCTAATGAGAATGATGGTAGAAAAAAAGAAATCAATAGTTTTAATTATTATTTTACTTACAATTGTTGTTATTTTTATTTGTGGTCGATATTATTTTGCACACAATAAAAGTTATAAAAATGAGGCAATTGAAAAAGGTGATTATATATATCTTAATGGAGTTAGATATTCTCAAACATCGAAACTAGAAAATTATAAAATATCAAATGTGGTAATTTGTACATCTGACAGTGGGAGAAAATTATATGAGATAGAAGAATATCCTGATTATGAATATATCGCGGGATATTATGCATGGGACGGTGTAATATATAAAAAAGATGAAACAGACTGATAACTTCAAGTTTGCAAAGCCTGTTGACATGAATTTATGGAGGTGAAAAAATGATGATGTTTTTACGTTTAAGAAATATCTAAATACATAGGCCTATATTAAATAGGTTTGAGGTGGTAAATACTACTTTATATGAACTGAATGCAGATCGTATAGAGGAGATTAAGAGCAGTCCGTTCTTTTGGATTGAGAGAACGACAGATAGTACCGTTGAGGATACAGTAGCCTGTGTTGAAAAACATTTTTGATTACAGGTTATTTCTTGACAAACCGCCGAATATCGTTTATCATAACAGGTGTTATGATGAAGAATAAAAAAGAAACCATGGAAAAAATTAAACAGGCAGCCTTGGAAGAATTCTATGAGAAAGGATATGCCAAGGCGAGCCTTAGAACGATTTGCAGCCGGGCTGGTGTTACGACGGGAGCGATGTATTTTTCTTTTGAAAACAAAGAAGCATTGTTTCGTGCTATATTGGAACCGCTTGTGCAAAGTTACGAGGACATACTGGCAAGGTGTATGCAGATGGAGATGCAAGAGTTGTCCGAAGGTCCGGATGTCGATGTGCTTATGATGCAGTTCATTTTAAAGCATAAGAAAGAGGCCATTGTCATTATGGAGAAGGCACAGGGGAGTTGTTATGAAGGCTTCCGGAACCGCATGGAACAGATGATGGAGCAGTCCTTTCTGGTGTATTATCAAGGTAAGCTGAAGACGCCGCCGGATCCGGGACTGCTTAAGATACTGGCAAGGCAGCGGTTAGACAGCTGTTTAGAGATTATGAAAGAAGATTATGATATGGAATACAGTTTGTATTTGGTAAAACAGATCGGCATTTATGCCGCGGGGGGAACCGAAAAATTAATAGAGCATTTAAAAGAACTTCACAGCCGTTAGTTGTGGAGTTTTTTTAATAACATAACATTTTATAACAAACGTTACGATGGAAAGGATGAATATTATGAAAGAGAAAGTAAATGTGACAGGGCTACCGGAAACGATGATTCAGACCCTGTATGCGCGGGCGAAGGAATCCGGGAAGGAAAATGCAAAGATTCATGATGACATGGCAGTCGAGATGGTGTCCAGACTGGATTATGATTTTTCCAAAGCCGATCAGGATAAGGCAATGAGCTATGGTGTGATCGCCCGGACAATCGTGTTAGATGAAATGGTAGAGAAGCATTTGAGTGGACATCCGAACACGATTGTAGTAAATATTGCAAGTGGACTGGATACAAGATGTTACCGAATGCAGGGGAAATATGTGCGCTGGTATAATGTCGATCTGCCGGAAACAATGAAGATCCGTGAAAAGTTTCTCACAGAGAACGGATCAATCAGCCAGATTGCCAAATCGGCAATGGATGCATCGTATATCGACGATATCGAGTATGGCGGTGAAAATGTATTGGTTATCATAGAGGGACTTTCCATGTATCTGAGCGAAGCCGATGTGCTGCAGATGATGTCTATTATCGAGAAAACGTTCCGAAAAGTGACGGTAATGATTGAGACGATGTCTCCTTTTGTCGTAAAGCATATAAAAGAAAAATCCATCGAGGGAAGCCGTGCGAAATTTACATGGGGCGTTAAAAATGGAAAAAAATTACAGAAACTTGTTCCTGCCTTTACTTATAAAGGGGAGGTCAGTCTCGTAGAAGGTATGAAAAAAATGTTTCCGATATATTGTGTGCTTGGAAAGATTCCGGCCATTCAGAATTTTTCCAATAAAATTATTGTGCTGGAGAGATAGAAAAGAAGGGGACGGGAAAAGGATTTTTCCCGCCCCCCAATTTCTTCTTTTTTTTTTCACATTTATATGTTAGAATGGTAACAAAATTGAGTGATAGTCAGAAAGGAATGGAACGATGAACAAAAAAATAGGAATTATCATAGGGGTATGTACAGTGGCAGCCGTTGCGGTCATTGCAGCATTGAGTGTATTCTTTTATAAGGAAAATAAATCCGGCAGCAGTGACAAAGCGGTGACCAATACGGATGAAGGTGACAATCTTGCGGATGGTCAGATTTTTGATTATGAGAAAGCAGGGTATATTTCGCTTGGTAAATACAAAGGCTTGTCTGTAGATGTAGAGCCGGAGGTCGATGACATTTATGGCGCGATGATGGATGATGCGACAGAGAATGAGGTTTCAAGTAAAGATGCCATAAAGAGCGGCGATGTCGTAAATATTGACTTTACCGGCAAAAAAGATGGAAAAAAAATCGATGGCACCAGTGCGGAGGATACGTATGTGTGGGTTGGCAAAGGAGAGTATATTGACGACTTTGAAAATGGTATCATTGGCATGAAAAAAGGAGAGAAAAAGACGGTAGACTGTACTTTCCCGAGTGATTATGATGAAGAAGATCTTGCAGGGCAGACGGTTCAATTTACGATAACAGTAAATGATGTCGTTAATGACACGATTGCCAAAAAAGTATCTGACAATAAATGTAAAAATGTGCAGGAATATTACGACAAAGTCAAGCAAGAGCAAAAAGAAGATAATATCAATAACAAAGGTGAACTGGTATGGGATTCCTTTAAGGAGACCTGCGAGGCAAAATCCGTGCCGGAAAACATGCTGGCGCAGTCAAAAACAGATGTAAATCTCATGTATACCAATTTTGCTGAGATGTCAGGGATGACATTGGATGAACTTTTGGAAAGTTTTGGCATGGATGAAGATGGGGTATCGGAAATCGCGGAAGACAGTGTGATCGATGTGATGATCGCTAAAAGTATTATGGCGAAAGAAAATCTTACGATGGATGATACCACCTATAAAAATAAATTGTGGACGGCTCTTGGTTACGAAGACGGCGATGATGAAAAAAGTCTTTCCGATCTGGAAAAAGAGTACAAAGAAAGCCAGGGAAGCCATCCGAAAAACGATATGATGATTGAAGTGGCAAAGGATTATATTGGAGATCAGGCGAAGGTATCCGATGGAGAGACGACGAATGAGTGAAAGTAAACAGATTGACTGCTTTATCTTTCAAAAAGAAGAGACGTACGAAGCGGCAAAGAAAGAAAAAATGGTCATTGACTCGATTCGAAAGAAATATGATGTAAAAAATAAACGCGTGGCGTTGAAAATCTATCAGAAGGCAGTAAAGGACAATTCCTTTTCGACGGTGATCGGCTATTCTTTTTTGGAAGAATTGTATTATAATATGGAGCAGGCAAAGGTGCCGGTAAACGATCTGCCTCGCCTGCCATTGAAGGAAACGGTGGAAGAGCGTCCCGGGAAAGGATATTTGCCGGCGGCCTCAAAAGCAAAAGAAGAAAAATGGAAAATACTGTATCAGACACAGAAAACATTCAACAAAAAATGTAAGATTGTGATTGCAATGCTCGTTATTCTCATTGTGGCATTGTTTGTCATTGAATATAAAAGTCAGGATTCCATATTTACCTATAAGGAAAAAACGGAGCAGGAACTGATCGACAAATACGAAACATGGGAAGAAGAATTGCAGGAACGCGAAAATGCTTTGAATGGAGGGAATACAAATGGAACAGAAGATTCTGGTCGTTGACGACGAACAAAGAATGCGGAAACTGGTAAAGGACTTTTTGGTCAGAGAAAATTTTACGGTGCTGGAAGCTGCGGATGGCGAAGAGGCGGTCGATGTATTTCTGGCAGAAAAAGATATTGATTTGATCATTTTAGATGTCATGATGCCGAAAATGGATGGCTGGCAGGTGTGTCGGGAGATACGGCAGTATTCGAAAGTTCCGATCATCATGCTGACGGCCAGGGGGGCAGAAAACGATGAACTTAGAGGGTTCGAACTTGGGGTAGACGAGTATATCTCCAAACCATTCAGCCCGAAAATACTGGTGGCAAGAGTACAGGCGATTTTGCGCCGTGCCAATGCAGCATCCGAAGATGTGCTGGAATACGGCGGCATTGAACTGAACCGCAGCGCCCACGAAGTAGTGATTGATGGAGAAAAGATCGATCTCAGTTTCAAGGAATTTGAACTGCTTGCTTACTTTATGGAAAATAAAGATATCGCGTTGTCGCGTGAGCGCATTTTAAATCATGTATGGGATTATGACTATTTTGGCGATGCCAGAACCATTGATACCCATGTAAAAAAACTGCGCAGCAAAATGGGTGAAAAATGCGGTAAATATATCAAAACCATTTGGGGGATGGGGTACAAATTTGAAGTGTAAAAAAACAATATAACACTTTTGTGTCATGTGCGAAAAGAGAAAGTATGCTATCATTTACTTGGTACATATTTTCTCTTTTTTTAAAAAAGAATATAGAAAGCTAGGAGGTAGTTAAATGAAAAAAATAAGAAGACAAATAATAGCATTGTTTTTGTGTATGGCAATGGTGATAACTGTGTTACCGGTACATATAAAAGCGGATGCGGTAACGGCGGTGACAAGTATTCCTTTTGCGTTAGAGGGATTTACATGTGGAAATGATATAAGTAATGTTAAATTGACTACGACCGAACCCGGAATAGAAATTGTCAGTACAACGTTTTATATATATCATGGAAGCAATGCTGGGAGCGCTCCTAAAGCAAAAGGAAATATTCAACAAGGAATACAATATACATTAGAAATCTTTGCAAAAGTTAAAAGCGGATATAGTATCGATGGAATTGGAAGGGAAGAGATAACGATAGATGGTAAAAAACCAAGTTATTATAAAGCACCGTCTTCCGATGGTGCATCGATGCGTATTTATCATTATCTGCCGAGGTTTGAGGGGGAACCTGCGTCTTATAAGATTCAGACTACAAATGCAAGTGTTAAAGATGCGAAAGGCTTAAAAGTAACAAGTTCGATAACCGGAAGAAAATATCAGCTTTGTGTAGATGATATTCCTGAAGGAAAACAGTTTGCCGGCTGGGAAGTGGAGGGTGAGAATACTTCTGTAGGAAATGTGATGAATCCGGCAACGTCTATAGTGATGGGGACAGAAGATGTCAAGATTACAGCAAAACTTGAGGATACTTCAAGTGATAAGACCACATTTACCAATGTATCTGTGCCGTTGAAAGCCCCGGAAACGGAAAAGACACCATCTACCTATGTTGCGTCAAATGAGTCATATGTTGTTGGTGATGTTAAATGGTATCGTGAGATGAAAGGGACAGACGGTAAAACAATTCATGTTGAACAGCCTTGTGATGTAAAATTTTGGGAAGGGATGGCATACCGTGCGGAGATTACCGTATATGGGAAAAGTTCATTTTTTTCCAAAACTACAACGTATAAAATAGCAAATCAGAACGCGGTGCGTGTTGCTCCGGAGGTGATCGCAGATAAGATTCAAAAAGTAACAATTGCGTGTACATTTCCGGCGACAAGACTGAAAAATGAGTTGCAGCTGCCAGCCTCTTGTAAAAATGCTCCGGAGATGATCCGAGGAAATATTCTTTTTGGTGAAGAGGTGTCGGTGATTGGTTTTATAGAAAATTTGGCAGATAACGATGAAGAGTGGATGACAAAGTACATTGATGGAGAGATATATATTCAGTGGTACGAGAGTAAAAATAACAAAACATTTACGGCGCTTCAAGAAACGGAATACGCCGGAGACACCATTACGCTTGATAAAAAACTGGCGGGTAAATATCTGGCGGCTAAAGTGTGGTATGAAACGAGTGCAGGAGAAGAAGCGTATTTTGCTTCTATTAAGATACCTGAATTGCGAAAGATAAAGCTTACGGGAGATTATGCGATAAAAGTGAATGCAGGAGAAAGTTTTCCAAAGACGGATAATCTTCAGGTGAATTATGGTGTGATTAAGAGTGTTAAGTGGTATGATAAAGCAACCGGCAAGCAAATGAACGATTCTCAAATGTTCGAAAGTGGACAGTTTTACGTGATGAATGTAGAAGTTGATACCCAAGAAGAAAATTTATTTGAGGATACAGCGGACCTGGAGTCTACAAATAATAGTCTGATCAAAGAGACGTGGGCAAAAAGCGCAGAGGTGACGTACGATCAAAATACAAAATTGCACACGATTCACCGAGTATATAAAGCAAGTAAATTAGAAGAAGTGCAATTAATTGCTTTAGGTGTAGAAGAGCCGGCTCGAGGACATGAAAAAGGCTTGGTAGAATATAAAGAATTTGCCGGCAGTTTCGTTGGGAAAAACGAAACAACCATTGAGGCGGTTGAGTGGAGTCCGACAGATACGGTGTTTGCACCGGCTACGTCATATACGCTGACTGTTACGTTAAAGAGTAAAGATGGGTTTTGCTTTACAAAAGACACAAAAATTACTTTGAATCAAAAAGAGATGAAAATTATTTCACCTTCTCCACTGGAGAAAGAGGTGAAAGAAGTAAAAGCTGCTTATACTTTTGATAAAACTGCCGAGGAGTTAAAGCCGGAGGATAAAGAAACCATAGTGTTAGATAAAATGATACAGGGGCAGTTTAAAAATGCTTCCAAGTTGTCAGTAAATCAAACAACATTAACAAACTGGGCGGCGAAAGACGTATCCTTCCAAAAAGCATATGATACCGGAAAAATTGTATATCAATGGATGAAGAGTACAGACGGTAAAAATTACACAGCAATACCTGAGGCGACAAAAGACACATATTTTGTTCCTAAAGAGTTTGAAGACAAAACATATATTGGACTGCAAATCACAGTAGGACAGTATGGAGATACGGACGTATATAAACTGATGGATAATGCTTTGATCCGTTATGAAGAAATTTTGAGTGTAAACGGAGTGAAAGAGCCGGAAGTGGGAGAATATCCGTCGATTGAAGGAATTACACCGACGGGAGCTAAGCTTGCAAACTGGTATGACATAACGGATGATGAGCCGCTTATGGGGCCGTTTGAAAAAGGAAAAGAATATCAGTTGATACTTGCATGGACTTCGGATGGAAAGTCCTATGCGAGTCGGATTTTATGTAATGGCAATCGATCTGGAATGTTCATGGAAGATCCTTCTGTTGGATTGATGGGCTGTAATATCATGTTTTCTCATGCTCATGAGAAGCAGACAACATACGGAAGTGATGATACAAGTCATTGGTTTACTTGTTATGAATCCGGTTGCGATAAGCAGTATGAGACGGAGGAGCATACGTTTGGAACGTGGATTATTGATAAAGAGGCAACAAAAACTGCTTCCGGATCAAAACATAGGGAATGTAGTGTTTGCCATAGAAAAGTTCTAGAGAGAATACCAAAGATTGGTGAGATTGTGCCGACACCAACCCCGGGAGGAAGTACACCGGCTCCGGGAGGAAGTACACCGGCTCCGGGAGGAAGCACACCGATACCGGGAGGAAGTACACCGGCTCCGGGAGGAAGCACACCGGCTCCGGGAGGAAGTACGCCGATACCGGGAGGAAGTACGCCGATACCGGGAGGAAGTACACCGATACCGGGAGGAAGCATAGGTGGAAACGCGGCAACTAACCCGGGGGCAAAGGAAAATCAATCAATTATTACAGGAAATCAGATTGATTTTAACGGAGAATTTGCAAAAACAGATGTCAAAACAAAATTACAGAAACCAACAAAGATCAAAATCCAAAAGAAAAAGGGCAAGCTGCTTTTGAGTTGGAAAAAAATAGCAAAAGCAAGTGGCTATGAAATACAGATTGCTGCAAACAAAAGGTTTAAAAAGGCAGTGAAGAAAAAAACAAAAAAACCAGTGCTGCAAATGAAAAAATGGAAAAAGAAAATATGTTTTCTTCGTGTGCGTGCTTATCAACAGAAGAGCGGGAAAACAGTGTATAGTGGATGGAGTAAAGTGGTAAAGAAAAAAATGAAATAAAATTACAAACGTAACTATTCAAGATTAAATGTGAGCGATAGAGTGCCCTGAATAGTTATTCACAAACAAAGAGGATCAAATAGAGTTGACCGCCGGATGATATCTTGTGTAAATAAGATGTTGTCTGGCGGTTGTTTTATGGTTCACAATATGTTCAAAGATCTTTGATATGATAGTCTTTATAGGAAAGGACGTGAGGATGGATGAAGCAATCTATGCGAATCAGACTAGTCGTGTTAACGGCGCTTATGATTATATTGTGTATTGTGATCTGCTGGATCATGAACTTGTTTTTGCTTCCGGGATATTATGAAAATTCCAAGAAAAAGCAAATGAATGATGTGTATGGAGAAGTGGCAGCATTATTTGATGAAAATGACTGGAAAAACATTTCTGATACACAGAAGGATAAAGTATACGATTCTTTGGATAAGATTAGTGCAAACAGCAGTGTAAGTGTGTATATTATGAGTATCAACGTAGATTCATCCAGCGGAATGGTAAGCAAGGTGGATTATCTGTATCCGAGCATGGGAAATCGTACTCAGCAGCTGAATACACAACAATTGGCAAAATATGTTATGTTTAAACAGCTGGGCAATGTGTTTGATGAAAATTACAAATTATTGGAAGAAACGGACAACTACGAATTATTTAATGTGTTTGACCAGCGAATTGATTCCAATTATATCGAACTTGTCGGTGGAATTACAGGAGATTACTGGGTTTATCTGCGGTCTAATTACCAAAGTATCCGCGAGAGTGCAGCTATCTCCAATGAATTTCTGACGTATGTCGGAATCCTCGTAACGATATTGTGTGTGATCATTATGATCTTTCTGAGCAATCATTATACGAGGCCAATCCTGAAACTGGCTCAGATTGCCAAAAAGATGGAAAATCTGGATTTCGATGTCCGCTATAAAGAAAACCGTCACGACGAGATTGGAGTACTTGGACACAGCATGAATTCCCTGTCAGACAAACTGGAACAGACAATCTCAGAACTCAAGACGGCAAACAACGAATTGGAGTTGGATTTGCAGAGACGGTCGGAGCAGGAACAGATGCGGCAGGAATTTTTAGCAAATGTGTCTCACGAACTGAAGACGCCGATCGCTTTAATTCAGGGTTACGCAGAAGGACTTCAGGATAACGTGAATGATGATCCGGAGAGTCGTGAATTTTATTGCGAAGTTATTGTAGATGAAGCAGATAAGATGAATAAAATGGTAAAGAAACTGCTGAGTTTGAACCAGCTGGAGTTTGGAAACGGACAGGTGCATCTGGAACATTTTGACTTGCAGCAGGTAGTACAGTCGGTATTGTCCTCGTCGGAAATTTTGTTCCGCCAGAAAGAAGTTACCCTGTCTTACGATGGAGATCATCCGGTTTATGTGTGGGCAGATGAGTATATGACAGAAGAAGTTGTTATGAACTATGTCAGCAATGCCCTAAATCATATCGATGGAGAGAAAATCATCGAGGTGAAAATTGTAAGCTGCGATGGAAAAGCCCGCGTGAGTGTGTTTAATACCGGGAAACCAATCCCGGAAGAAGATATCGACAAGATCTGGAGCAAATTTTATAAGGTAGACAAGGCGAGAACCAGGGAATACGGAGGAAACGGGATTGGTTTGTCGATTGTCAAGGCAATTATGGAAGCACACAATCAGGCATATGGTGTGAAAAATTATGATAATGGTGTGGAATTTTGGTTTGAACTTGATGAAAAGACAGAAAACTAAAAATCTGTAATTGCAGTCCCGGCAAAAATATGTTAAAATAATAATTACAGTATATGATATGAAAAGGGGATGAGTGCATTTATGAAAAGAAACGGATGCCTGGTGTTCTGTTTCTGCCTGAGTATAGTGTTACTCACTGGCTGTTCCTCTGCTGATCTGAGCGAGGAAAACCAGGATAAAGTGGCGGAATATGCATCAGAAGTGGTGCTGAAGCATGATGCAAATTATGACAAAAAACGGATTGATACGGAGGCAGCAGTGACGTCAAGTCCCGAGGTGAGTCAGTCGCCGGAAGCAACACCCGAGCCGACGGCAGCTCCGGAAACGGCAGTGACAGAGGATGGACAGCAGCCGGAAAAGACAGCGATACCGGAAGTGTCGTTGGAAGAGTTATACCAATTAAAAGATGTGTCCATCTCATATCAGTCCTATGAGATCTGCAGTAAATATCCGAAAAAATCAGAGTTTTCAATGATTGCTAAAAAGGGAGAGACTTTTGTTATAGTTAAGTTTATGGCGCAGAATAAAAGTTCTTCTAAGACAAAGGTGGATCTGATCAAACGAAAGATTGATTATGAACTGATGGTTGGTGAGAAGCCTTACAATCCAACAATCGCAATGCTGATGAATGGTGGTCTTAACAATTTTAAGACGACATTAAACCCCAAAGAAAAGCAAAAAGCAGTATTGGTGTACAATGTTCCCAAGGCAGAAATAAATGCAGAGACATTGACACTTACAATAAAAGAGGGGGATAAAAAAGCACACACGATTGTATTAAAAGCGAGCAGCAATGAGTAATGGAGGACAGAACATGGAATATGAATATAAAGAAAAGAAACGCAGTTGGTTTTTTGGACTGCCGTTGTCTTTTACGACGTATACAGTAAGCCAGAAAAAGATTAATATTAAAAAAGGACTGCTTCGGACAGAAGAGGATGATACATTGATGTATAAGATTCAGGATGTAAAATTGGTCCGCAGTTTGTGGGAAAGAATTTTTAAACTGGGTACCGTGATTTGCTATTCCGGAGATGTTACGGATGCAAAGTTGATGCTCGCACATATAAAAAATTCTTCTGAGATCAAAGAATATATTCTTGAAACGGCAGAAGAAGAGCGAAGAAAAGTGCGCACCCTGCATACAATGGGATTAGACGGAGCGGACGATCTGTTTCAAGATGTAGATGATTAATTAAAAGAGAGATACCCGATGGAAAAGGAGGAGATTATCGTGGCAGAAAAACAGACAGAAATCTTGTTAGAGAGTGGGACAAATGAATTGGAATTGTTGGAATTTATGGTAGGAACACAGCATTATGGCATCAATGTGGCGAAAATCCGAGAATTGTGCCAGTATCAGACACCGACACCGGTACCGAATGCGCATCCGTTTATTGAAGGAATCTTTATGCCGCGTGATATGCTTATCACGGTTATTAATCTGTCAAAGGCATTGGGAATTACAGAATCGGGAGATACCTCACAGGATATGTATATTATTACCAATTTCAACAACTTACATACGGCATTTCATGTACAGAAAGTGCTCGGAATCCATCGTATTTCCTGGGAAGATATTGCAAAACCCGATTCGACGATCAGTGCTGCAGGAAAGAGTGCTGCGACAGGAATCGCAAAAGTTGATGGAAGAATTATTATCGTACTTGATTTCGAGAAGATTGTATCGGAGATCAATCCGGAAACCGGTTTGAAATTATCCGATATCGATGCGATGGGCGAACGTTCCCGGCATGAATGTCCGATCCTTTTGGCAGAAGATTCACCGCTTTTGCTGGAGATGTTGAAAAAGTGTCTGAGCCGTGCGGGTTATACGCATTTGATCCCAACGACCAATGGGCAGGAAGCATGGGATACACTGCAGAAGATTCTTGCTGATGGTGGAAAAGTGGGAACCGATATCGCACTGGTAATCACTGATATTGAAATGCCACAGATGGATGGACATCATTTGACAAAACTGATCAAAGATGATCCACGGTTTGATGGTATGCCGGTGGTAATCTTTTCCTCATTGGTTAACGATGAGATGAAGAGAAAGGGAGAAGCTCTTGGTGTAGATGCACAGTTGTCAAAGCCGGAAATCGGTAAACTTGTACGACAGTTGGATCTGCTTTTAAACTAGTTGAATTTGATAAAATGACGACAGACCGGACTACAAGAGTAGACTGGTCTGTCATTGTGATTGAATGGAGGGAAATGATAGATCATGGCGGGAAAAGAAGGAGAATCTTATCTGGATCAATTGCTGAATAATGCATCGACATCCTCACAGGAAGCGGGCGTGGAACAGGCAAAAGAAAATGCCAGAAAAGCAGAACTTGATAATGTCGGATTGCAGGAAGCATTGGCTGTTTTAAATGATCTACCGGATGAGACAGGGATTCCGGCGAAGGCAGATCCAAAAGAAGAGTTAGAAGATTTAAAAAATTTATATGAGGAATTTGGAAATGAAGTAATACCGGAGGAAGCACCACAACCGGAGCCCGAGCCGGAAGAGAAAATGAAACGAGAGGAGCAGGAACCGGAAGAGCCAGTGCAGTCGCTCGTTGATCCGGAGAAGGTAGAAGAAGAGCCGGAACAGTCAGAAGAAGTTCAGCCTGAAGGGTTTGACGAACCGGAAGAACCTAAAATGCCGGAAGAAGAGCAGGAGCCTGCATTTGAAGATATGGAGGCGATGCTTGACCTGTTGCAGCAACCGGATGAGGAAGTTGAGCAGGAAAAACAGGACACGACAGAAGTCCCACAGGAGACGAAAGAGCCCGAGCCGGAAGTGTCAAGAGAGCCAGTGGCAGTTGATGATATTTTTCAGGATGCTCTTTCTGCTGTAGGTTATAGTGGAGACGAAGAAGATCTCGAACAGAAACTCAACATGTCATCGGAGACACAGAACGAAAACCAAGATTCGCAGTTTGATGATATTCTTGCTTTGGATGATATCATGCAGAATGAATCCGGCGTGGAAGAAGAGCCTGCAGAAGAAGGGGTTCAGTCTGTTCCTGTGCGAAAACAAAAGAAAGAAAAGAAGAAAAAAACAAGTCTGTGGAAACGCCTTTTTGGCAATGTCATTACGGATGAGACAGCTGCTTTGGAAGAAAAGGAGCGCGAAGAGGAAGAAGAGGCGTTCTTGAAAAAACAGGCGGCATTGATCGAGAAGAAAAAACAGTCTGAGGCAGATAAGGAAGAAAAGGAAAAGAAAAATCAGAAAGACAAAGAGCGTAAGCAGCAGATCAAAGCAGAAAAGGAAGCACAGAAAGCAGAGAAAAAAGCAGAAAAGAAGCGCTTAAAAGAAGAACAGGCAGCGATGGCAGAAACAGAAGTGGTCGGAAAAATAAACCCGATCGGTGCTACCATTGTGTTTATTCTTTTTGCTACGTTCGGTGTATTGATCATGGTCGGTGTATGGCTTCTGCCGCGGCGTGCCAACATAAAAGAAGCAGCAAATGAATATGCAGATGAAAAGTATATTGATGCATATCAGACGATTTCTGCTGTCTCTATCAAGGAAGATGAGCAGGCATTGTACGATAAAATCGTTCTTTGTTCTAAATTGGAAAGACAGATTCAGTCTTACCAGACAAATGTTTCTATGGACAAAAAACTGGAAGCCCTTCATGCGCTGCTTCAAGGACTGGATCTGTACAATAAAAAACAAGACGAAGTAAAAGCATTGAAGATTCAGAAAGAATTTCTGCAGATGAAAACGCAGATCATAACCTATCTTGCACAGGATTACAGCCTGGATGAGGCACAGGCAAATGAAATCAATGCAATTACCGATGAAGCAGAGTATACACATCGTTTACAGGATATTGTAACGGCAGCAAAATAGTGAGGAACAGATGAGTGGAGGAAATTATGATAGCCATAGTAGATTATGATGCAGGAAATATTAAGAGTGTGGAAAAGGCATTGCAGTTTTTGGGACAAGAACCCGTTGTAACAAGAGACAAAGAAACACTTCTTCAAGCGGAAAAAGTGATTGTTCCCGGAGTAGGTGCTTTTGGAGATGCGATGGGAAAGATGCATCAATACGGACTCGTTGAAGTCCTTCGAGAGATTGCCGCCAAAGGTACTCCGCTTCTTGGTATCTGTCTGGGACTGCAGCTGTTTTTTGAGAGCAGTGAAGAGACACCGGGGGTAGAAGGTCTTGGTTTGTTACCGGGAAAAATTGTAAGAATTCCGGACAAAGAAGGCTTTAAGATTCCGCATATGGGCTGGAACTCCATTCAGATCAATCCGGCTTCCCGTCTGTTAAAAGGCATAGAAGAGGGAGCCTATGTTTATTTTGTCCATTCGTATTATCTTCAGGCTGAAAACGAAGCGGATGTTGCGGCGACGACAGACTATGTCGTAAACATTCATGCAGCAGCGGAACATGAGAATATATTTGCAACGCAGTTTCACCCGGAAAAAAGTGGAGAGATTGGATTGCGGATATTGAAAAATTTCATTGAATTATAGAAGAAAGGAACGAAGAGACAATGTTTACAAAGCGAATTATTCCTTGTTTAGATGTAAATGCCGGAAGAGTAGTAAAAGGTATTAATTTTGTAAATCTGCGCGATGCCGGAGATCCGGTATCCGTTGCTTCGGCGTATGATAAGGCAGGGGCAGATGAACTTGTATTTTTGGATATCACGGCATCCAGTGATGCCAGAGACATAAAAGTAAATATGGTGCGGAAAGTAGCTGAAACCGTATTTATTCCGTTTACTGTCGGTGGAGGGATTCGTACCATCGATGATTTTAAAATGATCTTGCGCGAAGGTGCCGATAAAGTTTCCGTTAATTCGGCGGCAATCCTAAATCCGGAACTTGTGTCGGAAGCCGCAGACAAATTTGGAAGCCAGTGTGTGGTGGTTGCTATAGATGCCAAACGCCGGAAAGATGCACAAGGATGGACTATTTATAAAAACGGCGGTCGCGTGGATATGGGTATCGACGCAGTAGAATGGGCGATGAAAGCCGAAAAATTAGGTGCCGGAGAGATCCTGTTAACAAGTATGGACTGCGATGGAACGAAAGACGGATACGATATAGAACTTACACGTACCATTTCCGAAAATGTATCCATTCCGGTCATTGCATCCGGGGGAGCAGGAAAAAAAGAACATTTTTATGATGCTCTTACCGAGGGAAAAGCTGATGCCGTGCTGGCAGCTTCCCTTTTCCACTTCAACGAATTGCAGATCAGCGATCTGAAAGAGTATCTGGCAGGACGTGGGATCAGTGTAAGAAGATAAGAAATACGGAGGAAAGAGTATGGCTGGATTAACAGGACAATGGCAGGAGCAGTTGTCGGAAGAATTTCATAAGGAATATTATCAGAAATTATTTTTATTTGTGAAGGAACAGTATAGTAAAGTGCCTGTGTATCCGCCAGCGGAAGAGTTGTTCAATGCCTTTCATCTGACTCCTTTTGAAAAGGTAAAAGTGGTAATTTTAGGACAAGATCCTTATCACAATACAGGACAGGCACACGGACTCAGTTTTTCCGTAAAACCGGGGGTGGAGATTCCGCCGTCACTTGTTAATATTTATAAAGAACTTCACGATGATCTGGGATGCTATATTCCAAATCATGGCAATCTGGAACAGTGGGCAGAGCAAGGCGTGCTTTTGCTAAACACCGTACTTACGGTGCAGGCACATCATGCTATGTCACACCGAGGTGTTGGCTGGGAACAGTTTACGGATGCCGTAATAAAGAAAGTAAATGAGATTGACCGGCCAATCGTGTTCATTTTGTGGGGAAAGCCGGCACAGGAAAAGGCAAAGATGCTCAATAATCCAAAGCATCTGATCTTAAAAGCACCACATCCAAGCCCATTGTCGGCATACCGCGGCTTTTTTGGAAGTAAGCCGTTCAGCCAGACAAATGAATTTTTAAAAACTCATGGGGAGACACCGATTGATTGGCAGATAACAAATAAATAGGGGGAACGATATGCAAAAAGAGTGTAGCAGAATTTTACAGGAAGTTGAGAAGGTAATTAAAGGAAAAGAGCAGGAAAAGAAGCTGATATTGGCGGCAATACTGGCAAAGGGGCATATTTTGCTGGATGATATACCGGGAGTGGGGAAGACAACACTTACGATGGCATTTTCCCGTGCTATGCAGTTAGAGGCTAACCGAATGCAGTTTACTTCGGATGTTTTGCCATCGGATGTTTTGGGATTTCAGATGATTTATCCGGATGGAACCAAAGAATATCAAAAGGGGATTATTTTGTGCAACCTTTTTATGGCAGATGAGATTAACCGGGCGTCTTCCAAGACGCAGTCGGCTCTTTTGGAAGTGATGGAAGAAGGAAAGGTAACGATTGAAGGGGTGGCGTATCCGGCACCGGAACCGTTTGTCGTGATGGCAACCCAGAACCCGGTAGGATTTGTAGGAACCCAGCTGCTTCCCGAGTCTCAGGTGGATCGTTTTATGATCTGTCTGACATTAGGCTATCCTTCTCATGAAGAAGAGATCCTTTTATTGCAGGAACGCCAGGGAGAAAATTCGTTGCAGCGGGTAGAATCGGTTGTTTCAGTGGATGAGCTGCTGGCAATGCAGCAGCAGGTGAAGTGTGTGCATGTAGATGAAAAAATATATGATTATATGGTGACTCTTTCAGAACAGACGCGAAATCATCCGATGCTTTCGCTGGGAATGAGTCCGAGAGGAACCGTTGCCCTGATGGAAATCAGCAAAGCCATTGCATTTATGAATGAGCGAACTTGTGTATTCCCGGAAGATGTAATTTGTGCGTTTCCATTTATTGCCAAACACAGGATATATCTTACGGCAAAAGCGAAGGTGGAAAATCATATGAAAAATGAAGTGGTGGAAGAAATTTTAGCAAAAGTAAAGATACGATAAAGGTGGTAGTTATATGATTCGAAGTTGGATTCTTTATATCTTGACAGTAGGAGTAGTTTTTGTATTTACAATATTATATGGAAAACAAAGCGGTTTTTTACTATGTCTGCTCACAGTCTTGCTTCCGTTAATTTATGCAGCTCTTACGATTATTTTGGCTTCTCGGATGGGGATTCGATTGCGCCTCGACGGGGCAAGGTGTCAAAAGGAAAATACAAGATGCTGGATGTTAGAATTCCAGGATGGAAGTGTGCTCATCCAGGGAAATCGCTTATCCATATGTTATAAGATCTGTACTGCACAAGGAAAAATATGTGATAGGAAAAAACAGATTGTTTTTTTGGAAAATGATAAAGAGTATGAGATGACATATCAGACAAAATATGCCGGAAAGTATACTATTTGCATTGAAAGAATCACAATTTACAGTGGTTTTTCGTTGTTTTATAAAAACCTTGTCAAAGATTTATCAGATTCTTTTTTTATTATGCCAAAATACCGGGAAGAACTGGTGCAGATTGAGCCGCTGCCTGCACAGCGTGAGGGAGACGGCGATACATTTATCCAGGGAAAAGAAGGCAATGATCCAAGTGAACTACTTGGATTTCGTGAATATCGCCCGGGGGATAAGAGAAACCGAATTGATTGGCGTGCAACGATTAAGACGGGAGAACTTATGGTGCCACAATATGATTTCCCTGTGGCTTGTGATGTGGGGATTTTTGTGGATCTGGAGCAGGTGGATGACAAAAAGACAGAACGGGTCTTGGAACTTGTATATGCTCTTTGTATTGCGATAAAAGAGCAGGGCAGAAATTGGTATGTAACATGGGAAAATAGAAAATCCGAGCGGTTAGAGCGGAAAGAATTGAAATGGGAATTCGATATTCATGCGACGCTCTATCGGCTTGCCGGTTCCATCGGAGAACACAGCGTAAAGCTGGAGGATCTGTATACGAGGCGATTTGAGGACGCCTGTTTTTCAAGGGTATATTTTATCAGTGACCGGAAGAAACAAGGGAATGCAGAAGAAGCAGTGGAAAAATTGTGTGCAGAAAAAGTGGTTTGGATGGACGTGTAAGGGGGACTGTGTCGTGAAAAAAATAGGAATATTTCCGCTGGCGGGGATGATCTTATGCGGTATGGTAAGTTTATCCAGTGGGTTAGATTATTATACTCGCAGTCTCCTTTTTGTGATACCCATTGTTTTTCATGTTTTGTTATATTATGTAGTGTATCATTTTATCAAGGCAGCCAATGACAAAAAACGTCAAAATTACAGCTTTTTGATATCAATAGGCGCATGTGCTTCTTTTTTTCTTTTGTTTTTAAAATTCATCCTATCCGGATTTCAAAATATCGGAAATCATATGTTAAAATTGGCAAACAATTGTTATTCCCTTGGATTGATCGTAGTTTCTGATAAACAGGAGGAATATGCAGCGCTGGCTTTGTTTGCCATTACCGGTGTCATTGCGGTTCTATCTCTGTGGCTTTATGAAAAGGAAGAAAAAATGTGGATTTCGGCACTGCCATCACTCTGCCTGTTTTGTATTCCGCTTGCGTTAGATGGAGTTCCGGAAGAATGGAGTATCGTGGGATACGGGGTGTCATTTCTTCTGCTTTTATGCGTTGGAAAGCGGGGAACTTTTTCGAAATTTGTTTTGGCAGTGGGACTTATTGCAATTATTCTGATGGTGGCAATATTTGGAAATGGATGGGCGGCAGTCAGACCCTATGTCCGCGAATATCGAGAGCAAATGCATATGACATTTCAGCTGGCTTCCAATCGACAGGAGGAAGAACAAAAAATACAGGAAATTGACTTTGGAAAATATGATAAGGACGGTTTCATCGAATACGAGGGATTGAATGCAGTGAATATTTATACTCGTACGGATCTTCGTCACAGTATCGTATATCTCCGCGGATTTGTCGGAAATGATTATGTGGATGATCAGTGGAATGGAGAGAAGCAGAAACTGGGGGATCCGATGGGATTGGCGATGGTTCAGCAGGGGATTTTGGAAATCCAGCAGGCGGCAGATCAGGATATCTATTATGGGTATGTCATGGATCAGGAGATGCCAAAAATGTATGGAAAAAAGAAGATTTCATACACCGGTGAAGAAAAACAGAAAATCCAGCAGCTTTATTTGGCGGTGGATCCTTGGCTGAAAGACAATTTGATGAATTCTATGAACTTGGACCCTGATGTACAGAGTACGATCGGAAAGGCGGCAGAGAAAATTCATACCGTTCTCCAAAAGAAGTTTCACTACACGCTTCATCCTGGGAAAAGCGGGGGGAGTTCCGAACTGGAGACCTTTCTTTTTGATACAAAAACCGGGTATTGTACCCATTATGCCACAGCGGCGATCATGATGTTTCGCTCGCTTGGAGTTCCGGCACGACTGGTGCAGGGGTATATGATCCGGGGTGATTATGTCAAACCGACTAAGTGGACGCCCGTGTACGACCGCAATGCCCATGCCTGGGTGGAAATTTATATTCCGGAGGCCGGCTGGTATCCCTTTGATGCGACAAACGGTGTAATCGCACAGCCCGGTGAAATGGGACCGCTGGAAGACAATCCCTTGGCGACACCTACGCCGCTCCCGGTTGTGACACATACCCCGCTCCCGGTTGTGACACATACCCCGGAGCCGGAGGAAAGAATCTTTGAACAAGTGGAAGAAGAGACTCCGCAGGTGACAGGAACAGACAGTCCGAAGAAAAAGAAAAGTACGGATCTGCCGGCACGCAGTCGGTTTCAGAAACGAATTGTTCTGGGAGTTTTCCTGCTTTTGTTCCTGCTGGCGGCCATTCTGATTTTCAGAGAGGTAAGGCGAAAGAGAGAATATCGACGCAAAATTGATGATTTCAGGAAACAAGAGGAATGGAAGGATAAATTTTTGTGGCTGCATTCCGAATGGGAAGAATGTATGAATAAACTGGAGATTCCTTGTACCTATGGTAGTTACGTGAAAATGATCGAAGAGTTTGAAATGGGATTGCAGCGATATATTCCATCGAAAAAATTTGCAGAATTTCAGGAAAATACGGAATTCTACGTAAAATGCTGCTTTACTGCCCGCTATGGCAATGAGAGCATGACAGAGCAGGATTTTGCGCGGTGCGAAGCGTATCTGCGTTTTGTATTTTCTGCAATTTCTGAAAACGAAGATCAGAAAGGGTGGAAAAAAATACGGAAATGTTGTATAGTAGATGAGGTAATGAATAAAAAGAAGAAAGTTAGGTAAAACATGGGAAAAAAGTTATTTATAGCAGAAAAACCAAGTGTGGCACAGGAATTTGCCAGGGTTCTTAAAGTAAATGGACGGCGGGGAGACGGTTTTATCGAATCGTCCGATCATGTCGTGACATGGTGTGTCGGCCATCTCGTAACGATGAGTTATCCGGAAAGTTACGATCCTGCCTATGCAAAATGGGCGTTTGAGACGCTGCCGTTTATTCCCGAAACATATAAATACGAAGTTATTGGAAATGTAAAAAAACAGTTTGAAACAGTAAAAAATCTCCTGAACCGAGACGATGTGGAGGCAATTTATGTCTGCACCGACTCCGGACGCGAAGGAGAGTACATTTACCGTCTGGTGGATCAGATGGCCGCGGTGCCGGATACCAAGGCAAAGTTTCGTGTATGGATCGACTCACAGACAGAGGACGAGATTCTGCGTGGAATCCGCGAGGCAAAGCCATTATCCGCTTATGATAATCTGAGCGCGTCCGCGTATCTGCGTGCCAAAGAAGATTATTTGATGGGAATTAATTTTTCAAGAGCGTTGTCACTCAAATATGGTGGCTGGCTTAACAACAATGTGTCCGGGAAAAAATGGACATCGGTGTCTGTCGGCAGAGTGATGACCTGCGTGCTTGGCATGGTAGTGAGCCGCGAATGGGAGATCCGTAAGTTTGTGAAAACGCCATTTTACCGCGTGATCGGTTTGTTTGGAAGAGAGCAGACAGAGGAAGAAGAGGCGGCTTTTTTTGAGAGCGAATGGCGCGTGAATGAAAAATCCAAATATTTCCAGTCTCCAAAACTCTATAAGGAAAATGGATTTACTGAGGAGAGTTTTGCCAAAGAATTGATCGATACCCTTATGGCGGGAGAAAAGCAGGCAATCGTCGAAAAAGTAGAAAAGAAGAAGGAAAAGAAAAATCCCCCATTGCTTTTCAATCTGGCGGAATTACAGAACTTGTCGTCGAAATTGTTTAAGATCAGTCCGGACGAGACATTACAGATCGTTCAGGAATTATATGAAAAAAAGCTGGTTACCTATCCGAGAACGGATGCCCGTGTGCTGAGCAGTGCTGTCGCAAAAGAGATTACAAAGAATCTCAAAGGACTTCAGGGGTATGAGATGGCACTTCCGTATCTGAGAGATATCGCGGAGCGAAAGAGTTTTCTTGGACTGGAAAAGACAAGGTATGTGGACGATAAAAAGATTACTGACCATTATGCCATTATCCCGACCGGACAGGGATTGGGGGCGCTGGCGTCGTTAAAACCACTCAGTGCCAAAATGTATGAAGTCATCGTACGACGTTTCTTGTGCATTTTTTACCCGCCGGCGGTATACCAGAAAATGAATGTTTCTCTGATGATGGAAAATCCGTCCGAAGAGACTATATATGTGGAAAATTTTGTAACTACTGCAAAAGTTTTGGTGGAAGAAGGATTTCTGCCGGTGTCACAGTATTCGTTTGCTAAAAAGAAAAAGGAAGAGAATCCTGAAAACGAAGAGGAGACAGACAGCGCGGCATTGGAGAAGATCCTCCCATCCCTGAAAAAGGGAATGAAGCTGTCTTTGCATGACATGAAGATCAAAGAGGGAGAGACATCTCCGCCAAAACGTTATAACTCCGGTTCCATGATCCTTGCAATGGAGAATGCCGGACAGCTGATCGAAGATGAGGAGCTGCGCGCCATGATCAAAGGAAGCGGGATCGGTACGAGTGCGACAAGAGCGGAGATTTTGAAAAAACTAGTAAATATTTCCTATCTCGATCTGAATAAAAAGACACAGATCATCACGCCGACGCTGAAAGGCGAGCTGGTTTGCGGTATCGTGCGGTATTCCATCCCCGCGATGTTAAGTCCGAAACTTACGGCAAGCTGGGAAAAAGGTCTCACCGGCGTGTCCGATGGCGGAATCAGCGAAAATGAATATATGGACAAACTGACCGGCTTTGTTAAAAATCAGGTCGGAAAGGTTAAGCAAACTAACAATATTGCGCAGCTTCGTTCCTATTACCAGGTTGCAACCGTATACTATAAGAATAAGAAAAAAGGAGAAAAGTAAAATGGCTCAGGAAATTACAATCAAACAATTATTTGAAGATCATCTTTCCCTTGCATGGGAGCAAATTGCAGCATATGAATATCCGTATGAAGTGCTTGCGGATATCGGAAATATCATAAAAAAGATTGGAGCCGCTCTGTCGGCAGACCGCTTTGAAAAGCGCGAAGGAGATATCTGGGTGGCAAAAAGTGCGACAGTTGCGCCGACCGCCTGCCTGAATGGGCCTCTTATCATTGATGAGGAAGCGGAGATCCGCCATTGTGCGTTTATCCGTGGCAATGTGATCGTGGGAAAGGGTGCTGTTGTCGGCAATTCGACTGAACTTAAAAATGTGATTCTTTTTGATGGCGTTCAGGTGCCACATTACAATTATGTAGGCGACTCCATTCTGGGGTATAAATCACATATGGGGGCCGGTTCAATCACTTCCAATGTAAAATCCGACAAAACATTGGTGGAGATCCGCGTAGGAGACAAGAAAATCCCTACCGGACGTAAAAAAGTGGGTGCCATTCTGGGCAGTTTTGTAGAAGTGGGATGCGGCAGCATTTTGAATCCGGGAACGGTCATAGGAAGCCACTCCAATGTATACCCATTGTCCTCCGTCCGCGGTTATGTTCCGGGCAGAAGCATTTATAAAAACCAGAACGAAGTGATAAAAAAACACGAATAAAAAATTTTTGTGCCAACGAATCCTCGGGAAGGTTGACATTTATTGAAAAATATTGTACACTTTTGTAAGAATGTGACGCAAAAAGAAAGGAGATTCTATCGACATGATTTATTCACAAGAAGTAGAAAACATGTGCCCGGTTGCTCAGGGTGTTAATCACGGTTGTGCCCCAATTCCAGAAGAAGCAAAATGGGTAAAAGCAAAAGAAGTAAAAGATATTTCCGGTTTTACACATGGTGTAGGCTGGTGCGCTCCACAGCAGGGAGCTTGTAAACTTACCTTGAATGTAAAAGAAGGTATTATCCAGGAAGCTTTGGTAGAGACGATCGGATGTTCCGGTATGACTCATTCCGCAGCTATGGCAGCTGAGATTCTTCCGGGACGTACTGTGATGGAAGCATTGAATACAGACCTTGTATGTGATGCCATCAATACAGCAATGAGAGAACTGTTCCTTCAGATTGTTTACGGACGTTCCCAGAGTGCTTTCTCGGAAGACGGACTGGCAATCGGAGCAGGACTGGAAGATCTTGGAAAAGGACTTCGTTCCCAGGTTGGTACCATGTATGGTACATTGAAAAAAGGACCTCGCTATCTTGAAATGGCAGAGGGTTATGTAACTGCAATCGCTCTCGATGAAAATGATTTGATTATCGGTTATAAATTCGTTAGCCTTGGTAAGATGACTGACTTCATCAAAAAAGGTGATGACCCGAATACAGCTTACGAAAAAGCATGTGGTCAGTATGGACGTGTTGACGATGCTGTGAAACTCATCGACCCAAGAACCGATGAAGAAGTTGCAAAATAATATAAGGAGGTAACGAAATAATGGCTTTATTTGAATCATATGAAAGAAGAATTGATAAAATCAATAGCGTATTGAATGAGTACGGTATCTCCTCCATTGAAGAGGCTGAGAAAATCACAAAAGATGCTGGCTTAAATGTATACGACCAGATTAAAGGCATTCAGCCAATTTGTTTTGAAAATGCTTGTTGGGCTTACACAGTAGGAGCAGCAATTGCAATTAAAAAAGGATGTAGAAGAGCAGCAGACGCTGCCGCTGCCATCGGAGAAGGCCTTCAGGCTTTCTGTATCCCGGGTTCTGTTGCAGACACACGTAAAGTAGGTCTTGGACATGGTAACCTTGGTAAAATGCTTCTTGAGGAAGAGACAGAGTGCTTCTGTTTCCTCGCAGGACATGAGTCATTCGCAGCAGCAGAAGGAGCTATCGGTATCGCTGAGAAAGCGAACAAAGTTCGTAAAAAACCTCTCCGCGTTATCTTGAACGGTCTTGGAAAAGATGCTGCACAGATTATTTCCCGTATCAACGGATTTACTTTTGTTGAGACAGAGTATGATCCATATACAAACACAGTAAAAGAAATCGAAAGAATCTCTTACTCCGATGGACTTCGTTCCAAAGTAAACTGCTATGGTGCAAACGATGTTCAGGAAGGTGTTGCCATCATGCACAAAGAGGGCGTAGACGTATCTATCACAGGTAACTCTACAAACCCTACACGTTTCCAGCATCCGGTAGCAGGTACTTATAAGAAAGAATGTCTTGAGCAGGGCAAGAAATACTTTTCTGTAGCATCCGGTGGTGGTACAGGACGTACACTTCATCCGGATAACATGGCTGCAGGCCCGGCTTCTTACGGTATGACAGATACTCTCGGACGTATGCACAGTGATGCACAGTTCGCAGGATCTTCTTCTGTACCGGCCCACGTAGAAATGATGGGACTTATCGGTGCAGGAAACAACCCTATGGTTGGTATGACAGTTGCAGTAGCTGTATCCATTCAGGAAGCTGCTGATAACGGCAAATTCTAATTTGGCTTATAAGTAAATTGATATATTTAGAAATGAAAACAGGATCTGCTTTTGGGCAGGTCCTGTTTTTCATTAGGAAAGCATACTTTCAAGTAAAGCATTTATAATTTTTTGCTGTTTAGGATTGAGCAAATTAAAATTTTTCAATAATTTTTTTTCTGCTTCCGATAAGATGGTGGGAGCAGTAGAATAATTGCCGACAATATAATCGATAGAAACATTAAAAAGTTTGGACATAAGACGTAGTGTTTCTAAACTTGGGTAAGCCAATCCATTTTCATATTTATAAACACTCTGTTGAGAGATGAATAACTCATCGGCTAATTTTTGCTGGCTCCAGCCCTTACGCTCTCTTAAAAATTTTAGGTTTTCCATAACTGAAAGTCCTTTCTACAAAAGCGTATTTAAGTTCTTCTTCTTTTATTATAACCATTATTGAATTAAAGATATAAAACTTCAGAGTGGTAAAAATAATTGAGTTTCCGCAAAATGCATTAAAAAACAAACAGTAATAGAGAAAAATAGAAAATTGATAGAAAATATAAATCAAAACAAATATTTTTATTGGTAGGTATTTGATGTAAAATAGATCACAAGGAATCTTTTCTGTTCTTGTTTAGTAAGAATTTTGTTTGGTAGCTTTATTTTACGCTAAAAACGGAGAAGATTCCTTATTTTATTTTTTTTCAAATTTTTTAAAACTGTGGATAGAATAAGTGAGATTGTAGAAAGAAATGCGGAAACTCAAGAAACACACAACACTTGCTTTCCTTCAAAAAGTGTGCTACTATTTTATAAAATGACCTAGGTAGATACGTACAAAAAATGAAAGCAGGTGAATGGATGACAGTTAAGACATATTTATGGATTGAAGATCGTGAAGGAAAAGCAAGTTACAAATTTTGGACAACATTTATGCACGAGGTATGTCCGGAAGTGATTGTGGAAAGTAAAACGAATAACCGAGAATTAGTAAAAGCAGTTAAGGGATTAAACGACAAAGAGAACAGATATATAATTGCATTGGATAATTCTTTTGATAATCAACAAGTTTAAATCGAACAGAAAATGCTAAAAAATATCGCAGATAAAAAAGATAACGTATTTTTACTGGATCTGATATGTTTTGAATACACATTGCTGGAATTCAATAAACTGATTGATTGGATTTATGCTCCAGAGGATGAGTTTAGAGAAAAACGAAAAGGGGTTATTACTGCAAGGGAAAAACTAGTCCAAATTATCAATTCGGGTGAGATGAATTATAAAGCAATTCAGGAAATAATGGATTACGATCGTAGTTTGCAGAATCATAATATTGAACAGTTGTCGGCAAAATTACTGTTTGATCTTACTAGGAATACAGGGTTTGAGGTTTCAAAAGGGGATTTGGGAGTATGCTGGAGGCAGAATTGTTGTGAGTGGACAGATAGACAAAAAGACGATATCTGTAGACTCGAGACAACCAGGCTTTCGCTGAATAATAAAATGAAGTGTATCTATTACGAAACATCTATACATAGAAATTTTGAAAGTATTGACTTGGAGGTATTGGCGTGATTACTATATTTAAAAACAAAAAAGACATACCAAGTAATATGAATTATGTAGAACTTAATGATGTGTTTTTTAATCAGAATACCGTCTCCAAGTTGGATGAAAGGGCAAGTGACATTATTAAGAGGATAGATGATTCCAAGTTGATTGGAAAATATAAGATAGAATCGAAGTTTAATGGGGTTACTTTAGATATAGATTGCTTGTCAACAGGTTGTAAAACAGTATTAAACGTAATGTATTTTCCTAATATGGTATTTTGTATGAAAGAATGTGGTGATAATGCGTTAGAAATATTGTACAAAGAGGAAAAGGGATTCGTATATAGTGATTATGCAGTAATTCCCTTTGATATGGATGAAGTTAGAATAACTGATGGGAGAGGGATAAGGACAATTTCGGATTATGAAGAATTGAAGGAGTGGTGGAATAATGAAGAGTAAGCCAATTGTTATGAAACATTTTTCAACGGTTCATACTTCATATATAGTAAATTTTGAGTTCACAAATAATATTACAATTCTTACAGGTGCATCAGCAACCGGAAAAACGGCTTCTTTTTCTTTTATAAGAGAGTGTATGGCGGTTAATCCGGATATTGTGTGCATAAACTATCAGGATTATCAGAAGGATATAAAGAAACTTATTGCCTCTGAGACAGGCAAGCTGGTTGTGATTGATAATGCGGATATTTTGTTAGACGATGAAATAAGAAAGTATATTTCGTTAGATGATAAGAATCAGTATTTGATAATAGGAAGAAATCCTAAGAATTTGTTTACAACGAGTGACAATTTGTTTGAACTTGTGAGTGAGAAAAAGGGCGAACAGACAGAATTTAGATTAAGAAAATACTTATAAGGAAAAATTTTAGGGAACTTTTATAAAAATAAATCTGCAAAAAGTTCCCTAAATACATAAATAATTGTTTGGTGTGTATAAGTTAAAGAATATTCGCTTAAAAGGTTTTTCAGCAGTATTTCTTTAGAAATTCGCTTATAACTGTGAGATCTTCACCTTCATAATAAGCTACAAGTTTCTTCTTGAATTCCGGAACATGTTCTTCCGGTATGACCAAGAAACCTTGTCCAAGGGCGATAAGATAGTGATTTGCAAATATCACAGAGGCTCGTTTATTGCCATCGATAAATACTTGAGTTTTCATACAGTACATACAAAGTTTGATGGCTGTATCAATTTCAGTTGTTTCAGATTCAAGAATCTCTGTAATATTTTCTTTTACGATGGATTCTATTGGGATAGGTGGTTTATACGAACTGCCCCCAATTGTAACCGGCACACTCCGGATTCGGCCTCCATCGGTAAAGAACCCCTCATTCACTAGTTTTGCGATATGACATAACAGATAAGTTTGATGGAATGGAAGGCAAAAACCAGTTGCAAAATTCCCCCATTACACATATAATAAGATAGAATACTTATTTCTCTCCGGGTGGTAACTGTCCTTGGAGGATGATTAGAAAAAGCGAGGTAATGATATGTGCGGAATCGTTGGATTTGTAGGTAAACAGCAGGCGGCGCCGATCCTTTTGGATGGATTGTCAAAGTTGGAATATCGTGGATATGACTCAGCAGGAATTGCTGTTCGGGATAATAAACAGGAAGTGAAAGTGGTAAAGGCGAAGGGACGTTTGAAAGGGTTGATGGAAAAGACGGATAATGGACGTGCCCTTAAGGGAGATTGTGGCATCGGACATACGAGATGGGCGACACATGGCGAACCATCGGAGGTAAATGCACATCCACATGTAAGCGATGACGGAAATGTAGTGGGTGTTCACAATGGAATCATTGAAAATTACCAGGAATTAAAGGCGAAGCTTTTGAAAAAAGGATATAGTTTTTATTCTTCGACGGATACCGAAGTGGCAGTGAAACTGGTGGACTATTATTATAAAAAATATGAGCATACACCAGTGGATGCGATTAACCATGCGATGGTGCGTATTCGCGGTTCTTACGCATTGGCATTGATGTTTGAAGAATATCCGGAAGAAATTTATGTGGCGCGAAAAGACAGCCCGATGATCATCGGAGTGGCAGACGGAGATTGTTTTGTTGCCTCCGATGTGCCGGCAATTCTTAAGTATACAAGAAGTGTCTACTATATTGGAAATATGGAGATTGGAAGATTGGCAGAAGGAAAAGCGACCTTTTACAATCTGGATGGCGATGAGATTCAAAAAGAACTTGTAGAGATCAAATGGGATGCGAAAGCTGCAGAAAAAGGTGGCTTTGAGCATTTTATGATGAAAGAGATCCACGAGCAGCCAAAGGCAATTTTGGATACAATGAATTCGAAAATAAAAGAGGGAAAAATTGATTTGTCGGATGTCGGATTAAGCGAAGAAGATATGAAGGAGATTACGCAGATTTATATCGTGGCGTGTGGTTCTGCTTATCATACCGGTGTAGTAACGCAGTATGTGATGGAAGATCTTGCAAGAGTACCGGTCCGTGTGGAATTGGCATCCGAATTCCGGTATCGCAATCCGATTTTGCAGCCGACCGATCTTGTGATCGTGGTCAGCCAGTCGGGTGAGACGGCAGATACATTGGCAGGACTTCGCCTGGCAAAAGAGCAGGGCGTAAAGACACTTGGTATTGTAAATGTCGTCGGTTCCTCGATTGCAAGAGAAGCAGACAATGTCTTTTATACCATGGCAGGTCCTGAGATTTCTGTGGCTACGACAAAAGCCTATAGTGCTCAGTTGATCGCCGGATATCTGCTGGCTATCGAATTTGCACGCGTGCGTGAAAAGATAACGAAAGAACAGTACGATGCACTCTTGACAGAGATGCAGACCCTGCCGGAGAAGATCAATAAGATCATTGAAGACAAAGAGCGGATTCAATGGTTTGCCGCAAAGCAGGCAAATGCGCGTGATATTTTCTTTGTTGGACGTGGTATCGATTATGCCATTTGTCTGGAAGGAAGTTTGAAATTAAAAGAAATCAGCTATATTCATTCGGAAGCATATGCGGCAGGAGAATTGAAGCATGGCACGATCAGTTTGATCGAGGACAATATATTGGTGATTGGTTCATTGACGCAGGATAATCTGTATGAGAAGACAATCAGTAACATGGTAGAATGTAAGAGTCGTGGCGCATCTTTGATGGGACTTACAAATTTTGGAAATTACTCCATCGAAGACACCGCAGATTTTGTTGTATATGTGCCAAAGACGGATCCACATTTTGCGGCAAGTCTTGCCGTGATTCCATTGCAGCTGCTTGGATATTATGTATCGGTGGCACGTGGACTGGATGTAGATAAGCCGAGAAATCTGGCCAAAAGTGTAACGGTAGAATGACGGGAAAGGAAAGAAACGATGGGAAAGATCAAAGTACAGAAAAATGTCGGCGGCATTGAAGGCTTGTGTGTGATCGAACCAAAAGTATTTGGTGACAGCCGCGGATATTTTGTAGAGACATATAATAAAAACGATATGCTGGAAGAAGGACTTGACCTGGAATTTGTGCAGGACAATCAATCTTCTTCATCGAAAGGAGTTCTCCGCGGATTGCATTTTCAGAAACAGTATCCACAGGGAAAACTTGTGCGTGTCACCAGAGGACGCGTGTTTGATGTGGCAGTCGATCTTCGTAAGGAAAGCAAGACTTACGGAAAATGGTTTGGTGTGGAATTGAGCGCTGACAATTTTAAACAGTTTTATATTCCGAAAGGATTCGCACATGGATTTTTGGTGTTGTCAGAGCAGGCAGAGTTTTGTTATAAATGCACGGACTTCTATCATCCGGACGATGAGGGCGGTCTTGCCTGGAATGATCCGGAGATTGGTGTAGAATGGCCGGAATTGACCGGAGAATATAACGGAACGGCTTCAAACGAAGGGTATGCCCTTGCAGACGGTACGCCATTGAATCTGAGTGAAAAAGATAAGTTATGGCTTGGCATCAAGGATACCTTTTCATTTTTGAGGGGTTTGAGATGCAGAGAAAAATATATTTTGTTTTGATGCTTCTTTGGATGGGGGTGATATTTGGATTTTCTGCCCAGCCGGCAGCTGAATCGACACAGACGAGTCTCCGTGTCGGAAGACTGGTGTGTGGAATCTTTGTCAAAGACTATGAAGAAATGTCCGCAGCGGAGCAGACAGCACTTGCTGAAAATATAGAATTTCCGATCAGAAAGGCAGCACATGCGTCAGAGTATGCGCTGCTTGGTATATTGGTCTTTGGTGTAGTGCGAAAAAAAGAAATGACGAAGAGACAGATGCTCTGCGCTATTTTGGTAACTGCTTTCTATGCGGCAAGTGATGAACTACATCAGTTTTTTGTGCCTGGACGAAGCTGCCAGCTACGGGATGTGCTGATTGACACAGCCGGGGGAGTAGCAGGAGTCGGCATTCAATACATTCTCTTGAAACACTTCCGGAAAATGGAAGGCATAGAGTAATGATTCAGGATCAGAGAAGCGGCGAAAATAACGAAGCCAGTAATACAGTCATAATCCCAGTGACGGCGATGGCAAGACTGCTCATAGCACCTTCGATTTCACCGAGTTCCATCGCTTTGGCGGTTCCGATCGCATGGGAAGAAGAGCCAAGGGCGAGACCTTTTGCGATCGGGTGTGTGATGCGGAAAATCTTGCAGATGAGTTCACCGAAGATGTTTCCAAGCACTCCGGTGACGACGATCACAGCTACCGTGATCGTCACATAGCCGCCAAGTTCCTCGGAAACGCCCATTCCGATCGCAGTAGTGATTGATTTTGGCAAAAGTGTTACATATTCTTTGTGTGACAGGTGCAGGATCTTGGCCAGTACAAATACGGTGCAGAGGCTTGTGAGAACGCCGGCGGTAATCCCGAGGAGAACGGCCTTTAAATTGGTTTTCAAAAGCTGCCATTGCTCGTAGAGCGGGATGGCGAGACAAACGGTCGCCGGGGTCAAAAACCAGCTGAGAAAGACGGCACCTTGATTGTAGGTGTCATAGTCGATGTTGGCGACAATCAGCACAACGATCGTTAAACATATCGATATCAGTAAGGGGTTAAAGATCCCTAACTTAAATTTTTTCTTTAAAACCATGCCGAGGAGATAGGCGAGCAGACTGATCGTCACTCCGGCAAAAAGGGAAGTGTCAAAAAAATCATTCATTGGTAGATGCCTTCTTTCTATCTTTATGCAGAATCCATTGTGTACAGCGTCCGGTCACGATCATGACGGTGATCAGAGCGGCGACGGTAATAATACTGACCGGAACCAAAAACGGCTGTAAAATATGCCAGGAGGCCATCAGACCAACGCCGGCCGGGATAAACATAACAGGCATGATCTCAATGAGAAATGTACCGGCTTCCTTCACGGAAGCAAGTGGAATAAATCCTGATAATAAGCCGATCAGCAGGATCACCATTCCATATATACTGGCAGGAATCGGAAAGGGAAGCAGAAATTTCAGTGCTTCGCCGGCAAAAGAAATGCCAAGAATAATTAAAAATTGTTTTACAAATTTCAAAAAAATCGCTTCTTTCTAAAAAATTATCAATAAGTCTTGCTGTTCACTAACGTCACTTATTATATACGCATTATATCCGAGTGTCAAATAAAAAAATCATAAAAATTCTTAGTATTTCTTGACATTTTCCGAGGTAAAATTTACAATGAAAAAAGTGACAAAAGACAGTTAGAATGGAGGACCCAAGTGATCGATTCATTAGTAGAAAAGTTAGAGAAAAAGGTAGTGTTGGCAGATGGCGCCATGGGGACCTATTTCAGCCAGAAATATATGACAGAGATGGAGGCGGAAGAAGCCAATATTGCAACCCCGGAGCGGATCATTGCTATTCATAAAGAATATATTGAGGCCGGAGCAGAACTGATACGAACCAATACATTTGCCGTAAACCACGGATTATTTGCCGAGGCAGAAAGACGAAAAGAAGTGATCGAAGCGGCAGTTGCCAATGCAAGAGAAGCGGTACGCCAGAGCAGAAAAGAAGTCGTGGTTGCTGGGTCAGTGGGACCGATCCGTCAGTCGGCCGAAGAGGAAGATGGAGAAATTTGGAAAGAATATACACAGATGCTGGATGTGTTTTATACACTCGGGATTCGTGTTTTCTTGTTTGAAACATTTTCGGAGCTTCGCTGGTTTCCGAAATTGGCAAAATATTGTAAAAATAAGGAAGAACAGACGGTGGTCATTGCCGAACTGGCACTGAATCCGATGGGATATACACAGCATGGTTTTGGAATGACAGAGATTCTGCAGGAACTGACATCCGATGTGAATTTTGATATCGTAGGATTTAATTGCGGAGTCGGTGCGCTTCACATGAAAAAACTTTTGCAAAGCCAGAAATTTCCAAAAGAATTTTTATTGAGTGTATTTCCCAATGCCGGATATCAGCAGGAGATGCAGGGAAGAACTCTGGTGTTCCATGATACCGCTTACTATGCAGGGCAGATGAAAGAGATTTTGGCACTGGGAGCCAATCTTGTCGGAGGATGCTGCGGAACGACACCGGGGCATATTCGTGCCTTGAAAAAAGTGGTGCAGAACCAGGAGCAGGTGCGGCCTAAGAAACTGGCCAAAGAAAATGAAAATTTGGGTGAGGTGAAAGACAATCCGACGCCGTTTATCCGTAAACTGCGCGGTGGGAAAAAAGTATTTGTCGTGGAACTGGATGCGCCGTTTGATGCTTCGAGTGATAAATTCCGCAAAGGAGTATGCGCCCTGCAGGAAAACGGAGTGGACATTATTACCGTTTCGGATTCTCCGATGGCTCGTGCGAGAGCAGATGCTTCCCTTCTTGCCGTATATGCAAAAAAATGCGCGGATGTGGAGATTATGCCGCATGTGGCGATGAGGGACCGCAACCTGATCGGACTGCGTTCGGAGATCTTGGGAGCGCATGTGAATGGAATCCGCGATTTTCTTGTGATTACGGGAGATCCGGTCGGAAGCAATGACCGCGGAAAGATTACCGGTGTATTTGACGTAAACTCCATTCGCTTTATGGAATATCTGAAACATATGAATGAAGAAGTATTGCAGGAAGAGCCGGTTTATTATGGCGGTGCGCTGAATTATGCGGGAGTCAATCCCGCAGCGATCGCGGGCAGGATGAAAAAGAAAATGGAAGCCGGATGTGAGTACTTTTTGACACAGCCGATCTTTACGGAGGAAGACATTGACCGCATCCGAGAATTAAAAGAAATGACAGGAGCAAGAATCCTTTGTGGAATCATGCCACTTGTAAGCTACCGCAATGCGATGTTTATGAAAAATGAGATGCCGGGGATCCATGTATCCGACGAGATTGTAAGCCGGTACCAGCCGGATATGTCGAAACAGGATGCCGAGGAAGTGGCCGTGAAGATTTCCCTGAAAGTAGCAGAACAGCTGCTGGAAGTGGCAGATGGTTTTTATCTCATGACACCATTCCACCGGGTGGCACTTGTAAACCGTATTATAGATGGAATTCGTAAACTGCTTGGATAAAAGCAGGAATCAAATATCATTATATTCTAACTCAAGCAGTCGAAAGACTGCTTTTTTCATGTCCGGATGTGCGTGATAGGCGTCCAAAAGCATCCGTTCTTCTTTTGTCAAAATCGATGCAGCGTCTGGATCCTTAGATGGAGCAGGACAGTAGCCGAACGTCTCAAGTATATTTTCAATATGATAATAGCCGCACAAGGTCATCAATGTGTCAGCATTGGGCTGACTGTTTCCATTTTCCCAGCCATAGATCGTTTTTGATTTTGCCGGAATATTTTGGGCATTCAAATAGTCGCTCACTTCGTCGACGGAGAGGTTGTTCAGCTTCCGGTAATAACGCAGTGCGCGTGCAATGTTAGGGTTCTTCATAAGATTTGTAAAACCTCCAATTCACGATATCTAATACCATCATAAAGAATGACGACATACGTGTCAAGAAGAAAAAAGTAGAAAAAGGGAAAAACAAATTGACATTATGACTTGCAAAGAATAAAATAAAAATAGTACGACAAAATTCTTTAAAAGCGAGAATGAGGGGACGAAGGATATGAAAATGACAAAGAAGATTTATTGTTATATGAAAATACATCAGATCGACATACAGAAAGTTTCAAAAGAAACCGGAATTGACCGGAAAATCTTTCAAAAGCAGCCGGTTCGGCCGTTAAACGCTACGGAACTTTGTGAAGTGTGTGCGTATCTAAAAATTCAGCCGGAGGAGATTGCAAAAGATGATACATTGTTCTGAGTCGCAGCTGTATTGGTGCGAAGAGTGTAAGATTCCGCTGTATGAGCCGGTGTGTGGGTGCTGTGGAGCAAAAGGAAGACAATTTGTAAAAGATGTCCGCGTGGTATTTCCGGAAGAAAAAGTGCTTCTTGAGATTCTGCTGGGATTGAAGGCGGGAGAATTAAACGAGAAATCCTTATGGAATGCGGCCGGAAATGTATATTATCTCGACGGTGTCCGCATGCCATTGTCCATTCAGCGGCTGCGGGAAATGGACGCTGGGAAGATCCGGAAAACATATGATGAAAACAGGAAAAATATGGATGACACCTTTTTCAAACAGATGATACAACGGTTTGTAAAGGCAAATGCCAACCGATATCAGGAGATTTCGCAGGAAGCCCTGTCTTACATCTGGGAGGAAACGCAGGGAATGGAAATCGGCGATATGTTTGTCTCGTTCAGCGGAGGAAAGGATTCGACGGTGGTGGCAGATCTTTGTAAGCGTGCACTGGACGGACCGGGAAAGAAAATCCTTCATATTTTTGGGGACACGACATTGGAATTTCCGATGACAGAACAATATGTCGCGCAGTATAAAAAGGAAAATCCGAAGACGCCGATGATCTCATCCCGCAATAAAGAGAAGAATTTTGAAGAACTTTGTGAGATCGTAGGGCCGCCAAGCCGGGTCATGCGCTGGTGCTGTACGATATTTAAGACGGGTGCGATCAATCAGAAGATATCGGCTTTGTTCCGCGGGAAAAAGCGGATCGTAGCTTTTCAGGGAATCCGTCACAGCGAGTCGGCGAGCCGCAGTAAATATGAAAGAACGAGTACCAATTCCAAGATTGCGAAGCAGTTGACATTGTGCCCGATCATCGAGTGGTTTGATTTTGATGTGTGGCTGTATCTGATGACGACGGGTATCGCTTTTAATTCGGCGTACCGCCTTGGTTATGCGCGCGTGGGATGTTATTGCTGTCCAAACAACAGCCTGTGGTCTGAATTTTTATCCAGCATTTTTATCCCGGACAAATATAATGATTTCCAAAATCTGCTAATTGATTTTGCGAAAAAAGTGGGAAAAAAAGATGCCGAAGTGTATGTGAAAGAAGGAAAATGGAAGGCAAGACAGGGAGGAAACGGGTTAGACTATGCACGAAAATCCATCGTTTCTTATGAACCTTGCGTAAAAGAAGAAAATGCTTTCAATTATGACTTGACCAGGCCGATTACGGAAGAGCTGTATGAATTGTTTAAGCCATTTGGCACATATCAGTCGGAACTTGGCAATAAAAGACTGGGAGAAGCTTATTTTACGGATGCAGATAACAATGTCGTTTTTGTATTGCAGGGAAGACCGGGGCAGACCCGGTGCAAAGTCATTGTACATAGAGAGGATGCCTTTCACGTAAAGGGAATGTCGAAAGTCCGTGAAAAGATTGACTGCCAGATCACCAAATATCAAATGTGCATGGGATGCAAGGCTTGTGAGAGTGTGTGCCGGTTTAATGCGATCACGGTTAAGGAGATGCCGGATAAATCGACATCCTATACCATTAATGAAGCGAAATGTGTAAAATGCACCGAGTGCGTCAGTCATTTTTCCGTGGGATGTTATATGCGGAAAGTGCTGACGATCAAGCGGGAAGATAAGGAAGGAACAACGAATGCGTAAATATCGTTTAAAAGGACATGGTGGATTTTTTATGCGCGAAGGCTGGTTTGCCAAAGGCATGACAGAAGTGTCGGAAAATCCGCGTTTATTTACAAAGGAAAATTATTCGGGAGCCGATGCTCTGGGAGTCGGAAGTGCGATGGCAAAGGCGATCCGGTACTGGATGGGCGTATGCGGTCTGATCAAAGAAGTCCGAGGAACCGGAACCGTTCTTACCGAGATGGGACAATTGATCGCCGGGGAAGATCTGTACCTGGAGGATCTGTTTTCTGTCTGGCTTCTGCATATCCATGCCGTATCCAGCGCGGAAAAGGCGACAATATGGTATTTATTTTTTGAAACAATGCCACTGGGAGAATTTACCAGAGAGCAGATGCAGGAAAAATTATACGAGGAACTGCTTCGATACAGTGGAGAGAACGAAGTTTCCGAACGTTCCTTTACAGACGACTGCAATACCTTTTTGCAGATGTACGTGGATTCGAAAGAAGAGAAGGAAGATCCGGAAGATAAAAAGCGCAGTGTGTTTGCCAGACTTCGTCTGATCCAGAAAAATTACCGGGGATACCGCAGAGAGCGTATCGTGCCGGAAAGACTTCCGAAAGAAATCGTTCTTTTGGTGCTGTGCCGGAAAATTCTTGGGAAGCAGGGAGAAAGTATTGAAAATCTGCTGACGTGTGAAAACGGTCCGGGAAAATTATTGTCATTGGACCGCATTCTGTTCAATGAATATTTGGATGAATTGGAAAATGATGGATGTTTACGGATCAACCGTACCGCAGGATTAGACATGGTATATCTTTCGGAGGAAGTGCCGGAAGAATTGGAGATCATACAGCAGTATTACGAAAAAAGACAGGAACAGAGTACCCGGGGGAGGACAGTATGAAATTAAAGGAAGTAATCCGAATTGATGAAAAATTTCAGCATTCGATCAATCTGAAACTGGATCAGATGCGGAAAGAGCCAATTGAAAATTATATTCCGACACAGGCTTCTATGAAGATTCTTTGTGAATATCTGGAAGAATTAACCGGAAAGAAAAAAGAGGCATCCACGATGCTGATCGGTCCCTATGGAAAGGGAAAATCCCATCTGCTTCTCGTCTTGATGTATCTGCTGAACCCATTTGATGAGAAATTGAGTACGCATCTGGTGGAGCACTTTAGGAAGGCGGAGGAAAAAACAGGAAAAAACATACAGGAATATATGGAGCGGGGAAAGAAATATCTGCCGGTGGTTGTGTCTTTTGGCAGCGAGTCCCTGGAACAGTCCTATCGAAGAGGACTGCTAGGTGCTTTAAAGCGATTTGGGCTGGAAGACTGCATTCCTGACAGCTATTATACGGAAGCGGTTCACACGATACAGACATGGAAAAGAGAGTATCCGGAAACGTATGAAAAGTTTTTGGCAAAAATCGGAAAGAGCAAGGTGCGGTCATTTGTAAAAGAACTGCAGGAAGAAAAGGAATCGACGATGCGGCGGTTTCAGGAAATTTATCCATCCTTGACAGCCGGAAGTCAGTTTATGCCAATGATTCAGACCGATATTGCTACGTTGTACGAGGAAATTCTTGCACGGATCTGTCGGAAACCCTATCACTACGCAGGAATGGTAGTCATTTTTGATGAATTCAGCAAGTTTATGGAGAGCGAGACGAAGGAAAGCGTTTCCAAAGATATGAATCTGGTGCAGCAGATGTGTGAGCTGGCGAACCAGTCGTCGGATGCTGCGCGGATGATTCAGATTTTCGTGGCACACAAGAGTATCAAAGAGTATAGCGGATATTTGTCCCAAGAGGTGATCAATACGTTTACCGGCGTAGAAGGACGGCTTTCCGAGCGATATTTTGTTACGACGCAAAAGGACAATTACGAATTGATCAAGAATATGATCCGGAAGGAATCATTTGAGAAAATTCCGCTGGACTGGAAGGAAATTGCTTCGGCAAATTACGGCGCAGCCGGTTTTGACCGGGATTTTACGAAAGAAGAATTTGAAGAGATCATTGTGAAGGGATGTTATCCAATGCACCCTTTAACGACGTTTCTCCTTTTAAAAGTCAGTGAACGTGTAGGCCAGAATGAGAGGTCGCTTGTGACATTTCTCGCCGGAAACGAAAAAGGAACATTGTCAGATTATGTAAATTCCGAGCGGGATGCGAAACAGTGCATGACACCGGGCAGAGTGTTTGATTATTTTTCGCCATTGTTAAAGCGGGATCTCTGGAACCGTCGAAGTCATCTGGAGTGGAGCAAGGCGATGATGGTACTCGAAAAAGACCTGACAGAAGAAGAGGCAGAAATCGTGAAAACCATCTGTCTGATGCGGATCGTCGGTCTTTCTGAGAAAATGGAGGCGACGGCACAGACGCTTGCGCTGGCAACCGGGAGAAAACTGAATGAGGTAAAAGAGAGCCTGCAGACACTCGAAAAAAAAGAAGCCGTGCTGTTTCGCGATAAATTGAATTCGTATGTACTGCGCCAGAAGATCGATGTGGATCTGGAGGAAAAACTGGCACAATGCGAGCAGGAGATCACGAATTTTTCGTTGACGAAAGAATTGGATCACGTGATGGGACATCGTTATGAACTGCCAAAAAAATACAATCATGTTCATGGGATGACTCGTTTTTTCGATACCGTTTTTATGGAGACAGAGCGTTTTTTGGAACTGAAATCTACGGACGGTCTGTATGAAGAAGCTCAGGGCGGGGCATTTGCAGATGGAAAGATTCTTTTGCTCATTGACCCTTATGTCAAATATAAAAAAAGTGTGAAACAACATCTCAATGCGCTGAAAGACGATAAATTGGTAGTGATCTATCCGGAAAAACCATTTGAGGCGGAAGGGCTGCTGCGCCGGATCCGAGGCATCCGCATGATTCTTCAGCAGGAAGACTATCTGAACCACGACGATGTGCTTGTGGAAGAACTTTTGATGATGGAAGAAGACTGTCTGTATAAGCTCAATTGGATGTTTGAGACGCATTTTGTACCCGGACGGGCAAACTGCAACGTATTTACCAATAACAAAAACAAATCCCTTACGTTTAACCAGCTTCTGAGCGAAATCTGCGAGCAGTGTTATGGAAAGGTGCCAAGAATCAACCATGAGCTGATCAATCGCCGTTTCGTGTCGGCGCAGATCAAAAAGGCACGAAAAGAAGTGGTCCGCTGTATTCTTGAACGAGGGGATCTGTATGAAATGGCAGAAGGAAACAGTGCCGAGGCGACAATCTGCCGTGCCACGTTATTTCACACCGGCGTTATGACCGGTGACTGTAAACCCGGTGTCAATCATATGCTGTCCGTCATCTATAACACAATGTTTGAAGCGGCGGGAAAACGGGTGCCAATGACATCGCTGTATGAAAAACTACGGGGAACGGAGATTGGACTTCGCGAAGGGGTGGTGCCGATTTACCTTGCTCATTGTATCATAGGCTGGGGAATCAGTGCTGTTTTCTATGAGGGAAAGAAGGAAATCCCATTTCAGGCACAAACGGTGGAACTTGTCAATGAGCATCCGGAAAAATATGATCTGTATATAGAACGGGGCAGCTTTAAAAAAGAAGATTATTTAAAGAAACTGGAAAAAGTTTTTCCGCTTCCAAAGGAATATCAAAATCTGGGACAACCGTCTACCAGATTGGAAAAAATCGTAAATGGACTGCAATACTGGTTTACCCATCTGCCGGCTTCCAGCCGCATGGCGACCTATCCGGAAGAAATAAATGAAAAATTGTGTAAACTGCTTGCACACAACGATGAAAATCCAAGGGAGCTTATATTTGAAAAATTGCCGTTTTTGATTCCGCAAAAGAAAACCAACATTAATTATGTCCTCTTTTGTAAAAAATTGGTACAGGCAAAGCAGGAGATCGATTCCTTTTATGAAAATCTGATGGGGGAACTTCGTCAGGTTACCATGACCTGCCTGGAAGTCACCGATGAGACGATCAAGCCGGCGCTGAAAGAATGGGCGCGAAAGAAACGCACGCAGACAAAGACCAGCGTTTTATCTGCGTCAGCGGCTTCGTTGTTAGAATATATGCTGTCGCTGTCGGAGGAGTCGGAAGAGGAAGTGATCGCCGGGCTTGCCAAGCAGATCACAGGGAGATATCCGGAAGATTTTCGCCAGGATACGGTACAGGAATACAAAAAGGCATTGCAGAATATCTGTAAGGAATTGGAAAATGCTGCGGAGCAGACAGCACCGGAAGAAGCCTGTCATCTTATCTACACGGATCCACAGGGAATCCAGATGGATAAATACTTAAAAGCGGTTGAGACGGATTCTGTCATGGTATTTGCCAAGGCGGCGGTAGAAGAGGCGATTTCCGAATTTGGAGACAGTCTTGAAAAGGAACAGAAGGCAAAGATTTTGCTGGATTTATTGCAGCAGGAATTGGAGTGATCATTTGATATATCTGGATAATGCAGCGACAACATTTCCGAAGCCGAAGGAGGTAACGGATGTCTATACGCAGTGGGGATGTGAAATGCCGGTCAATGCCGGCAGAGGAAGTTACCGCCTGGCAGCACAGGCGGAGCAGCAGATACGGGAAACCCGTGGGAAACTGGCAAAATATGTTCATGCTCTTTCGGATGAGGATGTGTATTTTACGGCCTCGGCGACGATGGCGGCCAATGTGATCTTACAGGGATTTCCATGGAAAAAGGGGGATGTTGTATTTGTTTCGCCTTACGAGCACAATGCGGTCATGCGCACGCTTCACGCAATGGAGGAGCAAAAGGGAATACAGATAAAAGTTCTTCCGGTTCAGTCAGACGGACAAATTGATCTGGAAAAAACAGGAAACCAATTCGTGGCAGAATCTCCTCGGCTTGTCTGTGTGACACAGGTAAGCAATGTGACAGGTTATCTGCTTCCCTATGCGGATATTTTTCATCTGGCAAAACAAGCAGGGGCAATGACCTTTTTAGACAGCGCTCAGGGGCTTGGTATCTGTCCGGTTCATGTGATTGAAGAGGAAATTGATTTTCTGATCTTTGCCGGCCACAAAAATTTGTATGGAATGTTTGGAACCGGTGGTTTTGTCAATGTCAGCCGGTTTCCATTGCAGCCGCTATATTATGGCGGGACAGGAAGTGATTCGCGCAATCTGTCACTTCCGGAGAAAGGAAGCAGCCGTTTCGAAGTGGGAAGCCCGGATACGGCATCCATCGCGGCTTTGGGAAAGGCCATTGAACTGACCCAGCCTCGTGCCGAAGAAGATTTGCTGCATGAAAGGAAATTATTGGTAAAACTCAGAGACGGGCTTTCAAATATCGAAGGTGTCAGGATTTTGGAAGCACAGCCCCTGGAAAACAGTGTGGGAATCTTGTCTTTTGTCTGTGACAGATACCGGTCGGAGGAACTGGGAATGATCTTAGACGAAGATTTTGATATTGCAGTGCGGACCGGATATCATTGCGCACCACTTGTTCATGATCTTATCGGAAGCGTGGAGTATGGCGGCACGGTGCGGGTAAGCATGGGACGGTTTACGACTGAGACGGAAGTGCAGGCGTTGGTAGAAGCAGTAAAGGAACTAATGGAGGAATAGGATATGGGATTTCGGGATTTGGATCTTAAAATAAGGTATCGGAGCAATGAAGATGACATTGCTAGTGATTTTTTGATTCCGGTATTGAAAGAGGCAAAAACATATAAACGGTCTGTGGGATTTTTTTCAAGCAGTTCTCTGCAGGAATTATCGGTAGGAATTGAGGCATTGCAAAAAAACGGAGGACATATTCAGGTAATCTGTTCCCCGAGACTTTCGAATGAAGATATCGAAGCAATTGAGCTTGGGTACGAGGAAAGAGATAAGGTATTAGAAAATGCTCTGGCAAGAGAAAAAATTGAACCGGTGGAGGAATTTGAAACACAACGGCTGAATCTGGTTGCAAATCTGATCGTACAAGGTGTGATTGAGTTTAAATTGGCATTTACATTAAGTAAGAGCAATCAGGCTATTTATCACGAAAAAATAGCGGTGTTTGAAGATGAAGAGGGAAAAAGAATTGCCTTTGAAGGCTCAATGAATGATTCTTATAATGCTTTTTATGAAAATTTTGAATCCATTTCTGTTTATACAGAAGATAGTGCAAAAGAACATCTCGATGCAGTGATTCATGATTTTGATCAGTTGTGGAAGGATGATACTCAGAGGGTATGTGTGGTCGATTTTCCGCAGGTTGTGATTGATAAACTGAAATCCTATGCAAAAGAGGATTTGGAATTTACTGCAGATTATGAGCAGTTTATAAAAGATAAAAGTGTTATCCGGAAGAAAAAGGAAGGTGTGGTTCCGGAGGAAGTTTCTTTGCGGGAGTATCAGAAAGAAGCAATTCGAAAATGGGAAGAACAGTCATTTCGAGGGATATTTGACATGGCAACAGGAACCGGAAAAACATTTACCGGATTGGGAGCTCTTTGTCGGTTGAAGGAGACACTAAACGGAGTTTTAGCGGCGGTGATCGTATGTCCTTATACTCACCTTGTAGAGCAGTGGAAGGAAGATTTATTAGTGTTTGGGATAGAGCCGATCATTGCCTATGGAGATCCCAAATATAAAGATTATGAAAGTCGGTTAAGACAGGCAGTATTTCGATATAATCTGGAAACTAAAAAGTTTTTTTGTCTGCTTACGACAAAGGATACTTTTTGTAAAGATAAGGTGCAGAAGCAGTTAGAAAAAATAAAGAAAAACAGGCTTCTTATCGTGGATGAAGTACATAACATGGGGGCGGCGACGTATCGCAGATATTTGGATGAAACATTTGAATACCGCCTTGGTTTGTCGGCGACAATTGATCGGCACCACGATGAAGAAGGAACTCAGAGTTTATTTTCCTATTTTGGGAAAAAATGCATTGAATATACGCTGGAGATGGCGATTGAAAATGGATTTCTGACGCATTACCGCTATTATCCGATTCCGGTTTATCTTACGGAGGATGAATTGGAGAGATACCGGGAGTTAAGTGAGAAAATAGAATCCGGAATGGTATTTGATAAAAACGGGAAACCAAAACTTACAGAATATGTAAAAAGTTTAATGATCAGCCGGGCAAGAGTAGTCGCGGGAGCACAAAATAAAATACCGTTGCTGCTTGAGTATATGGAAAAATATAAAGAAGATAAACATATTTTGGTATATTGTGGCTCTACTAAGACCGAAGATACGGAATTGCAGGAAGAATGCCGGCAAATTGACCTGATCACAAAATGCCTGGCAAAAAAACTGCATATGAAAGTAGCAAGATTTACGTCGGGAGAAAATCGAAAAGAACGGCAGGTGCTGATTGAAAAATTTACAGAAGGGGAAGAAATCCAATCTTTGGTAGCAATCAAGTGCCTGGATGAAGGAGTAAATATACCGGCGATTAAAACCGCATTTATATTAGCAAGTACGACAAATCCGAAAGAATATATTCAGAGACGTGGTCGTGTGCTTAGGCTTTCTCCCGGAAAAGAATATGCGGAGATTTATGATTTTATTACATTACCAAGAGAATTAGAAATCGTTTCCTTTTTAAATGAAAAGGAATTGAAATATGATAAATCCCTGATTCAGAGAGAATTACAGCGAATCGAAGATTTTCGAAGGCTGGCAGACAATTCTTATGAATCGATGGATGAAATTTTAGCCATTCGGGATGCTTATCAAATATATGAGGAGGGCGAGAAAGATGATGAATGAAGAACAAATTAATGAAAGTGTGATGAAGACGATTCGATTTCGTATATTACAGATCGAAAAAAAGAATGCAAAGTCACATGAGAAGAAAGATGCAGATATGGTTTCTGAGATTGTAAAAATCATACAGTCAGAAGTGGATCGTACATTAGAAAAGTGAGGAGGAAGAGAATATGATTATTAAGAAAATGAAATTGCAGAATTTTCGTCAATATATTGATGACGAAATTAAATTTGCGGTGGATGGAGACAAAAATGTAACTGTTATCATGGGAGACAACGGAACGGGAAAGACAACGCTGGCACAGGCATTTCAATGGGCCTTATATGGGAAGACCAATTTTCAGATTCATGAATTGTTAAATCGTACTGTCCGAGAGAAAATGGGAACAGGAGAGAAAAAAGAGGTGTCTGTATTACTGGATATTATGTATAACAATACTGAGTATACCGTGAGACGTATTCAAGGGTATTTTAAAAATGCCAACCAGAAGATAGAAGAAAGACAGGGGAAATTTGTTGTTTCGAGGATTGATGATTCGGGAAATGTTCAGTATGTCCCGGAGTATCAGAAAGATTATATTGTAAAACAGTTTTTGCCAAAAGATCTGTCAAATTTTTTCTTCTTTGACGGAGAGAAAATTGAAGAAATGTCCAAGGAAATACAGAGTGGAAAAAGCTCGGATTTCCAAAATGCTGTATATAGTCTGGTAGGACTTACGGCAACGCAAAATACGATTGAACATTTGAAAAGTAATAAAAAATGCGTTGTCAAGGAGATTCAAAGAGAAATTGATAACAATTCAAAATCGGCAGAAAAAATGGAACAAAAGAATACACAGATTACAGAGCTGGATGAAAAAATACAGAATAATACAACAGAACTTGAAAAATTACAACAGGCAAGAACTAGGATGGAGGAAAAACGAAGAAGCAATAACAGACTCATTATTGATGGACAGAAAGATATGCAGGTAAAAAAAGAGTATGCTGCGCTTGAGAAGGACATTGCAAATCTGGAGAGGGAGAAGAATGCGAAAACCAAAGATATGCTTCAGATGATATCTAAAGAATTTTATCAATTTTGTATATACGGTGTGGCAAAAACGGCAGCCGGTTTGATCGAACAGGAGCAGACAGAAGAGATGGTAATTCCGGATCTTACAACGCGCACAATTGATGCTCTTTTGAAACGGGGAAAATGTCTTTGCGGAACGACATTATGTGAAAATCAATTGCCATATGAACAGGTGATGAAATTGCGGGAGACCACATACCCCAAAACAATCACATCATTAAAAGCAGATTATCAGACAAAACTGCATGAAGCAAAACGTTATACGGATTTTGCAAAACATTGGAAAGAAAAATTGGAAAATTATGAAACCTGTGCAGCCCAATTAGAGGGAAAAATGACAGAGCGTGATGATAAACAGCAAATGATGGCCGATACCTCCTCCGCAGAAAGGGCATTGCGGGAAAATAGAGAGATTGAGAGAGAACTGCCAAAGATCGACCAGCAGATTGGACGCTTAAAGCAGCAGATCCAAGATGCGGAAACAAAAATACGAGTTCTGGAACAAGAAAAGGATTCCATGATTGTAAATAACGATGACGTTGTAAAAAACAGGATTTATATGGCGTATGCGAAAGCATTGTATGAGTCATTAAGAAAAGAGTACAAAGAGAAAGAAGATTCTTATCGTATTAAATTACAGAATCGTATGAATGAGATATTTGCATCGATATACGGTCAGAATATATCGATTACGATCGATCCGCGGTATCGGATTACCGTTCGTATTGAAGAAGAATTGGCTTCTACGGATGAAGTAGAACGAAATACTGCCCAAGGGTACGCGCTGATTTTTACATTTATCTCGGCCATTATAGATCTGGCAAAGAAAAAGGTCAATGACGAGGCGCTTACAGAAAACGAACTGATCGATGAAGAAAATGAAGGATATCCATTGGTTATGGATGCTCCGTTGTCGGCATTTGACAAGACCAGAATTGAAAAAATCTGTACCGAGATTCCGCGCATTGCCGACCAAGTCATTATATTTATTAAAGATACAGACGGAGAAGTGGCAGAGGAGCATATGCGTGATAAGATAGGCCGCCGGTATATGATAGAACTGGTAAATGACAGTAAACTACATTCAAGAATTGTGGAAAGGGGTTGAAAATGATGTTTGATCGAGAATACTATTTTTATGGAAAACATGCGGATATGGTAAGAAAATTAACGACGAATTGGAATGATAAGATTGGAGCGTCTGTTTTTGAACGGAATCTGGATGTATATGAAATCGCACCGATTATTGGCTGGATTTATAATCGAAAGGCAGAGGTTGAACGTGATGAAGAAAACAAAACCCGTATTTTTCGAGATAAAATGCTGGACGACAGACCGCAATTATTGTTTAATTACCGTAATTTAATGTTGTTAAATGGAGAAAAATGGGATTCCGAAGAGCGTATGGATATTGCATTTCGTATGGATGATAAAGACAAAGAGCGAAAAGCTTATGATGAATTATACAATTCCTATGTACTTGGCGGTGTAGAAGTTTTGTACGAGAGAATTTTTGATAATGCATCAAAACCGGAAGAATATCTCATGAATTTTTATGAATTTCTAGAAGAACTTGAGGTAAGAATTTACAAGAAAGATGTAGGACTGGAGTGAGTTTGCTACACTTGACTGCTACATACTTTGTTTCCGCTTGGCAATTTTAAAAAAAACACGGTTTTCCGCTTGGAAATTTCTAAAAAATATTTTGATTTTTGGTTGGCAAAATCAAAATATCGTGCTAAAATACATAAAAAAGAGAAGAAGGTAGGTGCTTGAAATGTATTTAAAACGTGATATCGATAAAGTTCTTTTAAATTGGAAAGAGGCTGAGCGAAGAAAACCTGTTCTTTTGCGAGGAATTCGGCAGTGTGGTAAGACTTCGGCAATTCGAAATCTTTCAACAAAATTTAAAAGTTTTATTGAGATTAATTTTGAAAAGCAACCGAAATTATGTGCTGTGTTTGAGGGCGATATTGATATAAAAAGAATAATAATGCAGTTAGAATTACAGTTTTCTCAGAAAATTGTAGTTGGGGAAACTCTGTTATTTATTGATGAGATTCAAGAATGTCCTAGAGCAGTTACGGCTTTGCGATATTTTTATGAAGAAATGCCAAATCTTCACGTGATTGCAGCTGGTTCACTGCTGGAGTTTGTTTTGCATGGAAAAGGAGCGGAAGTAGATTTTCCGGTAGGACGAGTGAGAAGTATTTATATGTATCCATTTTCCTTTATGGAATATTTGCGTGCAGTGGAAGGAGAGATGATTGCAGATTATCTTGAAAAATTTCAAGTGGGGCATCAAGAAAATACAGCACATGATCGATTGATAGAAGCGTATAAAACCTTTTTGGTAGTTGGAGGTATGCCGGAAGCTGTATTAACTTATATGACAACAGGAAGTCTGCTTGAATGCCAACAGGTGCATCGTGATATTATATTCAACTTTATGGATGATTTTAATAAATACAGTAAAAATGTTTCAGCAGACATTATTCGCAAAGTATTTGAATATTCGATTCACAATGTATGTGGTCAGACGAAAGCATCTTCAGCAATTTCAGGAGTTAGTGCATACTATTTTGAGAAAAGTATTGAATTGCTTCATAGGGCAGGATTGGTTTATCCGGTAAAAGCATCCGGGTGTACAGTGCTTCCACTTGGTGTTACGGAAAAAGAACACAATAAGAAACTAATTGTGTTCGATACAGGAGTATATCTTACAGAATGTGGGCTTGATGTAGGAGAATTGATTTCTGCACAGGTATTTGATGATATAAATAAGGGCGATGTGGTGGAAATGCAAACGGGACTTGAATTGATCAAATATACAAGCCCTTATAGCGAAGCTGCTTTGTATTATTGGTATCGGGGTGGTGCGAGTGCCGAAGTGGATTATGTTATTAATCTAAAAAATAAAATTGTGCCGATTGAAGTAAAGGCTTCTGGAAAAGGAAGAATGCAGAGTCTATACCGTTTTCTGGATACGCATGAATTAGCATCTCAAGGGATTCGGGTGTCCTTGGAAAATTTTTCGAAATATGATAATATTTTGGTATATCCGGTGTATGCGGTCAGTAAGTTTGCGAAACCTGCAAACCCCATTGACTTTTCCTTCCCCAATAGGTATAATCACAAGTAGGAAAATGACGAAAAAAGGGGACTATTACCTATGAATTATAAGACCACAGTATTTTTATCCATTGCGCTTGGCGCGGTGCTTCTGATCGCAGCGATCGCAGGAATGCGGTATATGAATCCGGCACCGGAAGGCTACCGCAGTAGTTTTGAGACGGCGAAAGAACAGGCGACGCCACAGCCGACGCAGACAGCGACACCAAAACCGACAGAAGAGCCGTTTACCGGATTTTATGATACGGAGGCGATGACGTTAAAAGAGCGGATTCATACGCCGGAAGGTTTCCATCGGGAAGAAGTGGAAACGGACAGCTTTGCAGCGTTTATGGAAAACTATGCATTGTATAAAGATGGAAAAAAAGTCAAGTTATATGATAAGACATTGAAGCAGAATCAGGATGCGCATGTTGCAGTATTAAAAATGAAACTCGTAGAGGGTGATTTACAGCAGTGTGCCGATTCGATCATCCGCTTATATGCAGAATATTTTTATCAAAATAAAATGTATGATAAGATGAATTTCCATCTTGTCAACGGATTTGCGTGCGAGTTCAGCAAATGGGCTGAGGGCATGCGTGTATCGTTTTCCGGCTCTTCAACGACATGGACGCAGAGTGCGGCTGCCAATGACGACGAGACCGTGTTTGAAAAATATCTTCGCTTTGTTTTTGCGTATGCCAGCACGATTTCATTGAGTGATGAGTCAAAGAAGATAAAGAAAGCCGAGATTCAGGCAGGAGATATCTTTGTACAGGGAGGAAGTCCCGGACATGCTGTTATGGTATTGGATGTGTGTACGGATGACAGCGGACGGAAAGCATTTTTGCTTGGACAGGGATTTATGCCGGCGCAGCAGTTTCATGTGTTGAAAAATCCGCTGCATGAAGACAATCCGTGGTATTATGTGGATGAACTTACCTATCCGCTCCAGACACCGGAGTATACGTTTGAAAAAGGAAGTCTCAAACGGCCGGAATGCATGCAGTGAATTTTTTCGTGGAAAAGGTCTTGATTTTTTTTGAAAATGCGTTATAATAAATAGTGCAAGTTCAAAATCCAAGAGAAAGGATGAGGGGCATGGTATTACTTGGAGTCGGCGTAGGTGTTGCGATTATAGCAGTGGTAATTGTTGTTGGGGCAGTTTCTGCGATTGTAGCTGCTGCAAAAGATTCATTAAAAGACGATGACGAGATATAACGCCTGTTATTGATTTTGACTGGATGGAGGATAAGAGACGGGGTATGGCTCAGCTTGGCTAGAGCGCATCGTTCGGGACGATGAGGTCGCAGGTTCGAATCCTGTTACCCCGATGATTAGGAAGGAGAAGCTACGAAGCGGCAGATGTCACATCAGCTGCCGATTGGCTTCTCTTTTTGTAACACAAAGCCCGGGAAAGGAAGGATTGGGATATGATTTCAAAACGATGGATGCAGAGGGCATTTACGGTTGCGGTTGTCTGTGTCAGTTGTTCGATTTTTTTCTGTAGTGAGATCTGCCGTGCAAAGACTGCGGCGAAAACGACGAAAGTGCATACCTATAAAGAAGGATTTACCTATCAGAAACTGGATTCGGAAACGATCGCGCGGATGCGTGGAAAATCCTATAAAAAAGGGGCCAAAATTCCGCTTAGCAGGCTTCGTTACCTTCGGCTCCGCTACATTGATTTTGATGGAAGAGAGCAGGATGGGGAAATGATCGTTCATAAAAAGATTGCCAAACGGACATGCAAGGTGTTTTATGAATTGTACCGGATAAAATATCCGATTGCCGGAATGCAGCTGGTGGATGAATACGATGCGGACGATGAGGCGTCTATGGCAGCAAACAATACGTCTTCTTTTAATTATCGAAAAGTGGCAAATTCCTCTAAAATGTCCAAACACAGCCAGGGACTTGCGATTGATATCAATCCAAGGATCAATCCTTATATTACGAAGTATGGCATTGCGCCGGCAAACAGTAAAGTGTACCGGAACAGAAATGTGGCGACATGCCGAGGCAAATACAGGGATTATATGATACATCGGGGAGACGAGGTATACCGTATTTTTAAAAAGAATGGTTTTTCCTGGGGCGGCGATTGGAAATATTCCAAAGATTACCAGCATTTTGAAAGATAAGAAGTCTTAGAAAGAAGGTGTATCCTTGTGGTAAAAGATCTTACCAAAGGAAACGTTCGACCGGTTTTGTGGAGCTTTACGATACCAATGTTTATCAGTGTTGTATTTCAGCAGTTGTATAATATTGCGGACAGCGCGATCGCCGGCCGGTTTGCGGGAGAAGATGCGCTGGCGGCTGTCGGGGCGTCGTATCCGATCACGATGATCTTTATGGCAATTGCCATCGGCTGCAATGTCGGTTGTGCGGTCGTAATCTCGTCGTATTTTGGAGCCGGTGACATCCGACGGATGAAGACCGCCATATCTACGACATTGATTGCAAGTACTGTGCTTGCAGTGACTTTGACAATATTTGGATTATTGACATCTTCTTATTTGATGCAGATGATGAATACACCGCATAATATATTTGATGCGGGGGATATTTATCTTAAAATATATATCGGAGGCATGGTATTCCTTTTCTGCTACAATGTGGCGACCGGAATCTTTACGGCACTTGGAGATTCGAAAACACCGCTTTATTTTTTGATCGGTTCTTCCGTCGGAAATGTGGTGCTCGATTATCTGTTTGTGGCAGTGTTTCATTTCGGGGTATCCGGCGTCGGCTGGGCGACGTTTCTCGCACAGGGAATCGCTGGCATTGTGGCAGTGATCACGCTGTTAAGGCGGGTGGCAAAACTGCCGACCGGGCATGGAAAAATAATGCTGTATTCGAAATCCATGCTTCGCCGTATCGCAAAAATTGCGGTGCCGAGCATCTTACAGCAGAGTTTTGTCTCGGTAGGAAATATTTTTATCCAAAGCCTTGTAAATTCCTTTGGATCTGCAGTAATCGCCGGATATTCGGCGGCGATTAAGTTGAATACGTTTACGATCACATCCTTTTCGACGTTAGGAAATGCGCTGTCGAGTTTTTCTGCCCAAAATATCGGGGCGGCAAAAATAGACCGTGTGCGGAAAGGGTTTCGGGCAGGTACGATGCTTGCCTGGATCATTGCGGTACCGTTTTTTGTCTTATTTTTCTTTTTTGGAAATGAGATGCTTCGGATTTTTATGGAAAATCCGACCGGTGGCGCGATGAAAGCGGGAATGGCATTTTTGAAGATCGTATCGCCGTTTTATTTTATTATTCCATTAAAACTGCTGGCAGACGGACTGCTGCGTGGAAGCAGTGCGATGATCGGATTTATGTTTTCTACCTTTACCGATCTGATCCTTCGCGTGATTTTGGCTTATGTTTTTGCCGGTCTATTTGGAAGTACCGGAATCTGGATGTCCTGGCCGGTTGGATGGAGTATATCAGCAATTATTTCGTTGTTGTTTTACCGATATACATGGAAACAATTATCAGTTGAAAGGAGATTATTAAAATGACAAAAATCGACATTATTTCGGGCTTTTTAGGAGCCGGAAAGACAACATTGATCAAAAAATTAATTGAAGAAGCATTTACAGGAGAAAAACTTGTATTAATTGAAAATGAATTTGGAGAAATCGGAATCGACGGAGGATTTTTGAAAGATTCCGGAATCAATATTACAGAGATGAATTCCGGCTGTATCTGCTGTTCCCTCGTAGGAGATTTTGGTACCGCATTGGCAGAAGTGCTTGAAAAATATGCGCCGGACCGTATCATCATTGAGCCATCAGGAGTTGGAAAGCTTTCCGATGTCATCAAAGCCGTTCTCGGTGTGAAGGAAAAAGTGGCAGAGGACAGTGTGGTACTTAACAGCTTTACGACGGTTGCCGATGCAACAAAGTGCAAAATGTATATGAAGAACTTTGGCGAGTTTTACAATAACCAGGTAGAACATGCGGGAACTATCGTACTCAGTCGTACCGGCAATATGAAAGAAGACAAATTACAGGCGTGCATTGACCTGATCCGTACCCAGAATGCAGAGGCATCAATTATTACGACTCCATGGGATCAAATCAACGGAAAACAGATTCTGGATGCGATGGAAAAGAAAAACGATCTTGTGAAAGAACTGCTTGAAGAAGAGGACGTTTGTCCGGAATGCGGACATCATCATGAGCATGGCGAAGAGTGTGACCACGACCATGACCACGATCACCATCACGACCATGACCACGATCACGAGCATCACCATGATCACGACCACGAGCATGAGCACCATCATGAACATGACGAAAACTGCACTTGTGGCTGCCATGATCACGACCATCATCACCATCATCACGCAGATGAAGTGTTCTCAAGCATTGGTATTGAGACCGCACACAAATATACGGAAGCAGAACTGCAAGACATTTTGGACAAGCTTGCCAATGACAAAGTACAGATGGGAACCATTCTTCGTTCCAAAGGTATCGTAGCTTCGGAAGAGGGCGAATGGTATCACTTTGACCTGGTTCCGGGAGAATATGAAGTACGCCGTGGTGCAGCAGATTACACCGGAAGAATTTGTGTGATCGGATCAAAACTGGACGAAGACGGTCTTCGTGATCTGTTTGCCGGAAAATAAAGGAGGACACTGGATATGTTTGGGAAAAAAGAAATTCCGGTTTATCTTTTCACCGGTTTTTTGGAGAGTGGAAAAAGTACCTGTATCGAAGAAGTGATCGAAGAGGGAAACTTTTCCGATGGAGCGAAAACGCTGCTTATCCTGTGTGAGGAAGGCGAGCATGAGATCGACGATCAGCTTTTGATGAAAAACCGGATCTCCTGTGTCGTGTTGGAAGACGAGGATGAACTTACCGAAGAATGCTGTAAGAAATTACAGGATAAATATAAACCAAACCGCATTGTAGTTGAGTGTAACGGAATGTGGGATCTGGATAAAATGTACCGCGAGACATTTCCGGAAAACTGGATTGTGGTGCAGACGTTTACAACGGTAAATGCACAGACATTTCAGATTTACAGTGCAAACATGAAATCCCTTATGATGTCACATTTTAAAATGGCAGATCTTGTCATTTTTAACCGCTGTGAATCGGATAACATTGACAAACCGGCAGCCAGACGAAATGTCAAAGCCATCAATCGCCAGGCACAGGTATTGTTTGAGTCCGCAGATGGCACGGTGGAAAGCAAGATTGATGAAGAACTGCCATATGATGTAAATGCATCGGAGATTACGCTGGACGACGACGATTTTGGTCTGTGGTATCTGGACATCGGCGAAAATCCACGAAAATATGTGGGTAAAAAAATCACATTTAAAGGCCAGGTATACCGCAATAAGACATTCCCGGCCGGTGCATTTGTTCCATCCCGTAAGGCGATGACCTGCTGTGCAGACGATATCGCGCGCATTGGTTATATGTGCCACGCGGAAAATGCGGATCAATATAAAAATGACAGCTGGGTGATGGTGACGGTGACGGTAAAACCGCAGCAGAGCAGAAAACACGACGGAGAATTTCCGGTGCTCTACGCTGAAAAGATAGAACCGGCACAGCCACCGCAGGAAGAAGTTGTATATTTTGGATAATCTATTTGAAATATGCTCCGGAGTATGTTATGATGGAGAGCAGGAATAATAGATATGTTGTAAAGGAGAAATAGAAATGGCTAAAATTCAGATGACGACCCCCTTAGTTGAGATGGATGGAGACGAGATGACACGTATTCTGTGGCAGATGATCAAAGATGAACTTTTGCTTCCTTATATTGATCTGAAGACAGAGTACTATGATCTCGGTTTGAAATATCGTAATGAGACAAATGACCAGGTGACGGTAGATTCTGCAAATGCAACATTAAAATATGGTGTTGCGGTAAAGTGTGCGACGATTACGCCAAATGCAGCACGTATGACAGAGTATGATTTGAAAGAAATGTGGAAATCTCCAAACGGAACCATTCGTGCGATGCTTGACGGAACGGTATTTCGCGCGCCGATTCAAGTAAAAGGAATCGAACCATGTGTAAAAAACTGGAAAAAACCAATCACATTGGCACGTCATGCCTATGGTGATGTGTATAAAAATGTAGAGATTAAAGTTCCGGGTAAAGGAAAAGCCGAGCTGGTGTTTACGGCAGAAGATGGGACTGAGATGCGTGAGACGATTCATGAATTTGACGGACCGGGAATTATCCAGGGCGTGCATAATACGGATAAATCGATCACAAGTTTTGCAAAGGCATGCTTTAGTTATGCCCTTGATACCAAACAGGACCTTTGGTTTGCGACAAAAGATACCATTTCGAAAAAATACGACCATAACTTTAAAGATATTTTTGCAGAAGTTTATGAGAACGAATATAAGGACAAATTCGAAGAGGCCGGATTGGAGTATTTCTATACATTGATCGATGATGCCGTAGCCCGTGTTATGAAGACAGAGGGCGGATTTATCTGGGCATGCAAGAACTACGACGGCGACGTTATGAGCGATATGGTTTCTTCTGCCTGTGGTTCTCTGGCAATGATGACATCTGTGCTTGTTTCACCAAGTGGTGTATATGAGTATGAAGCAGCCCATGGAACCGTTCAGAGACATTATTACAAACATCTCAAAGGCGAAGAGACTTCTACCAATTCCGTAGCTACGATTTTTGCCTGGACCGGAGCATTGAGAAAGCGTGGAGAGATGGATGGCATCAAAGAACTTCAAGAATTCGCAGACAAGCTTGAAAAAGCAACATTGCAGACAATCGAAGAAGGAAAGATGACAAAAGACCTTGCTCTTATCACAGAATTAAAAGATGTCACGGTATTGAACAGTGAGAACTTTATTAAAGCAATTCGCGATACATTGGATCGCATGTAATATAAGAAAGAATAACGGAGGAAAACTGAATGAGTTATACGACACAGATGGATGCCGCACGAAAAGGTATTTTTACCGAAGAAATGCAGCGCGTGTGTGAATATGAAAATATTCGGAAAGAAGAATTGATGGATCTTGTGGCAAAAGGACAGGTGGCAATTCCTGCCAATAAAAATCATAAATGCCTCAAACCATTTGGTATCGGAAGCAAATTGAAGACAAAGATCAATGTCAATCTGGGAACAAGTAAAGATTGTCTGGATCTGGATGTCGAGATGGAAAAAGTAAATGCAGCGATCAATATGGGAGCCGAAGCGATCATGGATCTGAGTTCCTATGGAGATACAAAAAAATTCCGCCGCAAATTAACAGCAGAATGTCCGGCTGTACTTGGTACTGTTCCGATTTACGATGCCGTTGTATATTACAATAAGGCATTGAAAGACATTACGACGGATGAGTGGATTGATGTTGTTCGTATGCATGCAGAAGATGGTGTGGATTTCATGACCATTCATTGTGGTATCAACCGCCAGACAGCAGACCGCTTTAAACAACATCTTCGCCATACAAACATTGTTTCCCGTGGTGGTTCGATCATCTTTGCATGGATGGAACTTACCGGAAATGAAAACCCATTTTATGAGAGATACGACGAGATTCTTGACATCTGTGAAAAATACGATGTTACGATCAGTCTTGGAGATGCCTGTCGTCCCGGAAGTATCGAGGATGCAGGAGATCTTTCTCAGATTTCTGAGTTAGTAGCACTTGGTGAATTAACCCAGCGTGCCTGGAACCATAATGTACAGGTTATGGTTGAGGGACCGGGACATATGCCTTTGAATCAGATCCGTGCGAACATGGAGATTCAGCAGACGGTATGTAAAGGGGCTCCGTTTTATGTACTTGGACCATTGGTTACGGATATTGCACCGGGATATGACCACATTACAAGTGCCATCGGAGGAGCTATCGCAGCTACTTATGGTGCGTCCTTCCTGTGTTATGTAACACCGGCAGAACATCTTCGTCTTCCAACCGTAGATGACGTAAAAGAGGGTATCATCGCTTCTAAGATTGCTGCTCATGCCGCTGACGTGGCTAAAGGACTTCCGGGAGCAAAAGACTGGGATTACGAGATGAGCGAAGCAAGAAGAAATTTGGATTGGGAGAAGCAGTTTGATCTCGCTATCGATCCGGAAAAAGCTCGTCGTTATCGTGCAGAGAGCAAACCGGAAAAAGAAGATACTTGTACGATGTGCGGAAAAATGTGTGCCGTACGTAACATCAACAAGATTCTCCGTGGTGAAAATGTAGATATCATGGAAGAAGAATAACGATTCCACAAAAACAAAGGAATAACAACAGCCTGTCTCGCATATGGTAGTAAAAAATGCGAGAGGGGCTGTTTTTTTGAAACGAGTAATACGTGTATTGGGAATTTTTCTTATCTTTGGCCTGGCGGCGGGAGCAATGTGGTTTGTGCAGTCCGGAAAATGGAAGACGACCACATTGAAAGAGGTATACATAGAAAAACCGGAAGGAGATACCCTATGGGTAATAAATGGACAAGAGAGGACGGAATATAAAGTAAAAGGGGCGGTAAAGGAGAAAACATACGAAGGGATCGCAGATCTTGAAGTGCGTGGGAAATGTGTAAGAAAAATCGTTTGTAAGCCGGACAAAGCGAAAGGAGTGGAACAAAAGGAAGAGACGCCCGAAACAATCCGTGTTCTTCTGACAACGACAGATTTTGCGGAAAAAGAGCATGATGAAGTAAAGGTGCGATCGGAAAAGCCATTTGTAGTAAAGGCAGGAGAATCGGAAAAACGTTGTGAAGGGGGAGAAGAATTATGCATCCGTGCGGTGGATATGAGCGCAGAAACAATAACCATTCATTCTGCAGAAGAAGCAAAATTGGAAATAACTTCCATTAAAAGGGGCGAGCGGATCCCTTCCTACCGCGGAACATTGGAGTTGAAAAAAAACGGCAAGAAGATACGCATCATCAATGAACTGCCATTGGAACAGTATTTATACGGAGTTCTTCCCAGTGAAATGCCGGCAGAATACCCCGAGGCGGCTCTTCGTGCGCAGGCAGTCTGTGCCAGAAGTTATGCGGAGAAACAGAAACAAAATAACCGGCTGCAAGAATACGATGCACAGGTAGATGACAGTGTGGCCTATCAGGTCTACCAAAGCCAGCCGGAGGATGAGAGGGCGAATAAAGCGGTGGATGATACGAAAGGACTGGTTGTGTGCAGTGGAAATATATTGGCATCGACGTATTTTTTTGCAACATCCTGTGGTGTGACGACGTCTTCTGACAGCGTATTGTTTACGAACAAAGAGATTTCTTATCTTGCGGGACAAGTGCAGAGCACGGACATTTCGGATGCAAAAAAAGGAGAAAGAGACCGACTTGCGGCCGATACGTATGCGGAAGATGACTTGTTCTGTGAGTTCCTTGAAAAAGAGCAGGATTTGTTAGAAAAAGAGGAGCCGTGGTTCCGCTGGAACATGACGATATCGTTGGAACAGATGGAGAAAAATATCAACGAACGGTTAGCGGACCGCTGTGACAAAACGCCGGACCGGATTGAGGTTCGAAAGGGCGAGGGACTTTATGAAAAAGGACGAGTGGAAAATATAGGGAAATTAAAACGCGTGGTCATAAAAAAACGTGGATGCGGTGGCGTAGCACAGACGGCGGTTATTGTCGGGAGTGAAGTGACGATACGTGTGACTTCCGAATACAATATCCGAATGCTTTTGTTTTCCGGGGAGGCGGTGATCCGTCGAAAAGATGGAAAAGAAGTAACCGGCTTATCTATGCTGCCAAGTGGCTTTTTTAGATTAAAACGTATCGGAGGAGCGTATGAGATACAGGGTGGAGGATATGGACACGGAGTCGGTATGAGTCAGACGGGAGCAAGACAGCTTGCCAATATGGGGAAAAATGAACAGGAGATCATTTGTCATTATTTTCCGGGAGTATCGATTCTTTCAATGTCTCAAATTGGTTCTTGATTTTATTTTTGGATTTAGGAGAAAACAGGGAATATCCGTCGATGTGGAACCGGTTGATCAAAGCACCGACAAACAGCAGACTGACACAGACATACAGCCACAGCATAAAGAGTGCGATCGAAGTGAAACTCCCATAAAGAGATGAATAATTCGAAAAAGAATCGATATAGATCGAGTAGAGATTGCTGAATAAGATCCATGTAATAGAGGTAAATAAAGCACCGGATACATAATTTCGTAAATGCGGGCGTTCATCGTGATGTGGAACAAAGGTATACAAAAGTAAAAAATAGAAGAAAAAGATTGCAAAACCGGCAATTGAACGCAGGGAAAAAATGCCGATAAACAGTGGAGTGTCAATGGAGAAAAAGGAGTCGATAATAAGCAGGATCTGATTACCAAATACGATGACGATCAGTGATAAAACCAGCATAGCGGCAAAAATCAACGTATAGAGGAAAGAGAGAAAACGGTTAAAAAACCAGTTTCCCTTCTGTTTTGTGCCACCAATCCGGTTTAGACCGTAAGTAATTCCCATAAATCCCTTGGAGCCTGCCCACAAAGCGGTAAGCGCAGAGAGGGAAAGTACGGTTCCGGAACTGTGACGGTAGGCTTCCTGAATCCATGACACGAGGGTTTCGCCGAGTTCCCCGGGAACAACAGAACCAATCATAGGAATCAGGTTTTCCTGTGTAATGCCGGGAATATATTTTAAAATCGTAAAAAAGAACATGGCAAACGGAAAAAAAGACAGCATAATAAAGAATACCACATTCGAAGCATAAATGGATATGGTATTCTCTACAAACATTTTCTTTATTTTGTTACATGCCCAAATAAAATGAACCATTGAAATTCCTCCATGTTTTTCTAAGTATATAATAGTATATGAAAAAAGGAGAGAAAAATCAAGGGGAAAAACTACTTCCTGATTTTTATGCGGAGACTGACCTTTTTCCGGCTGCCGTCTCTTGCAGCCGCGGTAATGCGTACGGTATGCCCGATCCCTTTCTTTTTTGCCCGTACCATGCCGGAATTTGAGACACTAGCCCATTTTTTTCGCGAACTGGACCATTTGAGTTTTTTGTTGGATACGCGGGACGGGGTATAGACCACTTTTAATCGGTACGTCCGTCCGGCACGGAGTGCCTTGATCTTCTTTTTAAATTTCAATTTTTTTACTTTTACGGCAGACGAGGAAGAGGCGGTTCCTGAAGACGAGGAAATCCCGGAAGATGAGGAGAAACTGCCTGTTTCCACGGTGGAAGATCCGGAAGTGCTGCCTGTTGTCTGTGTTGTCTGCGATATATTTTCCGGTATTTGTGCCGGGGTAAGATCCGGCGTCTCTACCGTGGTATAGGAAGATATTTTGCTGACATCCAAAATACCACCGGTAATACACAGATCGGTAAGAGATTCGACGGGACGAACACAGGTTAGCAGACGGTTTCTGCGGTTATACGTATCTTCTTCCGGTGCATAGGCTGCACAGAGAGCGACAGCACCGGTTACCATAGGTGCCGCCATCGAAGTACCGCTGAGAAGTTCGTATTGACCAAATTCCGATGTATCCGGATCAGCGGTCGAGATACCGATGTTATCGAGATAAAGTGTCGTTGTTCCCGAAGAAGTGGCAGGGGCGTTAAGCCCGATTACACGAAAATACAAGTGACCGTCGGAAGCTTGGTAAAAACGGTTGCCTTCCGAACCGAGTTTTCCGGAAGAGAGTTTGGTGACATGTTCCCATTGGACAGTGTCTGAGCTGCTGTCCTTTTCACCAAACATCATAGAGACATAATAATCTTTTGCCGGATCCAGGTTGTAGTCTGTTACATCAACATATACGTAAGCTTGTTTGCGGTGCAAAGATGGCAGTCCCATCTGAAGATCCCAGAGCAGACACCCACCATTCTCCTGTCCATAATAATCGGAGGAAGAATCCTGTGTCAGTTTACTGAATGTTGAAGTCTGATATCCAACATCCGAATCGGTGTAAAAATCCATAGAAGAGCCGGAAGTATCAAATGACTGGTAATAATTAGTAAGAGTATCGCGCTTTGCGTCGTCTGTTTCATAAAGTTCCGGAAAATAAGTGTCTGTGTTATAGGTAGACACAATATTTTCGCCCGGGGCAAACAGATCGACAGAGGATTTTCCATAATCAGAAAAGGAAGCTGCACTGTCATTGGTATCGGAAGCGCCGACTGTTAGGATATAATTGCGGAGATCCGAATATGCCGCAGTATTGTAAAGGTCATAAGGACACTCTGCCTGTGCAGTATCTTGATTTTTTCCATCGTTTCCGGCAGCAAAGACAAATAAGATACCGGACTGACCAAGAGAGCGGATCAGGGTTTTCATCGCCGTGCTGGAAGTACCTCCGCCCCATGAGCAGTTTACGGCGGCGACCGGAACACCGGCTTCTTTTGCCTGCTGCAGATAGGTTAAGGCATTAATGATATAGGAATCATAGCATTCTTTTTTGTCGTCAAATATTTTTAAGGCCATTAGTTTTGCGTTTGATATTCCATGGATTCCCTTTTGATTATCTGTCGTGGCGGCAATTACGCCGGCACAGTGGGTTCCGTGACCGGAAGTGTCGCTGCAGTCTGCGGAATCGGTAGAAAAATCGTAACCATACGTTCCCTTTAGTGAAGAAGTGGTATTCGTCCATAAATGGTCAATAAGATCCTCGTGGGAGGCGTTGATCCCGGTATCCATAATAGCAATAACCGGATTTTCCGTAGAAGATGTTTCCGGTTTGGAAGAAAGCGAGATGCCGGTTCCGGAAGACGAATAGGAACCTTCGCCGTCAAGATACCATTGCTCGGATTCATAAGGGTCATCCGAGGTCAGATATTGTTTATAATCCGGTGAAGCTTCTACCACATAGGCTTTGCTTTCCAGTTTTTGGATAAGCTCTTTGGTGGAGTAAGTATCGGATACAGCTTCTGTGACATAGAAGTTTTTATCTTTAAAAAAATCGGATTTGTCAGAACTTAGAGAAGTGTCAAAAAGTTCGCCTGCATTTCCAAGAGAAGTCGACTGCTCGATACGAATTTTTTTGTCAAAGGAGGTCGTGCCTTCCTTGGTGAGAGAAGTCTCGGAAGGAGAAATTAACGATAAAAGGACACGTCCGTCAGCATATTCACCGGTAATCGTAACCGAGGAAGCCGATGAGGAACTTGTGGACTGTGCGGCATATGAAGAAACCGGGACAGCACCTGCAAGCAGCAGACTGCACAGACATAAAATAGAAATCATGCGTTTTAACATAAAAAAACCTCCAATCAAAAAAAATGATAAAAAAATGAAATATTTATTGTATTCTTTTCCCATAACTGTTATGATTATAGTAATATAGATTTGTGTCGAAAAAATGAAATAAGCGAGGAGGATAAAAAATATGTTATTTGTGAAAGTTGATGATCTAAAACCGGGAATGCGTCTTGGCAAACCGATTTATAATAAAAATGGAGTGCTGCTTTATGATCGTGATACGAAACTTACGATGCAGGCGATATATGGTATTCGTAATTTCGGATTGATGGGATTGTATATATTGGAGCCGGCAGAACCACTGCCTCCGATGTCGGAAGAGGATATCAATTTCGAGCGTTTTCAGACGATGGCGGTGTTCAGTATAAAAGAGGACTTGCAATTGATCATTGCGGATAAAAAGGACAAAGGTCTGGACTGGCTGTGTAGCCTGGTAATAAAAAATTATGCCAACCTTCCGAAGAAGATTAATTTTATACAAAATCTGCGAAGCAATGATGATTTTACTTATAAACACAGTATCAGTGTTGCGATTCTTTGTGCTGTGATCGCCGGAAGAATGAATATGACGCCGACGCGAATGAATGCCCTTGTAAAAGCGGCACTTCTTCATGACTGTGGAGCAGTAGGCATGGTACCTGCGACAGCGGCAGAAGAGGATTTGCAGCTTCGTGCGGCAGCCAGGACGAGAACGATTGAGATTTTGAAAAATTACAGTGGAATGGACGAAAATGTTCTTCGAACGATCATTCATATGCAGGAGTTATATGTAAACAACGGTGATGGTGTGTCAGAAGCCGTAAAAAGCAATGTTGAGGCGGCAATTTTATTTGTTGCTGATGCGTATGACCGCCGGACAGCGATGAAATCTTTTGAAGAGCCAACCAGCGAAGTGAAGGCTCTGCGTGAACTGTTAGACGATCCGGGACGATTTGATCCGGTTGTTGTACAGGCATTGATCGCCGGAATCAATGTATTGTATCCGGGGGTCTGTGTACAACTTACCGATCATGTACAGGGACTTGTACTGCATGAAAATGAAAATGACATTTTCAAGCCATGGGTACTCAGTTTCCGGGACAATAAGATTTATGATCTGTCCAATCCACAGACGAGCGGAGATCTTTCACTGATTGATATCATGAAGACGATGGATAACCGCATTAAACTGGATCCGGATCTGTTAAAACAGTATTTACAATCGGAATGATATATTCTTTGGGTTTTTTATTACAATTGTCCATTGACAATTTCGGGGAAACTCTTTATTATAGTTAATAGAAAATCAAAGATAAGTGAGAGACGATTAGTTTTCGATAGCGATGTGATGACAGCGATACGGCTTTCGTCCTTTTTATGAGGATGGAAGCTGTTTTCTTTAAAAAATAAGAATAAAAGCAGCGAAATGACGATATTGTTGCAGAAAAGAGGTTATTTATGTACGAGAAAGTTTCAACAGGATTAAACTTTGTTGACCGCGAAAAAGAAGTAGAAAAATTTTGGAAAGATCATGATATTTTTCAGAAGAGTATAGAATTGCGTGAGGGATGCCCGACGTATATGTTTTATGACGGACCACCGACAGCCAATGGTAAACCACACATTGGCCACGTTTTGACACGTGTCATCAAAGATATGATTCCAAGATACCGTACAATGAAAGGATACCGTGTGCCTAGAAAAGCCGGATGGGATACTCATGGACTTCCGGTGGAATTGGAAGTAGAAAAACTTCTTGGTCTGGATGGAAAAGAGCAGATTGAAGAATATGGAATAGAGCCGTTTATCAAAAAATGTAAAGAATCTGTATGGAAATACAAAGGAATGTGGGAAGATTTTTCCGATACCGTTGGTTTCTGGGCAGATATGGATCATCCGTATGTAACCTATGACGATGATTTTATTGAGTCCGAATGGTGGGCTTTGAAAGAAATCTGGAACAAAGATCTGTTATATAAAGGATTTAAGATCGTTCCTTACTGTCCTCGCTGTGGTACTCCGCTTTCTGCACAGGAAGTTGCACAGGGATATAAGACCGTCAAAGAACGTTCTGCGATCGTGCGCTTTAAAGTGACAGGAGAGGATGCATATTTCCTCGCGTGGACGACGACACCATGGACCCTTCCAAGTAACGTGGCACTTTGTGTAAACCCAAATGACACCTATTGCAAAGTAAAAGCAGCAGACGGTTACGTTTATTATATGGCAGAGGATCTACTGGATAGTGTACTTGGTTCCCTTGCCAAAGAAGAAGGCGAGAAAGCATATGAAGTATTGGATTCTTTCCCGGGAACTGCACTTGAGCATAAAGAATACGAGCCATTGTTTGCCTGCGCAAAAGAATGTGCCGACAAGCAGAATAAAAAAGGATTTTTTGTAACTTGTGACACGTATGTTACGATGACAGATGGTACCGGTATCGTTCATATCGCACCGGCATTTGGTGAAGACGATGCCAACGTGGGACGTAATTATGACCTGCCATTTGTACAGTTTGTAAATGAAAAAGGAGAGCTGACCGAAGAAACTCCTTTTGCCGGAATCTTTGTCAAAAAGGCAGATCCGGAAGTGTTAAAAGATCTGGATGCACGCGGACAGTTGTTTGCGGCACCGAAATTTGAACATGAATACCCACACTGCTGGCGATGTGATACACCGCTTATTTACTATGCAAGAGAGTCCTGGTATATCCGCGAGACCGCAGTAAAAGAGGACTTGATCCGCAACAACAATACGGTAAACTGGATTCCGGAATCCATCGGAAAAGGCCGTTTTGGAAACTGGTTAGAGAATATTCAGGATTGGGCGATCTCCCGTAACCGTTATTGGGGAACTCCGCTCAATATCTGGGAGTGTGAAGGCTGTGGACACCAAGAATGTATCGGAAGCCGGAAAGAACTGGCAGAGCGTTCCGGAGATGCATCCGCAGAAAAACTGGAACTTCACCGCCCATATATCGATGGTGTGACATTTACCTGTCCGGATTGCGGCAAGCAGATGAAACGTGTGCCGGAAGTTATTGACTGCTGGTTTGATTCCGGAGCAATGCCTTTTGCACAATATCACTATCCATTTGAAAACAAAGAATTGTTTGAATCCCAGTTCCCGGCACAGTTCATTTCCGAGGCCGTGGATCAGACTCGTGGATGGTTCCATTCTCTGATGGCAGAATCTACATTGCTTTTCAATAAAGCACCATATGAAAATGTCATTGTATTGGGACATGTTCAGGATGAAAATGGACAGAAGATGAGTAAGAGTAAGGGAAATGCCGTAGATCCGTTTGAAGCATTGGATCAGTATGGAGCCGATGCGATCCGCTGGTATTTCTATGTAAACAGTGCACCATGGCTGCCAAACCGTTTCCATGGAAAAGCGGTTGTCGAAGGCCAGCGTAAGTTTATGAGTACGTTGTGGAATACGTATGCTTTCTTTGTACTGTATGCAAATATCGATGAGTTTGATGCCACAAAGTATTCTCTCGAATATGATAAATTAAGTGTTATGGATAAATGGCTGCTCAGTAAATTGAATTCGGTAGTAAAAGAAGTGGATAATAATCTTGAAAACTACCGTATTCCGGAGACAGCACGTGCACTTCAGGAATTTGTAGACGATATGAGTAACTGGTATGTGCGCCGCTGCCGTGACCGTTTCTGGGCAAAAGGAATGGAGCAGGATAAGATCAATGCGTATATGACATTGTATACTGCTCTGGTAACGATCAGTAAAGCCGCTGCACCGATGGTTCCATTTATGACGGAGAGTATTTACCGGAACCTGGTATGCAGTCTTGACAAGGCAGCACCGGAAAGTATTCATTTGTGTGACTTCCCGGAAGTCAAAGAAGAATGGATTGACAAAGATCTGGAAGCAAAGATGGATGTTCTTCTTCAGATCGTAGTGCTTGGCCGTGCCTGCCGAAACGAAGCAAACATCAAAAACCGTCAGCCAATCGGTATGTTGTATGTGAAAGATGAAAAGAATGAGGAATTGTCCGAGTTCTATCAGGAGATCATTGCTGATGAGTTAAATGTAAAGAAAGTCATCTTCACACAGGATGTAAGTGACTTTACGGCCTTTACGATCAAGCCACAGCTTCGTACATTGGGACGCCGTTTTGGAAGCCGTCTGAATGCTTTGAAAGAAGTTCTTGCAAACCTTGATGGAAATGCGGTAGTAGCAGAACTTGGCGAAAAGGGTGAAATCACAATTCAGGTTGAGGGCGTCGATGAAGTGCTTTCTTCCGAAGACCTTTTGATCGAATCTGCACAGAAGGAAGGCTATGTTTCTCAGGCGGATCGTGGAATCACAGTAGTGATCGATACCAATCTTACTGCGGAACTGATTGAGGAAGGATTTGTGCGTGAAATCATAAGTAAGATTCAGACAATGCGTAAAGATGCTGGATTTGAGGTTATGGATCACATAGAGGTTTATGAAGTTGGTAGCGATAAGATTACTGACATTATTGCGAAGAACGCCGATCAGATCAAAGAGGAGGTTCTCGCACAAAAGATTATCATTGGTTCTATGCAGGGACATACTGCTGAATGGAAGATCAATGGTGAAGATGTAACACTCGGTGTTGCAAAAGTTTCTTTCTAAAAATATCCAATATTTTACAAGAAAGAAGCGGTGACTGCAGAGTAACAGTATGAATATGGAGGATGAAAGATGGAAGAAAGAGTAATGTATCTGACAAAGGCTGAGAAAAAGGCACATTTGAAAAAAGACATTGAAAATTACATGAAACTGTTGTTCCGTAAACCGGTGGAACAGGCGACAAACCAGCAGTTGTTCCAGGCTGTATCTTATGCGGTAAAAGATATTGTTGTCGATGACTGGTTTGATACACACAAACAATATGAAGAGAAAGATGTAAAGACAGTTTATTATCTTTCCATGGAATTTTTGATGGGTCGAGCTCTTGGTAATATGATCATTAACCTGAAACAGGATGAGGTTGTACGCGAAGTGTTAGAGGAACTTGGTGTGAATCTTGATGTCATTGAGGATGAAGAACCGGATGCAGCACTGGGAAATGGTGGTCTTGGTCGTTTGGCAGCATGCTTTTTGGATTCCTTGTCAACGTTGGGATATCCGGCGTATGGATGTGGAATCCGTTATAAGTATGGTATGTTTAAACAGAAGATTGAGAATGGATTCCAGGTAGAAGCACCGGATGATTGGCTGAAAGAGGGCAATCCATTTGAGATGAAACGTCCGGAGTATGCTGTGGAAGTAAAATTCGGAGGTTATGTAGCCGTACGTAAAGCGGAAAATGGAAGAGATGAGTATGTACAGGAAAATTACCAGTCTGTAAAAGCTGTTCCTTATGATATTCCGGTAGTTGGCTATGGCAATCGCATTGTAAATACACTTTGTATCTGGGATGCTGAAGCAATCAATACCTTTAATCTGGATTCCTTTGATAAAGGAGATTATCAGAAAGCAGTAGAGCAGCAAAACCTTGCACGTACGATCTGTGAGGTGCTTTATCCAAATGACAATCATATTGCGGGAAAAGAACTTCGCCTGAAACAACAGTATTTCTTCGTGTCTGCCAGTGTTCAGCGTGCGGTAGCAAAATATATGGCAAATCATGATGATATTCATGGTCTTCCGGATAAAGTATGCTTCCAGTTAAATGATACCCATCCGACCGTAACCGTGCCGGAACTTATGCGTATTCTTTTGGATGAATACTTTTTGGATTGGGATGAAGCGTGGGAAATTACGACAAAATGCTGTGCCTACACAAATCATACGATTATGTCAGAAGCCTTGGAGAAATGGCCAATTGACTTATTCTCCCGCCTGCTTCCTAGAATTTACCAGATCACAGAAGAAATCAATCGTCGTTTTCAGAATGAGATTGCTGAGAAATATCCCGGTAATTTTGATAAAGTTAAGAAAATGGCAATCATTTATGATGGCCAGATAAAAATGGCACATCTTGCCATCGCTGCGGGATTCTCTGTCAATGGTGTGGCAAGACTGCATACAGAGATTTTGAAAAATCAGGAATTGAAAGATTTTTATGAGATGATGCCGGAGAAATTCAACAATAAGACAAACGGTATCACGCAGAGAAGATTTCTTCTTCATGCCAATCCACTTTTGGCAGATTTTGTATCAAGAAGAATTGGAAAAAGTTGGATTACAAATTTGTCGGAAATTAGTAAACTTGTACCTTATGCAGAAGATGAGCGTGCTTTGAAAGAGTTTATGAATATCAAATATCAGAATAAAGTTCGTTTGGCAGATTATATCAAGAAGCACAACGGCATTGAAGTGGATCCAAATTCCATCTTTGATGTACAGGTAAAGCGCCTTCATGAGTACAAACGTCAGTTGCTTAATATTTTGCATGTAATGTATCTGTATAATCAATTGAAAGAGCATCCGGAGATGGATGTGGTAAAACATACCTTTATCTTTGGTGCAAAGGCTTCTGCCGGATACCGTCGTGCAAAAGCGATTATCAAATTGATCAACAGTGTTGCGGATGTAGTAAATAATGATGCCAGCATTGGCGGAAAGATTAAAGTAGTGTTTATTGAAAACTATCGTGTAAGTAATGCTGAGATTATTTTTGCGGCAGCGGATGTATCGGAGCAGATTTCTACGGCAAGTAAAGAAGCTTCCGGAACCGGAAATATGAAATTTATGCTTAATGGTGCACCAACGCTTGGTACAATGGATGGTGCCAATGTTGAGATCGTAGAAGAAGTGGGAGAAGAAAATGCCTTTATCTTTGGACTCTCTTCCCAGGAAGTTATTGATTTTGAGCATAATAACCAGTACAATCCGCGTGAAATCTACAATAATGATGCGGATATCCGTAAAGTGGTAGACCAATTAATTGATGGAACATACGGGGAACCGGAACTGTTCCGTGAATTGTATTCTTCCCTACTGGAATCCAATGGTTACGAGCGCGCGGATCAGTACTTTATCCTGAAAGACTTCCGCTCGTATGCGGAGGCTCAGAAGAAAGTGGATACTGCTTACCGTGACCATGAGGCATGGGCGAAGATGGCACTTTTGAATGTGGCAAAAAGTGGAAAATTCTCTTCTGACCGTACAATCGAAGAATATGCAAAAGAAATCTGGAAATTGGAGAAAGTTTCCCTGTAATACAAGAACAAAATATGTTTGGAAAGAAAGCCGGTATATCCGTTTTCAAGGAGATGCCGGCTTTCTTTTTTTTTAGGAGAGATACTTAAAAGATAGTTAAGATTTGTTCTCTCTATTGACACTTTGCTGGCATCAGAATATAATTTGATTATGCGGTGGGGAGATCTGAATGGGGATATTATACATAGCAATTCAGAACTTAATGAGCAGAAAAGAGGACTAGGAATGAAGATTATTATTGTGGGGTGTGGTCAGGTTGGACGAACCCTGGCAGACGAACTGAACAGGGAGGACAATGAAGTGACGATCATTGACCGGCGGTATGCGATAGTGGAAGAAATTTCCAATAAGTATGATGTGATGGGGGTCGTTGGAAATGGAGCCAGTTACCAGGTGCAGAAAGAAGCCGGGATTGAGCATGCGGATCTGCTTATCGCAGTGACAGATTCGGATGAATTAAACTATCTTTGCTGCCTGATCGCAAAACATGCGGGAAATTGTCAGACGATTGCCCGCGTATGTAATCCGGAATACAGTCAGGAAGTTGGAATGATAAAAGAAGCTCTTGGACTTGCGATGACGATCAATCCGGAGTATGCTACCGCGGCAGAAATTGCACGGGTACTGCGTTTTCCGTCAGCGATTAAGATTAATACATTTGCCAAAGGCAGAGTGGAGATGCTGAAATTTAAAATACCAGAAAACTCCAGTTTGACAGGAATGACGATGTTGGAAATTGCTCCCAAATTGAAAGTAGATGTCATGATTTGTGCGGTAGAGCGTGAAGGAGAGATTTACATTCCAAAAGGAGATTTTGCCCTTCAGCAAAAAGACGTTGTTTCGATGATCACCGATCCGAAGACGGCAAGTAATTTCTTCAAAAAGATCGGAATTGAAACACATCAGGTAAAGGATGCGATGATTATTGGCGGTGATACGACGGCGTTCTATCTGGCGAAAATGCTTATGCAGATGGGAATCGATATCAAATTGATTGAGCAGAAAAAGGACCGTTGTGAAGAATTGGCAGAAAAGCTTCCAAAGGCGCAGATCATACAGGGAAAAGGAACGGATCAGAGGCTTTTGATCGAAGAAGGTGTGGAAAGTGCGGAGGCATTTGTGACACTTACCAACTACGATGAAGAAAATGTAATGCTGTCGTTATTTGCGAGAACAAAGACAAAGGGAAAGATTGCAACAAAGATCAATCGTATGGAATTCGATCAGGTCATCCGTGAATTGGATCTGGATACGACGGTTTATCCAAAAAAAATCACGGCGCAGAACATTCTTCGGTTTGTACGTGCGATGAAAAATTCCATCGGCTGTAATGTCGAGACGATGTATCGAATTCTGGATGAAAAGGCAGAGGCGTTGGAATTTGTTGTAAAAAATAATTCCAGCCTTTTGGGGATTCCACTGGAGGAACTTCAGATTGATGAGAATACGCTGGTTGCCTGTATTATCCGAAACCGCAAAATGATTCTTCCCCGTGGTAAAGATGTGATGCAGGTTGGCGATTCCGTTGTTGTCGTTACGGCGATGCTCGGAATCAAAGATATCAGCGATGTAATTCACATCAGGGAGAAGGAGGATTAAGGTGAAGAAGAGAATCGTAGTCTACATCCTTGGCTGGCTTCTTGTATTTGAAGGATTCTTTCTGATGCTTCCCTGCCTTGTGGGATTGATATATCAGGAAGTGGAGGCTGTCTGGTTCGCTATCGTAGCGCTTGTCTGCCTCTGTCTTGGATTTGTTATAACAAGATTGAAGCCGAAAGACAAAACGATGTATGCAAGAGAGGGATTTGTAATTACCGCACTTAGTTGGGTACTCCTTAGCTTATTTGGAGCGCTTCCTTTTGTACTATGTAATGTGGTTCCTTCGTACATTGATGCGGTATTTGAAACTGCATCCGGTTTTACGACGACCGGAGCGACGATTTTTCAGGAAGTAGAGAGCCTTCCGTTCTGCATTAATTTTTGGCGCACTTTTACTCACTGGATTGGTGGTATGGGAGTGCTGGTTTTTATGATGGCAGTTGTATCACTGGCAGATGGCAGAAATATGTATCTGATGAAAGCGGAAAGCCCGGGGCCTTCCGTAAGTAAGCTGGTTCCCCATGTGAAATCGACAGCAAAGATCTTATATGGTTTGTATATCGGATTGTCGGTGCTCGAGTTTATTTTCCTTATGTTTGGTGATATGGACGTATTTCAAGCCATTACGACGACATTTGGTACAGCCGGAACCGGTGGGTTTAGTATTATGAATGACAGTATGGGGGGCTTTTCCGATTATACCCAGATTGTCGTGACCATTTTTATGACTGCTTTTGGAATTAACTTTTCTTTTTATTATCTGCTTATTTTGAAAAAGGCATGGAAAGACGCACTGAAATTGTCCGAAGTACGTGTATATATCGGTATTATTATCGTGGCATCGCTTTTGATCATGTTCAATATCCAGGGACAGATGGGCTCGTATCCGAATGCGGCAAAACACGCTTTTTTCCAAGCGGCATCGATCATTACGACGACCGGATATTCAACGGTGGACTTTAATCAGTGGCCGGAGTTTTCCAAGACGATCATGATCGGTCTGATGTTTATCGGGGCTTGCGCCGGAAGTACCGGCGGTGGTATGAAAGTATCCCGTTTTATCATTTGGGCGAAGACTTTTTTTAAAGAATTAAAGGTGATGATCCATCCACGAAATATATATAAGATCAGCATGGATGGAAGAAAAGTAGAGCATGAGACGGTACGTTCTGTCAATGTATACCTCGTAGCTTATGTTTTGCTTTTTTCAGTATCGCTGTTAATAGTGAGCATAAATGGACATGATTTCGAGACAAATTTTACCAGCGTTGCTACGACAATCAACAATGTTGGACCGGGATTTCATTTGGCTGGACCGGTTTCAAATTTTTCCTTTTTCTCGCCACTGTCCAAAGTTGTATTAATAGTGGATATGATAGCCGGGCGTTTGGAATTGTTCCCATTGTTATTATTGTTTTCAGCAAGTACATGGAAGAAATAGAGAGGAAAAGACAGATGATCTCAAACATTATACTGATAGGAATGCCGGGTGCCGGGAAAAGTACGATTGGAGTTGTACTTGCCAAACGGTTAGGGTTTTCTTTTTTGGATACGGATCTTGTCATTCAGGAAAAGCAGAAAATGCTTTTACATGAAATATTGGATGAATATGGACAGGATGGATTTAATGAGGTGGAAAATGCCATTCTTTCTGAAATTTTTGCAAAAAACAGTATTATTGCCACCGGCGGAAGTGCTGTTTATGGCAAAGATGCAATGCAGAACATGAAAGAATTGGGCAAAATTGTATATCTTAAAATATCGTATGAAGAACTGGAACACAGACTGGGAGATCTGGAAGAGAGAGGCGTGTCCATGAAAGAAGGACAGACACTTCGTTCTCTTTACGAAGAACGTCTTCCATTGTATGAGAAATATGCAGAGGATACGATTGACTGCGATGGAAAATCCATTCGTGAGATTGTATATGAAATTTGTGAAATTGCGAATAAAGAATAAGCAAACAGACATACTAAGAGGGAAATGAGGGACTTGAAATAGAAAGGAGTAATCTCATGAAACGTAAAATTAGTATGTTTGCAGTAACTCTTTGTCTGACCGCTGCGATGCTGACCGGATGTGGTGGAAATAAAAATGGTACTACGACCTCTCCGGCACCGGCAGCTTCCACAGACAATGCTACAGAAACGCCAAAAAACACTCCGGAAGCGTCTGCAGAGGCGGAGGGTACATCCAAACCATCTGCTACGGAAAAAGCCATTGATGACGGCGATAACGCAGGCAATGCGGTGAATGATATCGTGGATGGTGTTGGCGATGGCGTGAAAGATACGGTTGATGGTGTAGAAGATGCCGTCGATGATGTTACTAAATAGGGAACGATCAACCCATATAAGAAAATCCCGTCCAAGGAAATCTGTGTCAGCACAGCATTTCCGTGGATGGGATTTTTATTATCCGTAAATTTTAGGAATCAGACTTCCGGTATCCTCCATTCCCCGGAATGGAAGAGTGCCGTTGGCTTCGTAATAAGCCTTCCACTGGGCAAGTTCGGTCCGTCTGTGTTCAATCTCGGAATCGACATTGTCCGGTGTGAGGAGAATGCCAAAGCCATTATGTGAAGTGCTTTTTCCTGCCATCGTATCGATCATCAGATCGCCGACTTCATAATAATAATGAGAAATGTCATAGTAGTTATAAATGTTTAAAGCAACGTCATTAAAGGTATTAAAGCACCATACATTTTCACCGACCTGAACGACTTCGCGAAGAAATTCGTAAAAACTGTCGCCCTCGTAACCAATCATCTGACCGGCAAAGACAGAACCGAAAAAGATCTGGAATTCAACGCCCTTTTTGTCGCACATCTTTTTCATCCGTTTGATGGAAGCAACACATTGACTGACTACGGAAGAGCGGTCCGGAGTACCTTTTTCAATGTATTTGTAAAATTCGTCTACCTTCTTTTTCATAAGGAAATTGTAATATTCATCGGTTCCCTTATTTTCATTAAAGTAATTGTAATATTTTATCAAATTACGCTCGCCTGTCGCCATGCAAGGATATTTTTCACTTTTATCAAAAAACTCTTCAAAAGAAACTTTGAGGTTTTTAAACAAAAATTGAAAAACTTCTTCGGTTTTGGAAGATCCACTTAACATAGCCGGAGTTTCGTAGATTGCACCGCGGGATTCACGGTCAAACTGTTTGATCTCGGAAGTGGATATCTGCAGAAGCACTTTTTTGGCTTTCGTGTGTTCTACAATGTATTTGGTATAAGCTTCGTAATCCTGAAAATTACCGGAGAGAACCCAGCAGTTATAGTAATTGTAGCCGTCGAGCTCTTTTAACTTATCGGTACGGAGAGCACCGGCTTTCGAACCTCCGATCAAATACGCATCGTATTGGTCGGAGAAATGCTTGATATGCTCTGCTTTTTGTTCTCTCAGATAATCATTTTCATCTAAGTCATAACAATCACCGCTCTGGCTTCGGAAATATCCGTAAGGGTCATAAAAATAGTTGACACTCATAATAAACAGAAGAGCAGCAAGGATGATGCAGACAAAGCTGATACACCATTTTTTTGTTGTCATAAAAGATCTAACCTTTCTGTATTAGTTGTTCAGGTACCGGCTGTCTCTTGTGATGTTGGAAATATCATCGTAATCACGAAGAGGGATGGTTCCCGTCTTCTTATAATACTCGCGGATCTCATCGGTTTTTGCACGGCGGGTGGCGATTTCGGAAGCGATATTATCCGGTGTGAGATAGACACCAAAATCATCATGTCCGGTCTGCTTGCCGCTCATACGGTCGATCATCAGATCCCCCATTTCGTAATAATAATGTCTGGCATTATAATAATTAAATGGGTTATATACAAGGTCATTGTAATTATTAAAGCACCAGAGCCCGCCGGTAATTTCTACCATCTGTGTAAGCCAGTTGTAAAAACTATTTCCTTCATATCCAACCATTTCGCCGATGAAAAGGGAACCAAGAAATACATTTAATTCCACTTTGTTTTTATCACAAAGCTGTTTGATTTTTTTCAAATACGAAATATTGGAATTTACCAAATCGGTTTTGTCTTTTGTCCCGTTGATCAAACGTGGAAGATAAGGATCCACCTGCGCTTTCATTAAGTAGTCATAATAGGTGGTCGTGTCTTTGTGATCACGGTAGTACGCATAATATTTGGTAAGATTTCTCTCGCCCGTTTTTTCAATCGGGTAAGAATCTTCTTTTTTGGTAATGGTATCCCAGCTGACAGAGAGGTTTTTAAATAAGAATTTTGTAACCTCTGCCACTTTGGAATTTCCACTCATTACGGCAGGAATCTCATAAATATCTCCTTTGGCTTCGCGGTCAAATTGCGCAATCTCAGAAGTAGAGATGTGAAGGAGAATCTTTTTCGGATGTGCCGTATGAATAATGTATTTACAATAATTGTAATAATCTTCAAAATTTCCGGACAGAAGCCAGCAGTTATAATACTTGTAGCCGTCAATCTCGGATAATTTGTCACTGTGGATGGCTCCTGCTTTGGAACCGCCCACCAAAAAGGCATCGTATTCATCGCCATGATATTTGATATGTTCTGCTTTTTGCTCGCGCAGATAATCTTCTTCATCCATTGTGTAGTTCTCGCCTTTTTGTGCTCTAAAATAACCATAAGGGTCAACAAAGAAGTTGACACTTACAATAAAGAGAAGGCATATGAGGATTATTATAACAAAACGGATTGTCCATTTTTTTGAATTCATTTCCGTCAACCCTTTCTTTTAAATTAGAACTGGAAGTAAAGGAACTGTACCACTTTGTCCATATTGAGAAGACAAATGACAAGCAGTGTAGCAGCATACAACAGGTATTTCCAGTTTGGTTTGAAATGTTCGGTCATTTTCTTTGTTGTTGGAGTAAACCAGCAGATGGCAAGTCCAAAGAGGTTTAAAAGCCACATATCCCAGTTATCCATCAAAGCATCTTTGATCGCTGACAAATGCAGGGTGGAGAAGTTAAACATTCCACGAAGTACATACCAGGCATCCGTAAATGTGTTTGATACAAACAATACACGGACGAAAACAGCGAGGATAAAAGTGAGTGGAATACCGAGCCACAATGGTGTTTTCATATTATGTTTGTTTCGATAAGAAGCGATACAAACCAAAATACCATTTACAATTCCCCATACAACGAATGTCCAGCCGGCACCGTGCCAGAAACCGGAAACAAAGAAAGTACACATGGAAGCGACATAGTAGTTACGGTATTTGACACCACGGCGGTAAACATTTCGAAAAATGTAGGAACTCAGGAAACGGGAGAGTGTCATGTGCCATCTCTGCCAGTATTCCTGGAAATCCTTTGCTTTGTATGGTGAGTTAAAGTTCTGTGGGATCTTGATGTTAAACATCCAGCCAAGTCCGATTGCCATATCTGCGTATCCGGAAAGGTCAAAATAGTAGGATACAGTATATTCGATGGAATGGAACCAGGACTGGATAAACGGCAGGTGATTGTTTACATTATTGAAAAATCCCTGTGCGTCTGTCGTAAGGGGATCGGCAAGCATCATTTTTTTGAAACATCCGATCGAAAAGATGAAGATACCAAGCGCTACATTGTCAAAATTCAGACGATGGTTTTTCTTATCTTCAAACTGAGGAACGATTTCTGCGTGGTGGATGATCGGTCCGACAATCAACTGTGGGAAAAAGGTAATAAACAGCAGATAATCGATGATATCATAGTTCTTTGTCTCTCCACGGAACGAATCGACCAAAAAGGCGATCAACTGGAACGTGAAGAAAGAAATACCGATCGGAAGAATGATATGCTGCAGAGGAATGTGGGTTCCTGCGATAAAGTTTACATTCTTGATAAAGAAATCGGTGTATTTGTAGTAACCAAGCAAACCGACGTTTGCAAGAATACCGGCAGCAAATAAGAGCCCGCGTTCGATACGGTGTTCCTGCCCCTGTAATTTGCTGAGTGCATTTCCGACTAAGTAGTTACCTACAACGCTTCCCAGAAAGAACGGGAAGAAGTCCGGACTTCCCTGTGCATAGAAGTAGAAGGAAGCCAGTACAAGCCAGATCTTTGCCAATGTCTGATACTTAAAATGCTGCAAGAGAAAATAGCCGCAAAAAGTAATTGGCAGGAAAATAAGTACAAATTGGTAAGTTGAAAAAATCATGATAAACTCCTTAAATCAACGTGGTTAATGTGTATTTTACAATGGAATGTTGCCGTGTTTTTTATGAACGCCATCGACGGAGCGTTTATCGGACAACATCAGAATGTCACCATACAAGCGTTCTCTCGTTGCCTCCGGCTTGATGATCTCATCCACATATCCATGCATCGATGCAATTCCAGGATTCATGAATTTCTCATTGTATTCATCAATTTTTTCCTGGCGGAAGGCGGCTTTTTCAGCCGGATTCATTCCCTTCATCTTTTTACCGTATAAGATGTCAGCGGCACCATCGGCACCCATAACTGCGATTTCGGCAGTTGGCCATGCGTAAACAAAATCCGAACGAAGATGTTTGCTGCTCATGGCGATGTAGGCACCACCGTATGCTTTACGCAGAATGACATTGATCTTGATCGTTGTCGCTTCGGAATAAGCGTAGAGCAGTTTTGCACCATGACGGATGATTCCCTTGTATTCCTGATCTTTTCCAGGAAGGAATCCGGGAACGTCAGTCAATGTAATGATCGGAATGTTGTAAGCGTCACAGTAGCGGATAAAGCGGGCAGCCTTATCACTGGAATCGCAGTCCAGAACGCCGGCCATATAATTTGGCTGGTTGGATACGATACCTACGGCGATTCCTTTCAAACGACCAAATCCAACAACGACGTTTTTGGCAAATTCTTCCTGTACTTCTACGAATGAATTTTCATCAATGATGCCATTGATAACATCGTGGATATCATAGGATTGATTGCTCTTTTCCGGAATAATGTCTGCCAGGGATTCATTGAACTGCATTTCCTTATTATAAGGAAGAAGAGAAGTATGCGGTTTCGTATGAATACATCCGTCTTCGTAGCAGTGAGGAATCACGTCTAACAGTTTACGTACTTTTTTGAAGCATTCTTTTTCGGAAGGACTGTGGAAATGAGCCACACCGCTGCGCTGTGCGTGAACATTTGCGCCTCCGAGAGCAGAAGCTGTGATATCTTCGTTGGTTACACTTTTGATAACTTTTGGTCCGGTTACAAACATCTGGCTGATGTCGTCGATCACAAAGATAAAGTCTGTGATTCCCGGGCTGTATACAGCCCCCCCGGCACAGTTTCCGGCAATGATCGAAATCTGAGGAATATAACCGGAAGCCATCGTATTGTAATAGAAAATCTCACCATAACCGGCAAGGGCGTTTACACCTTCCTGAATACGGGCTCCGCCCGAATCGTTAATACCGATGACCGGACAGCGGTTTTCGATTGCCATTTTAATGGCATTTGCAATTTTAAATCCGTGCTGCTTTCCAAGAGTACCACCGATTACGGTAAAGTCTTCCGAATAAATAACGACTTTTTTTCCACCAATGGTACCATATCCGGTAATTACACCATCATATGGGAATTGACCCTTTTTAATATTGAAGGCATCCTCAAGGTTCGTAATGTTGGAACCAATTTCGCGGAAAGAATCTTCATCAAGCAGAAGACAGATCCGCTCTAATGCATGTAATTTACCAAGTTTGTGTTGCTTTTCCATGTTATACATGTTCATTTCTCCATTCTTTGTTTTCATAAGATGCATAAATTCACAAATATAATAATACCATACGCGTCAAATATGTCAATCTTTTGTTAATTAAAAAATAATGTGGTTGACGAAGTAGGACGAATAGTGATATAATCAAATGATTGAAAATATAAATGAGCAACGATAAAAGATTAAAAAAGGATGGTATGGATACTATGTCGCAGGTTTTAAAAAACTTCAACAGATATCGATATTTATTAGGAGAACTGGCTAAGAAAAATATTAAATTAAAATACCGCAGATCGTATCTGGGAATATTATGGACTTTGATCGAACCGCTTCTTACGATGATCGTATTGAGTGTTGTATTTGGAAATTTACTTGGAAGAACGGCACAGGACAAGGCATTTGCCGGCGTTCCGTTTCCGGTTTATGTACTGACCGGACGACTGTTGTATTCCTTTTTTTCTTCCTCGACGAATAGTGCGATGAAGTCGATCCGTGCAAACAGTGCGATGATCAAAAAAGTGTATGTACCGAAATATATGTATCCCTTGTCGGGGATTTTATCCAACTTCGTGATTTTTTTGATCTCGTTGGTGGTGTTGGTAGGCGTTATGCTGTTCTTTATGGCAACCGGCTCCTATAAAGCTCCGATGAATGCAAATATGTTTTTAACAGTGATTCCGCTTTTGAACCTTTTGATCCTGTCAATCGGTGTCGGGCTGATTTTAGCTACGCTTTGTGTATTCTTCCGTGATATTGAATATTTATGGAGCGTTATGCTGATGCTGATCATGTACTGCAGTGCGATTTTCTATTTTGCAAGCAGATTGAAAGGGGCAGGCGGTATGCTTATCAAAATCAATCCTTTGTACGGTATTATCGATAATTTCCGCCGGGCATTGTTTGGACAGCATTTTGATATGGTACTTCTTGGATATACCTTTGGAGTAAGTATTGTAGCCTTTTTACTGGGAATGTTTATGTTTTATAAAAAACAGGATACCTTTATACTTAATATTTAATTTGAAATTGTCAATGGAGGATGGAAGAAAATGGCAAGTAAGAAGACCGCATTATCTGTGGAACATGTGAGTATGAAATTTAATCTGAGCTCGCAGAAAGTAGATAATATAAAAGAATATGTCATTAAAATGCTGAAAAAAGAATTGATGTATCAGGAGTTCTGGGCATTGAAAGATGTGAATTTTGAGATTAAGCGCGGCGACCGTGTGGGAATCATGGGACTCAATGGTGCGGGAAAAAGTACACTGCTTAAGGTCATTGCCGGCGTGCTCAAACCGACGGAGGGAACGGTAAAATGCAACGGAAAGATCGTTCCGCTTCTGGAACTGGGTGCCGGATTTGATAAACAGTATACCGGAGCGGAGAATATTTATCTGTATGGAGCCGTTCTTGGTTACAGCAAAGAATTTATTGATAAAAAATATAAAGACATTGTAGAGTTTTCGGAACTTGGGAAATTTATCGATGTTCCGATCAAAAACTATTCATCCGGTATGAAAGCAAGACTGGGATTCTCTATTGCTACAATAGTAGAACCGGAAATACTCATACTGGATGAGGTTCTTAGTGTAGGAGATAAACGCTTCCGGAAAAAATGTGAAGCGAGAATACAGAGTATGTTTGATAAAGGAGTTACCGTTTTGTTTGTATCTCACTCGACGGATCAGGTACTGCGGATGTGTAACAAAGGAATTTTACTGGAACATGGACGTCTGGTCGCACAGGGCGAAGTGGAAGACATCGTCGATCTGTATGATGAAAAGCTGGGGATGGAACGGGAAGATTAATCAAGTTTTTAATTACGGAGGGTAAAAAGATGAAAAAAGTAATTACTTACGGAACTTATGATTTGCTGCATGTAGGACATATCAATCTGCTGCGCCGGGCAAAAGAACTTGGCGATTATCTGATCGTCGTATTGTCCAGCGATGAATTTAATGCGATCAAAGGCAAAAAAGCCTATCATTCCTATGAAGACCGCAAGATTATTTTGGAAGCGATCAAATATGTAGATGAAGTGCTTCCGGAATACACGTGGGAACAGAAAATTGATGATGTGGTAAATAATAATGTAGATATTTTTGTTATGGGAGATGACTGGAAGGGAAAATTTGATTTTCTGAAAGATTACTGTGAGGTGGTGTATCTTCCAAGAACGGAAGGGATTTCTACATCGAAAATAAAACAGGATCTCGGATTGGGGAAAAGTGAGGCATGATAAAGCAGGCAGGGTATCTGTTATTTGCATTGTTTTTCCATTTGTTCCGGCTTTGCCCGCGTAAGAAAAATAAAGTTTTTCTGGTGGCGACACACGATGCCGGGCCGGATGGAAACATAGGGATCGTTTCCCGGCGGTTAAAAGAGGAAAAGCCGGAATATGAACAGGTCTGGTTTACAAGAAACAATACGATCCGCAGACCGGTAGATTTTTTCGTGAAAAAAGCCTACCACCTTGCGACTGCATCGTATGTTTTTCTGGATAATGAGTTTCTGCCGATGGCTTATCTGCATTTAGGAAAAAATGTAAAAGTCGTTCAGCTTTGGCATGGAACCGGCACGATCAAACGGTTTGGACAGGATGTCAATACCGGAACATTAAAAAAATTGGAATACAATGCCAATCAGAGGATTACGCATTTGATTGTGAATTCAGAGGCAGTAAAAAAAGAGTATGCGAGTGCATTTGCCGTAGATCCTTCCCGGATTTACGTGATTGGAAATCCGCGGACTGACCGGATGCTTGATAAACAATACCTGACTAAAAAAGTAGAACAGTTTTATCAGGATTATCCGGAGATGAAAGAAAAACGATGTATTTTGTATGCACCGACATTTCGGGACACAGAAGTTTCCAACCCGAAACTGCATTTGGATCTGCAAAAAACAGCAGATAGTCTGGGAAAAGAGGATGTACTTTTTATTCGTCTTCATCCGCACATTGCTACCCATCTGAAGGAGACATTAGAAGGATGGAAGGAAAAAAGAATTTACAATGTGTCTGAATATCCGGAGATTGCTACACTTCTTGCAGCGGCAGAAGTATTGATCACGGATTATTCTTCGATTGTATTTGAATACTGTCTGCTGGAACGGCCAATGTTGTTTTATGCGTATGATCTCAAAGAATTTGAACAAACGGGAAGAAGTTTTTACCGGGATTATCGTTCTTTTGTACCCGGCCCGGTCATTGAGACAGAAGAGGAACTGCTTTCCTGCCTGAAAGAACAGAAGTATCCGCAAAAAGAATCTTTTGTCAGAGAAAATTTTCCATTCTTAGATGGAAATGCAACTTCTCGACTTTTTGCATTGATTTTTTCAGACTGATAGTATATAATAATTATGTTTTAGACAAAAAAAACATAACTAGATAAAAATGGAGGTATATCGTGAAAACATTACTTAGCCGAAAATTGAGCCTTGTCTTTCTGATCGTACAGTTTTTGATCAGTGCGGCATTGGTTGGCGTTGCATTTTATGTTGGTTTTATTCCACTCAAATATATTGTGGCACTTATTGTTTTGTGCTTGTTTTTACTGGCATATGAGGTATTCAGCCAGATGACAGACAAGACATACATTGTCGGACGTGTACTGTGTGCGCTGATATGTTTTTTCTATATCGGAGGCGGATATTATTGTGTAAATACGTATTCTGCCATTGATGAGATGGCGGGCCAGCAGGTAAAAGTAGATGAGATTTCCTGTATTGTATTGAAAGATGATCCGGCTCAAAGTATTTATGATACAAAAGATTATACTTTTGGTATTCTTGCTGCAAATGACCGTGAGAATACGAATAAAGCATTGGCAGAGGTGCAGGCGGCGATCGGAAAAGAGCCGGCAACGATAGAATATCAAGACAATGATACATTGATTGATGCGCTTTATGCGAAAGATGTTAAGGTTATCGTTATCAATGAGGCAAATCGCAGCCCGATTGAAGAATATTATAAGACATTTTCGGACGACACCCGTGTACTGAATACGCACAAAGTAGAAACCGTAATTCAGGAAGATGAAAAACTGGATGATATTACAAAGACGCCATTTAATGTATACTTGAGTGGTATTGATGTGTATGGAAGCATTAAGGCGACGAGTCGAAGCGATGTAAATGTTATCGTAACGGTTAATCCAAATACAAAGCAGATTCTTTTGACTTCGACACCACGTGATTATTATGTACCACTGACGGTGTCAAATGGAATTCCGGATAAACTTACACATGCTGGAATCCATGGAGTAGATTGTTCCATCGGAACTTTGGAAAATCTGTATGGTATTGATATTGATTATTATGTGCGTGTCAACTTTACGAGCGTACGTAAGATTGTAGACCTTTTGGGCGGTGTTAAAGTATATTCCGATTATGACTTTACTTCCGACTGGGGTCCAAGCTTCAAAAAAGGTTATAACCAAGTAAATGGAAAACAGGCATTGGCATTTTGCCGTGAGAGACATCATTTTGCAAATGGTGATTATCAGCGAGGAAGAGATCACCAGCATATGATCGAGGCCATTTTGAATAAGGCAATGTCACCGGACATCCTGCCAAATTATGCAGATCTTTTGAAGACGGCTTCTAAGAATTTCCAGACGAATATGTCGACAAAAGAGATTACAGCACTTGCTAAAATGCAATTGAATGACATGTCGCAGTGGACGATCAAATATGCAAACGCAGCCGGACAGGGCGCGAGCAAGACAACGTATTCTTACCAGTCAAGAAAATTGTATGTCTGCGTACCGGATTATAATTCGGTAGCGAAAATTACAAAGAGAATCAATAAAGTGCTGAAAGCGACACCGGAGTCTGTAGAAAATGAAAAGTCAGAAAGTTCTTCGGATGAAGATAGTGCGATGCCGGGTGACGAAGATAAGGCGATAAAGTAATAAAATAACGATTTTGTTAGGTAGTAATAAAAACAAAAGATTCCTCTGTGTCCAGCAGGAGTCTTTTGTTGCATTTGGAATCATTTGGAAAGGAAGAAGAAAAATGAACGTACCATTTTCCCCGCCGGATATTAGTGAAAAGGAGATCAAAGGAGTAGTAGATACACTTCAGTCTGGCTGGATTACGACAGGACCGAAAACAAAAGAATTTGAAAAAAGGATTGCCGCTTATTGCGGAACAGACGGAGCCGTCTGTCTGAATTCTGCGACAGCGTGTATGGAGATGACACTGCGCTTGTTTGGGATCGGACCGGGAGATGAAGTAATCACGACAGCCTATACCTACACGGCGACCGCAAGTTCCATCTGCCATACCGGGGCAAAACCGGTAATCGTGGATACCCAGAAAGATTCTTTGGAGATGGATTATGAAAAGCTGGAGCAGGCAATCACACCGGCGACAAAAGCTGTTATGCCGGTAGATGTAGCAGGAGTATTGTGTGATTATTCAAAAATCTATGAGATCGTTGAGAAGAAGAAAGAGTTGTACCAGCCGTCAGAAAATCCTTATCAGAAGGCACTTGGAAGAATTTTGGTGCTGGCAGACTGTGCCCATGGATTTGGAGCCGAAAAAGAGGGAAAGAAGAGTGGCCGGTGGGCAGACTTTACTTCGTTTTCTTTTCATGCGGTGAAAAATCTGACGACAGCTGAAGGAGGTGCCGTGGTATGGAAACCGTTAGACGGCATTGATTCGGCAGAGATTTACCGGGAATATATGCTTCTTTCTCTGCATGGCCAGACGAAAGATGCGTTGTCAAAGACGAAAGCAGGTGCCTGGGAGTATGATATCTTATTCCCGGCATATAAATGTAATATGACAGACATCCAGGCTGCGATCGGACTGGCGCAGTTAGACCGCTATGAGGGACTTCTGAAACGCAGACAGGAGATTATCGCCAGATACAATGCGGGAATGGATAAAATTGCCAAAGAAACAGGAATCAAATTGCATTATCTGCCACATAAGACAGACAATGCCGTTTCCAGCGGACATCTGTATCTTCTCCGCGTGGAGGGCATTACGGCGCAGATGCGGAATGACATTATTCAGTATATGGGAGAAAAAGGAGTGGCTGCCAACGTACATTATAAACCGCTGCCACTGCTTACCGCTTATAAAAATATGGGATTTGATATCGAAAATTATCCGCATGCGTATGCGCAGTTTGTCAATGAAATCTCCCTGCCGCTCCATACGAAATTGACAGATGAGCAGATCGAGTATGTGATTCAGATCTTTAGCGAAGCATTGAATGCAGTGAAAGGACGGAATAAATAACATGAAATGGGATAATCTTCCGGATTTTATGCGAACCGAAGAAGTGGAAGAATATTACAATATCTTAAAACAAAAGCGGGGAAGTCTTGTGGCAAAGCGTGTTTTTGATATTGTTATGTCGTTGATCCTTCTTGTGGTCTTAAGCCCGTTTATGTTGATTATTGCCATCGCGGTAAAAGGTTCATCGCCGGGAGAGGTGATTTTTCGTCAGACCCGTGTGACGACGTATGGAAAACGGTTCCAGATTTATAAGTTCCGTACGATGGTATCGGATGCCCCGCAAAAGGGAAGCCAGGTTACGGTCAGTGGCGACAGCAGAGTGACAGGAGTCGGGCATTTTCTGCGAAAAGTCCGGTTAGATGAACTGCCTCAGCTGGTCAACATTTTAAAGGGTGAGATGTCCTTTGTGGGAACCCGCCCGGAAGTAGAAAAATATGTGGACGCGTATACAAAGAAGATGTACGCGACACTGCTTATGCCTGCCGGAGTGACTTCACCGGCGAGCATTGAATATAAGGATGAAGAACGTTTATTAAATGGAGAAGGGGATCCGGATAAAATTTACATAGAGCAGATTTTACCGGAGAAAATGAAGTACAACCTAGACTACATACGCAATTTTTCTTTTTGGAAAGATTTGGCAATTTTGATCCAAACAGTGGTTGCTGTGCTTCATTAAGAGGAATGGAGAGTGATGAAATGAACTGGCTGCAGGATTTATTTATCCGCTTATTATCTCCGTGGATTCCGATTGTTCGGAAAATCCAGCCGAAAGTGAGATACCGGGTTTTAACAGCTTGTTTTATGGCGGATCTTGTGCTTTTTTGCATTGTCCGTTATGTGTTAATGAAAGAGAGTTATTTTTATAATACCGTTTGTGGTATCTTCCTGATGTTAGTGATCGCGATCTTTTCATTGGATAAGAAACTGGAGCGGAGAAAGTGGCATAAGGGGCTTAGTGTCGCATGGTTTGGAATGTGTATCATGTTTACGATCTCCGACTTTTTCGTCAGCAAGAAAGCCTGCGGACTTGGGATCATACTGGCCCTTGTACTGCCGGGAGTGTTTTTTGTGTGGCAGAATAACAGCCGGAAAGATCTGTTGTGGAAGAGTTTAAAAGATGCCGTAAAAATATCGTTCCTTTTGATGGCAGTTATTTCCTTTTTGTTCCGCCCGTTTTTTGAAGGGGGAAGATATGCGGGAATATTTACGAATCCAAATACGTTTGGACTTTATTTGTATGTCATTTTTGCCATCTATATGTCCGACCTTGATTGGAATGTAGAGACGGGAAAGAAATTCCGAAAAGCATGGCCGACCTATATCCAGCTGGCGCTGGTATTATTTTACATTTCTGTTTCGCAGGCACGTACCGCAATGCTGGCAGTTTGTGGAATCCTGATTTTATGGGTGATACTTCGGATCTGTCTGGGAAAAACAAATCATAAGTGGAAAGAGACGGTAAAGGGATTTCTTCTTTTGGCATTGATAACGGTAGTATGTTATCCGGTATTTTTTGCCGGTGTGCGCCATATTCCGAATTTAATAGGACATCCGATCTTGTTTGAGGAAGACGTATTATATTTGTCCAATGGAGAAAAAATAGAAGGAATCGGAGATAAAGTGCTGGCAGAGTCCGATGCGATTGAAAGTGTGCAGATTCCGGAACCAAAGAAAAAGAAGGAGTTTAAAGAAAACAGTATCCTTGGGCGTCTGATTGCAAGTCTGGATGGAAATTCCACGTTGAATAAAATTTCTAATGGACGAATTACGATCTATAAGGCGTATTTAAAGAAATTAAACTGGAAGGGACACCGTCGTATTACGTTGACAGTAAATGGGAAAAAAGTGGCACATGCGCACAATAACTGGCTTCAATTTGCGTATACGTATGGTGTGCCGGCGATGTTCTTTTACTTGATTATTACGATATTGAGTGTGATCCGGTCGATTCAGTTTTATTGGACGAACCGGAGAAGAAATGCGACGTATGCGTTTTTAATCCCTGCAATATGTGTGGGATTTGTAATTGCAACGATGACAGAATGTCTGTTTTTACCATTTGAGGTATTTCCGGCATTTATGTATTGGTTTGCTTTTGGGGACCTTTTTGATAATTAACTGGCAGAAGCTGCAGAATAATGTGTGTTGGAGGTAGCTATGAATAAGAAAATCAGCGTCATTGTACCGGCGTATAATGTAGAAAAGTATTTGAGACGATGTCTGGATTCTCTGGTGTATCAGACGTATCCGCATCTGGAAATCCTTGTGATCGATGATGGAAGCACAGATGGAACGAGAGGGATCATTGAAGAATATGTCAGCCGCTTTGCGGGAAAAGTGTTTCTTTATGCGCAGGAAAATGCAGGGCAAGCAGCAGCGAGAAACAACGGAATTTCCTATGCGACAGGGGATTATATCGGATTTGTCGATGCGGACGATTTTGTGAGCCCGCGGATGTATGAATATTTGGTTCAGGAAGCCGAAGAAAAGGATTGTGATCTGGTTACGTGCGGCTATTATGGCTGTGATGACGAGACGGGAGAAATTCAGGTCTATCAGGCAGGGTGCCGCGGAGAATTTGATCAGAGTATTTTTGAAAATCCGGAGATCCTGCGGTTAAATGCGCCATATCCTTGGAACAAGTTATACCGGAAAGAATTGCTGGAAAATGCCGGATTTGCATTTCCGGAAGGAATCATATTTGAAGATCTTGCAGCGGTATTTCCGCTTTTTTTGAGTGCAAAGAAAGTCGGCCGCGTTCATGAAAAATTGTATTATTATATCAAAGGGCGAAAGGGCGGAACGATGAGTACCTTTGATCAAAGGCATATGCAGATTCTCGATGCCTTGAAAATAGTAGATGAGAAGTTTATCGAAAAAGGGGCATTTGAGAAGTTTCAGGAAATTTTACTGTTCTTCCATATCCGCCACATTCAGGCACGTTTTGACGAAATGGAAAAATATGGAGATTTTTCGTTTGAAAAAGAGTTCCGCGAGCGGTCAGAAACATTGTTGGATGCCTATTTCCCGGGATGGAAAGAATCGAAGGCTTATCAGGAGAGAAAGAAAAACGAAGAGGCTGAAGAAGAAACGGATGAAGAAACGGATGAAAAAACGATAGAAGAAATGCCGGAAAAAGAAGAAAATATCAATAAACCGGCACCAAAGAAGATTCGTAAGGCACAGGTGTTTGAAGAAATAATGGCAGAAAAGCCGGTTCAAAAAGGTCTGGTTTTGATCGAGAGTTATCATGGCAATGACTGCATTGAGACCGGATATTATATGGCAAAGGCGTTGAGTGCGTCAGATTCTTATGAAGTCTGCGTTGTCGCTGCCGATGCCGCAAAACAGAAACAGTTTGAAGAAAAACTGGGACAAGCGGTTTCTGCTATCGAGATTACATCGCCGGAATATATCGAAAAACTGGCGACCGCGGAAATTGTTATGAACAATCAGGCATTTCCGGGGTATTACCGCAAGCGCAAAGGACAGAAGTTTGTCTTTATGGATTTCCTTCCGACATATTATGGAGAAGGACGGTTTGCGTCGTATTCGGCAAAAAATATGCAGGGAATTCAGTTCAGTCTTGCACAGGCAGATGTGATCTTGTTTCCTAAAGAAAAGAAGGAAATATTTGGAAAATGTTTAGAGGCTTACAATATGCGGGAACTCTGTGAAAAGAAGGGGGTTTTTGTTTCGTTGAAAGACCTTCCGTTTCCAAGTGTGCGCGAAGAAGAGGAGACCGTATTTGTTACTGCATATCTGCCGGCACCAAAAGCATTTCCGGGATTGAAAGACAGCAAAAACTTTTTATTTTTAAGTGAGTTAAAGAGACAACTTTTGTATTTGGATGCGAATCTGCGCGACAATGAGAAGATTTTGGTACATTATCCTCGTACGATACGCCGCCGTCTGGTAGACGAAGGCTGGAAACATATTTGTTTTTCTGCAAGCATTCAGGAAAAAAGGGGAGCAGATCCTTACGAAGTGCTTGCCGGCTGCGATGCTGCAGTGGGAGAGGCAGGCAGAGAAATAACGGCCATGGAAAGTTTTGGAAAACCAGTTTGTCATTATGCTGCGTTTGACTGCGAGAGAGATTGGACGCAGGGAAAAACAGAGCCATGGAAAAAGGAGCAGTGGGAGCAAAAAGCGACATTGGATGAAGTTTTGGAATGGATTCATGAACAGGCAGAAAAAGCTGCGAAAAAGCCAAATCCGGTAGTGGATACGACAGAGTGGAATGAAAAATTGCAGAGTTTTGTGGCGGGCATTTCACGTAAAAAGAATGGCCGTATCAAAAGAGAATGGCTTTATGCGCCGTCGATACAGAATTTTCAGGAGTTTCAAAAGTGGCTTCCGCAGATTCAGGGAAAAGAAGATACAACGCTGTATGTGTTTGAAAAAGAGGCAGTATGCGACGGCCTGACGGACTGGATCCGCGAATACTGCCCGAAACTGAATTTTGTGGTGATCCTTCGAAGCCTTGTAGTAGGCAAAAAGGAGAGCCGGAAGATCAAGTGGAAATTGACAACAAAGGATAAATTACGTGAAGCAAGAGACAGAGAACGATATCTGGGACGATAAGAAAGGAGATCAAAGTGAAAAAGAGAAAGCAGTTTTTGATCTATACATTAATTTTTATCCCGGTGTTTCTGGGCACTTTTTGTGGATTGTATCTCAATGGAAAAAGTTTTGTCTGGCAGGGAGATGGATTTCGCCAATATTATCCTGCTTTGCAGTATTTAGGAAGATATTACCGGACCGTGATCTCGGGGATGCTGCATTTGGATTTCTCGATTCCGATGATGGATTACAGCATTGGACAGGGCGAAGATATCATTACCACATTTTGTAATTATGGATTGGGAGATCCGTTTTCTCTGCTTGCGGTTTTTTTTACCGGAAAAAAGAGTATGGAACTCCTGTATGCGGTCTTGGTGGCACTGCGTCTGTATGTCTCCGGAATTGCTTTTTTGTGCTTTACAAATGGAAAAAAATGGAATAAGAAAGATTCTCTTATAGGTGCCTTTCTTTATGTGTTCTGTGGGTTTGCACTGTGGTCGATCAAAGACCCGTTTTTTTTGAATGGAATGATCTATCTGCCGTTTGTTCTTCTTGGAATCGAGCGGATCTGGCAGCAAAGAAAACCGGGGGTTATGATTCTTGCCACATGCTTTTGTGCTTTGAGTGGTTATTATTTCTTTTATATGATCGTACTTGCCGCGGTTTTGTATTTTGTATTGGGGGAGCTTAAGCGAAAACCGGGCAGTTTGAAAAAAGCGGGAAAGGATTTATTGGCAGTAGTTTTGCCGGCATTTTCCGGTGTTTTAATGTCATCCATCCTTCTCGTGCCTTCTATCTTTGGTTTTTTAGCCAGTAGCCGGGGAACCGAGAGAGTTCCTCTTTCCTCCCTTTTTGTATACAGTGGAACCTATTATAAACAATTGATTGCACAGTTTTTGACCGTGACGGCCACAGATGATGCGAGTGCGGTATGGTATTTCAGTATGGGGGCGCTGGTATTTATCGCGGTGATGGTCTCTTTTATGGGAGAGCGTGCGAAAAAGAAATGGTGGATCCTCGGTCTTGGTCTGACGATACTTGCGGTATGTTCGCCATTTGTGGGATATGTTATGAACGGAATGGGATATATTACCAATCGTTTTATGTTTATTTCCGCGTTTTTTATGGCTTGCCTTGTGGTGAAAATGCTGCCGGAGATCTATCGGCTGAATCCGTCGCAGAAGAAACGTATCTGGATTGGGGCCGTTTTGTATGGAATTGTGGCGGGGATTGCCGCAGAAAAAGATAGTTTGGTTCAAAGTGCAGGCATGATGGTGTTTCTCATCGCAGCGTGCGCATTGCTTTCGCTTGTAAAGGAAGAAAAAAAGCTGCGTCTTGCGTTATTGGTTTTGGCAGTATGCAATGTCACTGTCAATGGAAATCTGATGTATCAGCCGTTTGGAGCTAATATTCAGGATACCTATCTGAAGGCGGGAACCGTTCAGAAACAATATGACAGGAAGTCGGTTCGCGAAGCGGCAAAGGCAAGCGATTCGACGAAAATGGAGCGTGTTGATGTGATGACAGACAAAGGATATAATCCGAACCGCGCTGTCACGATGCGGGCGACATCACATCCGTATCTGGGATGCAGTGTGTATTATAGTGTTGTGAGCGGTGGATTTTCCAAACTGATGCTGGCACTGGAAAATTCTTCCGGTTTGATGTACAGCCACCGCTTGATCGGAATGGATGGAAGAAGCATATTAGACCAGCTGGCAGGAGTCCGCTATGTCGTATGCAGGGAATCTTCTATGGTGCCATACGGATTTGAAAAGAAGAGTGAGACGCTTTATGAAAATACGGAACCGACGTCGATCGGATACGTATATCATGCCTATATGTCCGAAAATACGGCGGATGAACTGGATGCGCTTGATCTGCAGAATGCACTTCTTCATGCGGCAGTTGTCAGCGAAAATTCAAGTTTGTTAAAACAGGCAGAAAATGCCGGACTGCAGGAAGAAGTAAAGGAAGCGGAAAAGACATCCCTTCCGTTTACGATGACAGACCGAAAAAGCTTTGAATGGAATCATGGTGTATTGAAAATTAAACGGAAAAACGGAAGTTTTCGGACTCAGATCACGATGCGGCCGGGGTATGAATATTATTTGAGATTCCGCGGATTAAAGATTAAAAAATCAGAAAAAAACGCCTTGTGGGCGAATGTCACGATGGGAGATCTTGTGCGGGAATTTATGATCTCGGACGAGACCTATGATTTCCACCTTGACCGTGACGATTATATGGTTACACTGGGAAGTGTAACGGAGGAGCAGACGAAAGAGCTTCGGTTCCGTATGAATGGGCCGGCGGTTTATACGCTGCAGGATATCGAGGTCGTGGAAGTATCGATGGAGAACTATCATGAGAGTGTACAGGATCTTATGCAGAACCCGATGACAGAGGTGAAAAAGCAGAAAAACGGCATCGCCGGCAAGGTGACAAACAAGGAAGACGGCATCCTTTGTCTGGCTGTTCCTTACCGCCAGGGTTACCGTCTTACGGTGGATGGAAAAGAGACGGAAATTCAGGAAATCAATAAAATGTATGTGGGTGCGTATCTGGAGAAGGGAGAAAATTATGCAATTTTACTGACGTATGAGACACCGGGACTTAAAATAGGCGTCATTTTGACGATAATCGGAGTGATCTTTGCTGTTTCTTTGGTGATATTTAACAAAAAGTCATTGCGCAAATAACCGATAAATGATATAATTTATCAATAAGGCATTTTTTGCCATAGGTTATTTGAAAGGAGAAGGACAATTGACAAACCAGGAAATTGCAAAATTGGATGAAATTTTGCAAAAACACGATTATGATCCAACCCTTTTGATTGCAATTATGCAGGACATTCAAAAGGAGTATCATTATCTGCCACAGGAGGCATTGTGTTATATTGCAAAAAAACTGAAATTAAGTGAAGCAAAAATTTATGGGGTTGCTACATTTTATGAGAATTTTTCACTGGAGCCAAAGGGAAAATATGTGATCAAGATATGTGACGGAACAGCTTGTCATGTGCGTAAATCGGTTCCGATTCTGGAAGAATTTCGTAAAGTTCTTGGAGTAAGTGAAGAAAAGCCCACTACAGAGGATATGCTTTTTACAGTCGAGACAGTATCTTGTCTTGGTGCCTGTGGACTGGCACCGGTATGTACGGTAAACGACCATGTTCATCCGGCGATGACGCCGGTAAAAGCGAGGGAATTGATCCAATCCCTGCAGGAAGAAGCGAAAGGTGGTGCAGGCGATGAAAATTGAGACAAGAGAACAGCTGATCGCGAAGCAGAAAGAATATCATGATTCTCTCAATAGTCAGAGAAAACAGATTTTGATCTGTGCAGGAACCGGATGTGTTGCAGGTGGTTCCTTGGAAATTTATGCGAAAATGAAAGAAATCATTGAGGAAAAAGGACTTCGCTGTGCCCTTTCTTTGGAAAAAGAGCCGCACGATCAAAGTATTGGATTAAAGAAAAGCGGCTGTCATGGCTTTTGTGAAATGGGTCCATTGCTCCGTATCGAACCGATGGGCTGGCTTTACTTGAAAGTAAGGGTAGAAGACTGTGAAGAAATTATAGAAAAGAGTATTGTTGGGGATGAAGTGGTAGAGCGTCTGGTATATACCGATAAGACGTTGAAATCTTATGTAAAACAGGAAGATATTCCATTTTATAAACAGCAGACACGTATTGCACTGGAGTACTGCGGACGCATCAATGCGGAAAGCATCGCAGAATACATAGCTCTCGGTGGTTACAGTGCTGTCGCAAAAGCATTGTTTGATATGACACCACAGCAGATCGTAGATGAAGTGAGCGAGGCATCCCTCCGTGGCCGTGGAGGCGGCGGATTCCCTGCTGGAAGAAAATGGCAGCAAGTCTTGGACCAGGATGTGGAAGAAAAATACGTTGTCTGCAACGGTGATGAAGGTGATCCCGGGGCATTTATGGATCGTTCCATGATGGAGGGAGAACCACATCGTGTCATTGAAGGAATGCTGATTGCAGCGATTGCAACGGGAGCACATCACGGCTATATTTATGTGCGTGCAGAGTATCCGCTTGCGGTAGAACGTCTGCAGACGGCGATCGATAAAGCGATGGACAAAGGACTTCTGGGAAAAAATATTTTGGGCTCGGGATTTGATTTTGACCTTCACATCAGCCAGGGAGCAGGAGCTTTTGTATGTGGAGAAGGAAGTGCTTTGACGACATCGATTGAAGGAAACCGAGGCATGCCTCGTGTCAAACCACCGCGTACGGTAGAACACGGATTGTTTGACAAACCGACCGTTTTGAATAATGTTGAGACATTTTGTAATGTACCTCCAATCATTTTAAATGGCGCAAAATGGTATCAGGGATTTGGACCGGAAAACAACCATGGTACGAAGGCGTTTGCTCTTACCGGAAACGTAAACAATACCGGATTGATCGAAGTGCCGATGGGTACGACGCTGCGAGAGGTAATTTTTGACATCGGCGGTGGTGTCAAAGGCGGAGATTTTAAAGCGGTTCAGATCGGTGGACCTTCCGGCGGATGTCTCTGTATCAGTGCGACGGAAGATCATCTGGATATGAAGCTGGATTTTGACTCTCTGAAAAAAGTAGGAGCCATGATCGGATCCGGTGGCCTGGTTGTTATGAATGATAAGAGCTGCATGGTAGAGGTTGCGCGTTTCTTTATGAACTTTACGCAGAATGAGTCGTGCGGAAAATGTGTTCCTTGTCGTGAGGGAACGAAGAGAATGCTTGAACTTCTCACAGATATCACGGAAGGACGAGGTACGATGGAGCATATTGAGCTGCTGGAAAAACTTGCCGATACGATTTCAGCGACAGCCTTGTGCGGTCTGGGCAAGACGGCGGCGTCACCGGTTATCAGTACGCTCAAATATTTCCGTGATGAGTATATTTCTCATGTTGTTGATAAAAAATGTCCGGCAGGCCAGTGCAAGGCGCTGATGACATTGCAGATAGATCCTGATCTTTGCCGAGGATGCACAAAATGTGCGAGAATGTGTCCAGTAGGCGCAATTACCGGAACGGTAAAAGAACCTCATGTCATTGATACGACAAAATGCATCAAATGCGGAGCCTGCAAGGAAGGCTGTAATTTTGGTGCGGTGCAGGAAGTTTAGAAAGGTCAGGTGAAAACAATGTCTAAAAAATATATGATTATTGACGGAATTCGTACAGAATTTACGGATGAAAAAAATATTCTGCAGGTAATCCGCAAAGCGGGGATTCATGTACCGACCTTTTGCTATTATTCGGATATGTCCATTTATGGAGCCTGTCGTATGTGTGTGGTAGAAGATGAGCGAGGGAGTGTGATTGCATCCTGTTCGACACCACCGCGTGATAAAATGGTAATTAAGACGAATACATCCAAATTACATCAGCACAGAAAGATGATTCTTGAACTGCTTTTGGCATCGCATTGCCGTGATTGTACAATCTGTGATAAAGATGGTAACTGCCGTCTGCAGATGCTTGCGACACGATTCCGTCTTTCGAAAGTGCGTTTTCCAAATACGCACCCGGAACGATGCATTGATGATTCGTCACGGTCCATCGTGCGTGATCCGAGTAAATGTATCCTATGTGGTGACTGCGTTCGTATGTGTAATGAAGTACAGCATGTCGGTGCCATTGATTTTGCGTTCCGCGGAGCCAATATGGTAGTAAGTCCGGCATTTGGTAAAAAGATTGCGGAGACGGACTGTGTAAACTGTGGACAATGTGCGGCGGTCTGCCCGACGGCAGCCATTACGATAAAAAATGATCTGCGTGAAGTGTGGCAGGCCTTGTATGCACCGGGAAAACGGGTAGTGGCTCAGATTGCACCGGCGGTTCGTGTGGCGATTGGAGAAGAGTTTGGTATTCCGGCAGGAAAAAACACGATCGGAAAGATTTTTACTGCCCTTCGCATGCTTGGCTTTGACACGGTATTCGACACGAGTTTCAGTGCCGATCTGACGGTTATTGAAGAGGCGAATGAACTGTTGTATAAATTGAAAAACGGAGAACAGAAGTATCCTCTTGGTAACAGTCTTCCGTTATTTACTTCCTGCTGTCCAGCTTGGGTACGTTTTGTAGAGACTAAATATCCGGAACTTCTTCCGTATGTTTCTACCTGCAAATCGCCGATGGAAATGTTTGGTGCGGTGTTGAAAGAATATTACAAACCGGCAGACGAAGAAGCAGGAATGGAGACGGTTTCTGTAGCAGTTATGCCATGTGTGGCAAAAAAACATGAGGCTGCCAGGGAAGAGTTTAAGCGAAATGAAGTACCGGATGTCGATTATGTCATTACAACCAAAGAATTGATTCTGATGATAAAGGAATTGGGAATTCAGTTTGATGAAATCGAGCCAAGTGCGCCGGATATGCCATTTTCCATTAACTCCGGAGCCGGCGTGATCTTTGGTGTTACCGGCGGTGTGATGGAAGCTGCCCTTCGCCATGTAGCAGATAAAAACAACGAAGCGCTGCGTGAACTTCAGTATTCCGGAATCCGCGGACTGGAAGGCACAAAAGTGGCAGAAGTAGAAGTTGGAGGAACGACACTTCGTGTGGGTGTTGTCAACGGCCTAGGAAATGCAGAAAAATTGATTGAGAAACTTCAAAAAGGCGAGGAAAAACTTGACTTTGTAGAAGTAATGGCGTGTCCTTATGGATGTATCGGAGGAGCCGGACAGCCGTTTGGTTACCGCCATGTAAAAGAAGAACGAGCAAACGGAATGTATAAAGCGGATAAATCAGCGATCGTGAAGAGAGCGGAAGAAAATCCGACTTTGGTTTCCATGTACGAAACCGGAATGTTAAAAGAACGTTCCCATGAATTGCTGCACGTTCACTACGGAAAATAGTAGATTACACGAAAAAGAGACTGCTCATACGGCAGTCTCTTTTTTGCGGTCTGAATCTGAGGGATCAGACGCCCCAGCCACCGTCAAAACCGATAATCTGACCGGTCATATACGGAGAGGCTTTTAATAAAAGGGCAGCAAAATCGCCCACTTCTTCGGCAGAAGCCATGCGTCCACAAGGGATTTCTTCGCAGATTTCCGTGATTTCCTCCGGAGTAAATCCGGCATTCATCTGTGTATCGATCATACCACAGGAAATCGCATTGACGGAGATTCCGCTTGGTGCAAGTTCTTTTGCCAAGGCCTTTGTAAAGGTATTTAGCCCGCCCTTTGCAGCAGAATAAGCGACCTCACAGGAAGCACCGTGCTCGCCCCAGATGGAAGAAATGTTCAAAATCTTTCCCTGTTTTTGCTGTACCATATGAGGGACAACCTGTTTACAGAGATAAAATGCAGCAGACAGATTGACGGACAGGAGATGATTCCAGTCCTGTTCCGACATAGACTGCATCAGACCAATATGGGAGATGCCGGCATTGTTAACAAGTACATCAATATGCTCATAAAGAGAAAGGGTCTGCATCACAATATTTTCTGCTTCTATAGGATTGCTCAAGTCACCGGTATACGTAGTACATTGTGATCCCAGTGTTCTGCATTGGCGGCAGATTTTTGTCAGTTCCTGTGTGGAATGATTTCCGCACAAAAAAAGGTCATATCCGTTTTTAGCAAGAGATAGGGCGGTAGCTGCACCGATTCCTTTGGAAGCACCCGTAATAATTGCAGTTTTTGTCATGAAATTTTCCTTTCTGAATGTGTTTTTTAATTGACCTTAGTGTATCACGAAAACGGAAGAAAGAAAAGGTAAAAAACAAAAATGTAAAAAAACTTGTAACCTGTGCAGTTTTTTGATATAATAGGTCTGTTATTTATGTCATGCAGAAAAAGATGTAAATCTTGAGAAAATAGATTTTAAGGACGGGATAAAAAATGGCAAAGATATTTTTTAAAGTATTTGGAAAAACCATCGGAATCATGGCATTGCTGCTAGGTGTTGGTGTGGCAAGCTACTTTTTGACAACATTATGGTTTAAAGTGACGACAAAGGAAGAACGAAGCACGCAATACGATCATGTGATCACGGTGGATGCCGGGTCAGAGTCAAGCAACCTGATCTATAGTGTCGAAAAAGACACAAATGCGGTGAGGGCAATTGTGCTTGAATTGTTTGATAAAGAAACGGGAAACCTTGATTATGTAACAATCCCCAATAAAACCCAGATTTCTCTTGACGCAAAAGTGTATGAGGAATATGAGAAGATCAGCCCTGCGATGCCGCAGATCGTGACACTGCGAGATATCAACCAGTATTTTAAAGGAGATGTCGCTTATGAATACGGCATTCTGCTTTTACAGGAAGCTCTCAATGTAGATATTGGGTATTTTACGGCCTTTGATTCCGTGGAATTTGACAAACGTTTCGAAAAGAAAGACGGGGCGTTCCGGCCAAATGAAGAATATCTGGCGACGGTTCCGGCGGATGGCAGTGAGGATTCGATGAAAGATTTTATCTCGGACGAATGGGACAGTCTCATATCAGACATCACATTGAGCCAGAAACAGCAATATGCATCCGGGCTGGTTAAAGTAAAAGCAGACTGTATTTATGCACATCGTGCGTATGCAGAAGAGATCAAAGGCAGTGCGACGCTGGATGGCAAAAAGACAAAAAAAATGATTGACCAGATCTGGGAAAGTGAAGCACGTACATCACCGCAGAAATCGGTAGATGGAACGGCAGCCCAGACGGGAATGGATAAATTGAAATCGCGAAGCATTCAGATCACAAACGGAAGTAAGATCAATGGTCTGGCGGCCGCGTATAAAGAAAAACTGGAAAAAGACGGATTATATGTTATGGGAGTCGGTGATTTTACCGGTGAAGTACAGAAGACCACGACCATCTATGTCCGTCGCAAGAAATGGGGACGTTATTTGAAAGATTACTTTAAAAATCCGACAATTCAGGAAGCAGATGCATTGACAAACGGAGCAGATGTTGAAATCGTTCTGGGAACAGAAGATGCATTGAATTAGAATCAAAATGTAACACAGAGAAAGGGGTAGTCATGGGAACAAGTTTGAAAATTATGGACTTGGAACTGGATCTTCTGACAGAGGAAACGTTTTGTAAAAAAATGGCAGAATATCTTTCCGGTGATTTATTTCGGGTGGTGCATTTAGTGTCTTTGGATTATATTGATAAATATGAAGAAGAGCCAGTCGTTCAGGAAGTATTAGAAGAGGCAGACCTTGTTCTGCCGGGGGAAAAAGCGATTCTTAGTTTATATCATGTGGATGTTCTGGAGACAGGCGGCATGGTGGTAGATTATCGGATCGCACACCGGCTTTTGAAAAAAGATCTGTTAAAGGGGAAAAAATGTTTTCTTGTGTTGAGAAGCAAAAAAGAGGCCAAGATTGTATACCGCTATTTAAAGAGTGCTTATGAAAATCTGGACATTGTCGGTGTATATTCGATGGATACCGGCGTAACAGAAGAAGCACTGGTCAATGAGATCAATACAAAAGTTCCGGATCTCATTTTGATGGCAATGGAGAATCATGAGGCAGAGAGTTTTCTGAAACACAAGCGCCATATGATCAATGCGAAAATGGGCGTTGTGCTCAGCAGCGTGATGGACATGATCCTGCGGGAGAACATTCACGTTCCGAATGTCATAAAAAAACTGCATCTTGGTAAAATTTATACCTCGGCCGCGAGGATTCCGTATTCGGTGCGTTGGCGCAGACGAATATTCCGGAAGAAAATGGACAACTATAATACCAAAAAGCAGTTGGAGCAGTCCGATGCCCAAAAGGAGTTGTCCGAGGATGAAAAACACGACCAATAACAAATGGTGGATGACGTACCTGCTTTTGACAGCAGGTACGTTTTTTATGGCAGTGGGGATTAATGTTATCTATGAGCCGCTGTCGATGGTGACAGGAGGTTTTTCCGGGATAGGAATTCTTGTGAAAAAATTAACGCAGACGGCAAGGTGGTCCGGGATTCCGGTTGGAATGACGACCCTTTTGCTGAATATCCCATTGTTTATCTGGGGGTACAGCCAGAAGGGAAAAGCCTTTGTGAAAAAGACGGTTTATGCCGCGAGTTGTTTCTCATTTTTCCTGCTGATCATTCCGACGTTTGATATCGTCAAACAGGATTATCTGATGGCAGCATTGGTTGGAGGGTTATTGAACGGAACCGGGATCGGATTGGTATTTTCGCAGGGAGCTTCTACCGGCGGAAGTGATCTGTTGAGTGTACTGACCGCCAAAATACTGCCGGGACTCAGTGCATCCGAACGTCTGATCCTCATTGACACGTTGATCGTGGCGGCGGGTGTATTTATCTTTGGACTGGAGATCGGTTTATATGCCGTCGTTGCGGTGTTTGTTACGGGAAAGGTGTCGGATGCGATTCTCGATGGACTGAAGTTTGCCAAAATTGCCTATATCATAAGCGACCACCCCGAAGAAATCTCAGAGCATATTCTTCGGGAACTTGGGAGAGGGCTTACCGGCTTGGAAGGGCAGGGAATGTATTCCGAAAAACACAAAATGGTTCTTATGTGCGTTGTGTCTAAAAAAGAAGCGGTTTTGCTAAAAGATATTGTGAAAAATGCTGATAATGAAGCGTTTTTGATTCTTTCTGAAGCAAAAGAAGTTCTGGGTGAAGGGTTTTGGCGTGAAATGCAGTAAAAAAACTTATGCAATTTTCACAAAGATTTTTTTATTATTTATGTAATTTGGATATAGAGTTTTTCGTGAAAATAGTGTATAGTATTAACTACAGATGTTATGAAAAAAATATTTCCAGGAGGAACATGCAATGGCAAGTTTATCATTAAAAAACATTAACAAAGTATATCCAAACGGCTTTCACGCTGTTAAGGACTTTAATCTTGAAATTGAAGATAAAGAATTTATCATTTTCGTAGGACCATCCGGATGTGGTAAATCTACTACACTTCGTATGATCGCTGGTTTGGAAGAAATTTCAAGCGGTGAGCTTTGGATCGGAGACAAACTCGTAAATGACGTAGAACCAAAAGACCGTGATATCGCCATGGTATTCCAGAACTACGCATTGTATCCACATATGTCCGTATTTGATAATATGGCATTTGGTTTGAAATTGAGAAAAGTTCCTAAAGATCAGATTAAACGTCTTGTTCAAGAAGCAGCTAAGATTCTTGACATCGAGCATTTGCTTGATCGTAAACCAAAGGCTTTGTCCGGTGGTCAGAGACAGCGTGTTGCCATGGGACGTGCGATTGTTCGTGATCCTAAAGTATTCCTTATGGATGAGCCACTTTCCAACTTGGATGCAAAACTTCGTGTACAGATGCGTATCGAGATTTCCAAACTTCATCAGAGACTTGAAACTACGATCATCTACGTAACACATGACCAGACAGAGGCTTTGACACTTGGTACTCGTATCGTTGTTATGAAAGACGGTATTGTACAGCAGGTAGACAGTCCATTGGATTTGTATATGAGACCAAACAACCTCTTTGTTGCCGGATTCATTGGATCTCCTCAGATGAACTTCATCAAAGCAAGAGTAACCGTTTCCGGTTCCGATGTACTTCTTGTATTTGGTAACAACTCTGTAAAACTGACAGAGAGCAAAGCTAAGAAACTGATCGAGAATGGTTATGAAGATAAAGACATCATCTTTGGTATTCGTCCGGAAGACATTAAAGATGAGGAAATGTTCATCAGCAGTTCTCCTGATACCACACTGGAAGCTACTGTTAAAGTATACGAGATGCTTGGTGCAGAAGTATTCTTGTACTTTACGATCGAAGATGCAGATATCACAGTACGTGTTAATCCTCGTACAACAGCTCGTCCTGGTGATACGATTAAAATCGCTTTGGATGCTGAGAAGATTCACCTCTTTGACAAGGACACAGAAGTTACAATTACAAACTAGGATTCAACTTACATATGTGAGTGAAAATAAGGGATGCCTAAACAGGCATCCCTTAAATCATTTCTTGCGTTTTTTTCAAAAAAATGGTACAATAAATTATAATGCGACAAGAGTAGACTATTTTCGGAGGTGTGGCAATGATATCAAATCAGATTTTGCAAAATACGATTGAAGGGATTAAGGGGATTATAAAAAATGATCTATGTGTGTCAGATGCAGAGGGAAATACATTGGCGACGACATCAGAGGATTTTTCGGTAAATCATGAAGATGGCTTGAGTTTTGTTCAGTCACCGGCAGACAGTCAGGTGGTAAAAGGATGCCATTATTTTAAAGTATATGATGAAGGACAGTTAGAATATGTAATTGTGATCCGGGGAGATTCGGAGGAAGCATATACGATCGGGAAGATGATCGTGCTTCAGATTGAGGGACTTTTGGTGGCTTACAAAGAGCGTTATGACAAAGATAATTTTATCAAAAACCTTCTGTTAGATAATCTTCTTTTGGTGGATATCTATAACCGTGCCAAAAAGCTGCACATTGAGATGAGTGCGCGAAGAGTTGTCTTTATTATTGAGACGAATAAAGAAAAGGATTCCGGAGCACTGGAGACGGTGCGAAGTATGTTTGCAACACAGACGCAGGATTTTATTACTGCGGTGGATGAAAAAAATATTATTCTTGTAAAAGAGATTGGGGAGAAAGATCAGATTGAAGATCTCGAAAAGACGGCACATGTCATCGTAGACATGCTCAATACCGAAGCAATGTCCCGTGTCCATGTGGCATTCGGTACGATCGTAAAAGAACTCAAAGAAGTTTCCAGATCATACAAAGAAGCGAAGATGGCTCTTGATGTCGGAAAGATTTTCTATAGCGATAAGAAAGTTGTCGCTTACAGTAATCTGGGAATCGGTCGTTTGATCTATCAGTTGCCGATGCCTCTTTGCAAAATGTTTATCAAGGAGATCTTTGAAGAAAAGACACCGGATCAGTTTGATGAAGAAACATTGACGACAATCAATAAGTTCTTTGAAAATAACCTGAATGTATCTGAAACGTCAAGACAGTTATATATTCATAGGAATACTCTGGTATATCGTTTGGATAAGTTGGAAAAGAGTACAGGACTGGATTTGCGTATTTTTGATGATGCTATTACTTTTAAAATTGCCCTTATGGTTGTGAAGTATATGAACTATCTTGAAACCATAGATTATTGATTGACAGAGTATGAGACTGGTGACAGGGGAAAGGATGAGAAGAGATGACAGCAAATCAATTGCCGATTATTGCGCTGGATGACGTAAGCAAGCAGTATCAGACCGGTGTGGATGCATTAAAGCATGTCACACTGCAGATTGAAAATGGCGAGTTTGTATTTATCGTAGGAAAAAGTGGTTCCGGAAAGTCAACGTTTATTAAACTGCTGCTGAAGGAACTGGATCCGACTTCCGGAAAACTATATATTGCCGGAAGACTTGTAAATAAATTAAAGAGAAAACAGGTTCCCATGTATCGACGGAATATTGGAGTCGTATTTCAGGATTTCCGTCTTTTAAAAGACAGGACGGTATTTGAAAATATTGCCTTTGCTCAGCGCATCATCGGCAGAAGCAAACGTGAGATGATCCGCAATGTGACGACGATGCTTACAATTGTCGGTCTGACGGACAAAGCAGATGCGTATCCCAATGAGTTATCCGGTGGAGAACAGCAGCGTGTAGCAATCGCCAGAGCTCTTGTGAATCAGCCGACAATCCTTTTGGCCGATGAGCCGACGGGAAATCTGGATCCCCAGAATGCTTGGGAGATTATGATGCTGTTACAGGAAGTAAATAAGATGGGAACGACGGTAGTGGTAGTAACACATAATAATGATATTGTGGATGTGATGCAGAAAAGAGTGGTAACGTTAAGCGAAGGAACCGTTGTTCGTGATGATAAAAAAGGTGGCTATGAATATGAGAGGGATTAGTGTATTTTTATATAGTATCCGTCAGGGACTGAAGAGCATGCGGAAAAACAGGATGTTTACAATCGCGTCCATCAGTACGATGGCGGCGTGCCTGTTTTTATTTGGCATGTTCTATTTTATTGTTGGAAATTTCAGTCATATGATCAAAGAAGTGGAGAGTTCCGTCGGACTTACGGTATTCTTTGACGAGGGCGCTTCACAGGAACAGATGGATTCCATCGGGGAAGCAATTAAATCCCGGGAGGAAGTGGATCATGTCGAATTTGTATCGGCAGAGCAGGCCTGGAAGGAATTTGCTGCTGAAAATTTTAAGGATAATCCGGATCTCGTAGACAGTTTTGCCGGGGACAATCCGCTGGCAGATTCTGCCTCGTATCAGGTCTATGTAAAAGATATTTCAAAACAGGATGAACTGGCATCGTATATTCGTGAAATAGCAGGTGTGCGCTTGGTAAAACAGTCGGCAGATGCCGCGAAAAGTCTTGCAAATGCGAGCCGTCTGGTAAGTTATATTTCTATTGCGATCATTGTGATCCTGCTTGCGGTGTCAATTTTCTTGATTCAGTCGACGATTTCGACGGGAATTACGGTACGCCGTGCCGAGATTGGAATTATGCGTCTTATGGGAGCGTCGGACTTTTTTATTCGTGCGCCGTTTATCGTGGAAGGCGTGGTGATTGGATTGATTGGAGCGGTGATTCCGCTTGTCATTCTTCTGGTTAGTTATTCCTCCATCATACAGTACATTAAGACGAAGTTTGATATGATTTCGAGTTGGATGACCTTTTTGCCGGTCGGAACGATATTCAAAGCATTGATTCCACTGTGTCTGCTGATCGGGATCGGCGTAGGTTTTATCGGCAGTTTCTTTACGGTACGTAAACATTTGGACATTTAAAGGGGGATGGCAGAGATGAAACGAAAAATTCTTGCGATTGGTTTTGTAATCTCATTGGTATTTTCCTATTGTCTGTCCGGGCTGCAGCAGCCGCCGGCACAGGCAGAAGAAAGTACGACGACAGACTATGACCAGCAGATTCGTCAGGCGGAAGAAGAAAAAAAGAAGGCGGAGAGCCGTCTGGAAAGCCTGGAAAAAGATCTGAAAGAACTGGAAGACAGCAAGGGCGATATTCTCAAATATATCAAAAAAGTGGATAAAAAGATTGAAAAGATTTCGGACACCATATCGGGGCTGAAAAAGCAGATTGAAACTTCGCGAAAAGAGCTGGCAAAGATTCAGGAACAATGCTCTGATATGCAGAAAAAGCAAAAAGAGCAGTATGAAATCATGAAAAAGCGAATAAAATATATGTATGAAAATGGCGAAGATGGTTATGTGGAAGCGATTTTTAGTGCAGCCAGTTTTGCCGATTTTCTGAGCCGCTCAGAGTATGTACAAAAAATTTCAGAATACGATGCGAACATTTTTAAAGAATATTCAGAGCGTATGACAGAAATCGAGCATACGCAGAGCTTGATGGAAGCTAAAGTCGATGAAATCTGCAGTCTTCAGGATGAAGCGGTTACTGACCAGAGTTCCTTGAAAAAGTTGAAAACAAGCAAAAAAGACGAAGTGAAAAAATTGAATTCGGCAATTTCTGTGACAGATAAGCGTGTACAGACGTATAATGCAGAAGTGGCAAAACAGGAACAGAAGGTAGAGGCACTTTTGCTTCAAAAACAGCAGGAAATTCAGAAAAAAGAAGCAGAGGCTGCGAAAAAGTCACAGCAGGCGGCAAAGGCATCCGGTGGAAATACTTCGACGGATGGTGCAGATCCGGCTTCTTCCAATGATTCCTATGCGGCAAATACCGGCGAATTGCGCTGGCCGTTAAAGGTATCCGGAAGAATTTCTTCCAAATTTGGTTCCCGTACAAGTCCGACTGCAGGAGCGAGCACATATCACAAAGGAATCGATATTTCTGTTTCTTCCGGAACGGCGATCGTGGCATCCGGAGCCGGAACCGTGGTTACGGCGACATATAGTTCTACAGCGGGAAATTACATTATGATCTATCATGGAAACAGTTTGTATACCGTTTACATGCACTGCTCGAAATTGGGCGTCAAGGTCGGAGATACGGTAAATCAGGGAGATGTCATTGGAAATGTCGGCTCGACCGGAATCTCGACCGGTCCACACCTTCATTTTGGAGTGACTGTGAACGGAAGCTATGTAAATCCATTAAATTACGTAAGTCAATAGTCAGAAAAGATAACACAGCCTGAACGAATTGCGGTTTCAGGCTGTTTTGCGAGAATAAGAAGCATAGGAGAGATCACGATGAAACGATTAAAAAAGATTTTATCAAGCAGTTTTTTTCAAGGAGCGGTCTGCGGAATCGTATTTACCTTGTGTGTGCTGTCCGTATTGCATTTTTTTGGTATCCGCATCCTGCCGGCAGGAAATGCAGCAACACAGGCATATACGAAAAATAAATACATTGAGCAGTGTATTTATTCCTATTATCAAGGAGACTACACCGACGAAGACCTGGCGAACGGTGCAGCCAAAGGTATGGTCGCGGCGCTGGGAGATAAATATTCTGCGTATTACACTCAGAGTGAATACGATGAAGTGATGAAGGGCATCGACGGTTCCTATGTCGGCATCGGTGTCACATTAAAGCAGCTTGAAAATGGAGATATCCAGGTGTCGGAACTTACAGAGGACGGGCCGGCTGTAAAAGCAGGGATGAAGGCCGGTGATATTTTTAAAGAAGTAAATGGAACAGATATTACCGGAAAAACGCTGAACGATGTAGTTTCCATGATAAAAGTGGATGACAATGATGGAAAGACGGTGGAGATCAAGGTGCTTCGTACCAATGACGATAATCAGCAGGAGACGGTTACCCTGCAGCTGGTCTGCAAAAAGATCAACGTCGTGTCTGTACAAGATAAGCGGATAGGGAAGACCGGATATATCAAAGTGACAGAATTTGACAATGAAACGGATGATCAATTTTCCAAAGCGGTCGATAAATATGATAACGATGAGATCAAAGGACTTGTGATCGATCTGCGCGATAACGGCGGCGGTTCGTTGGATTCCGCCATTAATATGCTGAACCGGTTATTGCCAAAAGGAGATCTGATCACGGAAAAAAGCAAAAAAGAGGGCGATAAGACCTATCATTCCGATGACAAACAGAGTTATCAGAAGTCAATTGTTGTTTTGATCAATGGAAACAGTGCCAGTGCCTCGGAAGTGTTTGCCGGCACATTGAAAACACGCGGCGCAGCGACCCTGATCGGAACAAAAAGCTTTGGAAAAGGCATTGTTCAGACAGTATTTTCATTGAAAAATGCCTGTGGAGGCGGAATCAAATTAACGACAGCCAAATATTATCTCCCAAATGGCGAGTGCATCCATAAAAAGGGAATTAACCCGGATGAGACGATAGAATATGAGAAAAAAGATACCGATACCGAGAAAGAAGATACGCAGCTGCAGCATGCACTTCAGATTATCGAACAGTAAGGGAGGAAGAGAAAATGAACGAGTTAGCACAGCATATGGTAGACACCGTAAAGGAATGGCAGTGTAAAATTGGTGTGCGGAAGGAGAAAATGGATCTATTTTATCCATTGGAATCATTGAAAGAATTACTGCAATTGGAACCGGCGGCTTCGACGGAAGAACTGGAGAAGACATTGACAGAATTCCAAAAGGAAAATGAGAGTTTATTTGGAAAACTCCATTTTTGGAAAGAGAAGAAACGATATGGCATCGAAATCCCGGAGGATGGTGTGATTCATATCGCAAAAACGATACCGGATCCTGAGTTTTTGAAGTCTTTTTTGAAAGTAATTCAAAATCCTGCAAGCAATATGGATGATGTTTGTAATTGCTTTCAGCAGTTTGCCAAAGAAAAAGAGGATGTGTTACATCAGGAAAATATGGTGCATGATGGACTCGGTTCCGTATTTTACTTTGAAAAGGATTCGACAGAACGGTATGTGTATTGTGTCGAAGACGATGATTTTGGACTGACCTATCACCGTTTTACGAGAAAAGAATACGAAAATCTTAAATAAAGAAAAGGAGAAGGAAAATGAAACAGAAAGTAAGAAAAGTATGGGCGTGTATTTTGGTATTTGCTTTGATGGCAGGACTTGGTCCATGGCCGGCGGAAGAAGTAATAGCGGAAAACAGTAAAAGTTTTTCCTCGGATAACGGAGAAGTGGAGATCACGCTTACGGAAAGTAAGAAAAATGAGTATTGGTTCGAGTATTATCTTGCTGTGACGAACCATTCGAACCAATCGATCCGTGACTGGCAGTTGACACTTTCTGTCAATGATATTTCCAAATACAGCAAAAGTTATGGATGTCAGGCAACGGTGAAAAATGATAAACTTGTAGTAAAAGGTCAGGGAAACGGAAAAGTAGTTGCCGCGGGAAGTACATATAAAGTGGACGACGATTTTAAAATCTGTTTTGGACGAGAGGTTTCTTTTACCGGAGCGGAAATTACTTATGAGTACGGTAGCCAGAGCACCGGAGGCAATGAAGGAAGTGTCGGTTCCGGAGCAACATTTATCGACGGCTACCAGTGCAATTATACGCTGACTGGCCAGATGAAAGATGTACCGTATGAAGATACACCATATGGGAAACACGGGGCGTTACATGTCGATGGACTGCAGGTTAAGGATAAGTACAATCAGCCATTTACGCTTCGCGGTGCAAGTACCCATGGAATGCATTGGGGCGATGGTGAAACCTTTTTAAATAAGACCGCATTTCAGAATCTGCGCGATGAATGGGGCGTTAATATGGTGCGCCTTGTCAGCTATGTGACGCAGGGCGGTTACACCCAGGGATCCAAGGACAAACTGGACAAGCACATTCAGAAAGGCGTTTCGAATCTGACAGAGCTTGGAATGTATGCCATCATTGACTGGCACGTTCATGCGGAAAATCCGAATGACAAAAAGTCGGAAGCAATTCAATTTTTCGATACCTATTCGAAAAAGTACAAAGACCAGAGCAATATCATCTACGAGATCTGCAATGAACCTACGGGAACACCGTGGAACCAGATCCGTCCGTATGCGGTAGATGTGGTAAATACGATACGTGCCAATGACCCGGATGCGATCATTGTAGTGGGAACCAATACCTGGTCACAGGATGTCGATGAAGTGGCGACAAATGGCGGAAAAATCGATGATCCGAACGTGATGTATACGATCCATTTTTATTCGGGCAGCCATGGGGAAAGTCTTCGCGAAAAAGTACGTACCGCACTGAAAGCAGGAACACCGGTATTTTGTACGGAATTTGGTGTCTGCGATGCCTCAGGAAACGGCGGTTTTAATCTCGAGGAAGCAGACCGCTGGATCGATTTCTTTGAGGAAAATGGAATCAGTTACTGCTGTTGGAGTCTGAGTAAGAAAAACGAAAGTGCTTCGATGCTCTCGCCGGAATGCAATAAAGTGAATGGTTTTACCAATGCAGATCTTGGTGCGACCGGGGCATGGCTTATCAATACATATCGAAGCCGGGGCGGCGAAACGCCAGCACCAAGTGTCAGTGCTGCGCCGGGAGCAAGTGCCGTGCCAACGCCAAGTGCGAGTGCAGCGCCAAGTGCCGTGCCAACGTCAAGTGCGAGTGTAGAGCCAAGCGCCGTGCCAACGTCAAGTGCGAGTGTAGAGCCAAGCACCGTGCCAACGTCAAGTGCGAGTGTAGAGCCAAGCACCGTGCCAACGCCAAGTGCGAGTGCAGTGCCAAGTGCGAGTGTAGCGCCAAGCGCAAGTGCCACGCTGGTAACCAGCGCCGTACCGACGCCAAGTGCGAGTGCCACGCCTGGGACAAGTGAAGCACTAAAACCAACGATAAATACCACGCCGGGAAAAGGTACCACTCCTAGTGTGAGTGATTCTCCGAATGAACGTGGAGAAAATACAGCTTCGGAAGAGGACGAAGAGTTAGATATTGCGGTAAGTGCCAGCTCCTATACGACAACTATAGTCGACGGAGTGCAGGGGGTCGAAGTGTCAAATTTTGATTCTCAGAAAACGACCATTACCATTCCGGATTATATTACGATAAAGGGTAAGAAATATCCGGTTATTTCGATACAAAGCAATGCCTTTGCAAAATGTAAAAAACTTACAAAAGTGGTAATCGGAAAAAATGTCCGTAGAATCAAACCGAAGGCATTTTATAATTGCAAAAAATTAAAGACCATTGTGATAAAGACGAAAAAATTGACGATGAAGCGTGTCGGAAAGAAAGCATTTGCAGGAATTTATAAAAAAGCAAAGATCACACTGCCAAAAGGTGGATTTTCCAAGAAACAAAAGGCAGCTTATAAGAAAATTCTGCGTGCCAGAGGGGTAGGAAAAAAAGCAAAGATCAAATAAGGAGTGACAGGCGATGGACATTTTTTTGCTGGAAGACGATGATGCGATCGCGATGGGATTGACCTATTCGCTTGAACCGGAAGGCTATCAGGTGACGCGTGCTTCCACGGTAAAAGAGGCAATGCGTTTGATGGCAGAGCGCCCCTTTTCATTATATATCCTTGATCTTACATTACCCGATGGAAGCGGTTACGATGTCTGCCGGAAAATCAAAGAAAAGGGCGATTTTCCGGTAATCATCCTGACTGTAATGGAAGAGGAGGTCAATGTTGTGATGGGATTGGAACTTGGGGCGGACGATTATATCACAAAACCTTTCCGTGTAAGAGAACTGCTTGCCAGAATGAAAAGTGTCCTTCGCCGGTATACGAAAGAAACGGCAGATGGAGTGTTGCGGTACAAGGAACTTTGCATTTATACCAATGAGGGACGAGTGGAAAAAAATGGAAATGAAATTGAACTTACGGCGATGGAATACCGCTTGCTTTTGATTTTGATGAATCATAAGGGCATGATCCTGAGCCGAAACCAGCTGCTCGAAAATATATGGGATGTGGAGGGCGACTTTGTCAATGATAACACGCTGACCGTGTATATCAAGAGACTGCGCGGAAAAATAGAGACAGATCCGGCCGAACCGGAATACATTCAGACGGTTCGGGGAAGGGGGTATCGAATCGACAATGAAAGATAAAAGCCTGAAACATATGATCCTTTTGGGCAGTGTAATTACAATTTTGGGAACCGTACTCATGGCATGGATCCATCCGTGGTGTGCTGTTCTCTTTTTTGTATTTACTGCTCTGTTGATCACTATTTATAGCTGGGAAATAAAGAAACGACGGGACAAATTGCAGCAGCTTAACACCTATTTATCCCTGATCTGTGCCGGTAAATACGATCTTGATATCGCAGACAATGAAGAGGGAGAAATCTCCATATTAAAAAACAATTTATATAAAGTAATTGTTTTGCTTCGTTCGCAGAATGCGATGTTAGAAAAGGACAAGGTGTATCTGGCAGATGCTCTTGCGAATATTTCGCATCAGTTAAAAACGCCGCTTACGTCTATGATGGTAATGACCGAACTGCTTGAAAGAGAGCAGGACGAGGCAAAGCGGAAGCAGTTTGTCGAAACGATTGACAAACAGTTAGAGAAAATGAAATGGCTGATCACGTATTTACTGAAATTGTCAAAATTGGATGCCGGAACAATTGTATTTCATACCGATGAAATCGCACTGGAAGAGGTTTTGGAGGCAAGTATAGAGCCGTATTTACTCACGATGGATCTGAGAAATATTCATGTGGAAAAAGGAAAATTAGAAGGAACGATCCGGGGAGATTTTAACTGGACGTGCGAGGCAGTCGGTAATATTGTAAAAAATTGTATGGAGCATATGGAAGATGGCGGACATCTTTATGTGGAGACGAAAGATTACTCGTTGTATCAGTCACTGATTCTGCGTGATGATGGATGTGGTATCGAAAAGGACGAGCTGCCACACATATTTAAACGGTTTTACAATGGAAAACGGGAAAAAAAGGACAGTGTGGGGATCGGCCTGGCATTGTCAAAAGCCATCGTGGAAAAAGAAGAGGGAAAAATACTCGTAAAAAGTGAAGTGGGAAAGGGAACGGAATTTGAAATCCGGTTTTATAAAATGATTGTGTGACAAAATTGTCATTTTTCTTTCACGGAGATGTAAGGATGCGATGTTACACTTAAATTATCAGAAAGAAAAGGAGAATGACAATGAATATTTTGGAAGTGAAAAATTTAACAAAAATATATGGAAAAGGAAATACACTGGTAAAAGCGCTGGATGACGTTTCTTTTGAAGTAGAACAGGGAGAATTTGTCGCAATCATTGGGCCTTCCGGTTCCGGAAAATCCACTCTATTGCATATTCTTGGTGGGGTGGATGTACCGACAAGCGGTCAGGTGATCGTAGACCAGACCGATATTTCTACATTGGATGAAACCGCATTGGCGATCTTTCGCCGTCGTCAGATCGGACTGATCTATCAGTTCTATAATTTGATCCCCATTTTGACAGTAGAAGAAAATCTTACGCTACCACTTTTGCTTGATGGAAATAAGCCGGATCCGAGACTGCTTACGGATCTGGTAGAGAGACTGGGACTGGAAGACCGTTTAAAACATCTTCCAAATCAGTTGTCCGGTGGACAGCAGCAGAGAGTTTCCATCGGGCGTGCTTTGATGAACAATCCGGCACTGCTTTTGGCCGACGAGCCAACCGGAAATCTGGATAGTAAAAACAGCGCAGAGATCATTTCGCTGCTTCGTCTGTTTAACAAAGAATTTCATCAAACGGTAATTATGATCACCCACGACGAAAAGATTGCGTTGTCTGCGGACCGTATCATAGAAATACGCGATGGAAAACTGGTAAAAGACTGTAGAAATGGGGGAGAGAACGATGAATATAGTAAATAAATTAACTCTCCGCCATATGAAAACAAATCGTGGACGGACGATTGTAACGACATTGGGAATTGCGGCTGCGGTAGCGCTGATCACGGCAATATTTGTAAGCCTTGCTTCCTTTTTGGATATAACAGGAGAAATCTGTCTGTACTCGTATGGAAACCGGCAGTCGGTTTCGGGAGATGTTTCGTCAAAACAGTTAGACGAATTAAGAAAAGACGACCGTGTGTGCATGGCAGGTGCCAGTCTGGCATTGCCCGAAGAAAATGCCTTTCAGCTTGACGGGGCAGCGAGCCGGCGGACCGGAAGAGGCGATGTCATGGCAGCGGATACGACGGCAATGAAGCAGCTTATCACATGCAAATATGACGGAGAACTTCCTCAAAATGAAAATGAGATTGCGTTAGAAGAAAAGGTAATAAAGCAAAACCGGTTTCAGATAAAACCGGGTGATGTAATAGAGGTAAATTTTGGAAAACATACCGTTGAGTCAGATGGACAGGAAATGCCCTATACCGGAAGTTTCGTTGCAGGAGAGAAATTTACCGCAGGAGAAAAACGGACGGTAAAAGTGACGGCGATCCTGCATCAGAATGTGCCGACAAGTTCCTTTAAGATGATTCGTGGAATGAGCGAGGCAGAAAAGAAGGAAAACGCAGATGTTTCTATTACATTGAAAAAAATCGACCACAATTCCCTCAAAGAATTAAAGAAGATTGTAAAAAAATATGACCTGCAAAATACGGATTATGAGACTACCTTTCTGGAAACAAAATTTGCAGTAGACGAAAATAGTTCTACGTTCAAGAATTTGTTTCCGGTAATTGGCATTGCACTGGCAATCGTAATGGCTGCGTCCATCGTCTTAATCTACAATTCATTTGCCATGTCACTTTCAGAGAGAGTACGTTATCTCGGAATGTTGGCAAGTATAGGTGCAACCAAACGACAGAAACGAAATTCCGTGTATTTTGAAGTGTTTTTGCAGACGATGGCAGGACTTATTCTTGGTATCGTGGTTGGAATCATTGGAATATCGATCACCCTGAATCTGGTTGGAGGTAAGATCATTTCGACCGGAATGGTACAGGGAGTTACAGCGGACACATTTTCTATGCGCACGGTTGTTCCGTGGTGGAGTGTGTGTCTGATCATTTTCATTAGTTTTATCACGGTGTTGATATCCGCGCTTATTCCTGCGAGACGGGCTTCTGCCATTTCACCGATGGACGCAATACGCCAGACGGGAGAGATACGTATCCGCAAAAAGAAAATCCGTACTCCGTTTTATATTCGTAAAATATTTGGCTACGAAGGAGAATTGGCGCATAAAAATCTAAAGAGAAACAGCAGAAAAGCAAAAATTATTACAAGATCCATCGGTTTTTCCGTTATTTTGTTTTTGTGTATCAACTATTTCTGTCAGTTGCTGATAGAATCCAATGGCATGCAGGACAGCCAGCCGCATCAGATCGTGGTACTTGTTTCACAGAAAGATAAGGAAGAAATAAAGCAGAAAATACAGCAGTTAGACGATGTGGATGAGGTGCTCAACGTTTCCAGAAAATGTTATGTCTATGATATGACAAGCAGAAGCGCAGAGGATAAATGTGTATTTTCGGGAGATACGGTGACATCCGGTTATCAGAAAGCCTTTAAAGACCAGGCTTTTGTTTACATCAATCTTCTGGATGACGAAGCTTTTGACGAGATGTGCCGGAAAAATCATATTGATCCTGCTCCGTTTTATGGTGATACCTGTAAGGGCTTATTGATGAACAATATACAGCATACGAAAGACGGCGGAAACGTATTTACCGATCAGATACTGCATAAAAAGTTTGTGTCGGAAGACGGAGAGGAAGCAGTAGAAATAGAGAATTTTATTTCTTATGATCCGGATCTGGTTTCCTGCCGCCTCAATGCCAGTGGCGCTGTTTCTGTCTATATGCCGGAGAGCACTTATGTGAAGAAATACAAGAACAATGCGAAACTCGGAGTTATAACGAGCCAGCATGAGAAAGTGACAGAAGAGATACAGCAGATCATTGAAACCGGTGGTTATAAAGAGGGCACGGTCGTTGATAATGCAGAGGCATTTCAGACGATGAATACAGTAATATTTATTATGCAGGTATTTATTTACGGGTTTATTGTATTGATCACATTGATTACGATCGCCAACATTATCAATACCATTTCTACCGGAATTTCACTGCGAAGAAAGGAATTTGCTATGTTAAAATCGGTAGGGATCACGCCAAAAGGATTCCGCAAGATGATCTGTCTGGAAAGTTTCTTTTATGGAGAGCGGGCGCTTATTGTAGCAATACCTGTCAGTTTGTTTTTATGTTATAATATGAATGCACGTATCAATGCGGCGACGATTCCGTTTTTCGTTCCTTGGAAAACGTATCTTATTGTTATTGCAGCCGTGTTTATATTGGTGGGATTATCGATGTATTATGCCATGTATAAACTGCGAAACGATTCGATCATAGAAACATTAAAAGAAGAGGTATTATAGAAAAAAGACAGCACAGGAAAGTGACGGGATCACGCCTGTGCTGCTCTTTTAATAGGATAAATTAAGCCATGTTATTTGCGGTTTTATATTTGTAAATCATCTCTGCGTGGTTTTGTTCTTCGGTCTGAATGTGATTTAATAATTTGCGGATGTTTGAAGCGGCAAATTGGAACAAGTCATTGTTGTACGTGGAGGACACAAGTTTTTCTGTCGCGATGGAATCGGTACATAAAAAAGCATCGTGTTTTTTGTCCTCGGAATTACAATTTTTGTCATACGTTACGGATGGTGTATAGCCCTGTGTGCCGCTTTCCTGTGCTTTTACATTGGGAACATTTCCCTTTAATACGTCAGCAAGAGAGTCAAAATGTTCCTGTTCTTCGTCTCCGATCTGATGAAATAATTTCTGCAGTTCCGGATCTTTTGCGGAAGATTCATAAAAACGGTATTTTTCCACGCAGGATTTTTCTTGTGTCTGAAGCTCTTTGATCACGCTTTGTTCTTTTTCTGTTAATTGCATAATTTTATAACTCCTTTATAGCTTTTTTATCATCATTTCCCAATATGAAAAAAAATATACAAAATGCAAGGCGAAATCTTTTTCGAAAGGTTGAAAATCAAGGAAAACATGGTATAATAAATATGTTTGAAGATTTTTATGCTCGGTTATTACCGGAAGAAAGGAAGAATATAGTATGAACGCAGTATTAGAAAAAATTGAGAAAATCGGTATCGTACCGGTTGTTGTTTTGAACGATGCAAAAGATGCAGAGCCATTGGCAAAAGCTTTGTGTAATGGTGGACTTCCTTGTGCAGAGGTGACATTCCGTACAGAAGCCGCGGAAGAATCCATCCGTATTATGACGGAGAAATTCCCGGAGATGCTTGTAGGTGCTGGAACCGTTCTTACGACAGAGCAGGTTGACCGTGCGGTAGCAGCCGGTGCTAAATTTATCGTAAGTCCTGGATTGAACCCGAAGGTAGTTCAGTACTGCATCGATAAAAATATCCCGGTTACTCCGGGAACACAGACACCGAGTGAGATGGAAAAAGCATTGGAGATGGGACTTGATGTCGTAAAATTCTTCCCGGCAGAACCAGCTGGCGGATTGAAAATGATCAAGGCGGTAGCAGCTCCTTACACAACACTCAAATTTATGCCTACCGGTGGAATCAACCTTGGCAATGTAGAAGAATACCTCAAATATGACCGTATTCTTGCCTGTGGCGGAAGCTGGATGGTAAAAGGCGACCTCGTAAGCGCAGGTAAATTTGACGAGATCGAAAAAATGACGAAAGATGCAGCTGAACTAGTAAAACGTATTCGTGCCTAAAGATACAAAGCGGAGGTGATGACAAAAGATGTGGGTTTTTATTATGCTGGCAATGTTTCTCGCAGTACTTGGTTCCTTTTTCTATGTAACAAGACGGATTTCTCAATTCCGTTTTATGGAAAGGGTATCAAAAGGCAGGAAATGGCTTCGGATCTTAGAAAGTCTCGTGCCGGTTCTTGCGATGTTTGGTGTACTTTGGTATACCATGGGAATGATGGATGCCCTCATATGTATGATCCATCTTGTCATCATCTGGCTTTTATGTGATGGAGTCACCGCACTCCTTCACAAAAAGACCGGCAAACCTGCCAAATGGAGCAGACAGGAAGTTGCCGGTCTTTTTGCTATCATTTTAACGGCCGGTTATCTGATCTGTGGATGGTTCCTTGCCAATCATGTATGGGAAGTGCCATATACATTGCATACGGAGAAACAGACCGGATCGCTGCGTGTCGTTCAGTTTGCGGATTCTCATGTGGGAACGACGTTTGACGGAAAAGGACTTGAAAAATATGTGGAGGAAATGCAACAGACGAATCCGGATGTCGTAGTGATCACCGGAGATTTTGTCGATGATGATACCTCCAAACAAGATATGATCGATGCCTGTCATGCGTTATCAAAACTCAATCCAACATATGGGGTATATTTTGTGTTCGGAAATCATGACAAGGGATATTATGATCCGGAATACCGTGGATATGACGGAGACGACCTGATAAAAGAATTGGAAAAAAATGGAGTGCATGTGCTGCAGGACGATGTGGAATTGATCGATAACCGTTTTTACCTGATCGGGCGTCAGGACCGCTCGGAAGAGCAAAAGGGAGGTTCGCGGGCAAGTATGCAAAAATTGACGGAGAATCTGGACACCTCGAAATACAGCATTGTATTGGACCACCAGCCGCACGATTATGACAATCAGGCGGCAGCCAAAGTAGACCTGGTATTGTCCGGACATACGCATGGCGGACAATTTTTCCCAATCAATTATGTGGGAGAGTGGTCCGGCGAAAATGACAAAACCTACGGTCTCGAAACACGCGATGTGACAAATTTTATCGTTACTTCCGGTATTTCAGACTGGGCGATCAAGTTTAAGACGGGGTGTAAATCGGAATATGTAGTGATTGATATTGAGGGGAAATAAATGACGAAAAATATATGTTAGCATTAGATCAGGGAACGACAAGTTCCCGTTGTATTTTGTTTGATAAGCAGGGAAATATTTACAGTATGGCGCAGAAAGAGTTTGAACAGATTTATCTTCAGGCAGGCTGGGTTGAGCATGACCCGATGGAAATCCGGGCGTCCCAGCTGTCTGTCGCCACAGAGGCGATTAGTAAAATCGGTGCAGCCGCAGAAGAAATCGCGGGAATCGGCAGAAACGGGAGATCAGCAGGCGGCATTGTTTGGTCAATGTTGTTTTTCCACAGGCGAAGTGAAAAATACTTATGGAACAGGCTGCTTTTTGCTTATGAATACAGGAAAGCGGGCAGTTGTGTGCACTTGCGTGGACGGAGGAAGCGTAGAGGGGAGATGCCTGCTGGTTTGCAGGGAGAGTTTTGTTTTTGAGGTGGAGGTTTGCTTTGCGATAATGTGTGATCCCCCTTGCGATTGACTTTTATATGAAAAAATGCGAATTGAGTCATAAAATTCTAGGGTCATTTTTGGTCTGAACATGAAATTTGTGATATAAGTCAAAAAAAGAGTAAAGGTTATCATTAAATGTTTGATCCGATTTATGAATAATGATTTTGGGTCATAAAATTAAGAAGATAAAATTGACTTTTATTAAAAAAATGTATATTAGGTCAATAGAGATGCGTAAAATGTTTGGTCTAATTGAAAAAAGATGAAATAAGGTCAAATCAAGGATGTTGTATTCTCGTTTTAACGATGAAATATACAAGATTGATAGAAATGGAGATAGAATTTTATGAAAAAACACAAAATTGCTGCAATACTAATGATAATACACGGTGGATTTATGGAAGTCGGTGGAATTTTGGCTATGATTCCTGCATTGATGTTTGGAACAGATAAATTTGATATCGGAAAATATTTTGAATTCAAGTTTCAATATTTTCAGGAAAATCTTTACTTGATGATGATTATGGGAGCGATGTATGGAGTTCTTAGACTGATCGGAGCAATTGGATTGCTCAAAAATAGAATGTGGGGGTTCGTGTTATCAGTAATAAATTGTACTATTACAATTGCCCTTATGATGTTTTTGCTGCCAGCCGGAATCATGGATGGAATACTTGCTGGTACGGCATTGGTTTTAATATTGATGCAATATTATGGTGATAAGGAGATAGTAGAATAAAACGAACTTTAAGGAAGTGATTCATTTTGAAATTAATAGTCTTTGATCTGGGCGGAACATTAATGCAGTATGAGGGAATGTCGTATTCGTGGGTAGAGTTTTATCAGCAGGGGATTGATGCAATTATTCAGAAATATAATTGCAATGTTTCGATGGAAGATATTCAAAAATCAGTTCAAATTTTGAAGGATTTTAATCCGCGAGTCAGCGGTAGAGAAGTGGAATATTCGGCAGAGCATATTTTTTCAAACGCATTGGAACATTGGAATATTGATACGCTAATTAAAAATTGTATAGAAACATTTTGGCAGGGATTAAAACTGTCGGCAAAAATATATCCGGATACAATAGAAGTTTTAAAGGAGTTGAAAGAGAAAGGCTATATCATAGCGACGCTTACCGATCTGCCAAATGCAATGCCCGATGAAATTTTTAAAAAGGATATTTCAGAATTGCTGAGTTATTTTGATTATTATGTATCTTCTTGCGTTGCAGGATATCGGAAACCAAATTGTAAAGGATTGCAGATGATTTCTGATAAATATGGTGTCCCTGTTACGGAATTGGTTTTTGTGGGAGATGAAGAAAAAGATAGAAAAACAGCATGTAATGCAAATTGTAAATTTGTTCATATACAACGTACAACGAAGTCTGAGGGAAGCATTAGCAGTTTATATGAATTATTGCAGCTGATGAGATGATTTTTAAATTAGAAGTTTATAGAAACATGTTTATGCAGCAAAGGGAATGGTATAAGTAAAGGAGGTACTTGCAATCATGAAAATAATAATCAGACCGGAAACACCTTCTGAATACAACGAAGTTGACAATGTGATTTACGAGGCATTTTCCGGACAACACGGCATAGAAACCGGTAAATTTATGAAACGGCATTTCGCTGATGAAAGACGGAAAGATACGTATATTCCGGAATTGTCACTTGTTGCTGTTTTAGAAAATGAAAAGATTGTTGGAGAAGTTGCCATACATGAGACTGACATAATTACGGATAAGGGAAATGTTACGGAATTGACTTTATCGCAGTGCGCAGTTTTGCCGGAATATAGAAAACAGGGCATTATGAGAATGCTTGTTGAAGAGGGATTAAAAATAGCAAAAAACATGGGATATGGAGCGGTATTTCTTGGTGGAAATACAGTGTTATATTCTAGATTTGGATTTGAGCCATCTTATAAATATGGAATTTATCATAAAGATAGAGAAAAATGGGGTGATGAAGGATTTATGGTGTATTTATTGAGGCAGGGAGCGTTGGATGGAATTACAGGAATAACAGATTACTATGGTGGATAATAAAAGTTTCTGTACGGAAAGGGAATTGAATTGGAAAAAACTATCAAAAAAGCTGACTTGAAAAAGTAAATTCCAGTGTAAGAGTAAATTCCATCGGCTTTTAAAT
>OGPH01000072.1_pt1 | contig 120307 bp, 94 predicted proteins | sample 1552891 | NCBI WGS metagenome assembly OGPH01 (sample SAMEA2580272, study PRJEB22360) | human gut metagenome | biome: human gut; feature: human-associated habitat; material: faeces | place: Denmark | collected 2008/2010 | reverse complement strand
AAATAACAATGGCAAAAAACATCGACAAAATCGCCATTCTTACGAGTGGCGGCGATAGCATGGGCATGAACGCCGCAATCAGAGCGGCTGTTCGTTATGCGCTTGGCAAAGGCGTGACAGTCTATGGCGTAAGACACGGCTATATCGGTCTTATCGAAAACGATATTTACGAGCTTGACTATAAAAGCGTTTCGAATATCATTCAGAAGGGCGGCACAATGCTTCGCACCGGTCGCTCGGATGAATTCAAAGACCCCGAAGTCCTTAAAAAAGGCATCAAAAACCTTACCGACAGGGGAATAAACAACCTTATCGTCATCGGTGGCGACGGCTCGTTCCGCGGTATGTGCGATATCGAACGTTACACCGACGTACACTGCATCGGTATCCCCGGCACGATAGACAACGACCTTGCTTACACCGACTACACGATCGGCTTCGACACCGCTTGCAACACCGTCATCGACGCGATTATGAAGCTTCGCGACACGGCGGCTTCGCACGGCCGTATCATGGTGCTTGAAGTAATGGGCAGAAACTGCGGCGACATCGCTCTTTATTCTGCAATCGCGGGCGGCGCGGAATACGTCATCGTTCCCGAAGCGCCCGTTGACATCGACGAAATCGCAAGAAGCGCCAAAGAAGGCATCGATAAACACGACAAATCATCGACAATCATCGTCCTTGCGGAAGGCAAAAAGGAAGTCAAGGATGAACTTATCAAAAAAGTCGCCGAAGCAACCGGTCGCACGACCAATCAGGTTGTTCTGAGTTACCTGCAACGCGGCGGTACGCCCACAATGGCTGACCGTGTGCTTGCTTCCCGTCTTGCAGTCCGCGCCGTCGACCTTGCTCTTGAAGACAAAAACGCAAGGGTTCTCGGCGTGAAAGGCAACGAAGTTATCGACGTCGACGTTGTTGAAGCGCTCAAAATGAAGAAGAAGTTTGATACGAAGCTTTACGATATCGGTCGTCTTGTCAGCAAGTAAAACGGCGACAAATCGCGAATTTAGGCAGAAACAAAAACCGCAGACCGCTTATGTACGACAAGTACACCGCGCGTCCTGCGGTTTTTTATTTCTTGTAACTTCATCGATTTCTCTCCGTTTTACACTGCGCCTAACATTGTTTTGGATTTGATAAAAACGGCGATAATTTGCGCCTTTTCGGCGTTTTTGCAGAACCCGAAAATCCGTGTACGGAAAATACACTAGGATTTTCAGAACCTGCAAAGAACCATCACGGGGTCCCCACAAGATACTGTGTACTTGTGGGGCTTAAAGACATCAAATTCTCGCCTTTTACAGGTGAGTAACAAAAACGGCAGGGTATCCTGCCGTTTCTTATTTTCTTGTAACTTCATCGATTTCTCGCCGTTTTACAGTGCGTTTAACAAATATTGTGGGTTTAAGATAAAATGGCGATATTCTGCTTTTTCGGCAGAACCCGAAAATTCGTGAGAAAAGGGGACCCCAAAAGATACTTGTACTTTTGGGGCATATGGTCGCCTTTTACGGTGAGAATTTTTTTATGTCATTATGAGAAACGAACTCTAAATACGCTTGGTTTTTGACAAAAAATAACCCGTCGGTTGACGGGTGGTGTTTTATTTTTCTCGTTTTCGCATGAAAAAGTTGGTAAGGCGGAAGGTCGTGAACGGGAAAAATTTGTAAAATACGTAGGCAAGGCGGAAGCCGAATCCGACGATATAGTGATATCGAAGGCGGGTTTTTCCAAGTTTTTTTATTATATAAGCCGATACTTTTTTTGTGCTTGTTTTTTTGGAATTGTCCTGATTTTTTACAAAGTCGTCGACTTCTTTTACGTCCTTGAAATACCTGCTGTCTTCTGCCGTAACGACGGTGCGATTGTTTGAAAAGCCTGTGTTGACGGGGCCCAGAATAAATGCGGTGCAATCAATGCCTAAATTGCATAGTTCCAACTTCATACTGTAAGAAAACATAGTTAAAGCGGCTTTTGTGCTGTTATACATTGTTCTGAAAGGCATCGGCGTCAGCCCGCTTGCGCTGCTTATCACGGCGATTTTCGCGCCTTTTGTCATATAAGGCAGGGCGCACTTCGTGCACCAGATCGCGCCCAGAAAATTGACGTTTGTTATCCTTTCGATTTCTTCCTTTCTCATTATTTCGGTCGCGCCCGAAAGCCCGTATCCGGCGTTATTGATAAGGACGTCGATTTTGCCGTAAATTTTTCCGATTTCGTCAAAAACTCTTTTGACGTCGTCGAAGTCGGACACGTCCGCTCTGAACGCCGTCTTGCCGTTTTCGACCTCGCTTCTTGACAAAGTAACGACGACGTTGTCCTTTGAAAGGTCTTCTTTGAGTCTGAGCCCGAGCCCGCGCGTTGCGCCGGTTATCACGATAATTTTGTCTTTCATTTTTCACCTGCGGCGCCGTTGTACGTCCTACGACGGCGTTATGCAATTTCAGTATAGCGTAAGTTTTGCGATTTCGCAATTTTTTTCGGTGAATAAACTCGTTTATTCAAATATTTTCGGTTTAGCCTTTTCAAACCTTTTAATATGTGGTACAATAAATAAAAAGTTTTAAGGAGATTCGCGACGCTGGGCGGACGGCAGCGTTTTGCGGACACGGGAAAATGGAGAATTTCAAACTCAGAAGTTTTGACGGCACTGAACTTTATTGTTATCTTTTCGACAAAGTCGAAAACCCGAAAGGCGTCGTTATGGTCGTTCACGGGATGGGCGAGCATATGGGGCGTTATATTCACTTTGCGGAGTATCTCAACTCGCGCGGATACATCGTTTTCGGCGACGACCACAGGGGACACGGCTTTTCGGAAACCGATGTCGACCGCGGTCATCACGACGGCGATATGTTTTCGGACACCGTCAAGGACGAGGTTTTCTTCCTGAAATACCTTGAAGACAGATACAAGTTGCCAGTATTGTTTTTCGGGCACAGTTATGGCAGTTTTTTGGGGCAGTCGTTTCTGGAACAGGGCACCGACGTTTCGGGCGTTGCGCTTTCGGGTTCCGGCACAATGCCGGACTTTGTCACGGGGCTCGGAATGGGCGCGGCCAAGTTCATAATGCTGTTCAACAAAAAGACGAGAATGAAAATTCTGAATTTCTTTGGCAATCTCCGCGACAAAATGAAATACAGGGGGCCCGAAGATAAGGGCGATAAACTTTGGCTCACGCGCGATCCCGCAATGCGACAGGTGTCGCGCGACGATCCGTACACTTCCGTACCGATGAGCGTTTCCTTCTGCTACTACATGCTGAAAGGACTTCGCACGGCGGAAAAGCCCAAAAACTTCAAAAAAGTCAACGTCGATACCCCGATAGGTCTGTTTAGCGGAAGTATGGATCCGATCGGCGGCTACGGGAAGTCGATTGTCGACCTTAAAAACAGATATGAAAAACTCGGCGTGAAACACCTGGAATTCCACCTTTACAAGGACGCGCGCCACGAAGTTCTGAACGAACTTAACCGCGACGAAGTCATGAACGACGTCGCAAACTTCTTCGACAAGTGCGTCGAAAGGACGGAAATATGATTAAAAAATACAAAATTGCTTGTTGTGTGCTTGGCGCGATTGTGCTTGTACTGATTCTTGCGCTTGCAATCACCGTATTCGTTTTCGCCGGCAACATAAAGGCGGCGGACGGCGTAGAAAACGCCAGCGGCGACATTGCCGATACTATTTCGGAGGCGGTGTTCCTTACAACGTCGTACGTGGGAATGGTGATTTTCGTGTTTGCGATTATCGTCGGGTGTCTGCTGCTTTTGTACCTTATCGCATACGCCGTCGGTTACGCGCAGATTTACAGCAAGGGTAAATGCCGCGTCGACTTTATTGCGTACGGGGCGGTGGCTTTCGGCATTGCGACCGCGTTCATCGTCGTGATGACCGTGATTTTCCCGAAAACCTTTTACGGCGTGCTTATCACGCTGTCGTTGACCTTTGCCGTGATGGTGGCTTATGCCGTCGTCGCGAAAAAATATACCGCTCTCGTTACCGCAAGCGAAAACTTCTGGGCAACGGACAACGAAAGCATAGGGAGATAATATGGAAAAGTTTTTGAAAATATACGGAATTATTCTGTTGTCGCTTCTTTCTGTCGCTCTGGCAGGGCTGCTGATTGCGGGCATCGTTTTCATGGCTCCGTCGCTGTCGGATATTTCGTCGGGCGGCGTGATCAACGGGCTTGGCAACGGAATCGGCTACGTTCTCGGGGTGCTTGCGTTCGTGATGTGCGTGGAAATTCTCGCGCTTGCCATACCGTTCTTTTTCAGGTTCGCACAGGCAAGAAAGAAAAGATTTGCGGCAGTAAGGATTATCGACGTGTTTATGGTCGCCTATTATTCCGTCGCAATCGTCGCGGGCATTATATGGAGCATTGCGGATAAGGACAGTCTGACGTTCGGCATTATTCTTCTTGGCGTCGCGCTGATTTTGAACACCTTTGCAATCCCCGCGCTCGTGTGGGATAAAAAACAAAAAGCGGCGGAAAACGAAAAGACCGTCGCGCCCGCAACCGAAACGCCCGAAGAAGAAACCGAAGAAGAAGTGATTTATAAGGAGATTTAATAATATATGACCGATTTGCAAATCGTTTACGTCGTCGTTTTCGCAGTGATGAGCATTGTCGGATTTTTATCGATGTACGTGGACAAAACAAAGGCAAAACGGCGGAAATGGCGCACGCCCGAGTGGGTGCTGTTTCTGATTGCCGTGCTTTTCGGCGGCGTCGGCTCGACTGCCGGCATGTACGTTTTCAGACATAAGACCAGACATTGGTACTTCAAAGTTTTTATGCCGTGTCTTGCGGTTATCGACATTGTGGCGCTTGCGCTTTTGTGCGTCTACGTCGCGTAATAATTTGACTATGATGAGTGAATATACAGATGAAAATTTCGTACCCGAAAAAAACAGGTACGCCGAAACTTTAAGCGAGTTTATCAAATGCAAAACCATATCGGACGAAAGGTTTTTCGACAAAACCGAGTTCGATAAATTTCTGTCCTTTATTAAAGGGCGTTTTCCGCTTGTCTTCGAAAAGGGCGAATATAAGGACTTTAACGGCGGAATCATGATTAAAATCGACGGAAAGTCGCACGACGAGCCGCTTGTTCTGATGTCGCATTACGACGTCGTTCAGGAAAACGGGAAATGGTCGTTTGACGCATGGTCGGGCAAAGTCGAAAACGGCGTCGTCTACGGACGCGGCGCGGTCGATACGAAAGGCAGCCTTGCCGCGATTTTCGAAAGCGTCGAAAGCCTTTTGAGCGAAGGATTCGCGTTTTCAAACGATTTATATATTATTTCGTCTTCGCGCGAAGAGATTGCAGGCACAGACGTCCCGGACATGGTGAAGTATCTTGCCGACAACGGCGTGAAACCCAAACTCGTCATCGACGAAGGCGGCGGCATTGTCGATCCGCCCGTGCCCGGCGTTTCGGGGAAGTGCGCGATGATCGGTATGATTGAAAGAAGCAGCGCGCGCGTCGTTGTCGAATTTACGAACAAAGACGGCAAAAACGCTGCCGCGAATATGGCACGATTCATCGAAAAAACGCAAAAGAAAGTTTTCGGGCGGCGTGATTTCGGCCCTGTGAACACGGCAATGTTCAACGCGATGAAACCAAAAATGAACGGCGCAATGAAATTCGTGTTTTCAAATCTTTGTGTTTTCAAACCGCTGCTTATCAAACTGTTGCCGAAAGTGAACAAATCGGCGGCGTCACTCCTTGGCGCGACGGTGGCGTTTGTAACGCCGTCCGACAAGGAAAACCTTGATTTACCGTCAAACGCGATAAGGATTGTTGCAAGAATTTCGGGCAACTATTACAACAAAATCGACGATCTTGTAGACGAATTCACCGCGTTTGCAAAAGAATTCGGGGCGGAAACGAAAGTCGTGTCAAAGCGCGAAACCCCCGCTCCCGAACCGCTTGACAGCGACGGATTTAAGTTTGTGAAAGGGGTTACGGAGTGCGTTTTCCCGGGCGTTACGGTTGCGCCGTTCTGCGTTCTCGGCGGCACCGACGCGCGGCATTTCATCGGAAAATCGCAAAGCGTAATAAGGTTTGCGCCGATTTATATGAACAATCAGCAGTTTTCGAGTTTCCACAATAAGGACGAAAATATTTCGGTTGATTCCGTTGCCGACGCAGTGCGTTTTTATCGCGAAGCAATTAAAAGATTTAATAAATAATCTGGCAAAATCAGCGTTTAATCTGCAAAAATAGTTACTTGAACCGCAAAATGAAAGAAAACACCTGTTACGACAAGTTAATAAACGGCGTCAATGAAAACGGCACGATTGTGTTTTACGGAAAGAAAAACCCGATGCGCGCGTTTTTAAGGGACGTGGATTTATTCGCAGCCGCGCTTAAAAAACGCGGCTTTGAAAAGGGCGACGTTTTGAGCGTTTATTTGCCGACGTCGTTGCAGGCAATCGTCGCGTTTTACGCGTGCAGCAAAATCGGCGTTACCGCAAATATCGTGCATCCGCTTATGCCGCTTGCCGCGCTGAAAGAAAACATGAAAGCCGTCGGCGCAAAGGGGCTGATGTATTACGACGCAACGCTTTCGTCGCGCGACGTTTTCAAAGATTTCAACGGGATTCTTATCGAGTGTTCGGTTGCCGATTACATGGGCGCGCTTTCGCCGTTTTATAAGATTTACGGGCTTTATAAGTGCAGGGGCAACGCAAAAAACACAAGCTACCGTGCGTTTCTGAAAAGCGGAAAAGACGGCGATTTTTCGCAGTGCGGCGGGGCGGAAGATATCGTCGTTACCATGCACAGCGGCGGCACGGACGGCACTCCCAAAATCCTGAAAATTTCCAACCGCGCGCTTAATGCGCTTGTCGATAATCTGTTGTTTTTGAAAGATCACGAAACGAAAGGCGAATACAGCCTTGTGATGCTCCCCGTTTTCCACGCTTTCGGGCTGGGGATTTCGGTGCATTACGCGCTGACCGACGGATATAATCTGTGTCTTGCCTCGCGATTTAACGCGCGTCGTGCAAACGAATATATAAAACGCTTCAACGTTACGTTCGTTGCCGGCGTTCCCGTGATGTTCAAAAAAATGATTACCGAAAAGAATTTTTCGGGACACCGACTTAAAAAACTGAAACAGGTGTGGTGCGGCGGCGACGTTCTGCCTGAAAACACGCTGAAAACTTTTGACGAAAAAGTCAGAAACGCGGGCGGCACGGCGCGGCTTATGCGCGGATACGGACTGTCCGAAGTGTGCGGCGCGTGCGCGGCGAACAGTTACGCGTGCTATAAGGACGGCAGCGTCGGGAAACCTTTTGAAAACACGACGATAAAAATAATCGGCGACGACGGACAGGTGTTGAATAACGGCGAAATCGGCGAAATTCTTGTGAGTACCGCCGCCGAATTTTCGGGCTACGTAAACGATGGCGACTGCAAAATAATCCTTGACGGGAAGCATTTCGTCAAAACGGGCGATTTGGGATACGTTGACGACGACGGGTATTTGTTCGTGTCGGGGCGCAAAAAACGCACGGTGAAAATCAATGCCATCAACGTTTTCCCGTTTGAAACCGAAGAAAAAATAAGAAAGTTGTGCGGGGTGAAAGATTGCGCCGTCGTCGACTTTGAAAGGAACGGAAAAATCGAGTTTTCGGCATACGTCGTCGCGGAAAACGAAAAGCGTTTTGCCGTTGAAAAGGAAATTTTCGACGTCGTAAACCCGAGTCTTATTAAGTACGCGCGCGTAAAGAACGTGAAATTCGTCGAAACGCTGCCGCTGACAAAAATGGGGAAAATCGACTTCAACGCGCTGAAATCCGATGGAGAGATAAAATGAAAACCGCCGAAATCGTAAAAATCAAAATCGAAAAACTTGACGACGACCTATGCGGCGTTGCGTTTCGCGGCGGGAAAAAATACGTCGTCGCAAAAACTCTTCCCGACGAAGAAGTCTTGTGCGAGGTGAAAAGAAAAAGCGGAAACGCCGTAATTTGCGATGTAAAAGAAATCCTTGAAAAAAGCGGGAAAAGGGTTGAACCGCGTTGCAAATATTTCGATAAATGCGGCGGCTGCAACCTTCTGCACACGACGCACAGAAACCAGCTGGAAATAAAAACCGCGCTTATCAGACGAAAGTTTGCGGCGCTTGGGTTTTCTGCCGTGCCGGAAGCGGTCGGCTTTTCGGAAGACGGCTCGCGCAACAAAACGCACATCGTATTCGGAAACTCAAAAGGGCAGATTACCGCGGGATTTTTCAATGCCGACACGCACGAAGTTGTTGACGTCGAAAAGTGTCTGCTGCACGGCGAGTGGTACGAAACGCTAAGGCGAATTCTCATTGATTTCATCAAAAAAGAATCTGTGTCGATTTATAACCCGAGAACGCGGATGGGGGTTTTAAGATTTGCCGTCGCAAGGAAAATCGGCGGCGCGATTATGCTTACACTGGTTATGACGAAACGCGTCGACTATGACTTTTCGTGGCTCTTAAAATCGCTTGAAAAGAGTTTTGGCGAAGCGGCGGTTTATGTCAACGTGAATAACGAAAAAACGAACGCGGTCTTTTCCGACGAATTTATACATGTTGTGGGGAAACGCACTTTATCAGGCGAAATGCTGGGCATAAAGTTTGAATTAAGCCCGAATTCGTTTTATCAGGTCAACGACGAAATTGCGAAAACGATATATGAAAAAGTGTTGTCCGAGATTAAGTCGGACGGCGGAAACCGTGTTGTCGATTTGTTTTCGGGCATAGGCATAACAAGCGCGCTTTTTGCGAAAAACGGCTTTGCAGTCGACAGCGTCGAGATTGTAAAATCGGCGGTTGAAAACGCAAAAACCATCGCCGCAAAAAACGGGGTTTCGGACAAGATAACGGTGCGCCTTGGCGACGCGAACAAGATTATAAAAGGCCTGAACTTAACGGATTGTTCGGTTTTCGTCGATCCGCCGCGCATGGGGCTTCAAGACGTCGCAAGGTCGCTTGCCGCGGCAAAACCGCAAAAAATCGTTTATCTGTCGTGTTCCCTGAAAACGCTTGTCGAAGACCTGAAAATCCTGAAAAAGGCGGGCTACGAAATTTCTTCCGTCATTCCGTACGATATGTTCCCCGCCTCGAAACACGTCGAGACGTTGGTGGTATTATCCCACAAAAAACCCGATTCTCATCTTGAAGTGAAAATCGATTTTGACAACACCTCGCTTGATAAAACGGCAATTGCGGAACGAGCGGAAAAAAGAAAACCGCAGGAAAAGACGACATATAAAAAGATTCAGGAATGGATTGAAGAGAAGTACGGTTTCAAGGTGCATACGGCATATGTTGCTGAAGTAAAGCGCGAACTCGGGTTGCCGATGTACGATGCACCAAACGCTGTGGAAGAGTTAAAGCGTCCGCGTCAACACCCGACGGAACAAATGACTACAGCCATAAAAGCGGCGCTGAAACATTTTGAAATCATATAAAAACATTTAAGGTCGAAGAGAAAATCTTCGGCTTTTTTGTTATCTAAGCAAAATATTTATTGGTAGAGTCTACGAAACTACGATTTTTTGCTTGTGCAAAACTTGCACTCTTGTGTGCAAACTCTGATTTTTATGTGCAAACTCACGATTATGTGTGCAAACTCGCATTTTGTCGATTATTTTTTGCCGTTTTTATTGAATTGCTATTGATTTTTTGAATAAAACCTGTTATAATATTATCAACGATAGTCAAAAGGTGGAATAAATGCAAGCCGAAACTCTTAAAAAACTTATAAATGACGTTATTACAAAAAAAGCGGAATCTCAAACTATTGAAATCAAAAGTGCCGAACATGGCTGTCCTACCCGTTTGTTTGATACACTTTCGTCGTTTTCAAACCAGGACGACGGCGGTATAATTATTTTCGGTATAGACGAAAAAGACAATTTCGCTATTAAAGGAGTTTATGACGCTCAGGATTTGCAAAAAAAGGTAACCGAACAATGCAAACAAATGGAGCCTGCAGTCAGAGCGTTGTTTACTATGTGTGAAATCGGGGAGAAGATACTTGTGTCTGCCGAAATCCCCGGAGTAGACGTTTCCGATCGCCCTGTTTTTTACAAAGGCGTGGGGAGAATTAAGGGATCGTATATTCGCGTCGGTGAATCTGACGAACCGATGAGTGAATATGAGATTTATAGCTACGAGGCTTTTCGTAAAAGGATCCGAGACGATATCAGAATTGTAAAAGGTGCTAAAATTCAACTTTTCGACGAAAAAAGAATGGCTGAATATTTGTCTCGGGTTAAAAGCGAACGAAGAAATCTTGCGGATAACGTTTCTGACGATGAAATTCTTGAATTAATGGGCGTAACGAGCGACGGAACACCGACGCTTGCGGGGCTTATGACTTTTTCTAAATATCCGCAAACGTATTTCCCTCAACTTTGTATAACTGCCGTAGCCTTACCCGGAACGGAAATGGGAGAAACGGGAACGGACGGAGAACGCTTTATCGATAATAAACGCATTACGGGAGCAATTCCCGATATGCTTGAAGAGGCTGTTGAATTCGTGCGGACAAACAGCCGGACGAAAACTATAATAGACGATAACGGCAAGAGAGTGGATAAAAACGAATACCCGATTAAGGCTGTTCGCGAAGCGATATTAAATGCGCTCGTTCATCGTGATTATAGTATCTATACAGAAAATACTCCTATTCGTATAGAAATGTATCGCGATCGGATGGAAGTGGCTAACAGCGGCGGATTGTATGGTAAAATCAGTATAGACGCTTTGGGGAAAGTTCACCCTGAAACGAGAAACGCCGCTTTGGCGAATATGCTCGAACTACTGAATATTACAGAAAACAGATATTCGGGAATTCCGACAATGCGCAGAGAATTTTTGAATGCGGGCTTGCCCGCACCTAATTTTTCGGTAATACACGGCGAATTTAAGGTTGTAATGAGAAACGGATATTTGAATAACTCCGGTTCTATGGAGGATTCAATTCTTGATTTCTGTGAAATTCCCCGTTCGAGAGCCGAATTGATTGAATTTACGGGAAAATCCAGAAATTACGTTTTGAAGCAATTAATTGCTCCGCTCGTTGAATGTGGTAAATTAAAATTAACCATGCCGGATAAACCTAAAAGTTCAAATCAAAAATATGTTAAAGCATAAGTATATTTTAATATTTTATAATGTGAGACTTGCAGCTTTATGAGGGAAAAATAAGATATAACAGAGTTACAACCAATAGATTTAAAATGTAATTATCTTGCTTTTTTACATGGCATACGAATTGCCGTTGAATATAAAAAAGAGATTAAAAATGATGACGGGTATTGTATTTTGATATTAAATTATGCAACTCGCAGACTTCAGATAAAACAATTTAAATCAAGTGAAGTTGACGCTGCTAATAAGGTATATAGTGCGATAGAAAATATGCGGTCTATCCTAAAAATAGATGCCGTTCTAGTCAGAGTAACCTCTTTTAAGGAATTAAAGAAAGCATATCCAAATTACTTTAACGACATTGGGGAGTTTGTTGATAAGGTAAAGGCGTATTTTTAAATTTTACCCGCAAACTTCCGATAATAAAAAATTATCGGAACATAACGATTCAAGGAGGAGTAAATGAGCATTTTAGATAAAAAGCAAATGACCGAAGAAGATATAAAATTAAACTTCATCACACCGGCGATAAAGGCAAAAGGCTGGGACGGTAAAATCACGATGGAAACAAAAATTACCGATGGGCGAATCAATCTGAAAGGTAATATCGCTTCCAGAGAAGCACCGAAAAAAGCCGATTACATTTTGTATATTAATAGCGCAAATCCGCTTGCCGTGGTAGAAGCAAAGGATAATAACCACAGCATTTCTTTCGGTATGCAACAGGCAAAATTATACGCTGAAATGCTCGATGTAAAATTTGCTTACAGTTCCAACGGCGACGGTTTTCAGGAATTTGATTTTTTAACCGGCGTTGAAAGAGAAATTTCTCTTGAAGAATTTCCTACTCCCGATGAATTATACGCAAGATACAATGCCGAAATAAACGACGGTAGCGGGTTGTCAAAGACGGAATTGTCCTTTATCAATCAACCGTTTTATACAAGTCAGACGACATATCCTCCGAGATATTACCAAAGAAACGCCGTAAATCGTACGTTGGACGCAATCGCAAAAGGCAAAAATCGTCTGTTGCTCGTTATGGCTACCGGCACAGGTAAAACATACACCGCTTTTCAGATTGTATATCGTCTTTTGCAAACGGGCGCGAAACAAAAAATCCTTTATCTTGCTGATAGAAACAATCTTATCGACCAGACAATCGGCGGCGATTTCAAACCGTTGGAAAAAGTAATACATAAAATCAATTTTCTTAAGGACGACCGCACGACAATCGCATCGTATCAGGTATATTTTTCGCTGTATCAGCAACTCGCAGGCAACAAAAAAGAAGATGATGACGAAAGCGACGAAGAAGTGCTTGCAAGGTACAGCAAACTTTTTGATAAAGACTTCTTCGATTTAATTATCGTTGACGAGTGTCATCGCGGCTCGGCAAAAGAAAACAGCCGTTGGCGTAAGATTTTGGAATATTTTTCTTCCGCTACTCAAATCGGTATGACCGCCACGCCGAAAGAAACGCAGTCGATTTCCAACATCGACTATTTTGGCGAGCCTGTTTATATTTATAGTCTTAAAGAAGGCATAGCCGACGGCTTTCTTGCTCCGTTCAAGGTTATCAACGTAAAATCCGATATCGGCGACGGTTGGAGACCGAGAAAAGGACAAGTCGATATTTACGGATATGAAATAGAAGACCGTATTTACAACAACAGCGATTTCGACTATAAAATTATCATTCAGGACAGAATCGATATGGTTGCGCGAGAAGTTACGAATTATCTCAAAGCAACCGATCGTATGACAAAAACTATCGTTTTCTGCGCCACCGAAGATGCCGCCGAGCGTATGCGCGTTGCTCTCACAAATTGCAATGCCGATATGGTTGCAAAAAATCCCGATTATGTAGTGCGTATTACAGGCAGCGACGATTACGGCAAAAGTAAACTGGACTATTTTATCTCTGTTTCGGCAAAATATCCCGTAATTGCAACGACTTCGAAATTGCTCTCGACCGGCGCCGACTGTAAAATGGTAAAGTTGATCGTTTTAGATGAAATGATTAACTCTATGACGGAATTCAAGCAAATTATCGGTCGCGGTACACGAATCAGAGAGCAGGACGGAAAGACGCATTTTATGATAATGGATTTCCGCGGCGTTACAAGACTGTTTGCCGATCCCGATTGGGACGGTCCTGTGGAACAAGATGAAAATTTTGTACACGTTACTCCATCTGATCCGCCGGGCGGAACAGTAATAGATACTCCGCCGACTCCGCCTATACCGCCAAAACATAAATGGGTTGTCGATAATCGCGGGTGCCGAGTTCAGGTCTTGCAAAAAGTCGTGTCCATTTACGACGTAGACGGAAAACTGTTGCGACAGGAAAGCATTATCGACTACACCAAAGCAAATATTTTCGGCGAATTTGCAACGTTAAGCGATTTCATTTCGTCGTGGAGCGCGGAAGAAAAGAAAGAAAAAATTTACGAGTTATTCTTGCAAAAAGGTATTAACCTTGACCAAGTAAAAGCGGACGAAAATATGTCCGACGTGGATGATTTCGATTTTATTTGTCACGTTGCTTACAATCAAAAGCCGCTCACAAGGAAAGAACGTGCCGAAAACGTTAAAAAACGCAATGTTTTCGGTAAATATGGCGAAGCAGCGCGAGAAGTTTTGAATGCGCTTCTCGATAAGTATGCCGACAGCAGTATATACGAAATCGAAGATACCGACGTGCTGAAACTCGATCCTTTCACTAAGTTCGGTAAACCTTCAAAAATCGCTCAACTTTTCGGTGGCAAAGAAGGTTATCTCGAAGCAGTCAGACTATTAAAACAAGAAATTTACAAGGCGGTAGCATAACAAATGAGTAACGTATCTGGATTTGTCAAAAGAGTAAGAGATATTATGCGCAACGATGCCGGTATCAATGGCGACGCGCAAAGAATAGAACAGATTGCCTGGATGCTGTTTTTGAAAGTATATGACAGCAAAGAGAATGACTGGGAGATGGACGAAAATAATTATGAGTCCATTATTCCCGATCAATGCCGTTGGCGTAATTGGGCACACGACGAAAGCGGAAAAGGTTTAACCGGCGATGCGCTCCTTGATTTCGTCAATAATAAATTATTCCCCGTATTAAAGGGTAAAGACGTCAAAAATTCTGACGGCGAAGTCATTATAAAAGGTATCGAAATATCAACCGATACCCCGATAAAGAAAGCAATCGTAAGAACTACCTTTGAAGATGCGAACAACTATATGAAGGACGGCGTTTTACTCCGTCAGGTCATTAGCGTTATCGACGAATTGGATTTGAGCGATTATAACGAGAGCCACGCATTCGGAGAAATTTACGAAACGATTTTGCGTGAATTGCAAAGCGCAGGTGCTTCCGGTGAGTTTTATACTCCCCGTGCTGTTACCGATTTTATGGCAAAAATGATAAATCCGCAAATCGGCGAACACGTTGCGGACTTTGCTTGCGGCACAGGCGGATTTTTAACCAGTTGGCTGAAAGAATTGGACAAAAAGAAAACTTCTACCGATGACGTAGAAGCCTATGAAAATTCCGTTTACGGTATCGAAAAGAAACAGTTTCCGTATATGCTTTGTGTAACAAATCTTTTGTTGCACGATATCGATATGCCGAGAATTTATCACGATAATTCGCTCCTTCGCGACGTTCTGGACTACACGGATAAAGACAAATTTGAAGTGGTTCTTATGAATCCTCCTTATGGTGGAAATGAAAAGGCAGATGTAAAGAATCATTTCCCGTCCGATTTGGCAAGTAGCGAAACGGCTGATTTGTTTATGTCCGTCATTATGTATCGCTTGAAAGATAACGGACGGGCAGCGGTTATTTTGCCTGACGGTTTTTTGTTTGGTACGGATAACGCAAAAGTCGCAATCAAAAAGAAACTGTTGTCGGAATTTAATCTCCATACGGTAATTCGTATGCCGCACAGCGTTTTTGCGCCGTACACATCTATTACTACGAATATTTTATTCTTCGATAAAACCGGCGGGACGAAGGAAACGTGGTTCTATCGCCTTGATATGCCCGAAGGGTATAAAAACTTTTCCAAAACCAAACCTATGAAGTTGGAACACTTCCAGCCTGCTATGGATTGGTGGAACAACCGTGAAGAAATCATCGTTGACGACGCGCCCAAAGCAAAGAAATATACTTTGCAGGAAATCGTAGATAATAATTATAATATCGACCTTTGCGGTTATCCGCACGAAGAAGAAGAAATTCTCGCACCGCAAGACTTAATCAATAATTACCGTGAAAAGCGTGCCAGTTTGGATGCTGATATTGATAGAGTTCTCGGTGAAATTATGGCGCTTTTGGGTGGTAAAAATGAAGGCTGAACAATTAAGAAAATCCATACTTCAATTAGCAATTCAAGGTAAACTCGTTCCGCAAGATCCTGCCGACGAGCCTGCCTCCGTTTTGCTTGAACGTATCCGCACCGAAAAGCAACGCCTGATAAAAGAAGGCAAAATCAAAAAGGATAAAGGCGATTCCGTCATCTTCAAAGGTGATGATAATTGCTATTATGAGAAGACGGGTTCGGAAGTCAAAAATATTACCGATGAAATACCGTTTGATATACCTGATTCTTGGTGTTGGGTAAGATTAGGAAACGTATGTAAAATAACTATGGGGCAATCGCCTGATGGAAATAGCGTTAATTTTTTTAATGGCATTGAATTCCATCAAGGGAAGATTTATTTTGGTAAAAAGTATCTTCAAAAATCCAATCAAAAAACGACTAATCCGACAAAAGTCATAGATGAAAATGCCGTCGTTTTATGTGTAAGAGCCCCTGTTGGAAAAGTCAATATTGTTGAACGAAAAATATGCATTGGTAGAGGGCTGTGTGCTATAATTCCTATAGGTTCTGTGCCCATTAGCTATATTTATTTTTTATTTCAAACTTACGAAGAAACATTGAATAAAAAAGCAACTGGAACAACTTTCAAGGCGATAAATAATGAAATAATTTTTAATCAATTAATACCGCTTCCGCCGCTTTCGGAACAGGAACGAATTGTAGCCGAGATTGAAAAGTTTGAGCCGCTGATTGCCGAATACGATAAACTTGAACAGCAAGCAACAAAATTGGACAGCGAAATTTACGATAAACTCAAAAAATCTATCCTGCAATACGCTATTCAAGGCAAACTCGTTCCACAGGACAGCAACGACGAACCCGCTTCCGTTTTGCTCGAACGTATCCGCGCCGAAAAAAAGGCTCAACTCGGTAAGAAATACGTTGAGAGTTATATCTACAAAGGTGATGATAACTGTTATTACGAACATATCAACGGCAAAAACATTGATATTACCGAAATTCTCCCGATAGATATACCTGATAATTGGGCATGGGTAAAATTGGGTTATATTTGTTTTGTAACAAAACTTGCAGGTTTTGAATATACAAAATACATAGCCCCAAATCTTACAACTGCAGGTGTTCCTATCTTTAAGGGTAAAAATGTTCAAGACGGAGAAATTATTTATAAATTTGAAGGATATATTCCTGAAAGTATTTCGGATATGCTTGAGAGAAGCCAAGTGCGAAAAAAATGCATTTTAACACCTTATGTGGGCACTATTGGGAATTTAGGTATACATAACCGAAATGGGCATTACCATCTTGGCTCAAATGTTGGCAAGATAGAATTATTGCCATATAATATAACCAGTGAGGAATATATTGTCCTTTACCTAAAAAGCATGTATGGTTACGGTGAATTAACGAAAAATAAAAAAGCAACGGCACAAGAAAGCATTTCAATTGAAGCGATACGCGAAGTATATATTCCTATTCCGCCGCTTGCCGAACAAAAACGAATCGTAGAAAAAATCGACGAAATATTTGCTAAACTATAAGTTAAAGCCCCTCGAATTCGAGGGGCTTTAATATTTACCACGTTACAATTTTATCAACAATTTCTTGCTGTTCGCTTGCAGTCTTCCGTAGATAAATTCGCGTTGTTTCAATGCTTTCGTGTCCCATAAGGTCGGCGAGCAAAGATATATCGTTAAATTTTTCCAGAAAATTCTTTGCAAAACGATGTCTGAAAGAGTGCGGATATACTACTTTCGGATTCAGCCCATATTTGATTGCATAATTTTTAAGTTGTTGTGAAATTCCGCGCACGGTAATTCGTTCGCCGAACCTGTTCAAAAACAGGTATCCGCTTGCAAAGCCTTTTTCTTTCAGCCACGATTCCGTTTCGTCTTTTAGTTTTTTCGGTATGTAAAGCCGCCGAAGTTTTCCGCCTTTGGAATATAAATCGAAATAACCCTTAAAAACGTGTTCCACCTTGATTTGTATCAATTCGCTTACGCGCGCCCCCGTTGCCGCAAGGTAGCGCACAACAAAATACCATTCCCAATTACCGTCCTTTTTAAGGCTGTTTTTCAAAAACTTGTAATCGGCATCACTGATAACGTTTTCTAAAAAATTTTTCTGTTGAATTTTAACCGCCGATAGGCGCAATTTGTCTTTTTTGATAAATTCAAGATATTTGTTTATTGCCTGAATACGCAAATTTACGGTTTTGGGCTTATATGTTTCCATAAGATAACCCTTAAAAGCCAACAAGTTTGGCTTGGTGATTTCGCTAGAAAGCTGATTATACATTCGTATTGTCAACAGGTATGCGGAAATCGTGTTTTCGGACAGATTTTTCTGTCTTAAATGCTTTTCAAATTCGTCTAACATTTTCGTTAAACCTCCTAAAATAGTGTACTTATATTTTACTATTTACGGAAGTTCTCTTTAAGTTAAACGGCAGCGGATAAGAGATTATTTCTGTTATTATGAGAAGGTCGGCTCGGAAACGAAAAATATAACCGACGAAATACCGTTTGATATACCAGATCCCTGGGAATGGGCGCGGGTTGACAATTTATTTCAGCATAACACCGGTAAGGCATTAAATTCTGCAAATACAAAAGGAAATTACAGAGAATATATAACCACGTCAAATTTGTATTGGAACTATTTCAAATTGGATTCGCTGAAAAAGATGCTTTTTACCGACGAAGAAATAGACAAATGTTCCCTTAAAAAAGGTGATTTATTGGTATGTGAAGGCGGAGATATCGGCAGAGCGGCAATATGGAATTATGATATTCCTATGTGCATTCAGAACCATATACACAGATTAAGAGCATATTCTGCCGTGGAAACAAAATTCTATTATTGCGTTTTATATCTATATAAGCAATCAGGCATAATCGGTGGCAAAGGTATAGGTATTCAAGGGTTATCTACGAAAGCGCTTGGACGAATAATCTTTCCTGTTCCGCCATTAGCCGAACAAAAGCGTATTGTTGAGCAAATTAACGCTATTTTCAGCAAATTAAAAGACGAGATTTAATTCTCGTCTTTTAATTTATCTAATGCTATTTCTATTTGATTACAGATACGAATTTGCTCGTTGTATGGCGGTATCGGCACATAGAATTTTGATAAATCTTTTGCCGACATTTGAGCAACTGCCGTTCCGCTGGTAAAGTTTTCGCATAATTGCGAAAAAAGAGGAGAAGAAAAATATACTTTTAGCCATTCAATAAAACTCTTAAATTTGGGGCGAATAATAACCATTTGTGCATTTATAAATCCCGTAGTAATAGTTTCATTGGTTTCAAAACTTGCCCATTTACCAACAGCCCCCCGAAGTAGACACACAAAGTCATTGTTTTGCAATTTTCCGTTGCCTAACTCATCAAATTTTGCTTGTGATATGTATCGCAAATTATTTGTCGGTGTTAATTTATTATTTATTATATCTTTTGCGCCCCAAAAAGGAATACCAAAAGGCACATAATCTTTTTCCACGGGATATTTATTACTTCTATCACCATTTTCAAATGATACTATATCTATAAATCTTGCCCAGCACCAACTGTCGGGGATATCAAAAGGCAGATTTTCTAACAAAACAGACTCATTTTTTCCAACCTTCTCATAATAACAGTTATCATCACCTTTGTAGATATAACTTTCAACGTATTTTTTGCCGAGTTGAGCCTTCTTTTCGGCACGGATACGTTCCAGCAATACCGCCGCGGGTTCGTCGTTGCTGTCCTGTGGAACGAGTTTACCTTGAATGGCGTATTGCAAAATAGACTTCTTTAATTTATCGTAAATTTCGCCGTCAAGTTTCGTCACCTGTTGTTCAAGTTTATCGTATTCTTTTATCAATGGCGTGAATTGTTCTATTGATTCAACTATACGAACTTGCTCATTTAATGGCGGTATGGGGATGATAAGTTGTATGAAGCGTTCCTTGCCTAAATTGTAAAAGGCTTGTCCCGATTTCTTTGTTATGGATTTAAGTTGCTTATTGAAATAAGAACTTTGCAATGCAGACAGCATATATTTTGCAAAAATATCGGAATTGTAGCAAGGTCTTACAATAAAAACAAAACCGCCCGCCGTAACGTCTTCATAATCTTTTTCAATTCTTGCTAATTTACCGATATTTTCAATGCTCGTTACAGCAGGAGTTATTAAGTCATTATTTTTTAAGATTATGCTATCTTGTATCAGTTTGCTATCGACAAAAATATCATTTTCAAAAAAACGATATTCTCCTTGTAATATGTTGCCGCCGCGAAGTATTCTGGTTTGAGTAAAGTCGCTTGTTGCTTGTTCTTTTTTGAATGAAGCGCCTGTTTGAATAAAGAAAAGCGAATTTATTCGAGCAAATGCCCAACCGTTTGGCAAGTCAAAATCTATTTCATCGGTAATATTTTTGACTTCCGAACCCGTCTTCTCATAATAGCAATTATATTGATATAATAGGGGTTGATTTTTTTGGCAAAAAATGTTATAATATAAAAAACTAAGGAGGGAAACAAATGGCAAGAAAAACTTTTATATCGTATAAGTACAGCGATGTGGTAGATGGAAAAGATAATAATTTGAGAGATCGAATTATAAAAAAATTCGGAGATGATTCCCGGTTTTATCGTGGGGAAGATGGATATTCTGATGATTTATCGTCATTTTCTTCTTCTATTATAAAAGAAAGATTGAAGGAAATGATTCGAGATACTTCTGTGACGATTGTAATTTTGTCTCCGAACATGAAGCTGAGTAACTGGATGAATTGGGAATTATCTTACTCTTTGTCAGCAATAGAGTCTGGCGGTCGAAGGTCTTTAACGAATGGGGTTGTGGCTGTTGTTCAAAAACAAGATTGCGGTTACGATGGATATCTTTGGATGAAAACATACATTAGCGGCAAATTGGAATGGGATACATCAAAATGTTTTGAAATTATAAGAAAAAATCAGGGCAATAAAAAATCTTTTGGGGAAATATGGCTTTCTCCAAATTATATTGATATTGTTACAGAAGATGCTTTTTTAAGAGATTCGAATAAGTATATCGAGGAAGCTTATGAAAAGGCGCATTCCGGTAGTTACGATATTCGCAAACAAGGGGGAATTTGGTAATGAGTATTGCAAGACATAGGGTTTTTATAAGTTACTATCATCATGATGATCAACGGTATAAAGATTATTTAATCAAAATGCAGGAATTTAATATTGAAACTATGCAAATGCAAAGTATATTTGAGGATTTTTCTGTACACGAAAAGGAGATTGATGATACTGGGCTGTCTTCTGAACAAATAAGATGTATTATACGCGACGAATATATAAAAGATGCCACGGTTTTAATTTTGTTGTGTGGGGAAAATACTAAAAAACGTAAACATATTGATTGGGAACTTCATGCGGCAATGTATGATAGTCCGGCTAATCGCCAAATGGGCATCATCGTTATAAATTTGCCGACAATTAAACAAGGAATTCGTGCATCTTCTGAAGAAGAAAAGCCATTATTATCAGATTTCGGACAATGGTATTCTATAGATAATAGAGTTGAATTTGAGGCGCAATATCCATATATGCCAAGCCGCATTATAGATAATTTCGTAAAAGAAGTTCCTATTACTGTTGTTGAATGGTCCAGAATAGAAAACCATCCCACCATTTTAAAACAACTGATAGATAATGCTTTTAATAGACGATTTGATTTTACATACGATCATTCCTCTCCATTAAGGAGGCAAAATTCATGATTGAAAAAAGCACGCTGATTAGAGAGTATGTAACTGCACTAAGACAGAAAAACGCATCTATTTTTATCGGTTCAGGAATGTCTAATTCCATATTTAAAAAATGTTGGAAAGAATTGATTCGTCCTTATGCTAAAAAAATCAAATTCCCTTTAAAAAAAACCGAAAATAATTATCCTTTTATAGCGCAGTCTTATGTAAACAACGGATATGATAAAGGTGAATTTAAAAAATCTATAGGAGAACAGTTTTCAAGCAGCGAAACAACAGAGTTTCATCATAGAATTGCCAGGTTGCCTATCCGTAATTACTGGACTACAAATTATGACCCGTTGATTGAAAATGCCTTAAAGGCTGAACGGAAACATTATGATTTGATTTATGATAACGAATCGTTTACAAAGTTAGACGATGAGCGTGATCATATAGTTTTCAAATGTCATGGCGATTATAATCATCCCGATAGCATTATAATAACTGAAGAAGACTATGAACATTTTAAACTGAGTTCTTTCAATTTTACACATGCAATTTACAATGAGTTAGCTTCTTCTACTGTTTTGTTTTTAGGATACTCATTTAGCGATCCTGACATCCAAAACATAATATCGACTTTAACTACGGTTAATAAAGTCAATCAAAATCATTACTTTATAACAAAAAAATGTGTTGGTAATGAATACAAAAAACAAAAATTATGGATAAAAAATTTAGAGCGATATAGTATACATACTTTATTAATTGACGATTATAATGATATAGAGTTAATAATGAAGGAGATAGAACAACAATATATGGCATATAAAATTTTAATATCCGGAAGTGCTGTCGAGTATGATAAATTTGCAGATAAAAAAACTGCGCAGGATTTTATTTATAAGCTTGGATATGAATTAATAAGATCGGATTGTTCTGAATCAGATGAAGGACATGGATTACGAATAGTTAACGGTAACGGTTTAGGGGTAGGACCGTTTTTATATGAAGGTATAGCAGAAGCTACCGCCACATATGGTCTCGATATGGCTGATTATTTATTAATGTACCCATTTCCAAAAACATACTATGAACAGTTTGATAAAGAAAAAAGCATAGAAGAAAAATATTACGCCTATCGTGGAAAGATGATTTCCAAGTGTGGTATTGTATTTTTTATTTTTGGCAACAAGTACGATAAAAATGGAAATGTAATAAATGCTGATGGGGTGCGCAAAGAATTTGATATTGCGGTAAAACAAAAGAAATATGTCTTTCCTATCGGGGCTACCGGATACATGGCTAAAGAATTAGCTGATATTGTTTTATCAGATTTTGAATTGTACAATGGAGAAATGCCCAATATCAAGATTTTACTTCAAGAATTAAATTCAGATGAAATAACTCCTGATAACATAATTAAAAAAATGGTTAAAATTATTGATATTCTTGCATTTACCCCCGAATGTAAATGAGTATGTAGGATGAAATAAATATTTTGGTGTCCGTTTCTGCGGACACCTTTTCGTTGAAATTAATTAAAAAGTATTTTATAATTTATGCCAGTAATTGTCATGTTTAATACAGTATAATTATCTCAACCAAGAGTGAAAAGGTAAGAATGAAGAACATTTTTAAATTTTTAAGGGGAAAGATTGCTAAAATCATCGTTACGGATAATATTGTAAATATCGAACGACAGGATGGACAATCCGTAATTTTTGAAGCGAACAGAAATAATTATTTTATCGACTTCAATGTGGGAATACTCGGCGGAGATATAGAACGAAACGCGCATGGGATAATGGTCGTTGTAGATAGTAATCCTGTGGATTTTATCAGCGGCGAAAATTATTTGATAAACGATATAGAATATTATTCCGACGTAAAAGGAAAAGCGAAGATAGATTACGACGATACATTTTTTGAATTGTTTTTGGATTTGTCATTCGGAGATAAATATTCTGATATTCTCCTGCAGACGGATAATATGAAAATATATGTAAACGGAGAACTTTTACCTAAAAAAGAACGGCGTATTTTTGCCGGTTTTTATAAGAGTTACGACGGAATGCCGTTTTATGTGATTGATGTTGTCCCGGATCTTGAAACCGGACAAGAAGTCGTTATATGTAAAAAGGATACATATAGGAATCGTGATTATTTTGTTTTAACGAGAGAAGAATTCTGCGCTAAAGCAGATTATAACGGAAAACAAATAAAAAAATATTTCAGAGTGACGCGGCGGGAAAAAATCGGCTGCTCGGCATTGCTGGATTTGGAAAATGATGGCTACCCGGCGCCTGTAAGACGAGAGCATAAAGAAGATAAATACCGTACCCGCAGAATGAGCCCGAATTATCGTTTATATGCAAAAGACCTTTGCGATTGGTATTCCCGCGATTTAAAGTGTTATCAGCTTTGTAAACAAACTAAATCTTTTATAGGGGTCGCGGATAAGGCGGATTTTATTGCATTACAGGAAGATCTTAAGTTTTTACAGAATTGTTTGAAAACGACATTAAAAGAATATACGGAGTATTTTAAAGCAAGATTTATCGACGGAAAATCTATCAGGAAATACGGAGAAGAAAACGGATTGAATCGTGGGAGTGTCGACTATATTCAGAAAAAATTTATAACTGCCCTTGCCGAAAATCTTGAACAAAGGGATCTTTCGGACGGCAAAATCAGAATAAAAGAATAAAATATTTCAATCATATTATGAGCGTTTGCTATAATGGCAAGCGCTTTTTTATGTAGTTTTTCTGTAACAACAGATATGCCTGGCTGATTATTCGAAGGGCTTTTAAACTTATGCTTAAATAGAATTATGTCAAAAGTCTGTCAAAATTGATTCTATATATTAAGTGTAGGGAGTTTTGAAGAAATATTTTTTTCGGACAAGCCATATTGATTTTTCTTACGGAGGTGGAAATTATGATTTATTTACAGTCTTGCCGACAGACTTAAAATTTCGGTGCGGAAAAATAATTATTTTATTTAATGCGGGGTTTTATGTGAGTTGTAGATATGGAAAAACTTTACATTGACGTCATAGCGAGGAACGTATTTGGCTTGCCAAATACCGACTTTACAAAGTCGCCTCGTTAGGGGGGATACCCCCTAATACCCCAAGAGAACGAGGAAGGAGGAAAAATATAGGAAACAGGACGAGACCATTCGCCTACACGTTTAGGGCGAACAAAAACGAGAAGAATTTAATCGACAAGGCAATATCCGCAAGCGGACTTACAATGCGCGAATTCATCATTCGGGCTATCATAAATAAACCCGTTATCATAATAGAATGCGGCGGCGAGATACTTGCGGAATTGAAGCGGCATGGAAACAATCTGAATCAGGCTGTGAGGAACAATTATTACGGGTTAAATACAGAGCGCGAAATAAAAAGTTGTATTGCCGACCTGAAGGAATTATACCGTAAAATTTCCGTTGCCGCAGGCGGTGCGTGATGCCTCTTTTCAAATGCAGCGCAAGCAAGGCGAAGCCGAAAAACGGGATAAGGTATATCACCGATCCTAATAAAGCGGCGTATGTTTCGGCGAAAAATTTATTCGAAGACGAAGATTACGCAAAACAGTTTGAAGAAACGGCGAAAAGGTTCGGTAAGGGCGAGAAGTTCGACGAAAGGAAATACTATCATTTCAAATTGTCTTGCGCGCGGAAAGATAACGTAACACTGCGCCGGGCGCACGACTTTGCCGAAGAAGTTGCGGAAGCATTTTTTAAGAATTACGAATGCGTAATCGCAACGCACACGGATACCGAAACGGTTCATAGCCATATTATCGTAAACGCGGTTGATCCGATTACGGGGAAAAAGTTGCAATTCGGTAAAGCGGAATATGCCGCAATGAAAGACGAAGTCAATCGAATCGGAAAAGAACACGGTTACACCGAAACGGATTTCCGCAAGCGAAGCAAGAACAGCCGCACGCCCATTGAAAAGAAAATTATATTAAAAGGCGGGACAAGCTGGAAAGAAGAATTGCGCGAGGTAATCGCCGATGGAATCAAAAATTCAAAAACGTCGGAAGAATTCAAAGAATACTTGGATAAGTGCTACGGCGTAAAAATCATGCGGGACGGTAAAGATTATTCTTATTTGCATCCCGAAAAACAAAAACCTGTCCGAGGGGCGAAACTCGGAGAGAATTATACAAAGACGGAGGTAATCAAAAGAATTGGAGAACAGAATTACAGGCAGAAGTCCGGAGCGTATACCGGACGAAGAGGTGGATTTGACGGAAAATCCGTCGGCAATCGAACTGTGCGAAGAGGTAAAACGGTTGACGGCGGAAACGCGGGAAGCATTATTAGAGCAAGCCTTAGCGGTATCGAACGAGAAATGCAACGACTTAATTTCGCGGCTGAATGCGCGGGTGGAGGACTTGACGCAGCAAGTGAGGAGCGTAGAATGGACGAACGACGCGCTCGTGATGAAGCTGAAAGAAAACGTAGAGCAGCTGACGAAAGATATGAAAGAGGACAATCGGAACTTATTGTCGAGTCTGCGGATTACGCTTCAAAGGATAACGGAAACGGTAACGGAAATACAACGGCAAATAAGTACAACTATGGCAAAGGCGACTGACGAGGCGACGGCGTTATTAAAAGAGAGAATCGCACTTGCCGCGGACGACGCTTCCGAAGTAATCGACGCGCACGCGAAAGAACTTACGAAAAAGGTGCAAAGCCTTGAAAAAGAGGTGGATAAAGCGAAAGAAGAAATCTATTACGAGCGAGGCTTTCGGAAATTCTTTTTCTGGTTGATGCCGGTATTATTGCTGGCGCAAGGAATCATGACGGCAATTTTGCTGTTGAGATAGCGGCGAAGAGTTTTCAGGAGGATAAAAACGATTGACAAATCTCTAAAAATGATATATAGTATATATACGATTTTTATTTTCGGGAGATTGTTATGGTAAAAAGAAAAGAGGACACTCCGCAAAGAGTTGCCAATAGAAAATATGAAGAAAAAAACAAAAATAAACGTAAACAAACGAGCGGTAATTTTCAGACGATGATACCGCGTGATTTGTTTGACGAAATCAATGCGTTTCTGAAAGAACGTAATATGACAAAAGTGGACTTTATCAGAACGGCATACGAAATAATGAAGTCCGGAAACAGCGGAACACATAATTGATTGTGGCTTATTCAACCCGTGATATCGGGAATTAATAAGGAGACACTGTGTGATAGGAGAGACCGTACTTTTCTTTCCGTTAAAAGTACGGCAGGGAAAATAATTACGGCGCCGCTACGGAGAGTAGTCGGAAAAAATAAAGTAAAAATGGATTGCAGACAGAAATCCCGGGCGGCGCAACCTATACGAAAACACAATAATTTTAAGGAGACTTGAACGAGCAGAAATTAGAACAAGAACAGAGTTTTGCCGAAGAAAGACGAATTAGAAGTTCGTTTTTAGATTTTATGGCAAAAACAATCAATAAATATGGTAAAACTTTATTAAACGAACAGCACGAAAAAGGAAAGGCGAAAAATGAACAGAGAAGGTAAAAAATGCGTCTTATATTCAAGAGTAAGTACCGAAATGCAGGTGGACGGATTTAGCCTTGAAGGGCAAATTACGCGTATGAAAACGTTTGCAGAACGTGAAGAAATGGATATTGTAAAAAGATATGAAGATGCGGGAAAGTCCGGCAAATCTATTGCCGGACGCCCTGCGTTTCAGTTGATGCTGGCAGATATTCAGGAAGGAAAGCAAATCGATTACATTCTTGTATATAAATTATCTCGTTTTGGCAGAAATGCCGCTGATATTTTGAATTCGCTTCAAAAAGTACAAGATTATGGCGTAAACTTAATCAGTGTCGAGGAAGGTATAGATTCATCGCAAGCAAGCGGAAAATTGCTTATATCGGTACTGTCTGCCGTAGCGGAAATCGAACGCGAAAATATTCTTGAACAGACGATGAACGGGAGAAAAGAAAAAGCGAGGCAGGGTTTATGGAACGGAGGACCTGCACCATACGGTTATTCGTTAAAAGACGATACGTTGATTATAAACGAGCAAGAAGCGGAAGTAGTGAGGCTTATTTACGATAAATTTGCCAATACGGATATGGGCTATAACGGTGTAGCTAAATACCTCAATTTACAAGGAATTGCAAAAAATAAACATAAAGAAAGCGACATAACGGCGTGGAGCGCGAGAAGCGTTCAGTGTGTTCTTGACAATCCGGTGTACGCAGGAAAAATCGCTTACGGCAGACGAATAAAAGAAAAGGTAAAAGGAAGTCGTGACGATTATCGGACGGTTCGGACAAGCGATTATCTTGTGTATGACGGAAAACATGACGCCTTGGTGGATCAAAAAACTTGGGAAAGAGTAAGAGAAAAAAGAAATATTACAGGCTTTAAATCCCCTTCGCGCGTCGGACGAGAACGCATTCATTTGTTGACAGGGTTGCTAAAATGTCCAAAATGCGGAAGCCCGATGTATTGCAATCGTCATTCCTGGCAAAAAAAGGACGGTACATATAAAGACGTGTATTACTATTATTGCGGGCATAACGGTAATCCGCGGGGATATGTCTGCAATTATAAAGCAAAATTAAGGACGACGGATATAGAACCTTATGTGGTCGAAGCGATAAAAGAGTTGATTCGAGGCGAATCTTTTGCAAAAGAAATCGAAAGCAGAATCGGTCAGAAAGCGAATACGGAAGCAATCGATACCGAGCTGAGGAATTATAAAAAGAAACTTATTGAAACGGAGACAAATAAGGCAAATCTGGAAGAAACAATAGACAACTTACCTCTCGATACAAAATATCGCGAACGTAAATTAAAAGATATGTCTGCGAGGCTGGATTCTTTATACGATACAATAAACGAATTGGAGGAATGTATAAAGGATGCCTCGTTAAGGCGGGCGGCTATGGAAGAAGAGGTGCTTACGCTTGACAATGTGTATAAATTATTGTTGTCTTTTGACAAAATTTATGATATAATGTCTGACAAAGAAAAGAAAGATTTAATCTCCTATCTGATAAAGGACATACAGATTTATTCTAATGAAGAACAGGTTGAAATGCCGTTAAAATCGATAACCCTGAACTTTCCGATCTATTCCGATAGCGGCGAAGTGAATAAACTGTTGTGGGAGAATCGAGACGGCGTCGAAACGCTTGTAAGTCTTGTTAAAAAGTCTTAAAAGAATTGAGAATACACGCTTATATGTTGCGTTATGAGTGAGCAAAGTATTATGTACTATATATGGTACTATTTATGAGTTAAGATAGAGCGGAAATGAAATTGTATCAAGTGTACTTTGGCAAGACACATCCCTTTAAACGCCGAAGCATTTGTGTATATCGTAAACAAAGGAGGAAGTAATTATGGGACTATATGATTTTTCATATAATTATTTAGTAAAATGGTTTTGTGATACGACGAAAAAAACCGATTCGGAGGCAACAAAGGTTATTGATACCTATTTAGAACCTGATGATAATAACATCAAAAGTATTAATACGATTATGCGTCGTATGTGCATTTCATTGCAAAACTCACAGTATAAGCCAAACGTAATTAAATTTGAAAAAAACGAAGAGCGGTTTCGAGCAATACTTTTTGATTTTTATCCGCAAAACATTTTGAAATGTTATCAAAAATCTGAACAGTTGCTCGACAAGTTCAAAGAAGAGTTTAATATAAATGAAAAGAATAAGACATGGGGTGATTATTCGATTGGAATTATCGAAGCTAGTAAATTTTTTTCAAAATTCAAAGACGAAAAGGATTTCTTTGATTATGCAGACTCATATGGCGTAGGATTTCCATATATGCTTGCACAACGTCATATAAAAGGCATGAAAATTGCATTAGCGTGCGATTTTTTGAAAGAAATAGGCTATACCAACTTGGTAAAACCTGATATTCATATGATTGAAATAACAAAAGCACTTACCGGAAAACCAAAAGACTGTGATGACGCAGTGTGCTTTGATATCTTAGTAAAAACTGCTAAAAAAGAAGGTGTTCAGCCATACAAGCTGGATAAAGTCCTTTGGCTAATTTGTTCTGGAAAGTTTTACAAAGATAAAGAGTACAACAATATTATAAAGAAAAACAAAGCAACTAAATCAAAAAACACGCTACGTGATAATTTTATTCAAGCTCTTAAAGAAAATGATATTACCGTAGATTATAATATTTTTTACGATAAAATGCCTGACTTACATATTAAAAGTTAAAAAGCAGGTTGCGTGAATAGTTTTAACAAATGGTTATACCATTAATAGTAGGCTTTCGTTATATGCAACGAAATTAAAACGATACGTCCCACAAACGGGACGTATTTTTTATTATGATAAATATAGAAAACCAATTGGGGGGGTGTGCAAATGGACAAAAACAAAAAAATCGAATTTTGGCATAATGAAGAGTTCAAAGAAATTTTTGACGAAGCGTCGTTATTGCAACTTGGGGTTTATTTTTATTTCGGAAGCGATAATATCGAGCAAGACGTGGACAAAGCCATAAAAATCTGGTGGATTTGCGACAAATTGTACGATTCGGGCGAGGCGTGCTTTTTCCTTGGCAAAGCCTATTCTAACAACGGCGACGAAATGTTTTACGAAACCACAATGAAATATTATCAAAAAGCATTGGATAAGGGCGTCGAAGAAGCGTATTTCCCGCTCGGGTATATGTATTTCAACGGATACGGCGTTGAAAAAGACGTCGATAAGGCGCTGGAACTTTTTGAATCTTCCGTGAAGTGCAAAGACAAAGACGGCTTGTATTTTTTGGGGTTTCTGTATGCGACGGGCTTTAAGGTGAAAAAAGACGTGAAACGGGCAAAACGGCTGTTTCGCGAATCGGCGGAACTCGGAAACGAGGCGGCGAAAGAATACCTTGCTTCTTTGGAAGAATAAACGAAAAGCGTCCGTGCGGACGCTTTTTTATGCGGTGAGTATTGACTGTTTGCGGTTTTGAATTATACGCCGAACAAAAGTTTGTCGTACGTCGGGAACGGCCAGTATTTTTCTGCGGTGAGCGTTTCCGCCTCGTCTGCGACAATGCGGAGTTCCGCCATTTTTTGAAGGATAACGTCGCGGATAAGAGCAGCCGATTTTGTCACGTCGGTGATTGTCTTGTACTCGATAAGCGACGATTCGAGGCTTGACGCGGCGGCGTCGATTTCTTCAACGATGACCGAAAGTTTTTCAATGAGCGTGTGCTCGTACTTTGCGGATATCGTGGGCAGCACGGCGGTTTTCGCGACCAGTGTTTCCGACAAATCCTTGACGTAACTTTCGACGGCGGGCAAAATCTCTTTCCGCGCCATATCGATCATTGTAAGCCCTTCGATATTGACGGTTTTGCAGTAGTTTTCAAGCGTGATTTCGTAGCGAGATTTAATCTCGGCAAGCGACATTACGTTGTGCGACGTCAGAAGGTCGACGTTTTTCTTATTAAGTACGGCGGGCAGCGCGTCGGGGGTAGTGCGAAGGTTCAGAAGTCCGCGCTTTTCGGTGGCTTCTTTTATCCATTTTTCATCGTATCCGTTGCCGTTGAAGATGATGCGTTTATGGTCGCGCACCGTACTTTTGACGAGTTCGTGCAGCGCGGTTTCAAAGTCGTCGGCAGATTCAAGGACGTCCGCAAATTGTTTTAACGATTCCGCAACCGCGGTGTTGAGCATAACGTTGCAGTCGGCGATGCTTTGTTGCGAGCCGGGCATACGGAATTCAAACTTGTTCCCCGTGAACGCAAACGGCGACGTACGGTTTCTATCGGTGGTGTCGCGCGGGAATTTCGGCAGCGCGTGCACGCCGGTTTTCATCGTGGTTTTTTGCGAGGCGGAATAAGGGGAATCGTTTTCGATTGCGTCAAGAATCGCCGTGAGTTCGTCGCCCAGAAAAATAGATACGACGGCGGGCGGCGCTTCGTTTGCGCCGAGGCGGTGATCGTTGCCTGCGGACGCGACGGACAGGCGCAATAAATCCTGATAATCGTCCACCGCTTTAATTACTGCGGACAGGAACAATAAAAACTGCGCGTTCTCGTAAGGCGTTTCGCCGGGCGTGAGAAGGTTGACTCCTTTGTCGGTGGATAATGACCAGTTGTTGTGTTTACCGCTTCCGTTCACACCGTTAAACGGCTTTTCGTGCAACAAACACACAAGACCGTGTTTCAATGCAATCTTTTGCATTATCTCCATCATGAGTTGGTTGTGGTCGGTTGCGACGTTGGTTGTGGAATAAATCGGCGCAAGTTCGTGCTGGGCGGGGGCGACTTCGTTATGCTCGGTTTTCGCAAGAACGCCGAGTTTCCAAAGTTCGTCATCGAGATCCGCCATAAACTCCTTGACGCGCGGTTTGATCGTGCCGAAATAATGGTCGTCGAGTTCCTGACCTTTTGGGGGTTTCGCGCCGAAAAGGGTACGTCCCGTGAAAATCAGATCCTTGCGTTTTGCATACAAATCCTTATCGACAAGGAAGTATTCTTGCTCGGGGCCGACGGACGTACGGACGTATTTCGCGTCGTTTCCGAAAAGTTTCAAAACACGAAGAGCCTGTTTGTCAAGCGCTTCCATTGAGCGAAGGAGCGGCGTTTTTTTGTCCAGAGCCTCGCCGCCGTAGGAGCAGAACGCCGTCGGGATGCAAAGGGTTTTGTCCTTAATGAAGGCATAGGACGTCGGATCCCACGCGGTGTAGCCGCGCGCCTCGAAAGTCGCGCGAAGTCCGCCGGACGGGAACGACGACGCGTCGGGTTCGCCTTTAATAAGTTCCTTGCCCGAAAACTCCATGATGACTCTGCCGTCGGGCGACGGGGCGATAAATCCGTCGTGTTTTTCGGCGGTAACGCCGGTAAGCGGCTGGAACCAGTGCGTGAAATGCGTCGCGCCTTTTTCGACTGCCCAGTCTTTCATGGCGACAGCGACCGCGCTTGCGACGTCGACGGAGAGGTTTTCGCCTTCGTCGATAGTTTTTTTGAGGGCGGCGTAAACGTCGTCGGACAGAGTTTCCTTCATCACCTTGTCGTCAAATACAAGGCTTGCGAATTCATTCGTAACGGTATTCATATACTATACTCCTTAAAAAAAAGACAGCGACGCCCGCGTTGGACGTCGTTGCCCGAAAAATCAAAAAAAGAGCGTCGAACGGTTGCAAAAACCGTAAGACGCCGTTGCCTTTATATTGCAGGATTATAAGACCGCAAATTTTTTTTGTCAAGTAATTTTTTTATTGATTTTCCGCTTTTATTTTTATTGACAAATAAATATTCCGGGTGCTATAATTCAAAATCGTTGAGCAAAGACGTTCATTCACAAGGGGAAAAACCCATGTCGAATGGACGCTTTTTTTATTGAAAAACATTTTCGCAGTTAAGCGGAAATAAATGTTTTACCCGCGGGTAACGTATGGAGACAAAAGGCGAGAAACAAAGTTATTCGGAACGCGTATACAAAGTTGCACTCGTATCGTCGTCGGAAAAGTTTAACGGCGCGATGTTGCCGCTTCTCCCGAAAAATCGTTTCAGCCCCATAAGCGTTTATCGCGACGCCAAAAGCGCGCGGCGGGTGATTTCCAAAGAAAAACCTGATATCGTGATTATCAATACGCCGCTTCCCGACGACTTCGGCACAAGCCTTGCGCTGGACGTTTCGGAAACGGACGGCGTTTGCGTATTATTGTTTACCCGCGCGGAGAATTTTTCGGAATTATCGTCCGTTCTTGCGCCGCACGGGGTGTTGACGTTGCCGAAACCCACGTCGCCCGAACTCACCGAAGAGGTCGTCGAACTTATGTGCGCCACGCGGGAACGGCTTCGCCGGATTGAAATCAAGAAATCATTTGCCGAGGGAAGAATGGAAGATATCCGCGTCGTGAACAAGGCGAAATGGTTTTTGATCGAACAGCTTAAAATGACCGAACAAGAAGCGCACCGCTATATCGAAAAACAGGCAATGGACAGGTGCGTCACTAAACGCGTCATTGCGGAAAATATTTTATCTACCTATAAATAAAAAGCGGAGGAATGATTTTATGACAAAGTACATTTTCGTAACCGGGGGCGTCGTATCGGGACTCGGCAAGGGCATCACGGCAGCGTCGCTCGGCAGACTTTTGAAGGCAAGAGGACTCAAAGTCATCGCGCAGAAACTCGACCCGTATATCAACGTCGATCCCGGCACGATGAGCCCGTATCAGCACGGCGAAGTTTACGTCACCGAAGACGGCTGCGAAACCGACCTCGACCTTGGACACTACGAAAGATTTATCGACGAAAACCTTAATAAATATTCAAATCTCACGACGGGCAAGGTTTTCTGGAACGTCCTCAACAAAGAAAGAAGGGGCGAATATCTCGGCTCGACCGTACAAATTATTCCTCACGTCACGAACGAAATAAAAGAGTTTATTTATCACGTCGGCAAAGAAATCGACGCCGACGTCGTCATCACCGAAATCGGCGGCACGATCGGCGATATCGAGTCGCAGCCTTTCATCGAGGCGATTCGTCAGGTCGGTATCGAAGTCGGGACCGAAAACAGCCTGTACATTCACGTGACTCTCGTGCCGTTTCTGAGCGGCTCGGACGAGCATAAATCGAAACCCACGCAACACTCCGTAAAAGAACTGCAAGGTATGGGAATCCGCCCCGACGTCATCGTGCTTCGCGCGGACGAACCGCTGGAAGAATCCATATTCAAAAAGATTGCTTTGTTCTGCAACGTAAAGCCCGATTGCGTCATTGAAAACATCACGCTGCCGTGCTTATACGAAGCGCCGCTTATGCTTGAAAAATCCAACTTTTCGTCGGTCGTTTTAAGAGAGTTGCATATCGACAACGTTGCAGAACCCGACCTTAACGATTGGAAACAGATGGTTAAAGATATCAAAACGGCGAAAAAGCACGTTACGATCGGTCTTGTCGGAAAGTACGTGCAACTTCACGACGCATACCTTTCCGTTGCGGAAGCGTTAAGACACGCGGGGTATTTTTTGGGTGCGAAAGTCGACATAAAATGGATCGATTCCGAAACGATAACGCCTGACTCCGCGGACGAAATTTTAAGCGGTCTTGACGGAATTATCGTGCCGGGCGGTTTTGGAAGTCGCGGTATCGAAGGCATGATCCTTGCGGCGAAATACGCGCGCGAAAACAACGTGCCGTACTTCGGAATCTGCCTCGGTATGCAAATCGCCGTTATCGAGTACGCAAGAAACGTCGCAGGAATCAGGGACGCGCACTCCGGTGAGTTCGACGAGCTGTGCAAAAATAAAGTCATCAACTTTATGCCCGGACAAAGCGACGATATCGACAAGGGCGGCACGTTAAGACTTGGCGCGTATCCTTGCGTGATAAAAGAAAACACAACGATGCAACGCTGCTACGGCACGCTTGAAATTTCAGAACGCCATCGCCATCGCTATGAGTTCAACAACGATTATCGTGAAATCCTGACGAAAAACGGGCTTACTCTTTCGGGGCTTTCTCCCGACGGACGCCTTGTCGAAACGGTGGAACTTACAGACCGTCCTTTCTACGTCGGCGTGCAATTCCATCCCGAATTCAAGTCGCGCCCCAACCGCGTGCATCCATTGTTCAAAGGATTTATCGAAGCCGCGCTGCAAAAATAGTGCCTACGGCAGTGATATTTTGCTAACGCAAAGTGATATTTCTCTCTTTGAGAGAAGATAAGGAAAAAATATAACCGTTTACAACATAAACGATATAACTAAAACAGCCCGCCGTCAAAACGGAGGGCTGTTTTTTCTTGATTTCTGTGGGGATTACCCCTTTGTCTTTTTTTAAAAGTGCAGATTACAGTTTCATCGCGACGTCCCATGCGCGCCAGATAACCGTACGCAGGTTGCCGATGCCGTTGCAGTCGCCGACAAGTTTCACGCCGTCTTTTGCGACGGGGGTGGGAATATAGCCGACAGACATAATCACGCTGTCGCCTGCGATTTCCGACTCCTTGCCGGTTTTAAGGTCTTTGACCTTGACGCCTTTGTCAGTGATTTCGACAAGACCGGTGTTCAGACGTACGTCGACTTTGTTAAGCGCGAAGAAGTCGCGGAGATACGAAGTGTTTGCAAGGCAGACGCCTCTCATTGCGACAAGGTCGTTTTTCATTTCGACGATGACGGGAGTCTTGCCTTTGTTGTAAAGGTCAAGGGCGATTTCGCAACCGGACAAGCCTCCGCCGATGACGATGACTTTGTTGCCGACTTCTTTGGTGCCAAGCAGATATTCGCACGCTTCGATGCCTTTTTCCGCACCGGGAACGCGAAGTTTTCTTGCCTTGCTGCCCGTTGCGACGACGACTTCGTCCGCGCCGAGCTTCGCGATGTCTTCGGGTTTGACCTCGGTGTTGAATTTTACTTCGATATTAAGGTCTTTGATTTCCTTTTCGTACCATTTGATAAGGTCGCGGTCTTTCTCCTTGAACGACGGCGCGGCGGCAGCGATGAATACGCCGCCGAGAACATTCGACTTTTCGTAAATCGTAACCTTATGTCCGCGCAGAGTTGCGACGCGCGCGACTTCCATACCGCCGATACCGCCGCCGATAACTGCGATTTTCTTGGGACGAGCGGCTTTGACGATTTTGTATTTTTTGCTTTGCATCGTCTGCGGGTTAAGGGCGCAGCGAGCCATACCGGCGTTGTCCGCAAGGGTTTGGTCGTTGCCGACGAGTTGTCCGTCGTCGCCTTTATAGGACGCCATATCGAAGCAGGCGTTGTGGCAGCAGATGCAGGGGTGAATCGACGCGATATCGTCGTTCATAAGTTTGGTTACCCATGCGGGATCGGTAAGGAACTGACGAGCAACGCCCAAACCGTCGATTTTGCCTTCGGCGATTGCTTCCGCGCCAACGTCGGGTTCCATACGGCCGGCGCACACGACGGGAATGTCAACGAACTTTTTGATGTGAGCGACGTCTTCGAGGTTGCAGTTTTGCGGCATATAGGGACCGGGGTGAGCCCAGTACCAGGCGTCGTAGGTGCCGTTGTCGCAGTTGAGCATATCGTAGCCGGCGTCTTGGAGATATTTTGCGGCTCTTTCGCTTTCTTCCATATCGCGGCCGACCTCAACGTAGTCTTCGCCGGGAAGCGCGCCTTTGCCGAATCCTTTGGTTTTGGAAACGACGGAATATCTCAAAGAAACGGGGAAGTCGTCGCCGCACGCCTTTTTGATGGCTTTGACGATTTCGACGGGGAAGCGGTATCTGTTTTCAAACGATCCGCCGTATTCGTCCGTCCTTTGGTTGGTGTATTTCATCGTGAACTGGTCAAGAAGGTAGCCTTCGTGAACGGCGTGGATTTCAACGCCGTCAACGCCTGCGTCCATGCAGAGTTTCGCGGTTTTTGCGAAAGCCTCGACCATTTCGTGGATTTCTTTTTGCGTAAGGGGGCGAGAGATGCAGGATTCTTGCCATCTGTTGGGGGTTGCGCTTGCGCTTGCGGTAAGGTAACTTACGTCAAGGGCGGGTTTCAAGACGGTTGCAAGGGCTTTGTTGTGTAGCGCCTTTACCATAATGTCGTTGATTGCCAGCGACCTGCCGAAGCCTGCCGTAAGTTGTACGAACATTTTTGCGCCCGTTTTATGGAACTCGTCCATAAATTCTTTGAGCTTTTTGAACTTTCCTTTGCCTTGATAAAGCCATTTTCCGAGAAGGATATCCCTGATGGGCGCGATGCCGGGAAGGATAAGACCGACGTTGTTCTTTGCGCGTTCAAGCAAGAAGTTTGCGGCTTCCTTGTCAAAGTGGTTGGGTTCCATCCAACCGAAGATTGACGTACCGCCCATAGAAGTCATTACAATGCGGTTTTTGATTTCGCAATTCTTGATTTTCCACGGCGTAAACAGGCTTTCGTATTTTGAATCCATAATATGCCTCCTAGCACATAATAATTTAATAGTAACAAAAATATATTACAATAATTAGCGTCAAAAATCAACCGCTGCGATAAATTTTTAACGAGCGCGCAAAAAAAAATGTAATATTTTCCAAAATATCTCAATTTCACAAAAACATATTAAAACCCTGCGATAAGCGTGCGTTTTTGCAATGAAATAACCCCGTTCTGCAAAACGGCGGGAATAAGGCGAACTTCGGTACATTGCAAAACAAGGCGTTAATTGTTCAAAAAAGACACGTTAAATGACGATTTAGACTATTTTTACAAACTGCCGCTTGTGTATTAAAGTAAATCCACATTTATTTTTAGTTGAAATATTTCGCGCGGTATGGTAAAATATCGATAAATTAAGAGGTGTCTATGAGCGAATTCGAAATCAGCTTATTATGTTCGTCCGTGATAAGTTATTATCAGGTGCAGAACGGGATATCCCCCGTCAAAAGGCTTTACGTCAGAAACGCGTCCGACTTCGACTGCGAAAATATCGAAATCAGCGTGTCGTCAAAGCCCGATTTTTTGCTGCCCGTTTCCGAAATTCAGGCGGTGTTTCCCGCCCGCGCCAATCTCAGATTCGACGGCATCGCGAAACTGTCGCCCCTTTATATGGTGGCGCAAAACAGAAAGCACGACGGCGAAATAACGGTGCAGGTATTGAAGGACGGCGTCGTCCTGGAAGAAGCGACGGAAAGGGTAACGGTGCTTGCCTTTGACGAGTGCAACGTCGATAAACCCGAAAGTATCGCGACTTTCGTCCGCCGCACGCCCGACGTCAACAGACTTCTGAACCTCGCGCACAAAAAGATTGCGGAATGGGGCTTTAAGGACGTTACCGGCACGGGCTATGCGAACGCGTCGAAAAACAAAGTGCGAAATCTCTGCGCCGCGACGTATGCGATACTTTGCGACCATGGATTCCTTATGGGCAAGAAAACGACGGCGGACAGCGTCATCGTGTCCGATTTTTCGGAAATACTTTCGGACAAGGTCGCAACGCCGATGGAACTTGCGCTGATTTTCGCGTCGGTGATCGAAAGCGCGGGATACAATCCCGTCGTTGCGAAATCGGACAACAGCTGGTACGTCGCGTGCTTCCTTACCGAAGAATGTATGGCGGAAGACGTGTTCGACGATATGTCTTACGTCGCGAAAAAAGCGGCGGCGGGCGTCGGTGAAGCGACGCTTATCGACATTTCGGGCATTTTCAAGGGCGAAAGTTTTGAAAAGTGCGAGAAAAACGCCGTGTCGTTCCTTAAAAAATCGCCGACCGTCGATTTTGCGGTCGATATAAAACGCGCGCGTATCATGGGCATACTGCCGCAGTCCGTCCGCGTGAAAACGGAGGGTGGATACGACCTTGTCGAAAGCGACGATTATAAACAAGCCGCTCCGCCGAAAATCAAAGAATACGGCGAAAATATCGGCGGCGAAAGTTTGTTCACCCGCGAAAAACAGTGGGAACGCCGCTTGCTGGAACTTGATCTTCGCAATTCGCTTTTGAATTTCAGGGTGTCGAATACCGCCGTGAAAATTCTCACCGCGTCAATCGAAACCTTTGTCGAAAACGTCACACACGATAAACCTTATACGCTCACGGCGCACCCCAAAGACGTGCCCGACGGCGACGCAAGGCTGAATCCGTCTTTCGACAACCCCGCGCCGCTGAAACCGCTGTCGGAATACCTTTTGTACGAATACAAAAACAAAAGACTTTCAACAGTGTTTTCGGAAAAAGAGCAAAACAAAACGCTGCTCAATCTTTATCGCAAGGAAAAAACCATCGAAGAAGAGTCCGGCACCGCAAGTTTGTACGTGGCGTGCGGCTTTTTGAAGTGGAGAGAGTCTGAAAACGAAAAATTCAAATACGCGCCGCTTATTCTTTATCCGGTGTCGATTGACAAAAAGGGCATATCTCTGCCCGTATTTTCGATTACTTTTGACGTTGACGGGGCGCAGATAAACAATACTCTTCTGGAATTTTTGTATCAGGAATTCCGCCTCGATATGCGCGGGCTTTCGGCGGTCGAACTGTCCGACGCGAAAAGCATACTCGCAGTCATCGCGCGCGTCAAAAAAGAAATCGCCGATAAACCAGGATGGGAAATTATCGACAACGTTTATCTGAACGTTTTGTCGTTCACGAATTATCTCATGTGGCACGACGTGCGCTATAATATCGACAAGTTCAAGGAGTCGCCGCTTATCCGTTCTATGATTTCGAACTCGGTGGACGCCGGGCTGAAAAACGAAACTCCGACCGACACCGCAAACTCGGACGAGGCGTACTTCGGCACGGACAGAATGTTGCTGCCGATAAGCGCGGACAGCTCGCAATATCAGGCGATAAAAGCAAGTCTGAACGGCTCGTTCGTGCTGCACGGACCGCCCGGCACAGGCAAGTCGCAAACGATAACGAATATCATCGTCAACAACATCGTGCGCGGCAGGCGCGTGCTGTTCGTCGCCGAAAAAATGGCGGCGTTGAACGTGGTTTATAAACGCCTTGTCGACTGCGGCGCGGGCGATTTCTGTCTGGAACTTCATTCCGACAAAACGCACAAAACCGATATTTTATCGAAAATAATCAACACGTTAAACATTGGTTCTGCCGCTTCCGACATCGACTTTGAAGAAAAAGCGAATGAAATCAAGGAGTGCATCGACAAGTTGCAGGGCGAAATCGACGCAATGCACAGAAAGCGTTATCTCGGTTTCTCGCTGTACGAGGCGATGATGGCGTATCTTGACAATTCGGACGCTCCCGATTGTTTAAGAATCGACGGGTTGTTTTACGAAAAACTGACGGCGTCGTCATTCAACAGATACCTTGATATTCTGACGGAACTTGCAATCCGCGCGAAAGAATGCGGCGATATCGAAAAGTCGCCGTTTCGGTACATCGGAAAATTCGATTACACCGACGCCTGGCGCGAAGAAGCCGAAAGTGTGCTCGATATTTACCAGATGGAACTCAGACATCTGAAAACTTACGCGCGCGAACTTCAAACCTTAATCAATATGCGTACGATTTCGCTCACTGGCGAAAAGTTGAAGGCGTTGTATTTCCTGTCGGACAAACTCACGTCCGACGAAAAAATCGCAAAATATTTTGAAAACGCCTGCGCCGTCGAAAACGCGAAAGGTCTTGTGGAATCGTATCTCGAAGCGGCTCGTCGCGGCGGGCTTATCACGAAAGAATACGAGAATAAGTACGGAAAGTATCCCGAAAACGTCGCGCCCGCCGAGGTCAAAGAAGCGATGCAAAAAAACGCGTTTTTGCCAAAGTCGGTGAAAAAGGCGCTCTCTTCCGTCGATAAAAACGACCGCCGCGAATTTCTGGAATTCCTGCATATCATTGCGGAAACCAAAGAAACCGTCAAAAAACGCCGCGCGGAAGTCGCATCGCTTTTCGCCACAACCGAAAACGATATGGGGCTTGACGACAAAATCGCGACGGTGTCCGCGCTTTACGACGCCGCACGCGCACTGTACGCCGATTGCGACTTCAATCTTTTCAACGAAACCTGCCGTCGGTTGACGAAAAATAAGCCGCACGTCCTTATGGAATACTATATGCGCGCTTACGAAACCGAACAAAAAGCGAAAACCGCATTCGAAAATCTCTTTTGCATCGTCAAAAAAGACCCGCGCGAAGAAATCAATAGCACTATCGACCGCATTTCGAGTATCGAAAAGAATATGGACTATATCCCGAGTTGGTGCAGATACCAGAGCGTCGTGGAACGTTGCGGACAAGAAGGCTTCGATTTCGTGCTGGAACCGCTGTTTAACGGCGAAATCACCGCCGAAGACGTGCTGAGAAGTTTCAAAAAATGCGTGTATTTCAATTTTGTCAGGAGCGAACTTTACCTTGACGACGTGCTTTGCAGGTTCTCGGGGCTGTCGCTTGAAGAAACGATGCAACGTTTCCGCGCGCTGTCCGACGAATACGAAAAACTCACAAGGTCGGAGTTGTATTTAAGGCTCGTGTCGAAACTTCCGCGAACCGATACTTCGGGCGAACATAACCTGGAAAGAGTTTTGCTGTACCGCGCCGAAAAAACGAATATGCAGGGCACGACGATACGCGCGCTGTTTTCGCAAATTCCCGAAATACTTCGTGCGACTTGCCCGTGTCTTCTGATGAGTCCGGTGTCGGTTGCACAATATCTCGATATCGAAAAGGAAAAATTCGACCTTGTCGTCTTCGACGAGGCGTCGCAGATGCCCACGTGCGAGGCGGTAGGCGCAATCGCGCGCGGTAAAAACGTCATCGTCGTCGGCGATCCGAAGCAGCTTCCGCCCACGATGTTCTTCCGCACCGATTATCGCGACGAACAGCACTTCGAAGTCGAAGACCTTGAAAGCGTTCTTGACGACTGCCTTGCAATCGGCATGCCCGAACGTCATCTTTCGTGGCATTACCGCAGCAATCACGAAAGCCTTATCGCGTTTTCCAACAGTATGTTTTACGACAATAAGTTGCTCACTTTCCCGTCTCCGAACGAGCTGAAAGGCAAAGTAAAACTTGCCTACGTCGACGGCGTTTACGAAAGGGGCGGCAGCAAATGCAACAAAAAAGAAGGCGACGCGCTTGTGAAAGAAGTCGTGGCAAGGCTTAAAAATCCGCAGGAACGAAACCGCTCGATCGGCATAGTTACGTTCAATACGGCGCAACAGAATTACATCGAAGATAAGCTGCAACACGAGATTCACAAGGAAGGTCTCGACGACGTGGCGTACGACGTGGACGAGCCCGTTTTCGTGAAAAACCTTGAAAACGTTCAGGGCGACGAGCGCGACCTGATTTTGTTCAGCGTCGGATATGGTCCCGACGCAACGGGCAGATTATCGTTGAATTTCGGTCCTATAAACCAGCAGGGCGGCTATAAACGACTTAACGTTGCAGTTACCCGCGCAAGGAGCGAGATGATTGTTTTCAGTTCCGTAACGGGCAATATGATTGACCTTAACCGCACCGACAGCGTGGGCGTCAAGGCGTTGAAAGCCTTCCTCGAATACGCCGAACGCGGTCCCGAGATGCTTTCGATTGCGGCAAAGGACGTCAGGGTGGAGTCGAAAGGTATCGGCGAAAACGTCGCGAAAGACCTGAAAGACCGCGGGCTGTTGTGCGACGCGAACGTCGGCGTGTCCGACTTCAAAATCGACGTCGCCGTCGTCGATCCCCGCGACAAAAACAAGTATATTCTCGCAATCATCGCGGACAGCGAGCACTCGGCAAAAATCCCGTCCGCGAAAGACCGCATGACCATGCAGACGAGAATACTGAAAAAACTCGGCTGGAACGTCTATAACCTTTGGACGATAAACTACTTCAACAACCAGAAACGCGAAATCAACAAAATCAAGGAAGTCGTCGCGACGCTCACCGAAAAGAAGGTCGTTTCCAAAAAAACCGTCCGCGACGCGCTGCAAAAATACAGAAAAACTTATAAGACGGCTTATATCAAACCGCTGGCGCGCGCCGGGGCGGAATACGTCCTGAATTTCGTCAACGAAGAAGCGATTATGAATAAAATCCGCACCGTTATCGAGGTCGAGTCGCCGATCGAAGAAAGCTGTCTTATCGATAAAATCGCCGCGGCGTTCTGCGTGCCGAAAACCGCCAAAAAGGCCATCGCGCAAATTTCAAGATACGTTTCGTCATACGAGGCGCAACGGCAGGAATATTTTGGCAAAGTCTTTTACGTCGATAAGCCCGTTTCGACTTTCCGCCCGAGCGACGCGCGCGTTACTCGCGATTTGACAAAAGTGCATCCCCACGAGATCGTTGCCGCCGCAAAATGCGCAATCGAAGCGACCGTCTATATCGAAAAGGACGACCTTAATAAGGAAGTTTTCAAACTGTTCAACGTCGCGAAACGCACGAAATCCGCCGTGGAATGGGTTGACGCCGCTTTGAGCGCCGCCGTTCAGACCGGCGAAATAATCGTCACCCCCGACGGCTTCTGCCGCGTCTGACCGCAAGAAATCAAATAACGAAAACCCCGACGACGTTTCGGGGTTTTTTAATAATTGAACGGCAAAACGCCCATGTTGTTTTCAAGGGCGTGCGAAAACATTGCTATAAATGTGCTTCCACGCGCGAGCGCGCGGGCGGGATATGTACGCGGGTGGCGCGCGGGGCGCGCGTATTTATTAAGTAGGCGGAAAAATGAGAGTGGCGAGCATGAGGGCAACAGATTGGGCGAATGTATGGGCAATAGGTCGGGTGAGCATGCGGTCGCGCGGGAGAGCAAACGGAATGATTGGACAGACAATCATGCGAAAGCGCGGGCGGGGAAATGGTTGAAACGTGAATAAAAGTTCAGAAAAATCCTTATATTTCGTCGCCTTTGTATGGTTATTATTTTTTAATTTGAAAGAAGTTGAAAATAATGTTCAAAAGTGGCGATTTTCGTTTGACACATTTTGTCGTTTTGGTTATAATGGCACTATCTTACAGGTGGCGGAAAGCCAAAAAACACAAAATAAAGTGTTTTCGACCGACGCCAACCACATTATATTGGGGTACAGAGTGAAACTTTTGGAGGAACGCATCCTCAGGGACGGTAAAGTCTTCCCCGGAGAGGTGTTAAAAGTTGGAGGTTTTCTCAATCATCTTATAGATGATACTTTGATGGAGGAAATCGGCAAGGAAATCTACTCACTCTATAAGTGCGACCAAGTTACCAAAATTCTGACCTTAGAAGCATCGGGAATCGCAATTGCATGCTACGCAGCTATGTACTTGCACGTCCCGGTGCTTTTTGCTAAGAAAAGTAAAACCGCCAACATTTCAAAGGACGTTTATTCTGCGGAAGTCAAAAGTTATACCCACGGCAACGTAAACACGATAATGGTTGAAAAGGAATTTCTGAATTCTTCCGACCGCGTGCTTATCGTCGACGATTTTCTTGCTCACGGCGAGGCGTTGCGCGGGCTTATCGCATTGATCGGGCAGGCGGGTGCGACTCTTGTCGGTTGCGCGATTGCCATCGAAAAGGGCTTCCAGAAAGGCGGGGACGAGTTGAGAGAGCAGGGCGTCCGCGTCGAAAGCCTTGCGATTATCGAAAGTATGTCGGACGACGGCGTCACTTTCAGGAAAAACTAAGTTAAAAAATGCCATATGGCAAAATATATGGAGGGTTTCATAATGAAGAAAAAAATTCTTGCAATTTTCCTTGTTGTAGCGATGGTTGCAGCACTCGCAGTCGGTCTTACCGCATGTAAGAAAGACGACGGCGGAGAAGTCGATTATTCGAACATTAAAATCGGTATGCTTTGCTTGCATGACAAAAACAGTACGTACGACAAAAACTTCATCACGGCGATGGAAGAAGTTCAACGCGAACTCGGTCTTCGCGACGATCAGGTCATCATCAAAACCGGTATCCCTGAGGACGATACTTGCTATCAGGAAGCCATGAACCTTGTCGACGCAGGTTGCAACATCATTTTCGCTGACTCTTTCGGTCACGAAGCATATATGTTGAAAGCTGCTAAACAGGCTCCCAAAGTTTTGTTTGCACACGCAACCGGAACGAGGGCTCACACCGAAAATCTTCCTAACTTTGTCAACGCATTCGCATCCATTTACGAAGGTCGTTTCCTTGCAGGCGTTGCCGCAGGTTTGAAACTCAATGAAATGATCGCAGCAAACAAATTCACCGCAGAAGAAGCCAAAATGGGTTACGTCGGCGCATACACCTATGCTGAAGTTATCTCCGGCTACACCTCTTTCTACCTTGGCGCAAAATCCGTCTGCCCGACCGTCACCATGGATGTAACGTTCACCGGCAGCTGGTACGACGAAACCGCTGAAAGCAACGCGGCAACCGCTCTTATTAATGGCGGATGCAAACTTATCAGCCAACACGCTGACTCCATGGGCGCACCTAACGCTTGTGAAACAGCAAAAGTTCCCAACGTATCTTACAACGGCAGCACTTTCTCCGCTTGCCCCGATACGTTCATCGTTTCTTCCAGAATCAACTGGGCGCCTTACTACAAATACCTTGCTGAACAAATCGTAAACGCCAAAGGTGACGTTAATAAAGCAAACGTTGCTAAGGACTGGACAGGCACTATCGCAACCGGTTCCGTAGAACTTACCGCTTTCGGTAAGGCAGCTACTGCCGGCACAGCGGAAAAAGTTGCCGAAATCAAAGCAAAACTTATGAACGGCACCCTTAACGTTTTCGACACCGCCACCTTCACCGTTAACGGCAAGAAACTTGAAACATATATGGCAAACGTAAACTTTGAAGACGACGGCACCGGCAAAGATAACAACAAAGCCGACACGCAAGTCGTTGAAAACGGCGTTTTCTTTGAATCCAAACATCGTTCGGCACCTTACTTTGACGTTGAAATCGACGGCATTAAACTTCTTGACAGAAAGTACTAATTCTTAACAACAGAATAGGATTTCGGCGGGACAATCGTCCCGCCTTAACCCTTTTTTATCGGCGCGAAAACGCCAAAATTTGGAGAGTTATATGGGACAAAACAACGTTATCGAACTCAGAAACGTTACTAAACGGTTCGGCGCGGTCGTTGCGAACAATGACGTCAGCATGGACGTCAGGCGCGGTGAAATTTTGTCGCTTCTTGGCGAAAACGGAAGCGGTAAAACCACCCTTATGAATATGATTGCGGGCATATACTTCCCCGACAGCGGTGAAATTTTCATTGACGGGAAGGAAGTTGTGATTCGTTCTCCGCAGGACGCTTATAAATACCACATCGGAATGATCCATCAGCATTTCAAGCTGATTGACATCTTTACGGCGGCGGACAACGTTATCCTTGGCGAAAAGATGCCCCCGTTCAGTATCCGTGAAAAATCGAAAGAATATAAAGAAAAACTTGACGACTACGGCATTGTCGTTGACGCCGATGACGAGCGTTCGCCCGTCAAAGAAATCAGGATTGGCGACAAACCTGCCGAAAAAATAAAATGCGCCTTAAAATGCGCGGCACTTCCTTTTGTAAAACTCGGCAAGAAAATCAAATTCAACCATTTGTCGAGAAATCGCGTTGACATCGTACAAAAAATCGTCGATAAGTACGGTTTCGATATCAACGTCAAAAAGAAAATTTACGATATGTCCGTTTCCGAAAAACAAACCGTCGAAATTATTAAGACGTTGTATCGCGGCGCGGATATCCTTATTCTGGACGAGCCTACCGCCGTTCTGACGCCGCAGGAAACCAAAAAACTCTTTGACGTTTTAAGGAAAATGCGCGACGACGGAAAGTCCATTATCATCATTACGCACAAACTCAACGAAGTTCTGGAAATCTCGGACAGAGTCGCCGTTTTAAGAAAGGGCGAATATATCGGCACCGTCGATACGAAAGACGCAACCGAAAGTTCGTTGACGGAAATGATGGTCGGCGCAAAGGTCGAACTTAATATCGACAGAACAATCCCCGTCAACGCAGAAGAAAGGCTCACGATTTCCGGACTCACTTGCAAAAACCGCGAAGGAATACTTGCACTTGACAACGTGTCGTTCACGGCGCGTTCGGGCGAAATTCTGGGTATCGCAGGTATCGCGGGCAGTGGTCAGCGCGAACTTCTGGAATCAATCGCGGGACTTCAACGTCTGGAAGGCGGTACGGTCACTTACTTCGATCCCAAAGACAACAATAAAGAAGTCGATTTGAGGCAGAAATCCCCCACGCAAATCAGGGAATTGGGCGTAAGGCTTTCGTTCGTCCCCGAGGACCGTTTGGGCATGGGGCTTGTCGGGAATATGGACTTGACGGACAACATGATGCTTCGTTCTTACGGCAAAGGTCATTCGATGTTTTTGGACAGAAAAACCCCGCACGACCTTGCGGAAAATATCGTGGAAGAGTTGGAAGTTGTGACGCCTTCCGTGAAAACTCCCGTCAGAAAACTTTCGGGCGGAAACGTGCAAAAAGTGTTGGTCGGGCGCGAAATCGCGTCCGCGCCTACCGTCCTTATGGCGGCTTATCCCGTAAGGGGGCTGGACATCAACTCGTCCTACGTTATTTATAATTTGCTCAACAAACAAAAAGAAAACGGAGTTGCCGTTATTTTCGTCGGCGAAGATCTGGACGTACTGCTTGCGCTTTCGGACAGAATCATGGTTTTGTGCGGCGGAAAAGTCAGCGGCATTGTCGACGCAAGAAACTGCACGAAAGAGCAAGTCGGGCTTCTTATGACAAGTATGCCCGAAAAAGTCGAAATATTTGACGATGAAGTAAAGGAGGGACACAATGCGTAAAACAGTTCACGAACCCGTCGCGCACCTTGTAAAACGCGTGGATATGGACAGGAAAAAAGCGTGGCTTATCCGCCTTATCGCTTTTGCATTGTCAATCCTTGCCTGCGCGATTATCACTACGGCAATCACGAAAAAAGACATGGGATTCTTCTTCAAAAACTTTTTCGGCGGCGCATTCAGCACCCCAAGACGCGTTTGGGGACTTTTCCATGAAACGGCACTGCTTTTGCTGGTCGCGCTTGCGGTCACTCCGTGTTTCAAAATGAGATTCTGGAACATCGGCGGCGAAGGACAAATCCTTATGGGCGCGCTTGGTTGCGCGGTCGTCATAAACTTTATGGGCGGCAAATCAAGCGACGCGGGTACGATTGTTCTGTCGCTTGTCGTTGCTATGGTATTCGGCGCGTTATGGTCGATGATTCCTGCAATATTCAAAGCGAAATGGAACACCAACGAAACGCTTTTGACGCTTATGATGAACTATATTGCGGTATGTCTTACGGAATACTTTATTAAAAGCGTTGCGTCGACGGGCACCGGTACGCTGACGTTTACGAAGGGCGTTGTCGGCTCAATCGGAGATAACGAATTCATTCTTAAAATCATCATCGCGGCGGTTATTACGATTCTGATGTACATTTATCTTCGTTTCAGCAAACACGGCTATGAACTCACCGTTGTCGGCGAAAGCGAAAATACGGCGCGTTATATCGGTATCAACAGCAAAAAAGTTATCATTCGCACGTTGATTCTTTGCGGTATTATCGCAGGTATCACGGGATTCCTTCTCGTCAGCGCGACAAACCTTGACTTGAACAGCAAATATACCGTCAACGGCAGAGGCTTTACGGGCGTTCTTATTTCCTGGCTTGCAAAGTTCAATCCGTTTGCGATGGTGTTGACGTCGTTTTTGGTTGTGTTCGTACAAAAGGGCGCGGCAGAAGTTTCAACGTATGCGCGTCTCGGTGCGTCGTTCCCCTCGATGCTTGCGGGCGTGTTCTTCTTCTTTATCATCGCAAGCGAGTTCTTTATCAACTATAAGATAATGTTCAACAAAAAATATTTCAAAATTCCCGCATGCTTCAAAAAGAAAAAACAAGCGGAAGTTGTCGCAGAGGAGGATAAGTAATATGTTTGTTACGTTAATAACTCAGGCAATAAAATTCGGTATTGTTTTCCTTTTCGGCTCGACCGGCGAAATTATCATCGAAAAATCCGGACACCTTAATCTGGGAATCCCGGGCGTTATGTGCTTTGGCGCAATCGGCGGATGTCTTGGCGCAAACCTTGCAAAAAACGCAGGGCTTGCAGCCGGCGGAATCGTCTTTGTCGCAATTCTTATGGCAATGCTGTTCGGCGCAATGATGGGCGTCGTTTACGGATTGTTTACGATTACCCTTCGATGCAACCAGAACGTCACGGGACTTACCATTACCACGTTTGGTGCGGGCGTACTTGGGTTCTGGGGCTCGATGATGAGCAACGAGGGCACGACGTTTTACGAAGTAAGCAAAGTGTTCACTGCGCCGTTCTTTGGAAATGTCGAAAACAACTGGTTTTCACAAATGTTCTTGTCGCACGGCGTTTTGGTGTACGTCGGTATAATTATCACGGTGCTTGTCGCAATTTTTATGAACCGCACCAAAACGGGACTTAACTTAAAAGCGGTCGGCGAAAACCCCGCGGCGGCGGACGCGGCAGGTATCAACGTCATCAGATATAAATACCTTGCCTGTATAATCGGCTCGGCAATTTCCGGTATCGGCGGCGCGTTTTATCTTCTTGATTGCACGCGCGGATCGCTTGAATACGTTATCGAAGGGCTTGGCTGGCTTGCGGTCGCGCTTGTTATCTTCTCATTGTGGCGCCCGGGACTTTGTATTATTGGCTCGTTCATTTTCGGTCTTTTGTACATTATGCCCAACTATATTACGGGCGTAAGCCTTGCCGAAAAAGAACTTGTAAAAATCATTCCTTACGTTGCAACCGCTCTCGTCCTTATTATTATTTCGTTCTTTAATAAGCGCGAGACGCAGCCGCCTGCATCGCTTGGACTGTCCTATTTCAGGGAAGAAAGATAATTCAAAAAAGTTAAAAAGGTCGTCTTCGGACGGCCTTATTTATTGTCAAAACGCCACGATGTGATATAATAAAAATATGAATGCTTTGACCATTGTACACGAAACAATAAGGAAATTCGTCGGCGTGGGCGACGTCGTCATCGACGCAACAGCAGGGCGCGGATACGATACGTCGTTTTTATGCTCGCTTGTCGGGGACAGCGGGAAAGTTATTTCTTTCGACGTGCAGAAAGACGCCGTGGACAGCACCGAAAACCTTCTGAAAAGCCGCGGACAATCGGCGGACGTCCATCTTGAATCGCACGAAAATATGACAAAGTACGCGGATAGAGACAGCGTATCGTGCATTGTTTTCAACCTCGGTTATCTGCCGTCGGGCGATCACAGCGTTTTCACGCACGCAGAGTCCACGATAAAAGCAATCGAGGGCGGACTCGGGCTTTTGAAGAAGGGCGGCTTAATGTGCGTGAGCGTTTATTACGGCGGCGACTCGGGCTACGAGGAAAGAGACGCACTGCTGCCGTATCTTAAAACGCTCGATTCGTCGAAATATCAGGTCTTGAAACTCGATTTTTATAATTGGACGAACGACCCGCCGTTCCCGGTGTTTATCATCAAAAACTGAACGATAAAGCCATAAGGACGATGTATTAAAGGAAAATCCACGATATCTTCAAGTTGAAAAAACCAAAACAAACAATACCGCCGCCGACAGTCTCCTATGACAAAATAGACCATAGAGCTGCTGACGGCAAGAGAAGAGACTGAAATTGCTGGCAAGAGGAAGCCTCGAACGCCGCCGACGAACCCGCCTGCAAAGTTTTTGCAACGGTGTGCGGGACGCACACAAAAACGGCACGCCGTAGCGGCGTGAAGTTTGGCGGGATAATTTAGACGGCAAGCGAAGATGAGGGATTGCTTGCAAGAAAAGGCATCGAGCGCAGACGACAGGCTCCACGCACAATTTCAAAGAAATTGTGCAAATGTGTGCAAAAAACTTTGCACACATTAAAAAACACGACGTTTTCGTCGTGAACTAACGATATTTAATGAGCTGCTGACGGCAAGCGAAGATGAGGGATTGCTTGCAAGAAGAGACGCCGTCCGCAGGCGACGAGCGCTCCGCACGGCTGTAAGCCGTGCATTTCATTTCATTGGAAAATGAAATGAAAAATCCGTGAACGAAATTCGTTTGTTGTTATAGAGCTGCTGCTGGCAAGAGAAGGCGATGAGAGCACGAAGTATTCTCAATCGCCGAGCGCAGACGACAGGCTCCACGCGCGATTTAGAAATAAATCGCGCAAATGCGTTAAAAACGCATTAAAAAAACACACCCGAAGCGGTGTGTTTTTTAGTGGAGCTGCTGACCAGACTTGAACTGGTGACCTCATCCTTACCAAGGATGTGCTCTACCTCCTGAGCCACAGCAGCGTTTTTGTCAATGCTCAATTATTATATTGAATAAGGCGAAATATGTCAAACGAAATGAGCAACAAAACAAAAAGTCGAAAAAATAATTTATTGCGGCGTTTATAATAAAATTTTTAATGAAAGCTGTATGATGGAAACATTTTGTCATGAATGATAAAACTGTCGCATAACGTGAATGAAAACCGCAAAAAATTTTTTGAATCGCAAAATTTTATGGTTGAAAACAACCTAATCTGTTTTACATAAATCAACATATTATATATAATATAGAAAGTAACTTATTATAATGGAGAGAATCGGGCAAATTTTGTCCAACCGAAATTGAAATGAATTGGCTTGACATATTTTATGCGTTTTTGTCCCTGCTTGGCGGTATCGGCGTCTTTCTTTACGGAATGAAGTTGATGGGCGACAGTCTTGAAATGGTTGCCGGCAACGAAATCAAGCGAATGTTTGCCAAAATATCGAATAAGAAACTTATCGGAGTGGGCATAGGAACGGTGACGACGGCGGTCGTACAAAGTTCCGCGGCGGTCACGGTTATGGCGATAGGTTTCGTCAACAGCGGACTGATGACTCTGACGCAAGCCGCGTCGATTGTTTTCGGTGCGAATATCGGAACGACGTCGACCGCGCTTATCGTTGCGCTTGGCGCGGGCGGGTTTGCAAACGTCAACCTTACGGTAATTTTTGCGGCTCTTGCGGGCGTCGGCGCATTGATGATAATGCTGACCAAAAAGGATAAGGTTAAAAAAATCGGCGGCATTATCACCGGGCTGGGCATGATATTCGTCGGACTTTCGGTCATGACAAGCTCCATGGATATTTTCTCGCAGTCGGACAAAATCAGTGCATTCCTTGCAAAGATTTCAAACCCTGCGTTGCTGTTGTTGTTCGGTATTTTGTTCACCGCGCTTATCCAGTCGTCGTCGGCGGTCAGCGGTATCGTCGTTACGATGTCGGTTGCGGGGCTTTTGTCGTTTGATCAAGGGCTGTACATAATTTTGGGAAGCAATATCGGAACGTGTATTACGTCGCTTATCGCGTCGGTCGGCACAAGTACGAACGCGCGTCGCACCGCCGTAATCCACCTTATGTTTAACGTGATCGGCGTGACGATATTCGGGCTTGTGAGCATTTCCGGCGTGTTTACGAAGATGTTTATGCCGATTAAAAGTCCCGCGATGAGAATTGCGCTTTTGCACACTTTCTTCAACGTAACCACCACCATAGTACTGTTGCCGTTTATGAACCTGCTTGTGAAGTTCGTTTCAAAAATCGTTCCCGAGAGAAAAACGGACGACAAAAACGACGAGCCGCACCTGTATTTTCTGGAAGAACGCTTGTTGAGGACGCCCCCAGTTGCGGTCGCGCAGCTTAAAAACGAAATCGAAAATATGGCGGAAATCGCAAAATCAAACTTCGACAAATGTATGGACGCGGTTATGGTCGGCAAAGTGTCCGACGTCATCGACGAAATCGCCAAAAACGAAAAATGTCTGAACTTCCTTAACCGTGAAATCACGAAATATCTTGTGAAGCTTTCGCAGGTTGACCTTTCGGAAGACGACAAACTCTTAATCAGTACGTCGTATCACACCGTAAGCGATATCGAGCGTATCGGCGACTACGCCGAAAATATCTCGGAATACGCCAAAAAGATGGAGGCGGATAAACTCAAGTTCTCGCCGAAGGCAATTTCCGAAATCCAGACGCTTAAAGCGACGATTACAAACCTTTACGACGAGGTAATGAAGACGTATAAGGAAGTCACTCTTGATTATATCGACAAGGTGAACGAGTACGAGGAAAGCGTCGACAAACAAAAAGAAGAAATGGGCGAACACCATATCGAGCGTATGAACAAGGGCGAATGTACGCCCGAAGTCGGCGCGATTTATCTGAGTCTTTCGTCCAATGCGGAGCGTGTCGCCGACCATATGACCAACATCGCGTACGCGGTGAGAAGCTACGCCAAAAAGAAAAAGAAGGACTAAGCGAAAAATAAATTTTGAAAAAAGCAAATAAAAAACTGCAACGCCCGTTGCAGTTTTTGTTTATGCATAACCGTAAAGTTTTCCGATTGCCCATACGACAAGACGTTTCGGCAAGATTTTTGAAAGTCCCACAAGCAGTTTATACGACGCGCCGCCCACGACGTATACGGGCGGATTTTTCGATTTTGCAATTTTCAGGGCGATTTTCGCGATGACCGACGGTGACATTCCGTTTTGTTCGTCGCGCTCCATCTTTTCAACCGATTTGTCGATTCTTTCGCCGTAATAAACGCTGTTGCTTTTGTTCTTTTCGCGGCGGGCGGTGAATTCCGTCTTGACGTCGCCGGGAAGGATTGTCGAAACTTTTATGTTGAACGGTTTAAGTTCGATACGAAGCGCCTCGGAAAGCGACGACACCGCCGATTTCGTGCAGGAATAAAACGACTGAAAAGGCAGCGACAAAGGCGCGCCCGCGCTGGACATATTGATTATCGTGCCGCCGCCGTTTTCGCGCATAACGGGGATAACCGCCTGCGTCGCGAACAGCGTGCCGAAGTAATTGACGTCAAAAATCTTTCGCACCGCGCTTTCGTCGGTATCCTCGACCGCGCCCGAAATGCCGAATCCCGCGTTGTTGACAAGGACGTCGATACGCCCCGCGCGTTTTACGACTTCGCCGATAGAGGCAAACACGTTTTCACGGTCGGACACGTCGGTTTTTATGCTTTCGATGCCTTCTGCCGGCGTTCTGGACAAATTGAATACGCGGTATCCGTTTTCCGAGAATTTTTTCGCAATGGCATTCCCGATTCCTTGGGATGCGCCCGTAATAACTGCAACTTTCATAATCCACCTCTGAACGATTATACAATAATGTTTGAATATTTGCAAATCGTTTTCAAAACCCTTGACAGTATTTTCATTTGATTGTAAGATTTAGGTATCACATTTAATTGCTAGGGGTGGCGCGTCGCGCCTGAGATTACACCCTCTGAACTTGATTGAGTTAGAACTCACGAAAGGAAGCCAGTCCACTCGTTCTCAAAGTAATCGCTTTGGGATTTTTTATTCTAACGAGAAAAGTTCCTCCCGGCAAAGGAGCGAATATGAAATTCACATCAATTCTGAAAGAGCCGTTCAACACTCTCGACACCGTGTCGAAACTCAGTGTTACGGCTTTTTACTTTGCAATCGTGCTTGTCGCGCTTGTTGTAATCGCCGCAATCTTTTTGAAGAAAGCGAAGCCCGAAAAACTTCAACCGTTTATGAAAAGCGTGAAGTATTTCGTTTTCGGCGTAGCGACGACTTTCGTAGTTACGATGCTTACCCTGAAAATCAGCGACGACGTTCAGGGCGGAAGCTTTGTAAAAGAAGTTTTCTGGCCGATAATGAGCATTATTATCGTGGCATTCGCGCTGGTCGCGGCGGGCTACGTAATAAACACTGTAAAGCCCGAGTTTATGCGTAAGTTTAAGTTTATCGCGCTGTTTTTGATTTTAATCCCCGTGATTGTGAGTATTGCGTTTTTGGCGGTGCACTTCAAAAAGGTCGGCGGAGATTACGAAGGCGTATCGCAGGCAGGGCTTTATATCAGCGCAATCGTGCTTGTTCTTATCCTTGTCGTCGCCGCAACCGTTTTCTCGAAACGCAACGGTCCGTTCACCACGCGTGAGATGGCTTATGCCGCAATTTCCGTCGCGCTTTCTTTCGCGCTTTCTTACGTAAAGTTTTTTGCGTTGCCGCAGGGCGGCTCGGTAACCCTTGCGTCGATGCTTCCGCTTATGCTGTTTTCGTATATGTTCGGCATAAGAAAAGGTATTATCGTTGGTGCGATTTACGGCGTGTTGCAGGCGATTCAGGATCCGTGGATTATCCACCCCGCGCAGTTCTTCCTGGATTACCCGATCGCTTTTGCAATGACGGGACTTGCGGGAATTTTCAAGGAACTCAACGTCATCAAAAAGCCCGCTGCCGCATTTACGGTCGGCGCAATCCTTGCGGGTACGCTGAGATATTTCTCGCACGTGTTCTCGGGCATTTTCGCATTCGCGTCTTACGCTCCCTCGGGCTATTCTGCGGCAGCGTGGGGCTTCTTGTACAACACGTTTACGTTCGCAGACGTCGCAATCGTTATCGTCGTTGCGCTGTTGCTGTTCAGCAGTAAGAGTTTCGTGCGCCTTGTAAACGAAAAATCGACGGAAGAATCCGCCGACGAAACCGAAAGTGGCGACACGTCCGCCGATAATGCGGACGGCAAAGCCGCTTAATAATATTTAATCATAAGTAAGATTCCGCTTTCGACGGTGAACGAGATTTCGTTTGCCGTCGCAACGTTTGAAAGCCCGCGGTTTGTGCCTGCGGAAAGAAGAAGGTTTTCAAGCGGATAATAAAGCCCGCGGCTGTTTGTGACCAGCGCGTCCCCGAAAAACGGAAACAGCGAAATTTTCTGGCTTTCAAAAGCCGTGTCGAAAACCTTTCCTTCGAGAAGTTTAATATCGAATCCGACGCCCGAAATACGGGCGTCGATTTTTATGTCCTTTGCATATTTCAGTAGGCCGATATTGCCGAGAATCTGACCTATGTCGCCGCCTGTTGCGCCGTAAATGGTAACGGCGTCGTAGCCCGCTTGTTTTGCGTAAAGAAGGGCAAGTTGCCCGTCGGTCTCGTCCTTTTCTTTCGGGAAGACGACGTAGTTCAAACCGTCCTTGCGGTTTTCAAGGCTGTCCAGGTCGCCCACGACCGCAACGGGGGTAACGTGAATACGGCTTAACCCGTTGTCGGCGCAAATAACGTCGGACTCTGTAATTTCCCCGATTTCGTCGGGAGTGTTCAGTATTATCGCTGCTGTTTTCATAAATATAAGGATATATCCAAAAAAGGCGGTTGTCAAGCGCAAAATTTTCAACAAAAGTCAAAATGACAGTCAATATGACAGCAAAGGAAATTTTTTCGTAAAGTCAATAAATTGACTTTTCGTCGCTTATCCCGTACAATGGATATATTACGAAAAATATGAGGGTTTATGGAAAATTTTGATTTGACGGTACTCGGCGGCGGTCCTGCCGGATACAACGCCGCGGCATACGCCGCGTCAAAAGGATTGTCCGTCGTATTGTTTGAAAAAAACGAACTCGGCGGAGTTTGCCTGAACGAAGGCTGCGTTCCCAGCAAAACTTTATTGAACAGCGCAAAAGTACTGAATTATTTTAAGCACGGCGAAAATTACGGCGTGAAGTTTTCGGGCGACGGCGAAGTATCGCAAGAAGCCGTCATAGACCGAAAAAACAAAGTCGTGAAACGTCTTGTAACGGGTGTGCGCGCGAAATTGAAGGGCGCGGGAGTTACCGTTGTAAAGGCGGAGGCGAAGATACTTTGCCGCGACGAGAACGGCGTCGTCGTACAATCCGAAAACGTCGAATACAACTCAAAATTTTTGCTTATCGCAACGGGAAGCAGCGCGTTTATCCCGAAAATCCCGGGCGTCGACAAAGCGATTGAAAGCGGGCTTGCGATAACCAACCGCGAGGCGCTGAACCTTGTCGAAATCCCGAAAACACTGCTTATTATGGGCGGCGGCGTAATCGGGCTTGAAATGGCGGATTATTATTCGTCGGTCGGGAGTGACGTCGTCGTTGTCGAAATGCTCGGGAAGATCGCGGGCGCAACCGACGAAAAAGTAAGCGCGGTTTTGCAAAAAGCGCTTGAAAAGAAGGGCGTAAAATTCCGTCTTTCTTCAAAGGTCAAAGAGATTACCGAAAACGGCGCGGTCGTCGAGACCGAAAACGGCGAAGAAGAAATACTTGCCGACAAAATTTTGTTGTCGGTCGGTCGTCGCGCAAACGTAACGGGATTCGGGCTTGAAAACATCGGCGTTGAAACCGAGCGCGGCGCAATCGTTACCGACAGCCGCCTTAAAACCAACGTCGAAAACGTCTATGCCGCGGGCGACGTCAACGGAAAGTCGATGCTTGCACACACGGCGTACAGAGAAGGCGAAGTCGCCGTAAACAATATGCTTAACGTTCCCGACGAAATGAATTACGACTCCATACCGTCGGTTATATACACGACTCCCGAAGTCGCTTCGGCGGGATACACGCTTAACGCTGCACTCGAAAAGGGAATAAACGCCGACGAGGTGCAGTTGTCCTTAATGTATTCGGGCAGATATATCGCGGAAAACACCGACTATACCGGTATTCTGAAACTTGTTTACGACAAAGATAACAACGTGCTTATCGGCGCGAGCGTCGTCGGAAATTATGCGTCCGAGTATATCGTGGCAGTGTCGAATCTTATTGATATGAAGGTGGATATCGACCGCGCGAAAAAACTCGTTTTCCCGCATCCGACCGTTTGCGAAGTTGTGCGCGAAGGTTTGTTTGAAATTAAATAATACCGCAAGACAACTTGTTTATATGGCAAAAACGTACGATAAAGTAAGATATATTGAAACAAGCGGGTTTAATCCGCATTACAATCTTGCTCTCGAGAGCGCGCTTATGGACGCGGCGAAAGACGGCGAACTTATCGTTTATCTTTGGCGCAACGACAACACGGTCGTCATCGGAAGACACCAGAACGCATACCTTGACGTGAATGTGAAAAAACTCCACGACGCAGGCGGTTTCCTTGCACGGCGTCCGACGGGCGGCGGCGCGGTTTTCCACGACAAAGGTAATCTCAATTTCTCGTTCATAACAAGTCTTTCGGATTACGACGTAAACGAGAACAACGATATTATTATCCGCGCGGTGAAAAAACTCGGGCTTTTTGCGGAAGTCAACGGACGAAACGACATCGTCATCGACGGGCGAAAGTTTTCGGGCAACGCATATCTCAAAACACAGACGGCGGCGTTGCATCACGGCACGATTTTAATATCCGCCGACACGTCGAAAATGAGCGACTTTCTGAACGTGAAACCCGACAAGCTGGAAGGCAAGGGCGTTGCGAGCGTGAAGTCGCGCGTTGTAAATCTTCACGACCTTGACGAAAGTATCGACGTCGAAGCCGTAAAGCAGGCGATAAAAGACGTTTTAACCGAGAAATACGGGCGGATTTTGGAAAATTCCGCCGTGGACGAAAAGAAAACCGACGAATTTTACAAAAAATATTCCGACGATTTATGGCTGTACGGAAAGGACGTGAAACTTCAAAGTCATAAGTACAAAAGGTTTTCCTGGGGATACGCCGACGTGAGTTTCACACTGTCGGGCGGCGTAATCAAGGACATAAAAGTGTTTTCGGACAGCATTTTCCCCGACGATATCGACGCGGCCATTCGCGCACTCAAAGGGCTGAACGTCCTGAAAGAAAACACGGGATTAAATCAGGTTGCAAGCGACGTGCTGTCGCTTATTAACGAATAAAAAGGGATAACGGACAAAACTGTCCGAAAAAAGGAGAATTGTCATGAAAGTATCAAAAGAGATACGGAAAAACGCCGTCGATTACAGCATGAACGCAATCACGGACATCTGCACCAACATCGGCCCGCGCGAATCGGGCATGCCGAAAGAACGGGAAGCCCAGGAATGGATCAAAAACCAGATCGACACCAACGGCTGGGCGGACGAAAGCGCAATCGAAGATTTCAAAGTGTCGCGACACGCGCTTGTCGGATTCACGAAAATCATCGGCGTATTTTTGATTATCGGCGCGCTTTTGCAGCTGCTGACGCTTGTCGGCAATCCCGCGCTGACGCTTGCGGTAAGGATAATTTCGCTGGTACTTGCGGTTTTGTCCATTGTCATCGTCGTGCTGGAATTCTTGTTCTACGTGCCGTTCATCGACAAATTTTTGCCGGAAACGACGTCGTGCAACGTATATGCGAAGTATAAACCGACGGGCGACGTAAAACGCCGTATCATCATAAACGGCCACACCGACAGCGCGTACGAATGGACGCTTATGAAGATAAGACAGGAAGTTATGGTCGGCGTACTTGCAGTCGATTTGTTGTGCGCGCTCGCGTCGATCGTCATTTTTTCAATCAATATCGCAAAAGGCGTCACCCCGCTTTGGAGTGTGATTTTCGCCGCATGCACCGTCGTTGCGTACATCGGACTTTTCTTCGTTTGCAACTTTAAGGTGCTGTCCCCCGGCGCAAACGACAACCTTACGGGCGTATTCGTCGCAGTGTCCGCGCTCAAATGCCTGAAAGAAAGCGGAATCAGATATGAAAACACCGAAGTCTGCGCATTGCTTACGGGCAGTGAAGAAGCGGGGCTTCGCGGCGCAACCGCATTCACGAAACGCCATAAAGGCGAAAACAAGGATGTCGAAACGTACATTATCGCTTTCGACACGATGCGCGACTATGACTATATGACGATTTATCACCGCGACATGACGGGCATGGTGAAAAACAGTCCCGAAGTCGTTGCGCTTCTGGACGAAGCGTGCAACGATCCCGACGTAAATCACCCGTTGCCTCACGGCGTAGTGCCTTTCGGCGCGTCCGACGCGGCGGCGTTTTCAAGGGGCGGATTCAAGGCGGCGGCGGTTGCCGGACAAAACCCGAAATATGCGCCGTATTATCACAATCGTCGCGACACGCCCGACCAGATGATACCCGAAACGTTTGCATTGGGACTTGACATCGCGCTTGCCGCAATCGAGGCTTTCGACCGCGATCAAAAGTAAATTCCGCCGTTAAAAGATAATTTGGGGAAGTCCGCAAAGGGTTTCCCCTTTTACAAGACTTACCGTAAAAACGTAGGGCAGGTTGTATAAAAAGAATGAAAAATATTATCGAAATCAAAAACCTTGACAAATCGTTTCAGGACGTGCACGCCGTCGACGACTTGTCGCTTGTCGTGAAGGAGGGGGAGTTGTTTGCGTTTCTCGGCGTGAACGGCGCGGGAAAATCAACGACGATATCCATAATGTGCGGCACCCTTTCAAAAGACGGCGGCGAGGTGATAATCGACGGTATGAACGTCGATCACGATATGAAAAACATCACGAAAGAAATCGGCGTCGTATATCAGACGTCCGCGCTTGACGCGAAACTTTCGGTCAAAGACAACCTTACGTCCCGCGCGAGTTTATACGGTATCACGGGGAAAGCGGCAAAAGAAAGAATCGCCGCGCTTTCCGAAATGCTGGACTTCAAAGATCTGTTGCCGAGAACGTTTGAAAAACTTTCGGGCGGACAGAAAAGAAGAGTCGACGTGGCGCGCGCACTTATTCACAATCCGAAAATCTTAATTCTGGACGAACCGACGACGGGGCTCGATCCCGAAGCGCGCAAACTCCTTTGGAACGTCGTAACAAACCTTCGTAAAAGTCGGAATATGACGGTGTTTCTCACGACGCATTATATGGAAGAGGCGGCGGACGCCGACTACGTCGTGATACTCGACAAAGGGAAAATCGCGGCGGAAGGAACGCCGCTTTCGCTCAAAAACGAGTACACCGGTGACTTCGTTACGATTTATAACGCCGAAGAAGAAAAAGTCAAGGCTTTGGGTCTTCCGTACGAAAAAATCAGGGACGCGTTCAAAGTGTCCGTGAAAGACACGGCAGAAGCACGGGATTTAATTATTAAAAACCCCGCTCTGTTCACAGATTTTGAAATAACAAAGGGCAAAATGGACGACGTGTTTTTGTCCGTCACGGGCAAAAAGCCCGAAGGAGGCGCGTTATGAAAACTTTTCTTGCGTTGACGAAACGAAATATAAAGGTGTTTTTTAAGGACAAGGGAATGTTTTTCACGTCGCTTATCACGCCCGTGATACTTCTTGTCTTGTACGTCACGTTTCTGGCAAAAGTTTACAGGAACACGTTTGTTGCGGCGTTGCCGGACGGCGTTTCCGTCCCCGAAAAACTGATAAGCGGAATGGTTGCGGGGGAACTCGTATCGTCGCTTCTCGCGGTGTGTTGCGTGACGGTTGCGTTTTGCAGCAATACGCTTATGGTAAACGACCGCATCACCGGGGCGAGAAAAGACTTGCTTGTGTCGCCCGCAAAGCGATCGGTAATCGCGGCGTCGTACTTTTCGGGAACCTTTTTCACGACGCTTATCGTAACGTACGCGGCGACTGCCGCCGGGCTTATTTACGTTGCGGCGAGCGGCTGGTATATGAGTTTTTCGGACGTCGCTTTAATTATCGTCGACGTGTTCCTGCTGACGGCTTTCAGCACGGCGTTGTCAAGCGTCGTGAATGCGCTTTTAAGGACGCAGGGGCAGGCTGCGGGCATCGGTACAATAGTATCGGCGGGCTACGGTTTTATTTGCGGCGCGTATATGCCGATATCGAGTTTCGGGAAAGGTCTGCAAAACTTTATTATGCTTCTTCCCGGCACATACGGCACTTCACTTTTAAGAAATCATTCGTTAAACGGCGTTTACGGCGAGATGGCAAAGCAAGGCTTCCCGAAAGAAGTAATAGACGGGGTTAAGGACGGCGTTGATTGCAACTTATATTTCTTTGGCGACAAAGTAAGCGTCGGCGCAATGTACGGCGTACTTATCGGCGCGGTCGTCGTGTTGTCGGCAGTGTACGTACTGATATGTTATATCGCAGGAAAAAACAAAAATCCTTTTGAAAAAGTAAAGAGAAAAGGCTTGCCGAAAAAAGGAAAATAGGTATTAAACGGATACTATTACAATTATTAAACAAATAATCACTATAAAAAGTTGCAACCGATATTTATAAAAAAAGTGTAACTTCCTACGGAATTTTAGTTAAAATTTATTGACAATTTTTTTTCTTTGTTGTATATATGTAGCATACTACATTTTACGACGGAGTTTTCATGGATAAAAGACAATACGCCGGCTTTCTTATCAAACAAATCAGTGAGAAAACCGACAAAAAAATAATCAGGACGTTCAAGAAGTACGGCGTGACCTGTTCGCAACACAGATTGTTGGTGTTTTTGGACAAGTCGGGCGGGAAATCGACGCAAAAAGACGTCGAAACGTATCTGGAAGTTTCGCACCCGACAGTCGTCGGGCTTCTTTCCGGGCTTGAAAGCAGGGGACTCGTTTCCTGCGTGTTCGACAGCGACGACAAGCGTATGAAAAGCGTATATATTACCGACGAGGGCAGCGCGCTTCTGAAATCGTCGCGCAGGGACGCTATCGATGTCGGGAAAGAATTCTGGAAAAATTTTTCGGACGAAGAAATCGAAACACTTATCGCAATCCTTGAAAAACTGAAAGGAAATCTCAACAACGATTAAAATTTTTAGGAGCATAGATGGACACAATAAAAGTATTGAAAAAGAGTATAAGGGATTATAAACTTCCCTCGATTCTCACGCCGATTTTCATCATCGGAGAGGTCGTGCTGGAAACGCTTATTCCCACTGTAATGGCGGTGCTTATCGACGAAATCAGTAAGTCGATATCCATGGACCCCATTATCAAATACGGACCGATACTGCTTGCGATGGCGCTTGCTTCGCTTCTTTGCGGTTTTATCGCGGGCAAGTTTGCGGCGACGGCGTCGTGCGGATACGCAAAGAATCTGCGCCACGATATGTATTATAAGATTCAGGACTTCTCGTTTGCGGAAATCGACAGGTTTTCGACGTCGAGTCTTGTCACAAGGCTTACGACCGACGTTACGAACGTTCAGAACGCATATCAGATGATTATCCGCATTGCGATAAGAACGCCGCTGATGCTGATTTTCGCATTCGTTTTCAGCTTCCGTATAAATTGGAGAATCGCGCTTATTTTCCTTGCGGCGATGCCCGTACTTATGCTTGCTCTTGCGCTTATGATGAAGTTCGTAATGCCGTTTTTCAGAAAGATTTTCAGGAAATACGACGATATGAACGAGTCGGTGCAGGAAAACGTGCAGGCGATCCGCGTCGTTAAATCTTTCGTCAGGGAAGACTACGAAAAAGGAAAGTTTGAAAAGGTATCGTCCGAGGTCAGAAACGACTTCACAAAGGCGGAGCGTATCATGGCGCTTGCCTGGCCAATAATGATGCTGTGCATTTTTACGGTCATCGCGGTCATTATGTTTTTGGGTGCCAAGACGATAATCACGTCGCACGGAGAGGAACTCACGGTCGGCAATTTGTCGGCGCTTATCAACTATGCGATAATGGCGTTGATGTCGATGATGATGCTTTCGATGGTGATTGTCATGTTGACGATGTCGGTTGAAAGCGCAAACCGTATCAAAGAAGTTCTTGTGACGGAATCGTCGCTTAAAAGCCCCGAAAACGGCATTACAACTGTTGAAAACGGCGATATAACCTTTGAAAACGTTTCGTTCAAATACAGCGAAAAGGCTGAAAAATACGCGCTTGAAAACATAAATCTTTCAATCAAATCAGGCGAAACGGTGGGTATTCTCGGTGGCACGGGTTCCAGCAAAAGCAGCCTTGTGCAACTTATACCGCGCTTGTACGACGTGAGCGAAGGCAGGCTTCTTGTCGGCGACAAAGACGTCAGAGATTATGACCTGGTCGCGCTTCGCGATTCGGTATCCATGGTGCTGCAAAAGAACGTGTTGTTTTCCGGCACGATAAAAGAAAACATCCGTTGGGGCAACGACGCAGCGTCGGACGCAGAAATCAAACGCGTATGTCGTCTTGCCTGCGCCGACGAATTTATCGAGTCGTTCCCCGACGGCTACGACACGCATATCGAGCAGGGCGGCACGAACGTTTCGGGCGGACAGAAACAAAGACTTTGTATCGCGCGCGCACTCATCAAAAAACCGAAAATCCTTATTCTTGACGACAGTACGTCGGCAGTCGATACAAAGACCGACGCGCTTATCAGGAAAGCGTTCAGGGAAGAAATCCCCGACACGACCAAAATCATCATCGCTCAGCGCGTGGCTTCCGTTGAGGACGCCGACAAAATCATCGTGATGGAAGGCGGACGTATCGCCGCAATCGGCACGCACGAGGAGCTTATGCAAACGAGTGAAGAATACAGGAGCGTTTACGAGTCGCAAACCCGCCACTCCGACAACGAAGAAGGAGGCGACGCACAATGAAAAAGGCTTCCGCAATGAAAAATCAACGCAATATGCAATCCGCCAAAAAGGGTACGTTTGCCCGTCTTTTGAAATACCTTTTCAAATATTACGGCTGGCAGATTATCATAATGTGCATCACCCTTCTGATGGTGTCGGCAGGCATGCTTGTCGGCAACGTCTATATGCAGAAACTCATCGACGACGTCATCACGCCAGCGCTTTCGCAGAATATGCCGTGGAGCGAGGCTTCCGTCCTGCTTGTCAGAATGGGCGCGACGATGGTTTTGTTTTTCGTATTGGGCGTTATCGGATCTGTCGTAAACAACCAGCTTAACGCAATCATTACGCAGGGAACGTTGTATCATTTCAGAAAAGATATGTTCAACAATATGGAATCCCTGCCCATTAAATATTTCGATACGCACAAGCACGGTACGATAATGAGTACCTACACCAACGATACCGACGCCGTGCGCCAGCTTATCGGCAACAGTCTGCCCGTATTGTTCCAGTCGGCGTTCACGCTGGTCGCGGTGTTCATCGTAATGCTGACGTACAGCGTATATCTGACGCTTATCGTCGTTGCGGTGATACTGCTTATGCTTTTTGTCGTCGTGAAAATCGGCGGAGCAAGCGGCAAATATATGGTCGCGCAACAGGTCGCCGTCGCCGACGAAGAAGGCTATATCGAAGAAATGATAAACGGTCAGAAAGTCGTGAAAGTGTTCAACCACGAAGACGCCGCAAAACAAGGCTTTGACAAACTCAACGATAAACTCAACGACGACAGCAGGAAGGCGCATACTTACGGCAATATCCTTATGCCGATTCTCGGCAACATGGGCAATCTCATGTACGTATTGCTGGCGTTTATCGGCGGACTTCTGGTCATTTCGGAAATCAATACCGGGTTCAAAAACGTCGGTATTACCGGGTTCAATCCGCTGACGGTCGGCGTTCTCGTTTCCTTCCTGTCGCTTTCGCGCCAGCTCTCCAACAATATCGGCAACATCGCGGGACAAATCTCGATGGTTACAATGGGGCTTGCGGGCGCGTCGCGCGTGTTCGATATGATTGACGAACAACAAGAAACCGACAACGGCTACGTCATGCTTGTCAACGCCACGAAGGACGAAAACGGCAATATCGCCGAAAGCGAAAAACGCACGGGGCTCTGGGCGTGGAAACATTACCACAAAGAAACCGATACCACCACTTACGTGGAACTCAAAGGGGATATCGAACTTGACGACGTCGATTTCGGTTACGTCCCCGACAAACCCGTGCTGCACGGCGTATCCCTTCGCGCAAAACCCGGTCAGAAATTCGCTTTCGTCGGCGCAACGGGCGCGGGCAAAACGACAATCACCAACCTTATCAACAGGTTTTACGACATTCAGGATGGCAAAGTCCGCTACGACGGGATAAATATCAATAAAATCAACAAAAAGGATCTGAGAAGGTCTTTGGGTATGGTTTTGCAGGACACCAACCTGTTCACGGGAAGTGTCATGGATAATATCCGTTACGGCCGCCTCGACGCCACCGACGAAGAATGTATCGCCGCAGCAAAACTTGCAAACGCCGACGACTTCATCACACGACTTCCCGAAGGGTATAATACCGTAATCACGGGAAACGGCGCAAATCTGTCGCAGGGACAACGCCAGCTTTTAAGTATCGCGCGCGCCGCCGTCGCAGATCCGCCCGTCATGATTCTGGACGAAGCGACGTCGTCAATCGATACCCGCACCGAAGCGATCGTGCAAGCCGGTATGGATAACCTTATGAAAGGCAGGACGGTTTTCGTTATCGCGCACAGGCTTTCGACAATCAGAAACGCCGACAGCGTCATCGTCCTCGATCACGGCAGAATTATCGAGCGTGGCACCCACGACGAACTTATCGCAATGCACGGCACGTATTATCAGCTTTACACCGGCGCAACCGAACTCGAATAACGATTATAAAAACTACAAAAAGAAAGCCACGGAATCCCGTGGCTTTTTTGTTATTCGGTTGAGTTTTATTCGTTGGCGTTTACAAAGTCCATCACGGCGGATTCGTACTCTTTCGGGGCGTTTGCATACGACGCGCCGTGTCCCGCGCCGTCCACAAGGAACAGGCGTTTGTCCGAGGAACAGGCGTTGTAAAGTTCGTGCGCCATTCGCACAGGGATAAAACGGTCTTCCTTGCCGTGAATAAACAGTATCGGATATTTTGCGTGTTGCACCGCTTTGAGAGGCGTGAAGTCGTCGACGGTATTGCCGAATTCTTTTGCAAAAAGTTTATAAACGCGTTCCAGCGTGGCTTTCGGCGTGAAACCCATGGTGAGTTTCGAACTGTGTGCAAATTCCGCGCGGATCGAGGTGTAGGCGCAATCCGACACGACGCATTTAACGTTTTTCAGGTCAAGTTCGGACATAAGACAAACGGTTGCGCCGCCCAAAGAAATACCGTGCAAAATAATGCTGCCGTCGGGGAAACGCTCGTTGAGTTTGTCAACCCACAGAGCGGTGTCGAGCCTTTCGTAAAGTCCGAAAGTGATGTTATTGCCGACGCTCGTTTTGCCGCCGCGGTTGTTTGTCAGAAGAACGTTGATGCCGCGCCTTAAATAAAACTGCATTATTGCCGACATATCGCCCATGGGACTGCTGTTATAGCCGTGCACGAGAATGGCGGTATCGCGCGCGTTTTCGCCCGCGGTATAAAACCAGCCTTCAAGCGTAAGAGAGTCGAAAGTGTTAACGGGGATAATTTCCTTGTCCCACGTTTTGACAAGCCTGCTTGCAGCTGAGCTGGTGTCGTACAAATGCTTGAAATTGGGTCCCATTACCTTTTCCGCAAACGGCGTTTTTGGCGTAAACGAATGTTTACTTGGTCTGAAAATGGCGTTAAACGCGGTTTTTGCGATGCACATAGTTGTCCTACCTTATTTTTTGAGTATGACTTTGCCGGCGGTTTTCGAGATATATTCGCCTTTTGACACAACCTTTTCGCCACCGACGAAGACGTAATTTATGCCTTTGGGGGTGAAGTCGGGGACTTTCGGATTTACTTCCACGTTGTCGAAATCGAAAACGGTAACGTCGGCGAAATAACCTTCTTTCAAAAACCCGCGGTCTTTGATTTTGAAGCGTTCCGCAGTCGCGCCCGTCATTTTTCTTACGACGTTTTCAACGGGGATATCGTTCTTCTTCGCGCGCACCAAAAAGTACGGGAAGCACTGATACGTCGCGCCGTTTTGCGTGCCGGCTTCTTCAACCCACGCGTCCGTCATAAAGATGGACAGGTCATCTTTCATCAGGCTGTCGATTATTGCGTCGTTGTAGTATTTGTCGATGTAAAGTCTGCCTTGCGCGTTCGACAGGTCGACGAGTTTCAAGTAGCAGTCAAAGTCGGATATTCCTTCCGATTCAGCAATTTCCGCAATCGTGCGGTTTTCGTACTCCTTATGGTCGTCCGAAATGTACGCGACCGTGAAGTCGCTGAAATCCAGCCCCAGAAGTTTTTTGGACATTTCCACGAGCACGCGCAGTTTGAAACGGTTGAAAGGTTTCTTTCGGTCTTCCTTGCTCATTGCGAGATACCAGGCGGGCATAACGATTGTGATGACCGACGCGCCGTAAGTGAAAGCGTAGTTGTCGTAGGCGATTTTATATCCTTTTTCGTTGTAGTCGTGCAGTTTTTTGAGCATAGGCTCGACGCTCGGCCACGACGAACGACCGACGAAAATAAGATGGCTGTATTCCGTCCTGACTTTCGACTTTTCCATAATGTCGATGATTTCGTCCAGCGCGATTTCGATATGCGGTTTCGAGATAAGGGGATAACCCATCGCGACTTTCGACTCCGCGCGCGGGTGAATGGTCAGGATACCGTCGTACTTTTGCAGTTCCTTTGCGAACGCGACGAGTTCGTCCGTTTTGCTGTACATGCCGGGTTCGTACATAAAGCCGAAACTTCCGCCGAACGCGCCGTTTTCCATTGCCTCGTCGACGAGTTTCATTTCTTCGTCGATTTGTTCTTTCGTGAGCGGTTTCGCGTCAAAGCCCGAAATGCTTATGCGCGTCGTGCCGTGTCCGATAAGGGGGACGATATTGACGTAAAGTTTGCCTTCGGCATTTTTAACAAAGTCTTTGAAACTGCCTGGGTTTTTGGCGTGGAATAAACCGCCGCCGACTTTGTCCTTATATTTTGTGTTTTTGTCGACGCCGAACGGCGAAAATCCGCAGTTGCCCGTGATCTGGGTGGTGATTCCCTGACGGATAAACGGCTCGTAAAACCTTTCCGCGTCGTCGTAGTCGTAAAAGAAATCGTTGTGGCTGTGCGCGTCGATGAAGCCCGGAGCAACAGTCAAGCCCGTGCAGTCGATAACTTCGGCGTCCGCGGCGTCGATGTCTTTTGCGATTTTCGTGATTTTGTCGTTTTCGATAAGAACGTCCGACACGTACGGCTTGCCGCCGCTGCCGTCAACGATAGTACCGTTTTTGAGTAAAGTTTTCATAATTGCCTCCGAATCTTAATTACTTATATTATATCATACGGGTATAGTAAAAATCTACAACTTTTTATGCGGTTTTACGATTGCATATCGTGCGGAAATTTGATAATATTTTATTGAGGTAAATATGATAACTACGGTTTTTATCGACATCGACAACACCCTTCTGGACTTCGACGTGTGCGCGACGTACGCTATGTCGAAAGGGCTTGAAAAATACGGGAAACACTACGAAAACGGATTGTTTGAGTGCTTCAAAAAAATCAACGACAATCTTTGGCGAAGAATCGAGGACGGTACGCTCACGAAAGACGGCTTGAAAAAAATCAGGTGGAATCTGGTGTTCGACGCGTTCGGGATAAAGGGCATCGACGGGCCCGAGTTTGAAGAAATCTTTCACGACTTCCTTGCGGTGTCGGCAGAACCCGTGTCGGGCGCGCACGAACTTTTAACGAATCTTTGCGGAAAGTATAAACTTTTTGCAACGAGCAACGGCCCGTTCAAACAACAGGATTTCCGCCTTGAAAAAGCCGATATGAAAAAGTATTTTTCGAGATTGTTTATTTCCGAGGCGGTCGGGGCGATGAAACCGTCGAAAGAATACTTCGATTATTGCATTGAAAACGCGAATGCGAAAAAGGACGAAATCGTGCTTATCGGCGATTCGCTTACCGCCGATATTGCGGGCGGACGGAACGCGGGGATAAAGACCGTATGGTTCAATCACGACCGCACTGATATTCCCGAAAATAAAATTTGGGATTATTACGTTGAAAGTCTTGACGAGATAAAAAACATACTTTAAGCGGTGATTTTCGTTCAATAAAACCCAACTTTTGCAAAAATAAAGCCGTGGCATCTGCCGCGGCGTTTTAATAGCTTCCCGCTTATTTGATTTTTGTCATCACGTCTTTCAGCGCGCGGTAGCGGTGCGACACGGCGTTTTTTTCTTCCGCTGTCGCAAGTCCGAAAGACTTTTTCAGATCGTCCGAATAAAAGATGCAGTCATAGCCGAATCCGCCGCTTCCTTCTTCGCGCCGCAAGATTCTGCCATAGGTTTTGCCGACGCCGAAAACGTAAGTGTCGTCGGGGTAATAGCAGGCGATGACCGAGATAAAATACGCGCTTCGGTCGGTAATATTTTCAAGGTTTTTCAAAAGTAAATCGCGGTTTTTCTTATCGTCGCCGTGAATGCCTGCATACCTTGCGCTGTGCACGCCGGGCGCGCCGTTAAGGACGTTTACCGACAGTCCGCTGTCGTCGGCGTATACGGGCGCGGATATTCCTTTTTCGCGAAGGAACAGACTTATCGTTTTTGCCTTGATAAGCGCGTTGTCGAAAAAGGTTTCGCCGTTTTCGTCGATTTCCGAATCGAAGCCGACGTCGTGAAGCGACAGCACCTGAACGTCTTTCCCGAGCATCTCCGAAAATTCGCGGATTTTGTTCATATTGTTGGACGCAATTATTACCTTTTCCATGATTTCCGCCGTGTATTATTGCAACAATGCGCTTGCAAGAGCCTGAATTTCAGCGATGTTTTTGTCGCTTACCGCCGAATAAATTTTGACGTCGGCGTCAAGAAGCGTAAGGTTTTTTTGCTGTTCCAGCATGCCGCGCATAATACGCGAAGCCTGCGGCGCCCATGAGCCGTTTTCGATAAATCCGACGGTGCGGTTCTGGAAGTTTCTTTCGACAAGGTGTTCGATAAACGTTTTCATAAACGGGAAAATATCGCCGTTGTACGTCGTTGTCGCAAGCACGAGCTTTCCGTATCTGAACGCGTCCTCGACCGCTTCCGCCATATCGCATCTCGCAAGGTCGAAAACGGGCACTTTCACACCCTTGTTTTCAAGTTCCGCTTTGAGCAGATTCACCGCTTTTTCGGTGTGGCCGTAAACCGACGTATACGCGATGACAACGCCGTCGCTTTCCACGCCGTACGACGACCAAATATCGTAAAGATTGAGATAATACGGAATGTTTTCAAAAAGCCACGGACCGTGCAGCGGACAAATGATTTTGATATCGAGCGCCGCCGCTTTTTTCAGAACCGATTGCACCTGCGCGCCGTATTTTCCGACAATGCCGAAATAATATCTTCTTGCCTCGCACGCCCAGTCCTCGTCGGTGTCGAGTGCGCCGAACTTTCCGAAAGCGTCTGCCGAGAACAAAACTTTGTCAAAGTCGTCGTAAGTCATGATGACTTCGGGCCAATGTACCATGGGAGCGGCGATAAACGACAGGTTATGTTTTCCGAGCGGCAAAACGTCGCCTTCTTTCACCACGACTTGTCTGCCCTGAAAATCCGTGCCGAAATAGTTTTTCATCATCTGGAACGAGCGAAGGGACGATACGATTTTCGCGTCCTTGTATTTTTCCGAAAACGCCAGAATATTTGACGAATGGTCGGGCTCCATGTGTTGCACGACAAGGTAATCGGGCGTGCGACCGTTCAAAGCGACCGCGATATTTTCAAGCCACTCGGCGCCGAAGGATCTATCGACGGAATCAATCACAGCGACTTTTTCGTCGATAATGACGTAAGAGTTGTATGCCATGCCGTTTTCCACGACGTATTGCCCCTCAAACAAGTCAAGGTTTCTATCGTTCACGCCGACGTATTTTATATCGTTTGAAATTTTCATAATAGGATCTCCTGATGCTTTTCACCATTATACAATAAAAACCGCATTTCTGTAAAATGAAAAAAAGGGCGGAAGACGTTATTATTTTTATATGTTGAAAAAGAAAATATATATACTGTCAAAAAGACTGTCTAAACGACACAAACAAACAAAATGTGAACTTTTATTCATGTTCTGTTGACAAGCGGGAAAATTTAGTTTACAATAAGGGCAGAAAAAAGATAGCAGGCTTAATATGAAAAAAAATATCTTTGCACGTTGACGGTATGTGCGAGTCGCACGAGAACGACGCCGTAAGAAAAGTGGCTGACGTGAAAAAGTACGATCGTCGCGCGATCGGGTTTGACCGAAATAATCTGCGACGACAACACCGACGTCGACAAAATAGTATCCGCAATCAAAAACGACGGCTACGACGTGAAAGAAGTGAATGTTTCGGACTTTGAAAAGCACGGCTTGTTTTTGAAATTTTAATTTGCTCTCCTTCCGATTTGTTTTATATAAAAAATACGCGCCCGAAGCGGCGCGTGTTTTTTTGTTCCGCGCTAAATACGCAAAAAAAAGGCTGACGGGTTGTCAGCCTTTTGGTTTTGACGCGGTTATTCGTTGTCATCCTGTTTGTTTTCCTGTTTTTCGGCGATTCTTTCGCTCACCTTTTCAAATAGCGAGGGTTTTTCTGTGTCATCCTCGTTTTCTTCAACGGGGTTTACGATGACTTTGACGTCCAGAATTTTGCGCTGCGTAAGCCTGTTTACGATGATTGTCAAGTTTTTGTAATTGAAGGTTTGCGCCTTTTTGGGGATTTCGCCGATTTCCGCGATAATCCAGCCACTGACTGTCTGGGAGTCGAAGTCTGCAGCCTCATCCTTATCGAGCCCGAAAGTTTCAAAGAATTTATCGAGTTCCGCACGGCCGTCGACGATATAAGTCGTGTCGTCGATTTTCGTGAAGTAGTTCACGACCTCGTCGTGTTCGTCCCAGATTTCGCCGACAAGTTCTTCCAGAATATCTTCAAGGGTAACAATGCCCAGCGTTCCGCCGTATTCGTCAACGACGACAGCCATATGCACTTTTTGGCGCTGCATGCTTTTCAGAAGCGTCGAAATTTTCATATGTTCCGTCGCGATGGTAACGGGGGTGATGTAGTTTTTAATCGAATTTTCACCTTTTTCAAGGGCGGTGAAGAAGTCGATATTATGGATCATACCCACGATGCTGTCGATTGTGTTTTTGTACACGGGCATACGCGAGAAATTATGTTCCAGGAAAAGCGCCTTGATTTTTTCCATCGGCATGTCGATGGGCACCGCGATAACGTTCACGCGCGGCACGAAAATATCCTCGACTTCCGCGTCGTCAAACTCAATCGCGCTGGAAATAAGTTCGCGCTCCTGCATGTCAAGAGAGCCGTCTTCCTGCGCTTCTTCGACCATGGATAAGAGTTCTTCCTCGGTGATTTTGTCGTCGTTTTTCGACTTGAATATCTTGCGAAGAAGGAATTTCAGCCCCGCAAACAAAATCGTGATGGGGTACAGAATGACCATTATCGCGCGCATCGGGTAGCCGAACGCCATCGAAATCTTTTCGGAGTTTTCTTTCGCAATCATTTTGGGCGACATTTCGCCGAACGTCAGAACAATCACAGTTGATACCGCGACCGAAACGATACCGCTTACCGCGGCGTTTGGAATGACTGTTTCAAAAAGATTGTTGAATAATACCGAAAGCGTGATATTGACAAGGTTGTTGCCGACGAGTATCGCCGAAATCACTTTGTCATATCTATCCAGAAGATACAGCGCGTTTTTGGCGGCTTTGTTGCCGTCCTGCGCTTTAAGTTTGAGTTTCGTGCGGTTTACCGAAGTAAAAGCAGTTTCGGTTGCCGAAAAATAGCCCGAAAACAGCACGAGTATGATGATGAAAATGACCGACAATATAATACTGTCAGGGTCAGGTTGTTCTGTTAACATACTTCTCCTTACAAAAAATAATAATGTTACTTAATTATATCATTGAATATATAAATTGTAAATATATTTTATTAAAATCGCCGTTTTTTGGACGTTTTATCGGAATCCCACGGCAAAAGCGGTTGTTTTTGCTATTGACAATGACGCTTTCCGGTGCGATAATAAAAAAAGGAGACGCGATATGAATATACTTTGCGACAAAATGATTATGGCCGTGTTGTCCGGCGGAAACGCCACGGAAACCGTACGCGACCTTACCACCCGGGGCTTTTATACGACGATGCTTTCGTCAACGGGCGGATTTTTGAAAAAGAAAAGCGTGACGCTTCTTATCGGCGTCGAAAGGGCGCAGGTCGATACCGTCCTGGAAATTCTGGAAAAGCACGCGAAAAAGCATATCGAGGCGTCTTTCGTGACTTCTCCCGACGTCACGGGCGTTGCCGTAAAAACGCCGGTAAAGGTCGAAACGGGCGGCACCGTCGCATTCGTTATGGACGTTTTGAGTTGCGTCAAGTTTTAAGAAGATTTTATCAAATAAACGAAACGGTATCGGGGTTCGATGCCGTTTTTTTGCGCCGATATTATTGTAAAAAGTAAACGACGTACAACCCCGCAAGGGTTGCGAAAAGCGTAGGAATTGCGACGACAACGCCGTACTTCAAAAAGTCAAGGAACGTAAACTTTATGTCAAGGTTTTTCAAAAGCCCCGTGAACATTATTCCCGCAAGCGCGCCGACGGGCGTCAGGAACGCGCCGATGTTGCTGCCGATTACCGACGCATACACCGCAAAAGGCGACGCGGTTTCGGTGATTGCCGAGTACAAAACGCTCATCGGAATATTGTTGATAAAGTTTGCGACGAGCGTCGACGACACGCCGTAAGTCAATATGTCGTACCTTTCTCCCGCCGCGCCGAAAACGTCGGCGATTTTTTGCGATACGCCCGTTTTTTTAAGCGACAAAACGACGATAAACATAGATATGACAAAGGGGATTAGTTCGTAGGGCAGACGTTTGAAAACGTTTGTGAGTTCCGTCGGTTTTTCCTTTTTCACGGCGGCGATAACAAGCGCGCCGACAACAAGGAGAAGAAACGCGCACGTCGCAACCGCCCACATTTCGATTCCGACGTAATCCGCGATAATAAGGAATACAAGACATATTATTAAAAGCACCGCGCCGAATATCGCAAGGTACGGTTTTTCGATTTTTGCGGTCTCGACTTCGTTCACGGGGATCTCTTCCTTAAACTGTTTTTTGAACAATAAGTACAGCACGAGAAGGGCGCAAAGCCCGCCGAATATCGTCGGCAACGCCATTACTTTCAGATAACCGGAAAAGGTCATGTGAAATGATTCCGCAAGGTATATATTCGTCGGATTGCCGATTATGAAAAACATTGAAAACGTGTTTGCCGCAACAAATTCCGTCACAAGATACGGCACGGGATCTATGTCGGCGTTTTTGCAAAAGTAACAGATAAACGGCGTAAACGTAAGGATAATGATGTCGTTTGACGTAAACACGGTCAAAATCGACACCACGCCGTAAAGAATGAAAAACAGCTTCGTCCGACTGTGTCCCGCAAGTTTCATCGACTTTGTCGCAAGAAATCTGAATACCCCCGCTTCGTCCAGAAATACCGACACCGTCGTCATTCCGAAAAACAGCAATAGGATTTTTACGGGGTTGACGGAGTTTCGCCCGTGAAACATCGACGCCATATCGCCCGTCAATCCGTCCCAGGCTTCCCTGAAAGTCAACACGTTAAGCGCGACGATAAGTATCGCCGAAATTACCGGCACCACAAAAAATACGGGAATGCGCTTTCCTTTGATTTTTACTTCGGGCAGAAATACGATTGAAAGTATCGTTCCCGCCGCCGCTATTACGGATAATACGATTGCCGCCGTCATCATCAGTTCCTCAAACGAGAAAGCATTATATTCCCATTTTGAAAAATTCGCAACGATTATCGCGTGATAATTCCGATTTTATTTTCAATTACCGAAAGCGGTGCTTTTCGGGAAACGAAAAACGGGATTATTTTGACAAAATGCGACAAAAAACGACGGGCGGAAAGGCTCGTCGTTTCGGTGTGGTTTTTATGTTTTTTCGATTGTTTCGTCCGGAAGAAAACAAACAAAACAGGGCGGGCTATTTTGAATATTTTTCCTGCATTTTCGTCAAGCGTTCCTTGATTTTTTCACGGAGAGATTGCGGCTCGATTATTTCCGCATACGTGCCGTACTGCATTGCCCAGAATTGCATTGCATTCGGACTTGCGACAATTTCTACGGTTAATATGCCGCTTTCGTTGCTTTTAACCTTGATTTCCGCGCCAAACCAATCGATTATATCGTCGATGAGCCGCTCGGGCAGTTTAATTACGACGCGCTCAGGCTTGTCCGCAAACATATAAGGACGCGCGGTTGAAAGTTCCTTGTAATCGATGCCGTTTTTGTATCCCGGGACGGATTTCAGCGGCGTGCGCACATCGTCGGAAATCTGCATGTCCGTGATTTTGTCCATGCGGTAAAAGGCGACGTCGCATTGCTTTTCGTTGTACGCCATAAGGTAGTAGTGCTGGTTGTGCAACAGCATCTGATACGGGCTGACTTTGTGGTGCGCGGTGCGGTGCAGTTTTTTGTCCGCGCCCATTTTGTTGTAGTCGAAGACAAGCTGCTTTTCGTTTTCGATTGCTTCGTCGACGAGATCGACGTTCAAAAACAAATCGCGGTTCTGAGTTTTGTTCCAGTCGCGTACCGAGTAAACGTGCTTGACGTGCGCTTTGAAATACTTGCCGCCCAAAAGTATCAGCTTGTCGATGAGTTGCTTGGAATACGTCGCGTTTATGTGGCTGCTGCTTAAAACGCTGTCGATAAGAAGACGGAGTTCCGCGTTCTCGAAAGGGCGGCTTGCAAGATAGATTCCTTTTTTGTCGCCTTCGATTTCAAAACCCATTTCTTTGAGATAGGATACGTTGCGACCGATTGCTTTTCTTTCGACGACAAGGTCGTATTCGTCGCTTAAAATATCGATGATTTTTTGCTGAGTCAGCGGATGGTCGGCGTCGGAATAACCGCTTAGAACCTGATAAAGACGGAAAATCAGCGTTTGTTTGCTTTCCATAATAGCCCCCTTAAAAATCGTTAAATCAATTATATCACTTATTTTCAATTATGTCGATCGTTTGTCCCGTTTTCGGTACATTAAATGCGTCTTCCGCACAAAACACACGCGATTATCCGATTTCGGCCTTTATAAACGGAGGGAATAGTATAAGACGTTATTATTTTAAGGGCGGGATTGAGAAAATCAATGCGACGAGAAACGCAAAAATTTTTCCTTCCGTGGCGAGGTTTCGTGTGCGCGATGCTTTGACGTTTGAAAACGGTTGTTGCTTTATTGCAAAATAAAGGCCGGAAAACGTATGTTTCCGGCCAAATATAGGAAGTAACGCCTTATCTTGCAAACGTAGTGTTGTCGTGCGTCCGCGAAGCAAGTTCGGTTACGGGATGTTCTTTGACTTCGTAGCGATAGTCTTTTCCGAATTTTCTGATATGCTCGTCGATAACGTTGTGACTTGCAACCGCGTCCGTACGTTTGTTTACGGATTTATTATACTGTCTGAAAACGTCGTCCGATGGCAGATTATGAACGCACTCGTAACCTTCGAGTTTTTTGGTAAAGCAGTCGGTGCGCGCGATAACGTCGCGGATATATTCGATATTGCCTTCGAACATAAGAGGTTCGGGGAAGTCTGCACCGTCGGGGAAGAGTGACATTGCATCTTTTCCGGCGTAAGTTTTATAAAGGTTTTTGGAGTGGATAAGATGTCCGCATTCCTCGAGATAAAGCCTTTCGTATATTTTTTTCATGTTCTTATCGGTTTCGTCCAGCGCGCACGAGTGGTAGAGATAGCACTCGGTATATTCGTGCATAATGAGATTTTCAAGCCAGCCGCAGGTGGTATCGAGCAGCGAGCCGTATTCGGTAACGTGCTGTTCCTCTATCATTGCTATTTCGGCATACAGTTTTCTGCCTTCGGAAGTGGGATGGAGATTACCTATATTCATATAGTAATTCATAGTCTGCTGTTCGGCAGCGGTAATAATATTTGTTACGAGAACCGTAAACAAATCGGACTTTAAGTTGCAAATTGAGTTGTTAATCGCATCAAACGGGTGGCGATGTTCTGCAATGGTAGGACGACCGGGCATTATTTCGGTATATTCGCGAGTGATGTCTTTTGCCGATTTTCCCTGTTCGGATTCAAGAAGATTTGCAAATCTGTAAAGATGGTCGAAATCTTCGAGAAGGGCGAAATTCAATGCGTTTTTTACGTTTTCGTCTTTGACGTGCCTCGCAAGAACGGCGGTAAGGTCAACGGCGAGTTGTTCGTACGAAATTGTCGTTTCGAGCGGCGATTCGTCGACGGGCTTTAAGGACGAAATTACTTTCTGTTGTTGTTGTTCGTGCCGGCGCAGAAGCGCAAGCTCGCGGCGCAGGTCGTTATTTTTTTCATGTCTCGAAAAGTTATGAAGGAACCAGCATTGCTCAAATTCGGTGCCGTTCATAAGAATGACTCGCGTTTTCGTATAAGGTGAAGCGGTGTTTTTGTTGTAAGGTTTCAGGGTCATTGCGGACCAGTCGCGGAATTCCGATACGGGAATGGCGTTTTCTTCGTAAAAAGGATTTGTTTTTTTCATTATAATCTCCTTATGTTTGATATAAGTATTTTTGCGATTGTAGGGGAATTTATGCAATCGGGCCGTTTTTAGTTTCCTTTTTCGGTTAAACTGTTTACAAAAGTAAAACTAAAATATTCAGGAGGGGTATTTATGAAATACGTATCAATTATCTTCTGCCGTCGCGGACAAAGCAATTGTTCGCAGAATGCGAATGCGTAAGAGACGGCGCACGGTATGTCTTTACGCAGTAAACGTAACCGATAGCAACGCAAACAAAATCGCGTACGCGACGTTTACGGGATACCGCGTTCAGAAAAACTGAATAACTGTTATTTCGCACAGGAGATTTTCGCAAAACGATATTGACAAATCAACCCGCTCGTTATGGAATAAGATTAATCTTTATATTGTACAAAATCTAAAACGGGGCTAAAACCCGTCAACTGCGTCTGAATCCATTTCAAAGTTATACCATACCAAAACTAAACCGGAACTAAAACCCTGCCTTTTCTACGGTGTCAGGGTCTACGTACCGTTTTAATGTTTTCGTGAAAACTATTTGACAATTTCAGTTGGTTAAGAACATAATATAAAAGACTAATATATATATGTGTGTATTTTAGTTGTTTGGAGGACGTAATGAAAAAGAAAATTATCGTGGTAATATTTGCCGCAGTATTTTGTTGCTCGCTTGCCTCGGGGTTGACCGCCTGCAAAAAGATATCGCACGAACATACCTACGAAACCGAAGTGGTTGCCCCAAACTGTACGGAGCAGGGCTATACTTTACATACCTGCACGGGTTGCGGTGACAGCTATAAGGATACGTACGTATCTGCACTCGGTCACAGCTATGGTGAACCCTCCTGGGCTTGGTCCGAAGATTATACAAACGCAACGGCAACGTTCACCTGTACAAACGACAGTGAACACGTTAATACCTTAACGGCAACTGTCACAGACGAGGTGACCACTCCTGTAACCTGTACAACGGACGGCGAAAAGGATTATACGGCAACCGTAACCTTCAACAACCAAACGTATACCGACGTAAAGACAGTAACGGTTAAAAAGACGGGTCACAGTATTTCAGGCAATTCATGCGTGAATTGCGGACAGCCTGCAAGCGAGGGCTTGGATATGGTTTTAATCAGTGAAGGTGAATATACCGTAAGCGGCATAGGCACTTGCACGGATACCGAAATACTAATTCCTACAACCTACAATGGCTTGCCCGTTGTGTCAGTTGAAGCAAGTGCATTTCTCAATAACACCGCTATCACAAGCGTAGTTTTGCCCGATAGTATAACTTCAATCGGCGAAAATGCGTTTAATGGTTGCGAATCGCTTACAAGCGTAACGTTTGGTAAAAACAGCCAATTGTCTTCAATCGGACCCGGGGCGTTCAACTATTGTTATTCTCTTGAAAGCATAACAATCCCCGAAAGCGTAACAAATATCGGCTCTGATGCGTTCATCTATTGCTACGGTTTGAGGAGCGTAACGTTTGGGGAGAATAGTCAATTAACAAGTATCGGAGAAGGGGCGTTCAATTGGTGCGAAAGTTTGGAAAGTATAACCATTCCTGCCAGTATAACGTCAATCGGCGAATGGGCGTTTGTTGAGTGCTATAGATTAGTTGAAGTGTGGAATTTATCTAAACTTAATATAACTGCAGGCTCGGAAGATAACGGTTACGTAGGATATTATGCAAAGCGTGTGGAAACTGAACCAAGTGAAAGCTATGTATATACCGATGAAAACGGATACGTAATCTATTACGACGGCAAGGTAAAGGCTTTAATTAACTACACAGGCAACGAAACCAAATTAACAATATCCGACGATATAACCGAATTAAACTGTTTTGCGCTCAGCGATTGCTACAACATTACGAGCGTAACGTTCGGGGAGAATAGTCAATTAACAAGTATCGGAGATGGGGCGTTCAATTGGTGCGAAAGTTTGGAAAGTATAACCATTCCCGACAGTGTAACAAGTATCGGAGAAGGGGCGTTCTGTTGTTGCGCCAAATTGACGAGTATAACCATTCCCGACGGGGTTAAAAGTATCGGAAATCATGCATTCGCAGGTTGTTCCGCTTTGGAAAGCATAACCATTCCCGACAGCGTTTTAAATATTGGAGATTCGGCTTTCGCAGAGTGTACCGCTTTGGAAAGCATAACCATTCCCGACAGCGTTTTAAGTATTGGATATTCGGCTTTTGAAGGGTGTACCGCTTTGAAAAACATAACCATTCCCGGTAGCGTTTTAAGTATTGGAGATAATGCGTTCAAAGAGTGTACCGCTTTGGAAAGCGCAACAATTTCAGAGGGTGTTAAAAGTATTGGAGATAATGCGTTCTATAATTGCATTAATTTAGTTAACGTATCGCTCCCCGATAGTTTAACAAGTATTAGTTTCAATACGTTCTATGGTTGCAACTTGCAAACATATGACGACGGTACGGCATCTTATTTAGGAAACAGCGAAAATCACTATTTAGTATTAGTAAGCGTAATTTCAAAAGAAATCACTTCTTTTACAATAGACGATAAAACGAAGTTTATCTGGAACGGTGCATTCAATGGATGCAGAGGTCTGGAAAGAGTAGATATTCCCGATAGTATTTTAGGTATCGGGCACCATGCATTCCAGGATTGTAACAGCTTAACCGCCATAAAAATTCCCTATGGCATAACAACCATTGAAGATGGAACGTTCTTCTGCTGCACTAATATGCAGACTATAACCATACCCGAAACCGTTACGTCTATCGGTCAGTCTGCATTTGAAGGGTGCAATAACTTAAAATCTATATCTATCCCGAATGGCGTTACAAGTATCGGTAATAAAGCATTCTATGAGTGCAAGAAATTAGAGAATATAATAGTTCCTAATGGTGTACCGAGTATCAACTATGATACGTTCAATGGTTGTGAAAGTTTAGAATGGGTTTCACTTCCTGAAAGTGTTTATTATATTGACCAATTTGCATTCAAAAACTGTAGTAGTCTGAAAAGCATAATAATTCCAAGTGCTGTAACCGATATTGCTTTTGCTGCGTTTTTGAATTGTGACGCTTTGACAACCATATATTACGGTGGTACAGAGGATAAGTGGAGTGAAATAAACATACAAGGTAACAACAGTTGCCTTGATGGTATCAGAAAATACTATTTCTCCCAAACCGAACCTCAAAAAGAAGGTTACTTCTGGCACTTCGATACGGACGGCGTAACCCCCGTAAGTTGGGGCAATGAACCCAATTACAGTTATGGGCTTGAGTATTTACTCAACGACGATAACGCAAGTTATATCGTTGTCGGTATGGGTGATTGTATAGATAAAGATTTAATAATACCTTCAACCCATGAAGGCTTGCCCGTAACCGCAATAGGTGAAAACGTCTTCAATGGCAACACCAATATTACGTACGTACTCATAGATAGAGCCGTAACCTCAATCGGTCAGGGTGCATTCAACCTTTGCAGCTCGCTTATAAACGTCTATTATAACGGCACTAAAGAGGAGTGGGAAACGCTTTGCTCTTCAATAGGGGTTAGCAACGATTATCTCATTGACGCAAAAGTTTACTATTTCTCCGAAACCGAACCTGCGGAGGGTTTCTTCTGGCACTTAGATACGGATGGCAAAACCCCCGTAAGCTGGGGCGTGGAAAGTGATTATAGCGTAGGGCTTAAATATTCACTCAACGACGATGAAAATAGTTATACCGTTGTCGGTATCGGGTATTGTGAAGATACGGACCTTGTTATCCCTGCTACGTATAGGGGGTTGCCCGTAACGGCAATAGGTTCCAATGCGTTTGAATCCGTCAGGTCTTTTAAGAGTGTATCAATACCTGCAAGCGTAACAACTATCGGTGAGTATGCATTCGCACATTGCGGTGTTACAAGCGTAACGTTTGCCACAAACAGTCAATTGACTACTGTTGATAGGTATGCGTTCTTTAGTAGTTCTTCTTTACAAAGCATTGCTCTCCCCGACGGTGTAACGACTATAGGTGAGGCGGCGTTCAACGGTTGCAATAATATTACAAGTATATCTATTCCCGATAGCATAACTACAATCGAAGACAGGGCATTAGACTTTAATTCGAGTGCTTTTACAGTGTACAATAACGCCAAGTATCTTGGTAATAGTACCAACCCCTACTTAGTACTTGTCAAGGCAAGCGATACGTCGTTAACGACTTGCGATATACACACGGGTGCAAAAATTATCTTAATTTTTGCGTTTGATAATTGTACTTCACTTAAAAGTGTTACAATTCCCAATAGTGTAACTACTATATGTAATGCTGCGTTCTACTACTGCAATTCGCTATCAACCGTGTATTACGGCGGTACGGCGGAAGAGTGGGCTGATATCAGTATAGATAGTACAGGCAACGATAAATTAACAAGTGCAACCGTATACTACTACACCGAAACCGAGCCTGCATTAAACGAAGATGAAACGGCATACGACGGCAACTACTGGCACTTCGTAGAAGGCGAAATCGTCATATGGGTAAAAGAGACAGTTTAATTATTTTAACCCACAAAAAGGCGGGAAGCTGAACGCTCCCCCGCTTTGAATTTAAACAATGAAGCAGGCATACAGATGTGGCACGAAAGCGACGAGGATGCACTGTTTCGCTATCTTGACAAAAGGCGAGAAAAAAAGTATAATATAATAGTTATTTTATGGGGAAAGCCGAGTAAATGTTTTGGTCAATACGTCGGTTTTATTCTTGGTTGGTATGTAAACGGCGTAAAGGTTTCGTCCGATGCATCTTACACCTTCACCGTAGCCGAGGGCATTGCGCTTGAAGCACGTTATAAAAACGCGGTGCCCGGTGGTGAGCAACCCGGCGGCGAGCAACCTGAAAAGACCGGGCTTTCCGGTGGCGCGATCGCAGGTATTGCCGTTGGTTCGGTAGCGGTAGCAGGCGTGGGAGGTTTCTCTCTCTTCTGGTTTGTTATCAAAAAGAAGAAATTCGCCGACCTGATTGCGTTGTTCAAGAAAAAATAAAACAGGTTTCACATCGCATTATGGCGATTTGAGATAAAAAAACATAAACTAAAGGAGTTATGAACATGAAAAAGAAAATTATCGGTATGCTTTCTCTTATGCTTTGCTTATTGCTCAGCGTTTCTCTTGTTGCTTGTAACAAGAACAAGCATGAAGCAAAGTCTGAGTGGAAGTACAACGACACACAACACTGGCACGAGTGCGCAACCAAAGGTCACGACGATAAGTTGGACGAAGCAGGGCACGTTTGGGACGAGGGCGTAATCACCACTCAACCCACCGAAACAACCGAAGGCGTAAAAACGATCTCTTGCACCGTCTGCGGTTATCAAAAGACCGAACCGATTGCTAAACTCGCCCACACGCACACTTTTGCGGAAGCGTGGACGAACGACGAAACAAAACACTGGCATGCTTCCACTTGCGGACACAACGTTAAAAAGGACGAAGCAGAGCACGTTTGGGACGAGGGCGTAATCACCACCCCGGCAACAACAACGACGCCCGGTGTAAAGACCTATACCTGCACCGTCTGCGATAAAACCAAGACCGAACCGATTGCCGTTTTGGATAAGACAGCGGGTACGGTTTCCATCAACGCATCTTACGCACCCGACAAAACCTATGACAAGACTCCTGTTGCAGCTCCCGTTCTTGCTGACTGCACCACAAATAACGCCGCAGGCGCGTTCTCGATTGCATGGTATCAGAAAGTTGACGGCGTTTACGGCAGTACGCCTCTTGCGGCAGCCCCTGTCAACGCAGGCGATTATAAGGTTGTGGTAAAGATTGCGGAAACGGACGATTACACCGAAGCAACCGCGGAAAAGGAATTCACCATTGCCAAGAAACAACTGACCGTCACGGGCACGACCGTCGCCGATAAGAACTATGACGGCAATACACGGCAAACGTCACGGTAGGCACGTTGAACGGCGTTGTGGAAGGGGAAGACGTTACCGTCAGCGCAAGCGGCACGTTTGCAAGTGCGGCAGTGGGCAACGATATTACCGTGACCGTGACTTACCTGATCGGCGGAGCGGATAGCGCAAATTACCTTGCACCCGAAACCGACGTGACTTTAACCGCCGACATTCTCGATTATGCGAAATTCATCATCTCCAACAGCCAATATATTACCGGAAGAGGAATTGTGGTAGAGGGAACCGTTGACGGCGGTATTATCAATGTAGGCGATAATTTCACTCTCTTTAGGGCGTCGCGGTAGCTTAACCGTAATGGTATCAGCTATTACTGTGGATGACAAAAATGTTGATTCGGTGACCTCCGAAACCAAAGGGACTGTCGCTTTGATGCTGAGAGGCGTCGCTTCGGACACTACCATTGCGGCAGGCGACTATCTCGTTAAGGGCAACGTCATAGTAAAGGGATAATTGGTCATAATCGGTTTTTATCTGAAAACCGAAGATGAACGTGGGCGAAACACGACTTTTTTCGCACGCAAAAGTCAAACATACAGGGTGTGACGGACAATGAAATTTCCGTCTTGCCGGATGCTATGATCAAGGAGTGCGGCGGACAAATTTTGTCCGTCGCATTGCCCGTTAAATATGAAATAGCTTGTCTGCAAGTGGTGAAACTGTAGAATTTGATTTACACAACTATAGCACAATCGGTTCTTACAATGGCAGCACCGATAAAGATACTAATATTGATTTGTTTGCTAACAATCAAACATCTAAAAATGCATCAGATGGTTCAAACTACATCAAATTGGTATTTAGCAATCCAAGTAATGCTATGTTTAAAGTAACATTTATTGGATATTATAACAAATAATTATTAAATCAAAATCAATAATACAATTTATATACAATATTTAGTCAAGTACCACCGGCTCAGCCGGTGGTACTTAACTCTTGCCTTTCGGCGGGAAATAGGTAGCATCGGAAAAAGCAAATGGAAAGAGGTAGTTAAAGTCGCAAAACCGGAAGTCAACGAAAAAGGAGAAATTGTTGCGTAAATGAAAAAAGAGCCAAACTTTTTGTTAAGTCCGACTCTTGGTATTATTAAAGTTTTCAGTAACAATTTATCCCGTTTACTTCCGATTTTTACTGTGCTACAACGTGGAGACGAAAGGCGAATAAATCGGAGGGATTCCATCTCTACCCAAAAAGTATTCTCCATCTGGGCAACGGGAAGAAGATTCAATATATGAAAAAATCCGGGCAATCGCTTGCCAGGATTTCCGTTTCTTTTCGTTTTCATCGGCTTACCTTTACGCCGAAATAGTCATTATAAAGAATAATACGAACTCCGAATTGTCCTCGGTGTTCGTATTATTCTCTTGTGGCGGAGAGAAAGGGATTCGAACCCTTGCGCCAGTTTCCTGACGACCGCATTTCGAGTGCGGCTCGTTATGACCTCTTCGATATCTCTCCAATCTGATTACGTCGGGGAAATGCCCAACGTGTGTAATATACAACATTTCGCCGGATTTGGCAACCATATTGCGGCAATTTTGCAAAAATCCTTTAATTCCGACAGCCGCAAGAAATAAAAAAGTAATGCGCGGCAAATACTTTGTAAAGAAGCGACTATCCGAAAAGCATAATGGGATAAGGAAACGGGGATTTTACAGGTCGGACGATGAAAAAAGTCCGACTTTTTTTGTCATAAGGAAGCGAAGGGCGCGGAGAGCGCCGACGGCGTAAACGTCCTTGCAGCAGGCTTCGTGGGTGAGAGTCAGGGTTTCGTAATTGCCGAAAAACGAGATTTCGTGTTTACCGACTGCCGTGCCGCCGCGAATCGAATTTATCGAAACGTCCGGCGTGTTTTCGTCAACGCAAGACGACTTTATAACGTCCGCGAGCATTTTTGCTGTGCCGGACGGGGCGTCGAGTTTGTTCTTGTGGTGAGTTTCCGTGACGTTGACGTCGAAGCCGTCGAGTAGTGACGCCGCGAGCGCGACAAGACGCGACAAAACGTATACGCCGTGGCTTAAATTCGCCGCCTTGAAAACGGCTATTTTTTTGGCGGCAGCCGCGATTTTTTCGTTTTGGATTTCGGAGTGTCCCGTCGTTGCGACAAGAAGTTTCAGGTTATTCCCGACGCAATATTCGAGCACGTCGGAAAGTGCTGCGGGTGTTGAAAAATCGACCACTGCGTCCGCGGGAACGGCAACGTTTTTAATGTTTTTATACAGCGGAAAATCCGTTGAAATTCCCGTGCGGTTTACGTCGACGCCGGCAACGATATTTACGTCCGCTGCTTCTTTTGCAACCTTTTGAAACGTTGCGCCGAGTCTGCCGCACGCGCCGTTTAATATGACGTTTATCATACTTTAACTTAAAAAATCGTCAATTAAAACGTCTAATTTGTCAGAATTCGCTTTTGACATTTTTGTGAGCGGCAAGCGCAGAATATTCTTGCAAAGCCCGAATTTATTGAGCGCGTATTTTATGGGGATGGGGTTGACTTCCGAAAATAATCCGTGTATCAGCGGGTTGATTTTCAACTGCATTTTCGCCGCTTTGTCGTAGTTGCCGAGAAGGGCGGATTTTGTCATATCTGACACGAATTTCGGGAACAGATTCGCCGCGACGGAGATAACGCCCGATGCCCCCATACACATTGCTGGGACGGTAAGGTTGTCGTCGCCCGAAAAGACGTCCGCGTCGCCCGACAGCATTATCGTGTCGGACATTTGCGAAAGATCCCCCGCCGCTTCTTTGATGGCGACGACGTTTTTAATTTTTGCAAGTTTTCGGAAAGTTTCCGGCAGAACGTTGACGCCGGTGCGCGCCGGCACGTTGTAAATGATAACGGGTTTATCGACGGAATTTGCAATTTCAGAGTAATGCGCGACGAGCCCGTTTTGTGTGCATTTGTTGTAAAACGGCGTAACGACAAGCAGGGCGTCCGCTCCGAGCGCCGAGAAAAGTCTGCTAAGTCTTACAGCCGATTTCGTGTCGTTCGAGCCGCTGCCGACGATGACGGGGACGCGCCCGGCCGCGGCTTTTACCGAAAACTTCACGACGTCGATTTTTTCGTCTTCCGACATCGTTGCGGCTTCGCCCGTGGTGCCGAGTATAACAAGAGCGCCCACGTCGTTTTCAATCTGAAAATCGATGAGGCGCCCGAGAGAATCGTAATCGACGCCCGAATCGGAAAACGGGGTAACAAGCGCGGTAGCGCAGCCTTTGAAAATTGACATTTTCGCCTTGACCTTCTTAAAAGATTATTACCGATTCGGGTTATTAAACTTTTGTGAAATCGTGAATTAAACGAGATTTTCCTTTATAAGCAATTCGGCAATCTGAACCGTGTTGGTTGCGGCGCCTTTTCTTATGTTATCGGCGACGCACCAGATATTGACGCCGCTGTCGACGCTGTCGTCGATGCGGATACGACCGACGTAAACGGGGTCGGTATTCTCGATATCGACGGGCATCGGGTACTTGCAGTTTTCGATATCGTCGATGACGACGAGTCCCGGGGCGTTTTCAAGGCATTCGAACACGCCTTTAAGGTCGCAAGGTTTCTCAAACTCGATATTTATGCTTTCGGAATGGCCGTGGAAAACGGGGACGCGGACGGTGGTTGCGGTGATTCGCATATCGGGCGCGTGCAGAATTTTGCGCGTTTCGTTGACCATTTTCATTTCTTCTTTGGTGTAGTGGTTGTCGCAGAACACGTCGATTTGCGGCAGGCAGTTTGCGAAGATTTGGTGATTGAACTTTTTGGGCGGGACGCCGTTTATGCCGTCTTTAAGGTCGTTGTAGCCCTGAACGCCCGCGCCGGAAACCGCCTGATAAGTGCTGTAAACCACTCTTTTAATAGTATATTTGTCGTGCAGGGGTTTTAATGCCACCATAGCCTGAATCGTGCTGCAATTCGGGTTGGCGATGATGCCTTTGTTCCACCTGACGTCTTCGGGGTTGACCTCGGGCACGACAAGGGGAACGTTCTCGTCCATACGCCAGCAGCTGCTGTTGTCGACGACGGTTGCGCCGATGTTCGCAAAAATCGGGGCGAATTCTTTCGAAACGCTTGCGCCCGCGGAAAACAACGCGATGTCGATTTTTTTATTGACGACGTTTTCTTTCGTAAGTTCGATAACGGTGTGCGGTTGTCCCATAAAATCAATCACCTTACCGGCGCTTTTCGCGCTTGCGTAAAGGTAATAGTTTTCGACGGGAAGGTTTCTTTCCGCTAAAACTTCCAGGAATTTATTGCCGACCATACCCGTTGCGCCGACAACCGCCACGTTATATTTTTTCATAGATACCTCCAAAATCGGAAAGGTTCCGAATAACCTCTTTAATAGTTTAATATGGTAACACACGAAAGAGACTTTGTCAAATGCTGATATATACATAGTATTATTTTTCGTCGATTCGTGTCAAAAGCCGACAAAACTCCGCGATAAATTCTTGATATATTTCTTTTTATAGTGTAAAATGGAAAGACAACAAATGTCGGAGCAAAAAATGAACAAAACTAATAAAACGAACAATAAAAACAAAAAGGAAGAATTAAGCCCTTTGTATAAAAAACTTTCGCTCGGACCCGAAATTCGCGCGGAAGAACCGAAGGGAGTATATCCTAAGGGCCGCGTGAAACAGGTTTTTGCGGTGATGAGCGGCGAAATGAACTCGCTCATGAGAGTGAACGCGTGGTTTTTGCTGTTTGCGATCCCGCTCTTTTTCGTGCTTTATTGGTGCAGTAATTATTTCACGAGCCTTGCGACGTCGAAGTTCGATTTTATGGGCAACGTCGGCATGGCGTTCCCGGGCGGGGCAGACACCCTGCAACAGGCGCAGATTGCCGTATACGACGCGTGGCAGATCGTGTTTTATCTGCTTGTCCCCGCAATCACGATTACGTTTATCGGTATGGCGGGCGCGTTCAACTGTCTGAAAGCCTTCATGTGGGGCGAAAAGGTTGAAAAAATCACGAAAACCTTCTTCAAAGGCGTCAAAAAATATTGGTGGAAATACCTTATCGTCATGCTTGTCGATTCGCTTCTCGTGCTTGCGCTCGGCAGCGCGTTCGTATTCTTCCTGAAATTGAAGGTGATGGGTGCGCTCAACGCCGGACACTGGGTGATGATAATCGTCGTGTGTCTTGTTGAGTTTTTGCTGCTTTACGTCAACATGCAACTTCTGCCGATGATTGCGGAAGTCGACTTGCCTTTCCTAAAACAGGTCAAAAACTCAATCCTTTTCAGCGTGAAACTTGCGCCGATAGGTCTGCCGTTGTTCCTTGTATGCCTTGTGCCGATTGCGTTGTTCTTTGTCAAGAGCAGCTTCTTCTCAATAATCTGGCTTGTCGTGATGATGATGTTCGGCACGACTTTGTACGGGCTTACGTTTACGGCGTTTTCGCAATGGGCGCTCGATAACGTGCTTACCCCGCTTTATATGATGACGCAGCAAAAACCGTCGTCGAAGAAAGATAAAAAGGCAAAACAAAATGCGGTCACGGCACCAGTAACGGCGGAAAGCGAAAAACCTGTCGCAAACGCAAACGGCACACCCGCGGAAAACCGGAACGGAAAAAAGGCAAAAGGCGGGAAAAAATAATTGTACGAGATACTTGCAAAGTATTATGACGATCTGATGGGCGACTTTGACTACGACGCGTACGAAAAGTTCGCCCTTGAAAATCTGAAAGACGTTTGGGGCGGGTTCGGATACGATCTGGCGTCCGGCAGCGGCGAAATGGCAATCCGCCTTAAACGCAACGGGTTCAAGGTCGTCGGCGGCGACGTTTCGTCCGAAATGCTTGAAAAAGCGACCGAAAAAGCAAGAAAAGCACGCCTCGACGTGCCGTTTGTTTTTTCCGACCTGAACGATTTGCACCTTGAAAAAAAGTGCGATTTCGTAACGGCTGTCTGCGACGGATTCAATTACGTCAAAGGGAAAAACCTGGCGGTGGCGTTTAATGAGATTTACTCCGCGTTGAACGACGGCGGTATTTTTATTTTTGACGTGAGTTCCGCCAATAAACTTGAAAACGTGCTCGGAAACAACCTTTTTTACGAGGACGACGAAAACCTGACGTACCTTTGGCAAAACACGAAAAAGGGCGAAAAAATAAAAATGGATCTGACCTTTTTCGAGCGGGACGGCGACGTGTATCGCCGCTTTGACGAAAGCGAATCGCAATATATACACAAAACGAAAGACGTCGAATCCGCATTGACGGCGGCGGGCTTTTCTTATCGGTTTTTTAACGAAAAATTCAAAAAATTTACGGAGCGTTGCAACAGACTTATCGTCGTTGCGAAAAAATAATGGACGTTATAAAAAGATTTATGCTGTTCGACAAGACGATTCTCGTCAGCGTGATTTCCGCAAAGGAACTTGTCGACAAAGCGATAAAAATTCACTCTCTTTCCCGTACCGCGGCGGCTGCGCTCGGCAGGACGCTTATCGTCGGCGCGTATATGGGGACGGAACTTAAAGACGACAAACAAAAATTGTCGATTACGATTAACGGCGGCGGCCCGCTTGGAAGAATCGTCGTGCTGTCCGATTACGGCGCGAAGGTCAGGGGCTACGTCGAAAACCCCGCGGTCGAACTTCCGCTGAATGGAAAAGGGAAACTCGACGTGGGCGGCGGCGTCGGCAAAAACGGCTATATCAGCGTCATAAAAGACCTTGGACTGAAAGAACCGTATTCGGGAAGATGCCCGATTGTCGACGGGGAAATCGCAAACGATTTTGCGTATTATTTCACGGTGTCCGAACAACAGCCGTCGGCGGTGGCGCTCGGCGTGCTTGCGGCGGATAACGAGTGCGTGTCGGCGGGCGGAATATTCGTAAGCGCGCTTCCCGGGGCGGACGACAACGCAATCACGGTGATGGAAGATATACTGACGAATTTCACGCGCGTCAGCGACCTGTTCAAGGAAATGACGCCCGAAGATATTATCGACAGGTACTTTTCGCATTTTGATATTTTTTATCTTCCCGACGTGCATCCGACGTACGAATGCACATGCAATCGGGCGCGGCTTGAACAAGTCGTCGTGTCTTTGGGGCGCGACGAGGCGTACGATATTCTGCGTGAAAACGGGAAGTTGGAACTTACTTGTCAATTCTGCAACAAAAAGTACGTTTTCACCAAAAACGACGTTGATACGTTGTTTTCAAAGGCTTAAAAGCGTTATTTTGTACTATGGCAAAAGTTATTAAGTTTGACGACACAATCGAATATAAGATAGACCGCGCAAACGATCTTTACGCCGACGAGAACTTCGCCGACGCACTTACCTTATTGTTCGAAGTCGTTAAACGCGACGAAAAAAACAAGGACGCGCTCATTCTCATCGGACGGATTTACGCCGATATGAACGCCTTCAACGAAAGCAACGTCGCATATATGACCGCCTATGCAAAAACAAAGTCGAAAGACGCGATCAAGGGCATTATCTCGAACGCGCTCGTTAACGGCAAGTTCCGCCTTGCAAAATATTACAAGGATACTTACGGCGTCGATTACGACTTTTCGGAGTTTCTGACGGTGCAGACCGAAGACGGCGAAACCCTTTTCCCCGACGACGAAGAAGAGCGGGAGTTTGAACGGCACCTAAGGCTTGTCGTATCGAGAAAAGAAAAGGGCGGCGAAAACCTTGTCAAAGAAAAAGACCTGAAAAATCTGAAAAACCTTACGATAAACGATCTGGAAGGACTTGGCGGGAATCCCGACTTTATGAAGTTTTCGGAACTTATGGAAAAACTTCTGAACTTCGACGACGGCGAAGAAAACGACAAACCCGAAAAACGCCGTACCGAAATCGGATTCAAGCAGGTTTATCCCCGTCCGTCGGCGGAGTGCGAGCAGATTATTTCCGACGCGTTCAAACTGTTTTCCTCGGGGAAACCGCAGGAGTCCTTAGACCTTCTCAAAAACATAAACGAAAAAAACGGGAAATATTATTACATTGCTGAGAAAAACAAGGCGATGTGTTATCTTGCGCTTGACCGGTTGCAGTCGATGAAAATCGCCGCCGAAACCGCGCTTAAAGGCTTGCCCGACGACTTTTCGTTGAAGTGCTATTATTACATTGCCTTAAAACTCCTTGACGAAAAGGCGGACGCCGAAAAAGTGTTTTCGGAAATCAAAACCGAAAAACCCAAAAACACGATGGAATATATGGTGAAACTTGACGCATGCCGTCTTGCGCTCGACCACGAAGGAGTGCTTGACGCCGTTGAAAACGTTTTGCCCGACTTTCCTTATCAGCCGCAGTTTTTGATTCTGTACGGAAAAGCGCAGTACAACTGCGGATATATCAAGCCCGCCCGCGCGACTTTTCTGGAAATCGTCCGACTGTATCCCGACAATTTCGAAGCCCGTCTGTTGCTTGACAAAATCAACGACGGCGAAGACGGTCTTATACCGTACGGCGATATGGAAGTGATGCTTAAACGCGTGCGGATTTTGTCCGATCTCAAAATGAAGATGCAGGACAACATCGGGTTTATGAATTACCTGAAATACGACAAGGACGCTTACAGAAATATCGAATACGTGTTACTTAACGAGAACGAGCAGAACGTGTACGTCCTGATGACGGGGCTTACCACGTATGTTTCCAAGCAAATGTTCGATATGTACGAAAAACTGCTTATTTCGCCGTACGCGTCGCCGTATCTCAAAACCCTTGCGCTGACGGTTTATCTTTCGGACGCAATGCCGGGCGAGGTTGCCGTCGCGAATATCGACGAAAAACTGAAAATCGTGAAAATGGCCGATTACGGCTGGGAAAAAGGAATAAACGACATCGTGAAAGCCGCCGCGTATTTTGCCTTTTCGCAGGTGATTATGCGTGAGCAAAAGCCGAAATCCGCCGTGGACGCGCTGAGCGAAAGACTGAAAAGAATATCGGGGTTTTTAATGAGCGACTTAAGCCCGAAAGACCTTGTGAAAGAGTTGAATTCGATTGACAGTATGGTTGCGATGAAAGACGCCTTGTGTGACTTGTCCACGCACCGTGTTAGACGCTCGACGCCCATGACCGTCATCGACGAAAAGTATCTGAGATATGTCGAATTATTGAAAGAGGTTGACGAAAAATATGAAATTTGAAAATCTTGACAAATTGTTTGAACTTTACGTGCAGGAAGCCGTAAGGAAAAATAAGGAAAAATATTCCTCGCACGAGGCTCTCGAAGACGATCTCGGCATGCTTTTCAACAGGTTTGAAAACGTCAGGATCAAAACCCTTGACGGCAAAACGCCGAAAGAGTACGCGGCGGAACTTCGCGAAGACGGCGAAATTTTCGACTACGTTTCGAAATGCCTTGAAAACAATATCGAAGTTACCGACACCATTTGCGACGAGGTCGTGCGCGCGGAAGGCGCGACCGAATACCTGAACGGGCTTTTGTACGAAAACAACAAGGACGCAAAACTTCTTGCCGCGCTTTTACTTAAAGAAATCGACGACGAAGAAGTCGAAGATATTTTCATTTCCGTCCTTACAAACGACGAAATGCCCGACGAAGTGAAAACGGTCGCTTTTGAATATCTGTCCGACGGCGACGACTGCGTGCCCGAGAAAATATTGGAAATCATAAACTCCGTGCCCGAAAAAAATCAGGGAATTCTCGTTGAGGTGCTTTCCAACTTCAAGGGGAGAAAGGACGTGTTTTACTGGCTCGTTACCATGTTGCAGCGCGCCGAAGACGTGCCGACGTATGCGGGGCTTCTCGGAAGATACGGCGATCCCGCCGCAATCGATATTCTGAAAAGTTTCGCAAGCGAGGTCGATATAAATTACGTGGAATTTGTCGAGATAAGAAACGCCGTCGAAGAACTCGGCGGGGAGATGACGGAAGAAAAAGATTTTTCGGACGATCCCTATTACAAGTACATAAATCATATCGGGGATAACGGCGAAAATCCCGAAACCGCCGAAACGAAAAACTGAATTTTCATAATGTTATTTATTCATAACCCTGTGTCGCAAGGCATAGGGTTATTTTATGAAAGAAGGATTGAAGTGCGCCGCCGTGTTTATCGGGACGGTCATCGGCGCGGGGTTTGCAACGGGGCAGGAGGTATTGTTGTATTTCGGAAGATCAAGCATTGCCGTGCCGATTTTTTCGGGGATTTTACTGGGACTTTTTAACGCGTATTTTTTGACAATCGGCGCAAAATTCAACGATAGAATCAATGAACATATGTTGCAGAATAAGGCAAAAGCACTTTATGATGTATGTATGTTCATTTGTGCATATATCACTTTTATAGCAATGTTTTCTGGTGTTGAAACCCTTTTTGTGAAAATATTCGATATTAAATACACAAGTGTGGCGTGGGTTGTCGCGGCGGGTTTCATCGCTGCAAACGGGTTAAGGTTCATGAAGGGGCTGAACTCTGTCGCGGTGCCTGTGATACTTCTTCTCGCGGTGGTGATTTTCGTATATTCCGACAAAGAAAAAGCAAGCGGCGCATACAACTTTTTCAACGGAATAACGTACGCCGCAATGAACGTTATGTTGTCGATGGGCGTGATGATAAGGCTTGGAAAAACCGCGACGAAAAAGTCAATTTGGGCGTCGGGGTGCGTGACTGCGGTCGTTATGGCGACGATGCTTGCGCTTATCACGCTTGTCGTGAAAAAGAGCGGCGGCGAAATGCCCGTATATGTCGCGGCGGACAAAGTCGGGCTTAAATACGCGGCGGGCGCGGTGATACTTCTTTCGGTATTTACGACGATGGTATCCGCGCTTGAAACGGCAGCGGAAATAATCGCGCCGGACGAAAAAAAGAAAACCGCGGGCGTCATTTTCGTCACGCTTTTGTCGCTTCCGTTTGTAGGGTTGTTCTCTTTTGAGAATATCGTCGATTATTATTATCCCGTCGTGTCGGGAATGGGCATACTTATCGTAATCGTTTTATCGGTTTTCGTAATTTTCAAAAAACGTGACGGCAAAATCAAAAAATCCGTTGACTTTTAATCCCATATATTATAACATAAGAAAAATTTACAATTTTTCCGAAAATAATTTTTAACGAGGTGTACAAATGGCAAAGATTTTGAAGGAAGGTTTAACTTTTGACGACGTTTTGCTTATCCCGAAGCGCAGCGACGTGCTTCCCAAAGACGTCGATTTGTCGGTGGAACTTGCAAAAGGGCTTAAACTCAACATTCCGCTTCTGAGTGCGGGTATGGATACCGTTACCGAATCCCAGATGGCAATCGCGATGGCAAGGGAAGGCGGCGTCGGTATCATTCACAAAAACCTGACGATCGAAGAACAGGCGGCGCACGTAGACCGCGTGAAGCGCAGCGAACACGGCGTCATTACCGATCCGTTTTTCTTGGGACCGGACAACCTCGTTACCGAAGCGGTCGCGCTTATGGCAAAGTACAGAATCAGCGGCGTTCCTATCGCGAAAGAAGGGAAACTCGTGGGTATTCTTACCAACCGCGATCTTAAATTCGAGACAAATTACAACCAGCCCATCGGCAATATAATGACGTGGAAAAACCTTGTGACCGCACCCGTCGGCACCACGCTTGAAGAGGCGAAAGAAATTCTCGGGGAGCACCGCATCGAAAAACTGCCCATCGTCGACGCCGATTTCAATCTGAAAGGGCTTATCACCATCAAAGACATCGAAAAAGCCATTCAGTATCCCAACTCCGCAAAGGACGCGGGCGGCAGACTGCTTGCGGGAGCGGCGGTCGGCATCGCGAACAACACGATGGAAAGGGTTGAAGAACTCGTCAGAAACAAAGTTGACGTAATCGCCGTCGATACGGCGCACGGACACAATGCGATCGTTATTGAAACGGTCAAAAAAATCAAAAAGAAATTCCCTTGCCTTCCCGTCATCACGGGTAACGTCGCAACGGCGGAAGCCACGCGCGACCTGATTGAAGCGGGCGCGGACATCATAAAAGTCGGTATGGGTCCCGGCAGTATCTGTACGACGCGCGTTATCGCGGGTATCGGCGTGCCGCAAATCACGGCGGTTATGGACTGCGCCGAAACTGCCGACAAATACGGCAAGAAAGTCATCGCCGACGGCGGTATCAAATTCAGCGGCGACATCGTGAAAGCAATCGGTGCGGGCGCGGCGGCGGTCATGATCGGAAGTCTGTTTGCGGGAACTATGGAAAGCCCCGGCGACATCGAAATGTTCCAGGGAAGAAGTTTTAAAGTCTACCGCGGAATGGGCAGTATCTCCGCAATGGCGGCGGGCAGCAAAGACAGATACTTCCAGGACAGCGAAGACGCGAGAAAACTCGTTCCCGAAGGCGTCGAGGGACGCGTACCTTACAGGGGAAGCCTTGCTGACGTCGTTTATCAGATGGTCGGCGGTATCCGCTCCGGTATGGGCTACTGCGGAAAACATAATATCGAAGAACTGCGTACCACGGCGGAATTCGTCAGAATTTCCAACGCGTCGCTTATCGAAAGCCATCCGCACGACATCACGATTACGAAAGAAAGCCCCAACTACTCCACCAGGGCTTAACGGAATTTATTATGGTTTACGGCAATACGAAAGGAATAAAACAAACCGTGCTTGCGCGGCTTGAAGCTCTTATCGGAGCGTACGACAAAAACCTTCTTATCGACAGGACGGTTCTTTCGACTATTGCCGAAATTACCGAAAAAATCAACCGCGAGATTTGCGTGTTCGTCGCAAGAAACGGACAGGTCGTCGCGGTGGGAGTGGGCGACAGCGGCACGGTATCGCTTGAAGATTTTTCGTTGAAGCGCAGCGACAAACGGTTTCAGGGCGTGAGATGTGTGCATACTCACCCAAAAGGAAGCGGAAAACTGTCGGATATGGACACGTCCGCGCTCACGTCGATGCGCCTTGACGCAATGATTGCCGTCGGCGTGTTGCACGGAAGAGTAAACGACGTCGAAGTCGCTTTTATCAACGGCAAAAAAATCGACAGGTTTTATTTTAAGTCCGCGGCAAAAATCGACGATGCCGATATGATTCAAAAAATCACCGAATACGAAAGAAAATCGGTGATCCCCGACGTTGTCGACAATACGCCCGAAACGCGCGGGGCAATCCTTGTAAACGTCGGCACGGGCAGCGACCTCGACGTCGAAATCGAGGAGCTGAAACGACTCGCCGACACGATGGGACTTGAAGTCAAAGGCGCGGTTACTCAAAAACAAAATCCCGACAAGGGCTATTGCGCGGGGCTTGGTAAACTTGAAGAAATTAAACGACTCGTGCAGGTGAAAAATGCGGAATTCGTCATTTTCAACAATATGCTCACGGGAAGTCAACTGAACAATATCGAAGAATACGTCGGCGCGAAAGTCATCGACCGTCCGATGCTCATTCTTGAAATTTTCGCGCGGCACGCAACCTCGAACGAGGGCAAACTTCAAGTGCAACTCGCGATGATGAAATATACTTTGCCGAAACTTTTGGGACAAGGCAAAGAATTGTCAAGAATCGGCGGAGGGGGCTCCGGCGGCGCGGCGACGAAAGGAAGCGGCGAAACCAAGCTCGAAACCGACAGACGGCGTATCCGTCGCAGCATTTACGAACTGTCGGAACGCATCGAAATTCTGAAAAAAGAAAGGGATTTGCGCCGTGAACGCCGCAAAAAATCGGGCATAAAAACCGTCGCCATCGTCGGATATACAAACGCCGGAAAGTCCACGCTGATGAACCTTCTGACGAAAGCGGGCGTCAAGGCGGAAGACAAACTTTTCGCAACGCTCGATCCCGTGACGCGCAAGATTTTCGTCGATATCGGCAAGGAATATCTTCTGACCGACACCGTAGGTTTCATCGACAATCTTCCGCACGAGTTCGTCGACGCTTTTAGAAGCACGCTGGAAGAAGCAACGTACGCCGACCTTATTCTGCACGTTGCGGATTGCAGTTCAAAGGACCTTGAAAGACAGGAAAAAGTCGTGAAAGACGTCCTCACGTCGCTGGGCGTTACCGACACGCCGATTATAACGGTTTATAACAAAGCCGACGAAAACGCAGGCTTTTCCACAGACGAAAAAAACGCCGTCGTGATTTCGGCAAAAACCGGGGACGGCGTGAATAAACTGAAAGAAATGATCGTCGAAAAATTATTTTAATTTTCCAAGTCGCCTTAATTTGTTGACGTTCATCGGATAATCGGGCGACTTGATAAGCGCGTTCCAGAGCAGGAAGTCGTCGACCGTGGTGTCGTAAAAATTCGCAAGGCCCAAAAGTATGTCGGGCTCCACGTCCTTTAAGTCGTTTTCGTAGCGGCTGTAAGTGCTGCGGGACACGTGCAAAGCGTCGGCAAGTTGTTGGCTGGTATAGCCTTTTCTTTTTCTGATTTGTTTAAGTAAACGACCGAATAACATCTTTAATCATACAAAAAGGCTCGGTAAACCGAGCCTTTTATCATTTTATCTTAGTAAGCAAGTTCTTTTTCCAGATATTCGACAAGTTTATCGACAGGCATTCTGATTTGCGCCATGCTGTCGCGTTCACGCACGGTTACGGTGTCGTCGTCAATGGTGTCGAAGTCAACCGTCACGCAGAAAGGCGTGCCGATTTCGTCCTGACGGCGGTAACGTTTGCCGATGCTTGCGCTTTCGTCGTACGTGCAGGAAAAGTGCTTTTGAAGCATACGGTAAATTTCCGTCGCTTTGTCGCCAAGTTGTTTCTTTTGCAAAGGAAGCACCGCAACCTTATACGGCGCGAGAGCGTGATGCAAATGCAAAACAACGCGGGTATCGCCGTCGACTTCTTCCTCGTCATAGGCGTTTGAAAGCACGGCAAGGAACATACGCTCGACGCCCAGCGACGGCTCGATAACGTAAGGAATATATCTTTCGTTCGTGACGGGATCGACATAGTCCATATTTTCGCCGCTGACGCGCTGATGGCAGTTAAGGTCGTAGTCGGTGCGGTCGGCAACGCCCCAAAGTTCTCCCCAGCCGAACGGGAATTTGAACTCGAAGTCGGTCGTGGCGCGGCTGTAAAAGCAAAGTTCTTCCTTATCGTGGTCGCGCAGGCGCAGGTTTTCTTCCTTGATTCCAAGGCCGTAAAGCCAATTTTTGCAGTGTTCCTTCCAGTAATCGAACCATTCAAGGTCGGTGCCGGGTTTGCAGAAGAATTCAAGTTCCATCTGTTCAAACTCGCGGACGCGGAAGATGAAGTTGCCGGGGGTAATTTCGTTTCTGAAAGACTTGCCGATTTGTCCGATGCCGAAAGGCACTTTCGCTCTTGTGGTGCGCTGCACGTTTTTGAAGTTTACGAAGATACCTTGCGCGGTTTCGGGACGAAGGTACACGGTGCTTGTCGTGTCTTCCGTGACGCCCTGGAAAGTCTTGAACATAAGGTTGAATTTTCTCACGCCGGTGAAGTCGGAGTTGCCGCAGATCGGGCACGGGATTTTGTTTTCCCTGATATATTCTTCCATTTGTTCGTTCGTCCAGCCGGCGATGTTAAGGGTGATACCTTTTTTGGCGTTCCAGTTTTCGATAAGGTCGTCGGCGCGATGACGGGATTTGCACGCTTTGCAGTCCATAAGAGGGTCGGAAAAACCGCCGATATGTCCGCTTGCTTCCCAGACTTTCGGATTCATAAGAATCGCGCAGTCAAGACCTACGTTATATTCGCTTTCGGTGATGAATTTTTTCCACCACGCTTTTTTGATATTGTTTTTAAGTTCGACGCCCAAAGGACCGTAGTCCCATGTGTTTGCAAGACCGCCGTAAATTTCGCTTCCCGGGAAGACGAAGCCGCGGTTTTTCGCAAGCGCGACGAGTTTATCCATTGTCAGATTTGCCATAAACGCATACCTCATAAAAAAGTTTATTTATATTCTATTTACATATTTTGAAAAAGTCAAGCGAAACGCCGACGGGCAAGGGTTTTATGTAACAAAAAAAATGAAGTTTGCGTATTGTGAAGTATAGATAATCCTTGCGGTTATCGAGTATGAAAGGGAGGTTGTGCTATGAACGGAAACTTTTTCGGCGGCGGTTCGGGCTGTGACTGTATGTTATGGATTCTTATCCTTCTTTGCTGCTGTGGCGGATGCGGCGGCGGGTGCAACGACGGTTGCGGATGCGGCGGCGGAGCGTACGGCTTCTGGCCGTGGCTTGTGATTTTGTGTTGCTGCTGCGGATGCGGCGGTGGCGGCGGGTGCAAATAATACATAAAAGCACCATTTTTTCGGGACGGCGGGCGGCGCCGTCCTTTTTTTAATTTATAATCGCGACGGCGTAGGACAGCGACCACAGATACGAATACCATAAAAGCAGGACGGGAACGGCGGCTTTTGCAAGTTTCCCCGCGCGGGATCGCAGAATAAAAATACAAAAAATCCACATTAACGCCAAAGTGACAGTCATTGTGACAAGTCCCAAAAGAGGATTTCTTGCCGCGAAAAACAGCGCAAGGAACAATGCGGACGAAAACTTGACCGACGCATACAAGCCGAATGTCGGATTTACCGCGTCTTTGACGAGCGCGTCGGACACGACGAACGCTTCAAGTGCCGTCGCGGCCGAGAACAACGCCGTGAACGCCGTCGCGTCCAACCAAAACACCGGAAGACTTAGCCCAAAAAACCAGGATAGGTTTCTTTGCACGGTGAAACTTCCCGTCCATTCCACGATAAGCGCAAACGAAAGCGCGAAAAACGCGGCGTAAAGCCATTTCACTTTTTGCATATAAAAATTATATTTATAACGCGTATCATATATGTTTGAAAAATAATAGTTGTAAAATGCGCGCGCTTTTGGTATAATAACGTAAAATCACGATAAGGATTAAAAAATGTTACTTGTTATCGACGTAGGAAATACGAATATGAAACTCGGCGTGTACGACGGCGACGTCCTGAAAAAAAGCTGGCGTCTTTCAACCGAGGCAAAGCGCACCGCGGACGAACTCGGAATGATTTTGTACGACTTGTTCAAAAACGTCGGCGTTGAATTTCAGGATATCGACGGCATTATCATGTCGTCCGTTGCGCCCATGCTCAACTACACGGTGGAACATATGTGCACGTACTATATGAAGAAAAAGCCCGTCTTCGTGGACGCCACGCTTAAAACGGGTTTGAAAATCAAATATAACAACCCCATCGAACTCGGCGCGGACAGGATCGTCGACGCGGTCGGGGCGCACTTTATATACGGCGGGCCGATTATCGTTGTGGATTTCGGCAGCGCGACGACGTTCAATGCGGTGACGGCAGACGGCACGTTTTTGGGCGGCGCGATTTGCGCCGGCGTCAAAACCGCGTCGGAAAGCCTTGTGAACACCGCCGCGAAACTTCCCCGTTTCGAACTTGTTCCGCCGAAAGACGCGATTGCCCGTTCCACAATCGAGGGTATGCAGTCGGGCGCGGTTTACGGATATGCGGGGCAGGTTGACTACATTGTCAGAAAATTCCGCGAAAATCCGCTTATGAAAGATGCGAAAGTCATCGCGACGGGCGGTTTGTCGGAACTTGTCGTCAACGCGGATAAGTCGATTATCGACGTCGTTGACCGCTCGCTTTCTCTCAAAGGGCTTAAAATTTTGTACGATATGAATAAAGAAGGTAATAACGAATGAAAAAAGTCGGCATCGCGCTGCTCGGACTGGGTACGGTCGGGGGCGGCACTTATAAGATTCTGGAAAAAAACCACGAAGCTTTCAAAAAGTACGAAGGGCTCGATATCGAAGTCCTGCACGTGCTTGAACGCAACATGAAAAGGGTTGAAGAGTTGGGCGTAAATCCCGACATCGTTTCAACCGACATCGACAACGTCGTAAATAACAAAGATATCTCGATAGTTTGCGAGTTTTTCGGCGGTATCGAACCCGCAAGGACGTTCCTTATCAAGGCTCTGGAAGCGGGCAAAAGCATCGTCACCGCAAATAAGGAATTGTTTTCAAAACACTGGCACGAACTCGAAGCGGCGGCAAAACGCGGCAAGGCGGGGCTGTATTTCGAGGCGAGTTGCGTCGGCGGCGTGCCCATAATCCGCACGATTACCGAAGGCATGCAGGCAAATACGATTTTGTCGATTAAGGGCATAATAAACGGCACGACGAACTATATTTTATCGGCGATGAGCGAAAACGGCACGTCGTACGAAGACGCGCTGAAATCCGCGCAGGAACTCGGATATGCCGAATTCGATCCGACAGCCGACGTCGAAGGCTTTGACGCGTCGTACAAACTGTCGATTCTGTCCACGCTGTCCTATCACAAAAAAGTGCCCGTACAAAGGGTGTATCGCGAGGGCATTACGAAGATTTCCGTGGACGACATAAACACCGGGAAGCAACTCGGCTACACGCTGAAACTCCTTGCAATCAGTAAAAACAACAACGGAAAAATCGAGGCGCGCGTGCATCCCGCGTTCATTAAAAGCAGCCATCCGCTTGCGGCGGTGTCGGGCAGTTTCAACGCCGTGTATCTTGTCGGCGACAGCGTCGGCGATATTATGCTTTACGGCAGGGGCGCGGGCGATCTGCCCACCGGCAGCGCAATCGTCAGCGATATTATTTATGCGGCGCATCAGCGCAAACCACGCTATTTACCGTTCAAAAACGACGGTTCAAGTCGCGATTCGGACTTTATCACCGATTTTAAGAGCAAGTATTACGTCCGTATATGCGCCACCGACCGCGAAGGAATTCTGGGCAGAATTTCAACCGTTTTCGGCAAAAACAAAATCGGTATCGAAAAGGTTTTTCAGAACGAAGAAAACGTCAATTCAAAGACGGACATTATCTTCGTCACGCACCTGAGCCACGAGAAAATCATTGAAAAAGCGTTGAAAGAAATCACCGCTCTTGACGGCGTGAAAAACGTCGCCGCGCTTATCCGCGTTGAAGAATAATGAAAGAAATCATACTGTCCGCAATCGGCGACACAATCAAAAATTTTGAAGAAAAAATCGCTCAGGCACAAACGCTTTGGGAAAAGGTGCAGATCTTTTTCGACACCTACAAAGTGTGGATTCTGGTCGGGCTTGTCGTGCTTGTGGGCATAATCTTTTTTGTCAACATAATGGAAGCGAAAAAGCGCAAAGACGACCGCGACAACAAAAAATAACAGCGCAAAAACGCACAAAAAAGAAAAAAGCGCACTAAAACCGCATTAAAAAACTCCGCAATCGCGGAGTTTTTTGTTTGGGATATACCGGAATGGATAATTTTATTTTTTGTCGTTTTCGCGGATTTCCACACGGCGGATTTTGCCCGACGTCGTTTTCGGAAGTTCTTTTACAAACTCCACGATGCGCGGGTATTTATACGGCGCGGTTACCTTTTTCACGTGGTTTTGCAGTTCCTTGACAAGCGCGTCCGACGGCTGATAGTTTTTGGTCAGGACGATTGTCGCTTTCACGATTTGTCCGCGCAGGTCGTCGGGAACGGCGGTGATTGCACATTCCAGCACCGCGGGGTGTTCCATAAGCGCGCTTTCGACCTCGAAAGGTCCGATGCGGTAGCCCGACGATTTGATGATATCGTCCTTTCTTCCGACGTACCAGAACCAGCCGTCTTTGTCCTGATAGGCAAGGTCGCCGGTGTGGAAGTAAACGTCGTTTTTAAGGGCGGCGGTGCGCGCCTCGTCCTTGAAGTAGCCCGCGACGAGTCCGCACTGATTTTCCGATTTCAGTATGGCGATTTCGCCTTCTTCGCCGGGTTTAACCTCGTTTTCGTCGTCGTCGATAAGGCGCACGTCGTACAGGGGGCTGGGCTTTCCGAGACTGCCCGTGACGGGGGACAAATATTTGAACGTGCCCAGCATTACCGTGCCTTCGGTCTGACCGAAACCTTCGTAAATTTTGAGCCCGGTCGCTTTTTCAAACTGTTTGAACACTTCGGGATTCAAACTTTCGCCGGCGGTGGAGCAATGTTTTATCGAGGATAAATCGAAACTCGACAAGTCTTCTTTCACCAAAAATCTGTAAATCGTGGGCGGGGCGCAAAAAGTCGTTATCCCGTATTTTTTCACAAGCGGCAAGACGTCCGTGGGGGTAAATCTGCCGTGGTAGTCGTAGGCGAAAACCGCCGTGCCCGATATCCATTGACCGTAGATTTTGCCCCAGCTGCATTTTGCCCAGCCCGTTTCCGCCATAGTGAAGTGCAAGCCGTCGTCGACGACGTCCTGCCAGTATTTTGCGGTGAAGACGTGTCCCAAAGGATACAAAAAGTCGTGCATGACCATTTTTGGCATACCCGTCGTGCCCGAAGTGAAATATACGAGCATCAGATCGCGGGGGTTCGGGCGCGCGTCGAAGGAAAAATCCGCAGGAGCGTTTTCAAGTTTTTCGTCAAGGTTGTCGAAGTGCGCGCCGTTTACCGACAATACGCCTTTCAGGTTTTTGCAATCGGGAAGGGCAAGCGAGATATGTTCCGCAACGTCTTCTTCTTCCGTCGCAAACAGCAACTTCACGCCCGCCTCGTTCACGCGGTATGCGACGTCTTTCGGGGTGAGCATGTGCGTTGCGGGGATAAGTACGACGCCCATTTTGCAGCACGCCACGACAAGTACCCAGTATTCCCAACGACGGTTGAGCATACTCATTACGAAGTCGCCTTTTTTCACGCCGTACGACGAAATGACGTTGCACATTTTCAGCGACAATTCCTTCATTTCGCCAAAGGTGATGACTTTTTCTTCGCCTTTCTGATTGCACCATACAAGGGCGCGTTTTTCGGGACAAAGCCTTGCGTATTCGTCCACGACGTCAAATCCGAAGTTGAAATCGGACGGAACGCAAAGTTTCGCGTTTCTTCTGAAATCGTCGTAGTCCGAAAAATCCGTTCTATTCAAAAACTTGCTTAAAAGATTCATATTCACTCGAAAATTTATAATTTAGTCAATGATAGCACACTTTATTATAAAATAAAAGCAAATTGAAATACTAATTTTCAATCGACTTTTTGAAAGAGGAATTCCGCAAGGCAAACGATAAGTTCTCTTTTTAATGTCATTGCGAGGTATTTTAGGGGACCCCAAAAGATACTTTGTGCTTTTGGGGAAAAGGAATAAACAAGCAAAAGACAAACAACTGTCGCTTGCGACGATTGTTTGGTCAAAAGCGCAGTTTATGACGCATCTCCCGGGAGGGTAACGATTTTAATATTAAATCGAAAGACCTTTTGTTAGGGCTTGCAATTTGACCTTGCAGGTGGTATAATATGGTAACTAAAATGAGGTAGTATATGCTTGACAGGCAATTAAACGCCGTGCTGACTGTCCTTAACGACTTTTCGGACGGCGCCTATAAAATCATCGACGCGGACGAAATCATCGCGAAATTGTCCGATTCCGACCGTTGCACAAAGGTGGAACTTTCGGGGATAATCCGCACGTTGTCCGACAACGATTATATCAAAGTCAAATATTCGACGGTGGACGAGTATTGCCTTGCCACGCTTGCAAAAGCGCGCGCCATCGAAAAGGCGGAACCGCACGACTCGCACCCCACCGCGTCCGTCGACGTTCCCGTCGCAGGCGAAAAAGGCAAGTCGAAAGAAATCAAGCTTGACAGCATCTCTTTAAGGAAAATGATAAGAAAAGCGGCGTTCTGGGGCGCGCTCCTCGGCGGGCTTATCGCAAGCGCGATCGCTCTTCTTATCGGCGTTTTCCTGAAAATGAAATAAGAGGTGGACTATGGCAGTTGAAAAACACGCACTGAATAAAAAAGAAAGGGCGCTTATGCACGTCCTTCTTAACCTCGCCGAAAAAAACGACGAGGGCGTTTGTCTGGTGAAGCCGCTTGAAATTTTTGAGGCGTTGCCGTACGATTACGCCTACACCCCCGAAGAACTCGAACCTATGCTCAAAGGGCTTGCGCTCGACGATTATCTGGAATACATTTCCGCCGACAACCACGGCGAACTGACGTATTGCATCACGATGCATCAGAAAGGGCTTTCGTTCGCGCGCGTCGAAAGGGCGTGGCGCAAAAGCGTTTACAACAAACTGCTGATTACGGTATGCACGGCAATCGTTTCCGGAACGATCGCAATCATCATAAGATATATCATCGCCCCGCTTATCATGGGCAAGTTTCGTTGATGGAAAATCATCTTTTTCAGTTAAAATCGAAATTCAGACCGAACGGTGATCAGGAACAGGCAATCGAAAAACTTGTCGAGGGACTGAACGACGGGTTTCGTACGCAGGTGCTTCTGGGCGTTACGGGAAGCGGCAAAACCTTTACGATGGCAAACGTCATCGAAAGGGTGCAACGTCCCGCGCTCGTTATCGCGCACAACAAAACGCTTGCGGCGCAGCTTTGCAACGAGTTTCGTGAGTTTTTCCCCGATAACCGCGTGGAGTTTTTCGTATCGTATTACGACTACTATCAGCCCGAAGCGTATATCCCGAGAAGCGACATTTACATCGAAAAGGAGCTGGAAGTCAACGACGAAATCGACAAACTCAGAAACAGCGCGACAAGTAGTCTTTGCGAAAGAAACGACGTCATCGTCGTCAGTTCCGTATCGTGCATATACGGGTTGGGCGCACCCGAAGAATACTTTAACCTGTCCATCTCTTTGCGCCCCGAAATGACGCTTGACCGTGACGATTTGGCGCGTAAACTCGTGAATATACAATATAAGCGCGCCGACATCGACTTTCAGCGCAGCACATTCAGAATGCGCGGCGACGTTGTGGATATATTCCCGTCGTCAAATTCGGAAGTCGCGATACGGGTTGAATTTTTCGGTGACGAAATCGAAAAACTTTATGAAATCGACGCCCTTACGGGAAAGCCGTTGTCGCGGCTCGAACACGCAGTCATTTTCCCCGCAACCCATTACGTCGTCGGCGAAAGCCGTATGGAAAACGCCCTGACGCTCATCACGAAAGACAGGGAAGAAAGGGTGAAATATTTCACCGACCGCAATAAACTTATCGAGGCGCAACGAATCGGCGAGCGCGTCGCGTACGACGTCGAAATGATGCGCGAAATGGGCTATTGCAGCGGCATCGAAAATTACAGCAGATACTTTGACGGAAGGAAACCCGGCGAACCGCCGTACACTTTGTTGGACTTCTTCCCGAAAAATTTCGTCTGTTTCATCGACGAAAGCCATATGACGATTCCGCAAATCCGCGGTATGTACAACGGCGACAGAAGCAGGAAGGAAAACCTTGTGGAATACGGTTTCCGTCTGCCCGCCGCTTTCGACAACCGTCCGCTCCGCTTCGACGAGTTTGAAAAAAGGATTTATCAGCTTGTGTGCGTGTCGGCGACTCCCGCCCCGTTCGAGTTGCAGGAAGCCGACCAGGTGGCGGAACAGCTCATACGTCCTACGGGCATTATCGACCCCGAAATTTTTATACGCCCCGTCGAAGGACAAATCGACGACCTTATTTCCGAAATAAACCTGACCGTCGAAAAGGGCGGCAGAACACTTGTTACGACGCTCACCAAAAAAATGGCGGAAAACCTTACTTCGTTTTTGAAGGAAAAGGGGATCAAGGTCAAGTATATGCACAGTGACATCGACACGCTGGAACGAATCGAAATCATCAATTCTTTGAGAAAAGGCGACGTCGACGTGGTTGTAGGGATCAACCTTTTAAGAGAAGGGCTCGATCTTCCCGAAGTAATGCTCGTTGCGATTCTCGACGCCGATAAGGAAGGGTTTTTAAGAAGCGAAACTGCGCTTATCCAGACCGTTGGCCGCGCCGCAAGAAACGTCGACGCAAGGGTTATCATGTACGCCGATACGGTAACGGGCAGCATGCAGCGCGCAATCGACGAAACAAACCGCAGAAGAAAGATACAGTCCGACTACAACGCGGCGCACGGTATCGTGCCGCACACCGTCGTGAAAGAAATCGTAAATACAATCGAAATCACCAAAAAGCTGGATAAAGACGCAAAACGCGACCGTAAAGATATCGCTTCGGAACTTGAACGTCTGAAAGGACTTATGCAAGTCGCGGCGGAAGGGCTGGATTTCGAGGCGGCAATCAAGCTTCGCGACAGAATATCCGAACTTAAAAAAGAACTTGGAAGATAACATAAATGACGGACAAAATTTTTGTAAAAGGAGCAAAAGAAAATAACCTTAAAAACATCGACGTCGAAATCCCGCGCGATAAACTTGTCGTGTTCACGGGGCTTTCCGGCAGCGGTAAGTCGTCGCTTGCTTTCGACACGATTTTCGCCGAAGGGCAAAGACGGTATATCGAAAGTCTGTCAAGCTACGCCCGTATGTTTTTGGGACAAATGGAAAAACCCGACGTCGAATATATCGAAGGGCTTTCCCCCGCCGTTTCCATCGACCAGAAAACGACGTCCAAAAACCCGCGCTCGACTGTGGGCACCGTTACCGAAATTTACGATTATTTAAGGCTTTTGTACGCCCGCGTCGGCACTCCGCATTGTCCGAAGTGCGGCAGGGAAATCGAACATCAGACGGTTGACCAGATTACCGACAAAATCATCGAAAGCACCGTGCAGTCGGGCGACAATAAAGTCATAATCATGGCACCCGTCGTCAGAGGCAGAAAGGGCGAATACAGAAAGGAACTTGAAGACTTCAAAAAGTCGGGCTACGTCCGCGTGCGTGTGGACGGCATCGACTATACCCTTGACGAAGAAATCGTCCTTGACAAAAACGTAAAACACGATATTTCGGTGACAATCGACCGTATCGCCGTAAAAGAAGGCTCGGAAAGACGTCTGACGGACAGCGTCGAAGCCGCGCTTAAACTCGCAAACGGACTTGTCGTCGTCGAAAACGCAAAAAAGACGACGATTTACAGCACGAAATACAGTTGCCCGGATTGCGACGTCAGCATCGAAGAACTGGAACCCAGACTGTTTTCTTTCAATAATCCGTACGGGGCTTGTCCCGAATGCGGCGGGCTGGGCTTCCGCAACGAAATCGACCTGAAAAAGATTATCGTCGACGAAAATCTGGGCGTCGGAAACGGCGGACTTGCCGCGCCGTCGGGGTGGAATCTCGGCAGTGGCGACATCGTGCGCTCGCAAATGAAAGCGTTATCGAAGGTGCTGGATTTTTCGCTCACGACTCCGATTAAAGACTTGCCGAAGTGGAAACTTGACGCGATTTTATACGGCGTTGACGAAAGAATCCCGATGGATTATAACTCACGCAGTTTCCGCGGGCAATTCATGACGAAATACGAAGGTATCGTCAACAACCTTATGCGCCGCTATCGCGAAACGACAAGCGACGGCGTTAAGTACGAAATCGAAAGATATATGGTGTCCGTGCCGTGCAAAACGTGCGGCGGAAAACGCCTGAAAAAGGAAGCGCTCGCGGTTACCGTTGGCGGGCTAAACATTGCGGAACTTTCGGATATGTCGGTGAAAACAATCGACGAATTTTTCGGCGCGCTCGTTCTTGACAAACAAAAAACGCTCATTGCCGAAAGGATAATCAAAGAAATCCGCGCAAGGCTGAAATTTTTGGTAAACGTCGGGCTCGATTATCTTACGCTTTCCCGCTCCGCCTCGACGCTTTCGGGCGGCGAATCGCAAAGGATAAGGCTTGCCACACAAATCGGCAGCGGACTTACGGGAGTGTTGTATATCCTTGACGAGCCGTCGATCGGGCTTCACCAAAAGGATAACGAAAGATTATTAAGCAGTCTGAAAGGATTGCGCGACCTCGGAAACACGCTTATCGTTGTCGAACACGACGAGGACACGATGCGCGCGGCGGATTACATCGTGGATATCGGTCCCGGCGCGGGCATACACGGCGGAAAACTCGTTGCGGCGGGCAGCGTCGACGACATCATCGCCTGCAAGGAGTCGATAACGGGCAAGTATTTGTCGGGCGAACTCAAAATCGACGTGCCCGAAGAAAGAAAACGCCCCGACGGCAGATATTTGTCGGTTCGCGGCGCAAGGCAAAACAACCTGAAAAACATCGACGTCGATATTCCCGTCGGACTTTTAACCGCGGTTACGGGCGTTTCGGGCAGCGGAAAAAGCAGCCTTGTCAACGAAATTATTTATCCCGCGGTTTATAACAAACTGAACAAAAGCAACCTTACGGAAGGGAAGTACGACGAAATCGTCGGCATCGATAACTTTGATAAAATCATCAATATCGATCAGTCGCCGATCGGTCGCACTCCGCGCAGCAATCCCGCGACGTACACGGGCGTTTTCACCCCGATAAGGGAACTGTTTGCCTCGACTCCCGACGCAAAGGCAAGGGGATATACGGCGGGCAGATTTTCGTTCAACATTTCGGGCGGCAGGTGCGAAAATTGCGGTGGCGACGGCATAATACAAATCGAAATGCACTTCCTGCCCGACATTTACGTCCCCTGCGACGTGTGCCACGGGAAGCGGTATAACAGAGAAACTTTGGAAGTGAAATATAAGGGCAAAAACATCAACGACGTCCTTGAAATGACCGTCGAGGAAGCGTGCGAATATTTCAAAAACATTCCGAAGATTTACAACAAAATCAAGACGCTTTACGACGTGGGACTCGGGTACATCAAACTCGGTCAACCTGCAACCACGCTTTCGGGCGGCGAGGCGCAGCGCGTGAAACTCGCAACCGAACTCAGCAAACGCAGCACCGGCAAGACGCTGTATATTCTGGACGAGCCCACGACGGGACTGCATACCCACGACGTTGCAAAACTTATCGCAATCTTGCAAAGGCTTGTGTCGAGCGGCAACACCGTCGTCGTTATCGAGCATAATCTTGACGTGATAAAAGTTGCGGACAACATCGTTGACCTTGGTCCCGACGGCGGCGACAGAGGCGGTACGATAGTTGACGTCGGCACGCCCGAACATATCGCGGAAAACGAAAAGTCGTATACCGGACAATTCCTTAAAAGAATTTTGAAGTAATGTAAAAATTGCAAAAAAACAATGTTAAAAAGCGGGTTTACATTTGTAAAGCCGCTTTTTTGTCGAAATAATTAAATTATATCAATGGCGTTGAAGTCCAGCATATCCCGTATGTTTTGTATGAGTTGATACAGGCTTTCGATTTTGCTGAAAGCGTTGTCGGTGTCTTCGCACCTTAAACTTCCCGTGAGTTCCCCAAGTATTACGTTGATCTGTCGTGCGTCCTGACAGTAGGAAATCGCCTCCACGATTTTTCGTTTTCTTGCCCAGAAGTTTTGCAGGTCTTCGGCGTAAGAAAGTGCGGAATCAACGTCGTCGTTTTGAAGCGCGGCTTCGATTTTTTCTATGCGCTCGTTGAAGTCGTCAAAGGTTTTATGCACGAAAAAGTGCTCGGTAATCCCCGCGCCCAGGATTATAAGAAATATTATAAAAAGGATAACTGCTTTTTTCATTTTTCGATTATCGTGTTCACGACGCGCCCGTCGTAACTTTGTATAAACGCCGCGTCTTTGTCAATTGAAAACAAGAACACGTCGCGTATTGTCATATTCTCTTTTTCAAGCGTTTTTACGACGACGTCCTTTTCAAGGGGAGGGGTAATGCTTTTGAACGTATCCCCCATAAACCTGCCTTCGACGACGACGTTGTAAGGAAGGTTGTTGCTGCCGCCTTCGATATTAAGGTCGGCGTTCGTTACCGGCGCGTTTGCAAACTTTTGCAGCACGGACACTTTCCCGTTTGTTTCCAGCACGGCGTAGTTTATCTCGCCGATTTTGAAATATCCTTGTTCGCGCAGGCTTTCCAGAAGATCGTTTGCGGTCATTCCGCATTTTTTAAGCACGTCGCAGTCGATTTTGCCGTCGCCGATGAGAATAACGGGCTTGCCGTTGATGAGTTTTCGGAAGCGGTGACTTTTGATTGCGAAAAACGTCAAGAGATTATGCAGTATCACAAGCGTGAATATCGGGATTATGCCGTAAATTATCGGAATGGTGTTGTCCGACATCGGAATGCACGCAAGGTCTGCCGCGACGAGAGTTATCGCAAACTCGAAGGGCTGGAACTCGGACAACTGCCGCTTTCCCATAAGCCGCATCGCCGCCAGCAGGAAAAAGTACAATATTATTGCGCGAATTAAAACGTTGAGCATATCGCTATTATTTTTAAGTTTTCGCGATTTATGCGCCGCCGCTTGATTTTTCGGCGCGGATAGTTTATTATTAGCGTTGCAGAGTAGATAAGTCGCGTTAAGTGTTGCGGGATGGAATGTCGCCCGCAAACGAAAGGGAAACCTGCGGTGGCTTGTCGCGTTCGCTGCGAAGTACCGCGTTTTCGCGCGGCTTTTAACGCGAACCTCTTAAAGGAGGTTTTTTTATGCTCAAAAACAAAATCGTTGCACAAGAACCCGACGTTTCCTTCGGGGAGTCTTCCGAAAAAAAACGTTATTTCACGGCGCAAAAGATTGCGTACCTTGCGGTATTCGTGGCATTGAACGTCGTTGTCGGCATATTCTCGCCGCGCTTAGGCACGCTCAAAATCACGCTGACTTATACGGTATGTTTTCTTGCGGGGTACTTTTTCGGGCCGATTGCCGGCGGACTTGTCGGCGGACTCGGCGACGTGATCGGCTGTTTCGTCGGCGGCGGGTATGCGCCAAACCCGGTGATTCTTTGCGCGTCGGTGCTTATCGGCGTTATCCCGGGGCTCACGTCGTATATTAAAATCAAAAAACTCGGCGGCGCGATGCCGTACGTAAATATCGCAATATCGTATATTTTGGTTTACGTCGTCTGCACGCTTTTCATAAACACGTACGCATTGTATCTTATGGGGCTCAGCAAAGGGCAGACGTTTTTTGCCTATATGGGGGTGCGCGCGGTTACGCAAACGCCCGTTACCGCGATAAACGTCGGGCTTACTTTTTTGATTTATCCCGTTTTTTCAAAGATTTTTTCCGCGTCGTTTTGTAAAAGCGAGTAACGTCGAAGATCCTGAAAGCGACGCACGCCGCAAGGTACAAAAGCATGGGTATTCCGCCCGAAATCGCAATCGCGAAAAACGGCGGAATTTTGAAAAACAGCAGGTTTTTCAGAAGACAGGTCAGCGCGACAAGCGGAAACGACAACAATATTGCAAGCGCGGTCTTTTTGGGATTGTCCAGAATCCGCGCTTTTTTATTGAGCGCGTTAAGGTTCAGAAAAGACGAGATGACGCTTCCCGCCGCGCCCCCGATCGCGACAGCGTAAATCCCGACGTACTTCGGCAGCGCGAGCGTCAGAATCATAAGTATCGCCGCGCCGACGGCGTAATTGAAAAAGGATTTCTTTTCAAGCCCCATCGAGTTTAATATCGACGTCGAAATCTGGTTGAGCCCCAGCGGGTACAGCATAAGCGCGACGTTTGAAAGATACACGCCCGAAAACTCGTCTTTGAACACGAAAGTCGTGATTTCTTTTCCGAGCGGGATATACAAAATCGTGAAAAGGGCTGCGATTATTATCGCAAAATTTATGCTGCCGTCAATGCGCGCGGACATCGCGGATTTGTCGTCGTGTTTAATCGTCGCGATTTCGGGAATCAGCACGACGGACAGCGCGCCCGTGAGAGTGGTCGGCGCCATAAGAAGGGGCATCGCCATTCCTGTAACGCGTCCGAAAGTTGCCGACGCGTCGCTTTTTTCCATGCCGTATTTTATGAGCAGGACGGGAATCACGATTGCCGTAAACGCGCCGATGACTCCGCCGAAAACGCGCATCGCCGTTATCGGAAGCGAGGGCTTTAACACCGCCGGAACGTCTTTAATACGGCCAAATTTACCTTTTTTTATCAAAAACAGTATGAAAAGTACGACGGCGCACGCAATATCCGACACCAAAAAACCTACCGCAAGCCCTTTAAGCGGCGTTACGGCGGCGATAAGTCCCAGCGAAAATATCAGCGTGAAAGTAATACGAAGGACTTCTTCCAGCATCTCGGTGAAACTGAACGCAAGAAAAGACCTTTTTCCCCAGAACCAACTGCGGATAACGTTGTAAATACTCGTGCTCAGAAGTGCGGGCAGCATAATTACGATAAGCGGCAAAACCCGCTCGTCCGCAAAAACCGACGGCAAAAGGAAAGCGACGGGATATATTACCGAAAGTATCGGGAGTACCGATGACAGCGATAAAACAAGCGCGGTCGAAATAAGCGACGGTACGTTTTCGCCGCCCGTTTTTTCGTCCTCGGCAATCTTTCGGCTTATCACCGTCGGAAGTCCGCTGAGCGCAACCGCCGACGCGAAAAAATAAAAACTCAACGCCATCTGATATACGCCGACAACGCTCGCGCCGAACTGCCGCGACACGAAAACTTTGAACAAAAACGCAAAAAGTCTTGTCGCGACCGAAAACGCCGTAACGACCGCGACCGATTTGAAAATACTTTTCTTATTCGTCATAATCCGAAAGAATCACGTTCTGACCGGGGAAGAATTTGTCGGTGCCGTTCAGACGGATCACTTCTTCTTTTCTTGTTCCCGTCCTTTTTGCGACGGTTTCCGCCGTGTCGAAAGGTCTTGCGACGCAGGTTTTTCCGTGGAATTCCGCCGCGATAAGCCGTTCCCCCTCAAAGAAAAGCGGATTATCGTTCAATAAAAAAAGCGACCTTTCGGTCGTTTTGTATTTTCTTGCCAAAGATGAGGCGTTCTCGCCAAAGCCAACCCGAATTACCGTATATTTCATACGGTATTTATATTCGGTACGAACTTTGATTATTCTTTCAAACTTTACTGTTTCTGTTGTCTTCCGAGCAATCGCTATGTCATTGCGAGAAGCGAAGCGACGTGGCAATCTCCCGGAAGGGATACATTGCGATTATTCGTAATTGAAGGTCGAAAGCTTGTTTCGTATCCAGAAAGTGGCTTCCGTCGTCGTGAACTTCATCGGGCAGAAGTCGTACTCGTTAAGCGCAATCGCGTTGGTTTTTTTGCACCATTCGTGCCAGAGCTGCTTCCTTAAAGTGTTGTCGGTGACAAACTCAACCCTGCCCAAAAGCGTGATGCTGTCCGAGCCGCTGTAATAGCAAATGCTTGCGTTCTGATTTTGTCGGATATTCTGGACTTTCTGGCTGTTAATCGGCGCGCCGAAATAAATGACGTTGTGTCCTTCCGAGCGAAGTTTCGTGATAATGCTGGAACGTGGACCGCCCCCTGCGCCGACCGAGGACAAAAAAACCTCGTTGGTGTTCATAAGAATCCTTGCCGCAATAATTTCTTCCGGTTTCAACATAATATAAATCCCCAATAATCATTATTCTTAGAAGTATTGTATCACACGATAATGTGATAAATCAAGAAGAATTTTGCGCGCCGCCTGAAAATGTCCTGGCGCAACCGTTGCGCGCGCCGTGTATTTGTGGTAAAATTAAGAAAAAAAGTAAGGATTTGAACATGTATTATATAGGTATCGATGTGGGCGGTATGAGCATTAAAGGCGGCATCGTCGACGAAAACGGCAACATAATCGTGAAAGACAGCGTTGTTACAAAACCGACGCAACCGTCCGACGACAACGCAAAAGATATCGCGGGGCTTGTCGCAAAACTTTTGGAAGACGCCGGCATTTCGACGGACGAGATCGCGGGAATGGGCATGGGCGTCCCCGGCACGGTCGATCCCGACACCGCAAAAATTTTTTATACCTGCAATATTTTCTTCCGCGATTACGATTTCCGTGCGGAATTCAAAAAATATTTCGATTTTCCCGTGTATATCGGCAACGACGCGGACTGCGCTGTCATCGGCGAATCGGTGTTCGGCGATATGAAAGGCGTGCAAAATGCTGTCATGGTGACACTCGGCACAGGCGTAGGGACAGGCACGCTTGTCAAAGGTAATTTGATTTCCGGCTTCAAAGGCGCAGGCGGCGAGGGCGGACACACCGTCATTCGTATGGGCGGCGAAAAATGCGGTTGCGGCAGGCGCGGTTGCTGGGAAGCGTATGCGTCAGCAACTGCTCTTATCCGCGATACCAAACGCGCGATGGAAAAACACCCCGAAAGTCTGATGAACGAAATCGCCAAAAAAGAAGGGAAGGTCACGGGGCGCACGGCATTCGACGCGATGAACGCGGGCGACAAAACCGCAAAAGCCCTTGTTTCAAGATATATCAAATACGTCGGAGAAGGGCTTGTGAATATCGGCAACTATATCCGTCCCGAAATAATCTTTATGGGCGGCGGTATAAGCAATCAGGGCGACTGGTTCATAAAACGCCTGCAAGCGTACGTCACCCGTTACAGTTACGGCGGCAAAAGAAATCCGTATATTAAGGTTGTTAAGGCGACGCTTAAAAATGAGGCGGGGATATTGGGTGCTGCCGCCCTCGTTGCAAAATCGTCATAATTTTGCGACCTTTTGAGTTTTTGGCAAAACCTTACTCGGTTACGTACGCCAAAGTACGCGCCCTCGTAAGAACTTGCCAAGAAACGTCAAAATCTCATCTAAATTTCGGCGTTTTTAGAGTAAAGAAAGCGATATTTCGAGTTTTTGACATATTATATGTTGGCATAATATGAAAACATTTTGCGGAACTTTTCATATGTTCTGTGACAAAAAAATCGCGGAAACACAAAAGTTCCCGCTTTTTTATTTGTTTTATCGTTTGAACGGTGTAAAATCGTCTTCTTCGTGCAGGTCGGCGTTCAGGACGTCGTTATTCAGCAGTACCGCCCGTTGCACCGATTTATAGCCGTATTTTTTCCTGATTTCGTCGATTGATTTTTCAAGCCGTTTTTCCTTTTCGTTTTCGTTGAAAAAGGACATCTGGAACGCTCCCGTCGCGCTTTCGAGATTCGACGTATAAACCGAAATCGTGCGAAGGGGCAAGGCGAAGTTATAATTATCTTTCAAAAGTTTCAGTGCGGCGTTTGCGATATCCGATGCGTTGTTGACGGGCTCGATAAGGTTCAGTTGCCTTGAAAACCATTCAAGCGACGTGTTCCGAAGTCCCACCGATACGCAGCGCGCGACGAGATTGTATTTTCTGAGCCTTGTTGCAACCATTTCGGACAGGGCGTACACGACGATTTTCGCCTGCTCTAAATTTTCGACGTCTTTCGTGGTTGTCGTGCCGTGCCCGACGCTTTTGGGGATATGGACGTCGTAATAAAACTTCACGGGCTCTTTTTCGTTGCCGGACGCCGCGTCGATAAGTTTATCACCGACGATGCCGAAGTGTTGTTTCAAAAGGGCGCGGTCGGCGTTTGCGAGTTCTCCCAAAGTGTTGATATTCAGCTTTTTCAGGCGGCTTACCGAGGAGCGACCGATATAAATCATCTCGCCGACGGGAAGATTCCACACGACGGTTTTGTAATTTTCGCGTGAAATGACTGTCGTTGCGTCGGGTTTTTTCAGGTCGCTGCCGAGTTTTGCAAACGACTTTGTCCAGGAAACGCCGACGGAAATCGTGAGCCCCGTTTCGTCGTAAACGCGTTTTCGGATCGTGTCGGCGATTTTTTTTCCGTCGCCGAAAAGACCGACGCTGCCCGTCACGTCAAGCCAGCATTCGTCCATACCGAAATGCTCGACGCGGTCGGTGTATTCGGTGTAAATCTTGAAAACGATATCGCTGTATTTCACGTATTCTTTAAAAGTCGGGGGAACGATTGTAATATCGGGACATTTTTGTTGCGCCTGCCATACGGTGTCGCCGGTTTTCACACCCATAATTTTTGCAGGCTGACTTTTCGCCAGCACGATACCGTGCCGCTTTTTCGGATCGCCGCAGACCGCAATGGGTTTTCCCTTGTATTCGGGGTGTAAAATGGTTTCGACCGAAGCGTAAAAGTTATTCAGGTCGCAATGAAGAATGACTCTGTCCATAAGCGTTATTTTACCATTTCCTTGTATTGATTTCAATTGATTTTACGATACTTTTTAAGACAGGGTGCGTCATATTTTGTAAAAAACATTCGGATAATATTCTCGCCGCGCCGAAAAATACTTGACTTATAACGAAAGTTTTCTAATAATATATTGTAATTATTTTTCAACGAAAGCGCGTATTGCGCGTATGCGAAGAGGTTATATATCATGTCGAAACCGCTTGTTGCCATTGTCGGACGTCCCAACGTCGGCAAGTCAACGTTTTTCAATCGAATCGTCGGGCAAAGAATATCCATTGTCGAAGACACCCCGGGCGTTACCCGCGACAGGCTTTACGCCGATGCGGAATGGTGCGGACACTCTTTCACGCTCATTGATACGGGCGGGCTTGAAATCAAGTCCGAAGACGTCATGTGGTCGCACATCAGGGCGCAGGCGCAGATTGCTGTCGAAACCGCCGACGTCATCGTATTTATGCTTGACGGAAAGACGGGGCTCACGCACGAAGATTACGAAGTCGCGGCATACCTTCGCAAAAGTCGCAAGCCGATTTTGCTTGTCGTGAACAAGCTGGATAACAACGAACAGCACCTTTTGTACGACTTTTACGAGTTAGGACTTGGCGAGCCTATCGGGATTTCCGCGGGACAGGCGAAAGGTCTTGGCGACGTGCTGGACGAAATCGTGAAACTTACCGGGAAGTACGAGACGGAAGAAAAGGAAGAAGCGCTGAAAATCGCAGTCGTCGGGAAACCGAACGCGGGGAAAAGCAGCCTTGTCAACAAACTTCTGGGATACGACCGCGTCATCGTTTCGGACATCGCAGGCACGACGCGCGACGCAATCGACACCCGCATAAAAATCGGCGATAAAGAATATATCCTTATCGATACGGCGGGCATCAGAAGGAAGCGTTCCGTCGAAGAAGATCTGGAACAATACAGCGTAATGCGTTCGCTCGGAGCGGTAAGGCGCGCGGACGTTTGTCTTATCGTCATCGACTCGTCCGAGGAACTGTCGGAACAAGACGTCAAAATCGCGGGGTACGTTCACGAACAGGGCAAACCCAGCGTCGTCGTCATGAACAAGTGGGACGTTGTCGAAAAGGACACCTATACAATCGAAAAGTACAACAGAAAACTGAAAGAAGAACTCAAATTTATGGATTACTTCATTCCGACGTACGTTTCGGCAAAAACGGGAAAGCGCGTGGATAACCTTATAAAGCTTGCGGAACGCGCATACGAGAACGCGTCGCGAAGAATTTCGACGGGGCTTCTGAACGACGTTTTGCGTGAGGCGATTCTCACCAACGAGCCGCCTTCAAAAAACGGAAAACGGCTGAAAATCTATTACGTTACTGAAGTGTCGTCAAATCCCCCGACGTTCGTTATTTTCGTCAACGACGATACGCTGATGCATTTCAGTTACAGGCGATACCTTGAAAACGCGCTCAGGCGTTCATTTGACTTCGAAGGCACGCCAATTCGTCTTATCATCAGGAATAAGAACGAAAAAGACCTTGAAAATTAAAAATCTCATATATAAGAAGGCTTATTATGAAATACGGCGATATGAATAAAGAACAGGCGGAAGTCATCTTTGAAAAAGAACTCCGCAACTTCAAAAAAATACAGGGCGAAGAATTGTCGCTCGATATGTCAAGGGGAAAACCCTGCACGGCGCAGCTTGACCTTGCAAACGCTATGTTCGATATGGTAAACGCAAACGCGTCGTTTATCACGGAAAACGGCATGGACGTCAGAAATTACGGCGGTCTTGACGGCATTCCCGAAATGAAAAAACTGTTTGCCGCGCTTTTTGACGTCAACGAAAAAATGGTGCTTGTCGCGGACGGATCGAGCTTGAATATTATGTACAATCTCGTCCAACAGGCAATGCAATTCGGCGTCGGCGGCGGACTGCCCTGGAACAAACTCGGCAAAGTCAAATTCATCTGCCTTGTCCCCGGTTACGACCGTCATTTTGCAATCACCGAACAGTTCGGCATAGATATGATTGCCGTGCCTTTCAAGAAGGACGGCAGCGTGGATATCGACGCAATCGAAGGGCTTGTCGCAAGCGATTCCTCGATAAAAGGCATCTGGTGCGTGCCGAAATACAGCAACCCGACGGGCATTACTTACAGCGACGACGTCGTTACCCGCCTTGCAAAAATGGACGCCGCAAAAGACTTCCGCATTTTCTGGGACAACGCCTATGCCGTGCACAGTATTTACGGCGACGATGTCCTTAAAAACATCTTCCCCGAGTGCGAAAAAGCGGGCAATCCCGACCGCGTTTATATGTTCGCATCGACGTCCAAAATCACGTTCTCGGGCGCGGGCGTTGCGACGCTTATTTCAAGCGAGAACAATATCGAAGAATACAAGTCGCACCTGAAATACGCAACCATCGGACCGAATAAAATCGTCCAGCTTGCACATTACAGATATCTCAAAAGTCCTGAAAATATCCTGAAAATTATGAAGGCGCAGGCGGATATTCTCCGTCCGAAGTTCGACGCCGTTCAAAATATTCTGGAATCCGAATTTGAAAACGGCGATATCGTCGAATGGACAAAACCCGTCGGCGGCTATTTCGTGTCGCTGAACGTCAAAGTGGGCAGTGCGAAGGAAGTTGTCGACCTTTCCAAAAAAATGGGCGTGAAGTTCACCGAAGCCGGCGCAACCTATCCGCGCGGTATCGACTTCAACGACTCCAACATTCGTATCGCGCCGTCGTATCCGCCCATCGAAGAGTTGCAGACCGCGATGCAGGTGTTGTGTTGTGCAATCAAACTCTCTGCAATGAAATCCCTCATGAAGTAAAAAGTCATAATTTTGCGATATTATGCTTTTTCGGCGGAACCCGAAAAATCGTGTACGCCAAGTACACTGGATTTTTCA
>OGPH01000069.1_pt1 | contig 123536 bp, 151 predicted proteins | sample 1552891 | NCBI WGS metagenome assembly OGPH01 (sample SAMEA2580272, study PRJEB22360) | human gut metagenome | biome: human gut; feature: human-associated habitat; material: faeces | place: Denmark | collected 2008/2010 | reverse complement strand
GCCCCACAGACCCACAGCGGCAGGGGGTTGCCCCTCTGCGGTTAGGGTTGCAGGGACAGCCCCGCCGCCGCGCTTAAGGGGTTTTCCAGAAGCGCAAGTTTCCGAGTATTTGATTTAATGCGGCCATAGTCGGTCACAAGCCCGATTGAGAAACGCAGAGTGAGTCACGCTATGGGAATACAAGCGGAGATGTCCGCCACTTCCAGAGTATGGCAAGACAAGTTGTGGTACTGTTCCCAGACAACTATAAAAATCAGGGCAGTCCGACTGAGGGACGATAAATCGCAGTTTTGCGGATAAAATCCGCCGTCGCCGGTGCCACGGAGTTAGGCCGTGGGGTCCAGATTGTGAAAATGCCCGGAGGTTTGCGCCTATGAACCTAAGCGCGGCTTGCGTAACGGATGGCTATACGAGAAAAACCTTTGATGGTTATTAGTATCGTCCGAGTTTTCCACCCAAGGGTGTTGCGCTCCGAGGAGCCGAAAATGAGGGCATCAGGTATGAAACCCGGATTTGGTTGAGTATTGCGAATGTAAGACAATTCCCCATGATGGTATGAGTATTAGGAATGATACGCACGCCGTTAGATACTGCAACGGTCATTTGGGGCAGTATGTTCCCCATAGTCCGAGTGTAGAGCCGGCGTCATGCTAAATGGGTTTATCATTGATTGAGCCGCCGAGGTTTTTCGCCTCGGCGGTTCGCTTGAGTGATAAACCTGTTATCACCCAAATCATATGAAAGGGGATTTCAAAATGACCAGAGAAGAAAACACCGCCAAATTGGCACAGTTGCGCTCTGATGCGGAAGCCCTTGTCAAAGAGTACAACGAGGCAATCCAGAATGGCAAGTATGAGGACGCAACCAAGGCGGATACCAAGCTGACCGACACGGTCAACGAGTACACCGCCACTGTCCGAGATATGTGCTTTGAGGACTGCAAGAACACTGAAAATCCCATGCTCACCGCTGTCACAACGCTGATGTTTGTGACTATCGGCGTCAAGGACGAGCAAAAGGGCGATGACAAGGTTCCTGTTCGGAGTATCGTGGACAAAGAGCGGCAGATTGACCTGCTCAAGCTGCACAAGTATTGCGGCTCCATCGGCGCCAATGAGAATTGGAGCCATATCGCGCAGAAGATGAATTTCCTGTTGACTGCGCAGAAGTGTGTGGATTTGGGTGTTGACCCGAAGTCCGTCAATGACAGTTATTCTATGAGCGAGATTGCCCGCGAGTTTGATATGGGCAAGAACCCGACCAGCAAGACCAATCTGCTCAAGACCCTTCAGACGGTTATCACCGCCATGCTGGGTGAGGGGTATAAGGCAACTTCCCACGATGTGAATTTCCTGCTTTCCGTGTATGCAAAGAAAAACCGTAAGGCGCTGACTGTGACTTGCGCCAATCACCGGTATTTCAGAAATTATCTGGCTGAGGTTTGCCACCGCATTGTGACCGGTAAGTCCTATGAGGTGGATTTCAAAACCAAGAAAGACGCGGCCTGAGTAACCGCCCTGATGAGTCTTTGAAAATTAAGACGAAACCGCCCTGAGTGGCGGTCGGTGGGTTTTTCAAATCTGCCCGCGCCCTTGCAACTATTGCTAATCCGTTGAAGGGGTTATGTTTGGGTTTTTGATGCGCAGGAAATTCAGGCATAGCCGCAGACGCGGCAACCTTGCGACAGGGGATACTGCCGGTGAGAGATGAACCGGCTACACCGTATGGGGTTTTATAAATATAGACCTGGCGAGTGGTTGGACGCTGACGGAAAGCGCCCCCATGCGGGAAGATAAAGCCGCAATCTGTGGTTTTCCAGCCATCTCTAATGCAGCTCATCATGGTTTTTGATGAACGGTTGCAAGCCCGTGGAAATGCAGAGCAGAGAAAAATCGAATAAGGAGGCGCAACTGTGACAAAGTTTGAGCAGGTCGGCGTGGAATTCCAGTATGATGCCAGAAATAAGAAAGAGGCGAATCGGAGTTTTCAATATTCCTGTCGGGTTTGCTGCGAGCGCGGGATGCACATTGAGTGTGACAGATGCGCCATCGCTGCGACCAATGCCATTCTTGTGGCGGCTTTTGATACTGAGATGACTTCTCGCTCTCGGCTGATTATCCATCATAACTGAGTTTGAGGTTTTTGAAATCGTTTTGGTACGCCGTAGGTAAAAGGGAAATTTGGCGGCGTTAAATGAGGTGGGGAGCCAAGGCGGTTTACCGTAATGCAGCCTTTGACGGTCACAAGCCCGTATGAGAAATGCAGAGTGGGGAATTTGAAAGGCAGGAGGTTTGTTATGGCAAGTACATATGGCCGGTCACAACGTGACTGTCGTCAGAGAAGAAAGTCTAAAGGCTATTACCAGAAGTTGATTATTCAAAAGCTGATGGGGCTTGTTCTGTTGGCGATTTGCGGTCTGGTAGTTCTCATGGCCTATCACGGCCAGACTGTGGAAGATAGAGATTGCACAGCGGTTGTGCTTTTTGCGCCGATGGCATTCTACCTGCTTTTCACCAAAGAAATCGTGATTTACTAAACCTTGATTTTCATTCTGCATAACATCGCCGCCGAAATCTACAACAAAAACTAACTTTGAAGAATACGAGATTTGCCGGACGGGATATGGTGCAGTTTGAAAGTCGCCGCTGAAAGGAGGCTTTGCGTATGGATTCAATTTTGCTGTCCCCAAAACACGGAGTGAATCCGACAATTCCTGTATGTTTCTGGTGTGGCCGTGAGAAGAACGAGGTCGCCCTCATGGGGTATTTGAAAGGCAGAGGTGGCGAGGACATTGCCGCCCCAATGCACATGGTAATTGATTATGAGCCTTGTGACGAGTGCCGCCAGAACATGGCACAGGGTTTTACATTGATTGAGGCAACCAGCAAACCAAACGCAGCTTCCAATGTGGAAATCCAGCGCGGAGTTTATCCAACTGGCCGATATGCGGTTTTAAGGCGAGAGGCCGCTGAGAGAATCTTCAGCAATTTGAATGGCAGAGATAAAGGATTTGTCACGCCGGAGATTTTTGAGCAGATGATTTCCTGTGATTAAGCGGTTTGGGATACCGGGATTTATAGAATTCCGAAAGTATGGGTTCGGCGGGACTTATCTGATTATCGGTCAGGTTTGGTTAACGCTGAGGCGAGGTTCGATGCCGTAAGGCTGGCACGGTACGATTCCGTGGGGCGGGGTTCCCGCCTAACGCTTAGACCCCATAATGGTGAGGGTAAGTGAGGAGGCATCCAAAATCTGAAAACCATTATGGGGCGCAGCCGACTGCGAGAGTGTCGGGGTAGGGGCCTGATTCTTAATGTGGTCAAGTGGGGGAAATGCTGCCTCTGCGTGGGTAACGCTTCGGCGTAGATAAAAGTGCATCCTTTGGGGGATTAGAGATGGAAAATAAAATCGGAGTCATGACCGGTTTTTATTGAGGTGAAATCCCTCCCCATTAAACAATCAAGGAGGCTTTCGTATGATGGTCAAACTGTTCGCAATGTTGATGGCGCTCCTTATGTCGGCTGGGGTTTCCAGTGGAGAAATCGACCCTGGTCATGTGGATTTGGACATCACAGATTATGGTGCTCAAATTACATTTGAAGATGGTACCGGGTATTGGCTGGAGTTCAGGCAGACGCAGAACAGCGCAATCCGTTTGGAAGAGGTGGATTATCTCGAAACAGAAGAGCTGTTCCTTTCGGAGATGGAGGAAAATGGGCTGACGAATTATGAGCTGTATGATTCTTCCGAGCTGACAGCAGATATTTTGGAGTCCAGAAAAGGAACCACAATCATTGAGCGTTGCATCGGATTTGTCACAAATGGGCAGACCGGCGATGGCGCAATATTGAATGCCGCCGATAAAAATTATAACTATATCAGCTACCGTTCCATTGACCAGGAGTATTGTGATGGAACGGTAATTTTGACCTACCTGATTTATAACCCGGACAACAACTACATCGATGATATCACGGAGCGGTACGATTTCGTTATCAGCCGCGAGTGGGAAGATTGAGGTGGTCATTATGTATGAGTTCCGATATGTAGATGGGCATATCGAGGTTTTTCTGAATGGGCAGTTTCAGTTTTCCGCTGACACTATGCGGGAGGCCAGAAAAGAGCTTGAACAATATGGGGAGGTTTGATTATGGAAAAGCGCGTGAAATGGTTTGGTTTTGTTGTTGCAGCCGCCCTGTTGATTCTCGGTACACTATCAGGGTGTGGGAATCGACAGTTGTTCGATACAACCTACACTTTTGACCGTGCAATTATCTCTATGCCGGATGGGTCGATTATTTCCGGAACCGTGAGTTCATGGAAAGATTATGAGGACGGCGACCAGATTCAGGTCGTGATTGACGGGACTACTTATCTGGTTCACAGTTCCAACATTGTATTGATGAACGAGTAAATGAGCTGGATTTGCAGACAACTTTGCCGGCAGTATGAGTCGGTGTGCAGAAAGTGCTCTTGTCAATGGCCGGATGTGTCACTTGGTGTGGATATCCGGCTCTTTATCTTCGAGGATATTCTGCTAAGAAGGAGGTTCCAATGAACAAGGATGAGATGGTAAATATCCTATCACAGAGAACAGGGTTTATGAAAAAGGATTCGGAAGTCATGCTTGATGCAGTTTTCCAAATCATCACTGAGGCGCTGGCCGCCGGCGATAAGGTTCAAATCGCGAACTTTGGAACCTTTGAGGTAAAGCATCGAGCGCCGCGAACAGGTAGAAATCCACGGGCAAATGTGCCAGTTCCGATTCCTGCGAAACAGGTTCCAAGTTTTAAGCCTGGCAAAGTTCTCAAAACTCTTATTGAGTCGGGCAAGTGATATCAATTCTTAAAGTTAAAGGAGTAAGGTTTATGACCACTGAAAAAATGACAATCCATAAGGCGCTGTGCGAGCTGAAAACTCTGGACGCACGCATCACCAAATGCATCGGGGAAACGGAGTATGTGTTTGCCAATAAGCATTCCAATGACAAAGTAAACGGAATGACGGTGGCTGCATACTGCGATGAAATCAAATCCGGTTATCAGAGGGTGACTGACCTCATCAAGCGCCGCGACGCCATTAAGCGTGCGGTTGTGCTTTCCAATGCTGTGACTAAAGTTACGGTTGGCGGGAAAGAGTACACGGTTGCCGAGGCAATCGAAATGAAAAACCACGGTATTCAGATGCTGCAAACGCTGCTCAAGCGACTGGAGCGGGATAACCGTGCAGCACGCAATGAGGCAAATCAGAACAATGGAGAGATGCTGGAGATGCGTGCTGATGAATATATCAAATCCTTGTATGGAAACACCGACATGAAGAACGCTTCCGAGGATATCAAAAAGACACGAGCTGATTTTATTGCGGCGCAAACTTTTGAAATCGTTGACCCCATTGGAATCAAGGCTGAAATGGAGCGGCTGGAAAAGGAAATCAATGGGTTCATGGTAGATATTGATTCTGCGCTTTCCGTATCCAATGCGCTGACGGAAATCACAGTCGAGTATTAAACATGCGTTCAATCTCGCTGCCGTCCGAAAACCCTGAATCATGCTCCTTCTCTGTTTAGCATCGTACAGATAAGTAAAGACAAAAAGAATGATGCAATAGCCTGATAAGCTATCTTATGAAGAAAACTTTGTAATTGGGAATTACAGAGGTTTTTATAATACTTCCCGCCGTAATATATGGGCGGGGCAGATTATGAAATCAATTTTGACTGTAACGCTCAACGCTCAAAGTTTTAAGGCTAAAGGCTCAACACTCAAAGTTCTTCTTTGATGAAAGAGCAAAGCTAAAATCATAACGAGTAAGGCTTTACAAAATCCAAGAGTCATGGTTTGTCGGGTGAGTATGTGACCGCTGGGGGTGCCACTTGGCTGGGCGGTAGCGAGTTTGATTTATATAGAGGGGTGGCCAATAGGCTGCCCTGATATGGAGATGTGGCGAAGTTGGTAACGCAGGTGGGCTATGCTCAATCGGAGTATCCTGCCTCATCGTTGGTTCAAATCCAACCATCTCCACCAGTGGGAACGGCATTCGTGCTTCAGGCATCGGAACCTGAAGCGTATTCGTGTTATCCGAGACATGGAAGTATGAGTGTGGGGAATGCCATGCAGCGGAGTTGACCTGGAGTTTTATGCTGTATTTTTACGGGGATATAGCTCAGTTGGGAGAGCGATGGCTTTGCAAGCCATAGGTCGTGGGTTCGAACCCCATTATCTCCACCAGCCCCACGGTATTGCCGTGGTGGGAATTCCGTAACCACCCCACTATCCGGGGAGAGGTGCGGGATAGCTGATAGCCCTTCAGCGATTAACGGTTACCACTAAACCGAAAGTGGATGGGTTAGCCAAGAAATGCTGCTTGGCGCGGGGTTTGGTTCCCATAGAAGGTGGGAACTTTTATAGTGTGCATCCTGCTGGTGGAGGTTGGTGAACCAGCAACCCCGTGAATATTAACATGGAGGTGTGCCATGTATCAAATTGGAGATAGAGTTCGTTGCCTTGTAGATAAGCCTGAGAATAATGGCCATATTGTCTGCGGAAGTACGGGGACAGTTGTCTATTGCGAAGGCAATATAGTTTTCGTAGAGTGGGATAACTACGTAGATGGTCACGATTGTGACGGTCACGCTTCTGAGTGGGGATACGGATGGAACGTTCTGTTCAGTGATGTTGAATTAGAAGGCGATGATGTCCAATATGAATTTGACGAAAATGCGTTTAAGTCCCTTATGGGGTTTTGAATTTGATTATAAGGGTGGTATGCTATGAGTTTTCTTACCAGAGCGTATTTCTACGAAAAAACACTCAATGGTTCGTTTGATTCACAGCCGCATGAGTATCGCATGGAGACCGATGAGTTTCCAACAGCAGAAAAATTGCATGACCTTATTTTCCAAGCCATTGAAATCGAAGGAATGGAAAGCGACTTCCTTTTGGAAACATTGGTGGAAGAAAACAATGAGTATTATAGCAGCGATGAATGTGTAGTTACACCTGAGATTGTAAGAACTTCGGAGCCGAGTAAGTTTATTATGTGGGGAAATCGACTTCCTCACATTTTTACTGTGGATAAACAGCGCAGTAAACTTGTATTCAATGCAACAGTTGTATAATATTGGTCTGGCTGGAGTAATTGCAGTAGGCGTAACAGGAATTGTGTGGGCAGTTACTACGGATGTTGAACATGACCTGTGAGGTGATTGGTTTGGAAAATAAGATTTATACTCACGACGAAGCTATGCTCATCGTTGAGATGTTTGAGAACATTCTCACACAATATAATATCAAAGTTCCCAGTCCGGAAGATGACGAGCGGGAACCTGATAATGACGCCAGTCTTTATGGAAGTACATACAGTGACCTCCTTGATGGCGTTGAGGATAAACTGATTGAGATTCTGGAACGGCATACCTTAAATACTAAGGTGATTCGTTATGAATTCTCAGGTACGGTATAAGGCAGGTGACTTGAGTGTGGGAAAAACCTTTTGAAATAGAAATGTTGGCCAATGAAAATGGCGTGGTAATCAATTGCCCAACAGTAGAAGCGTATATGGAAATGGCAAGGGTTCTTGATGAGCATGGGTTCAGGTTTGGCAATGGAGTAAGCCCAATTGACGAGGATGTTGACTGGGTTGAACACGGAGAAGATTTTTGCTTTTATGCAAAGGGAAGTAGAATTTATTACGGGCCTAAGTATAGTACAGAAGAGGCACCTTGGAGAAGTTACACAAAATGTACGTTTTATGGCGTGACATCTGACTTTGAGCCAGCAGATGATAATGAAATGAGCAAGTTCTTAGGGTTCTAAAACATACGAAGGGGGTATTCACGTGGGAGTAGATGTTCATATCCCAGCAAACGAAGTTTGGTCTTTCTTCCAGAAAAATAAAGACCGCTTAACCGAGGAAATGGTAGCCATTGCCGAGAATACCGATACGGAATATGCAGTCTATCTCACAGAGGATTATGGATACCCGACGTTCTTTGTATGCAAGGGTGACCTGCCACCTGAATACGAAGAGGGTGCAATCAATCCAAAGGATTGTGAGCAGACAGCAAAGAAGTGTTATGCGCAGTACCTTTTCCCGGTTCAGGTTAACTCCGAGAAGTCTTATCCATTTCCCATAGAAGATGAAGATGAGAACTCCACAAAACATGACATGGAGGATATTGTGTATGAGCGAGAGGATGAACTTCGCCTCGCTCTGTGTGACTTTCTTCAGGTTGTACTCATGGATTTGGAAGACGGTGTGGATATCGAGTCTTACTACGGCCCCGGTATAATAGATGAGATTCTGGACTACTTCCTTGAGTATCTTGGTTTTGAGCAAAGGCTCCCGGTATATCGGCCAATGTTTATCACGGATGATGAAACCGGAGAGGAAGTATATACAGAGTATCCGTATGATATGGATGGGTTGTACGAGTGTGACGATACTGATGGGGAAGTTCAATAATCCCCATCATATCTGGCGAGGTGGCCGAGTCTGGTTTATGGCAGCGGTCTTGAAAACCGCCGTGCGCGAGGAGCGCACCGTGGGTTCGAATCCCACCCTCGCCGCCATATTTGAATAGAAGGAGGCTTGCGAATATGCCAGCGTGTTTGGATAGTTATCCTTGGCAGTCGCTCAAGGGATGTGGGAGTATGGCGCCGGCCATGTTCAAAGTCGGTGACTATAAAAATGCGTGTCTAAAAGATGGCACCAATGTCCAGTTTCGGATTATTGGATTCAATCATGACAGGGCAAGAGGCGGTATCGTTGTCCCTATGACATGGGAAATGGTGGACTGCATGCCGAAAAGATATCCGTGGAATCAAACCGATACCAATGAGGATTCGTGGGAGAAAACATATCTCCGTTATCTGATGAACGACCCGGCTGGCGAAGTATATAGATTACTTCCGGATGAAATCGTTGAACTTGCGGTTCCAGTTATCAAGCAGACTGCCAACACTTATGATGGTTCCAACACTATCATTGAAACAGAGGACAAGTTTTGGATAAAGTCCGAAAAGGAGCTCTATGGACGGAATATCTTTTCAGCGCCGGGAGAGGGGCACTGGTACGAATATTACCGTCAGGAAGATGTGCCTTGGGGTAAGAAAAGAAATGGCAGTGATGAATATACGCTGTTGCGTTCCCCTTATTACGACGCCGGCACCGCCTTCTGCTTTGTGTCCACGAGCGGCGACGCGCTCTCCAGCACCGCAAGGCATTCCCTTGGGCTCGCCCCGGCTTTCTGTATCTAATCTCTGACCCACAAAGAACAAGCACCACGAAAGTGGTGCGGGAGAAAACAAAGTTGAATTCATGAGTTAGCCCGTTAAGGAAACTTAACGGGTTTTCTCATGCCTTTTAATATGGTGCCGTGGTCAAGCGGTTAAGACACCGCCCTTTCACGGCGGTAACGCGGGTTCGACTCCCGCCGGCATCACCAGGCCCGAAAGGGTACACTAAATATAAAGGAGTACATAACTATGGCAAAAATCGTAATCGCAGGGGACGCAATCGTCGTTACTTCCGCTATGAAGCTGGAGGACATCAAGACCATTGAGAAGTATCGTCCCAATGCCCTGACCCTGATGGGTGGTGAGGATGGCAAGGAGCCTATCTTTGCTATCGGAACTACTGAGGGTTGCGGCAACATCAATCAGGTTGGTGCATCTTTTGGTCGTGAGTCTCACGACGATGACAAGTACGCCACCATCACTATGGTCGCCGGTTGTGCTACCGATGGCGACATCAAGGAGTGGGTTGCCGACCGCATCGGTACCGCCATCATCAACCTGAACAAGCTTGAGGAGAAGCTGCCCGCTGTCCTTGAGGAGATTGCGGCTGAGAAGGCCGAGGTTATGAGCAACATCACTGTCGCTCAGTAAGAAACTGGGGGCGGCAAAGCCGCCCCTTTGTTCTTCAAAAATCCAACACCCAATTTAATGAATTAAAGGAGAATTGATTATGATTAAGGTTACTGTCGGCAACAATGTCAAGCGCGAGTCCGTTATCATCGACGAGAATACCACCCTGCGTGCCTGCCTTGAGGCCAACGGCGTGGATTATACCCGTGGTGTGATGCACCTCGATGGTTCTTCCCTGAATCCCGGCGACCTCGATAAGACGTTCGCCAGTTTCGGTATCACCGAGAAGTGTTTCCTGCTGAACGTGGTCAAGGCTGATAACGCCTAAGTTACATACCCAAATGGAGCCGCCTTTGGGCGGCTCTTTTATGGGGGAGTGACGGAATAGGCAGACGTAGCGGACTTAAAATCCGCTGGGTAATCCCCGTGCCGGTTCGACCCCGGTCTCCCCCACCATGAGAATATAAAGTGAGGTGTTTCTATGTTCAAAACAAGCATTGCGTCAACCCCGCTGACAACGGATGCTGCCAATAATTATTTCCGTAACATCGATGGTGAGCGATTTGGCAATGACAATTCTTTTCTTGCGACGCTTCGTGCATTGGTTGCACCTCGCATGAAAGACGGGGAAAGCATTCATCTTCGGTTCGGAAGGAGCAGTTATAGCTCATCTCAAATATCCAATGCGTCTGTTGATGCAGCAGCAAGAGCGATTTGCAACGCATATGATTTGGGGGATGCGTCCAACCAGGTTGTGATTCACAGTTTTACTGCTGACCAGGAAAGCAATTTGGCGAATATGCGGGTGATTGAGAAGTTGCCCGCCTGCTATCCCGGTTATCACCAGCTTGATAAGGTAAAGGCGTTTTACCGCAAGTCTTTTAATGTGGATTGTTATATCAATCCAGAACGCAAGAACGTGATTCTCTTCGTCGATAATCTCGACAATAAAAAGCTGCATTATTTGCAGGTGTCTATCCTTGCGTTCCTTCCGTGGTACTTTAACCCGGAAGATGGTGTGTCCGACATCGAAATGCAGCTCATCTATTCTCTGCGTGAAAGTTCTCCGGACAAATATCAGGACTGTCTTTCAAAGATTGCAGAACAATATGATTTCAGAACCGCTCGCATTCGGCAGTTGCTTAGCGGGTTTGAAACCAGATATGAAAAGATTGAACGGGATAAGGTGCGCAATTCGATTGCGGCAACAGACGATAAAATCAACCAGTTTAACAATGAAATTGGAAGGCTCTTTGGTCAGAGAAACGAGCTGTGCATCAAGCTTATGGGGCTTGAACGCAAAATCGAAGAAGGCGGGGAGGACTCCGAGATTATGGAATACTTCCTGTGCAATAACCGCCTTGTCCTTGAGGAAGTCACAGACACGGATATGTATTTCTGCGTCAAGGATTATCTTACATATTTCGACAGAGAGATGGCGGAGCAGTACATCAACAACGAGCGCAGCTTTGTGTATAATGGCCGTCATGGTGCTTCTGCAGAGAAGATGAAGAAGCTCATGTGGGAGCTTTTTGTTTCGGAGGAGCCGAGGCTGCGAATCAAAGTGTGCGCAGCATATCGTTTCAATCTGAACGGTAATGTGGGTACACAGGGACGCCACAATTTTTCGTATGAGTTCTCTGATTGTATGCCGAACCCTCATATTGACCGGTGGAATTGTATTGGTAATTATGAGAGAACAATCAACCAGCTCCTGATGAATCGCGATTACATTGGTGCTCTTGAACAGTGCGTTGCCTCGTGCAAGAGTCTGAACTGGGGAGACAGCACGGTGATGGGTACTTTTATGAACACCATGTGGAATAGTGATGATGGGTACAATAATAGGTGTATCGAACTTCCTGATGGTCGTGTTGTAAAGCCGGCCGAAGCAATTAAGTGGCTTGAGCAGCAGGAGGCAAAGAATGAGCAGACGACGGAGGAGGCGCAAGATGAGTAAGCCGATTAAAATGACCCAGGAATATTTGGATGAGTGCCGGCGAGACTTTGAAAAGGCTTTGGCGCTGACGAAGATGGCAGATGGGAAGCTCAATTTCACCAAAACGTTTACCCTGGGCGACCGCAAAGCGGTTGTGTATTTCACAGCAGAGGCATGGGCGAAGATGGTAATGCTCATCAAGGAGTTTGATAAAGAGGTCGCATGGCATGGCATTGCCAAGCGTGCGGATGATGAGGCGAAGGACGAGTATATCATCTCCGATATCGTGGTATATCCGCAGGAAGTAACCGGTTCCACAGTGGAAATGGATACGGAGCAGTATGCGGTGTGGCTCATGGAAAATGACGAGGATGAGCGGTTCAGCCATATTCATATGCAGGGACATTCTCATGTGAACATGGCACCCAACCCGTCATCGGTTGACCTGACGCATCAGGAAGAGATTCTGAATATGCTTGACGATGATGATTTCTACATCTTTATGATTTGGAATAAGTCATTCGCCAGCAATACCAAAGTATACGATATGAAGAAGAACGTCCTTTTTGAGAATGCGGATGTTACTGTCAAGATTATTGGTGCAGCAGAGGATTTGGATGAGTTTGTTAAGAACGCCAAAGATATGGTGAAATCAAAGACATATGCTCCGTCCACCTACCCCAGAACACCGGTCACTCCATACAATCCATTGTCCAGCGCCAAAAAGGATGAGGATAAGAAACAAAGTAAAGACGCAAAAGATAAGCCAAGAACCAGAATCGGGGCTGGTTGGAGTGGCAAGAATGCCAGCGGCCAGGGTTCGTTCTTTGACCAATACGATGATGAGGACGACATCTACGGATATTACAGAGAACACTTCGGGAGGTAACGTATGGATTTATCAAAGAGTTATGAATACTTCCAGCCGGAAAAGCAGAAAGACCGCATCCATATTATTGGGTGCGGTTCTGTCGGCTCTACAGTTGCATATATGCTGGCCAGAACCGGCGTAACCAGCTTCACCTTGTGGGATTTCGATACGGTCGAGCCGCATAACCTCGCCAATCAGATGTTCCGTCAGAAAGACATTCACAAACCAAAGGTCGATGCACTTCTGGATATCATCTGTGAAATCAATCCGGAGATTGCAGACACGGCAAAGCTCAAGCCGGACGGATGGAATGGACAGCAGCTTTCCGGGTATGTGTTCCTGTGCGTGGATAATATTGACCTTCGCCGGCAAATCGTGGAGATGCATATGGACAACCCGTATGTCAAGGCGATGTTTGATTTCAGAACCCGTCTTGAGGATGCGCAGCATTATGCTGCGGACTGGTCGGATTATAAGATGAAGAAAGACTTCCTCAACTCCATGAATTTCTCCCACGACGAGGCGAAGGAAGAAACGCCGGTGTCTGCATGCAATGTCACCCTGTCTGTCTGCCCCACAGTTCTCGTGATTTGCGCCAGAGGCGTGGCGAATTTTATGAACTTCTGGAACGGCAAGCCGCTTAAGAAGCTCATCCTTGACGACGCATTCAACTTTGTCTGCGACGCATTTTGATTTTGATAACTCGGACGGGAGGTGAATTGCTTGGAAACGACTGTAGGAAAACTTAAAATTGGTGCTCCTCTTGTGATGGGTAGGTACAGTGTCAGCAAAGATGCTGACCCGGCGCCAATCGCATGGTTAAAAGGTACTCCAAACAGCGATTTTATCACGGAGTTCGCAGTGGATTATCTGCCATTCGATGCAATGGAGCGGGAGAATCCGAGCAGACAATACTATTATTCCGGGAACCCAGATTACACAACGAGTAATCTCCTGCAGTTCCTCAACAGTGACCAAGAGGATTGGTACGAACCTACGCACCAATATGACGCGCCACCCGTTCGAAACAATGTCAATGACAGATACAGGGCGCCCTATAAAGACCACTATGGGTTTCTGTGCTTCTTCGAAGAGTACGAAATCGAAAGCATTGCGGATAATGCAGGGTCCAGAATACGTTTGCCGGTACACGGCTGTTTCAGCGGCGAGAATAAGTTTCCGCTCTTTCGTAAGAAGGGCATTCGTGCAAGAGCGACAGAAGACTTCATCGAAAACAAACGTCTGAGCTTTACTGGCACGTCATATGTTCCAATCTGGCTGGCAGATAGGAGCGAGTATGAAGACTCAGCGTGCATTATGGCGCGGAATGGAGATACCAATTGGCAGCGTCCTGTTTATGCCTGCGGTGTTCGGCCTGTTTGTACGCTTCATCCGGACACGGCGGTTGTAAGAGATGCCGATGGGCTTTATCATGTTAAGCCCCGCAATGTTGACAGGTACCTGTGTACAGACGAAGAACTGTTTGAACTTTTGGGCATGGCACAGCCCTAAGTGCTAAGGAATTGTAACGCATTTCTCCATAAGGAGAGCTTTACGCCAAAGGCTAAAGTAACAAATTGTCGGGGAAGAAAGAGGGTACCCACCGAAAGCAGTGCAGCAGCACGAGATGATGCAAAGCGGGCGAAGGGCACCAAGCGAATCGTAATAACAAAAGTAGCTATTCCTACCATAAGAAACCCCAACAGAAAACAAAATCGTCGCACAAAACCTTCCAGAGTCCATTGACAAAAGGAATCTATCGTGCTACCACACCAACAGCAAATCGGCGAAATGGAGTCGTCCCACCAATGGGCTCTTACATCCATTATTTATGTAGGTTACAATTCACGTTTACGGAAAGGGGGATTTACCTTGGTGTACATCACAGTGAAACAATCTCCAATCTACCATCAGATGACGCTGGAAGAGTTTCTGTTTCAAACGTTTCAGGGGCCGGCAGTCATCAATGAAAATATGACGAACACCAGAACATACGAATTTGAAAGCGCCAGTGCGCATTTCACAAAGAGTATTGACGTTGACGCACTTGCTTGGACGTTAGCGCGATTCAACCAGTCCACAGAAGAACTGAGAGAAAAGGAACGCATCTCGTTATACAACACCTTTTACATCCCCAAGAAGTCGGGCGGGCTTCGAAAAATCAATGCCCCCAATCCAGAGCTCATGAACGCACTTCGACGTCTAAAGACAATTTTTGAAGAGGATTTTAAGGCATTGTATCACACGTCTGCGTTTGCGTATGTAAAGAAAAGGTGTACTGTCAACGCCGTGGAGCGGCACCAGCAGAACAACAGCAAATGGTTTGGCAAACTCGACCTCCATGATTTCTTCGGGAGCACCACGTTGGATTTCGTCATGGATATGTTCTCTATGATTTTCCCGTTCAGCGAAGTGGTGAAGACGGTAAATGGGAAAACCGAGCTGAGAAAGGCACTGGAGCTGGCGTTTTTAGATGGCGGTCTTCCGCAGGGGACGCCCATCTCACCGACCATCACAAACATCATGATGATTCCGGTGGATTTTAAGCTGTCCAATGCGCTGCGGAATTTTGATAACCAGAGATATGTATACACCAGATATGCGGATGACTTCATCATCTCTTCCAGATATGAGTTCGATGTTCACAAGGTCGAAGAACTCGTTGTGTTCACTCTGCAGAACTTCCATGCTCCGTTCTCGATTAACGCATCCAAAACAAGATACGGCTCATCTGCCGGCCGCAACTGGAATCTTGGCCTTATGCTGAACAAGGACAACGAAATTACCGTTGGCCACAAAAAGAAACGTCAATTCCAATCTATGCTGTATAACTATATTACAGATAAGAAAAGAGGGATTGAATGGAGCCGCGAGGATGTGCAGACAATGCAAGGACTCTACAGTTATTATCGAATGGTGGAAGAGAAGCCGATTGATGCAATCATAAAACACATCGACGACAGAATGGGTGTCGATGTAATCCGCATGATAAAAAAAGATTTGAGATAAACCCTTCGACGGTAGGAGGTTAAACCGTCACTACTAATTCATTTGCAATGTATAACATTCTATTTTGAATGTGCTTTGCGCCAAAGGCCGAAGTAACAACTTGATAGGGAAGAAAGGAAGGCGGACACGCGGGCCTCCCTGAAGGCGCCTGCTAACTAAGAGAGTTCAATCTACAAACCAGCTTTCGTCGCCGTCATCCATACCCTTCAACCATTGTGCCACAACAACAGGAATACCAAATGACTGAAAATAAAGCCAACTTAAGCTTTTATTTTCAGCCTCAAGCCTGGTGCCCAGAGCTGCCGGCAGGAAGTTATTCCTATGCAGATTGCGAATGAGAAAGGATTATTATGATATTTGTTACAGGAGATACACATGCCAATTTGGATATTGGTAAACTGAGCACAAGAAGATTTCCAGAACAAAAAGAATTAACAAAAGAGGATTTTCTGATTGTGTGCGGTGATTTTGGGCTTGTGTGGGATGGTTCTGCCAGAGAGATATACTGGCAAGATTGGTTATCAGATAAGAATTTCACCACACTATGGATAGATGGTAACCATGAAAACTTTGACATCTTGTATGAGCTCCCACTAACAGAAAAGTTCGATGGCAAAGTCAGAGAAATCGCACCGGACATTTACCATCTGGACAGAGGACAAGTGCTGACCATTGACGACCAGAAAATCTTTGTTATGGGCGGCGCACGTTCTCATGACCGTGAGTATCGGATAGAACATATTTCCTGGTGGGAGCAAGAAATGCCAACGTCTGCGGAAATGGAACGCGCAATTGAGGCGTTGGACAAATGCGGATGGGAAGTCGATTATGTTATTACACATTGTGCTCCAAAAAGCATACAGAAAATGGTGTGTAGTGGGTATGAAAACGACCCTCTTGTAAGCTTCTTGGAACGTGTTCGCACAGACCTGAAATTCAAACGCTGGTATTTTGGTCATTATCATATTGACCGTACATTTGGGGAGCAGTTTGAGGCGCTATACAATCGAGTAATCCCAATGGAATAGGAGTGGTCCCGAATGACACGAACGGAAAACGATAACCGATATACTCGCTGCCTAAAAGAGCTGCGCTCTTTAATTCCTGATGACGAGTACCATGAGGTGATGTCACAGGATATGTGTGAGTTGGATTCTGAATTCCTTGGATTTGTTGATGTGTATAAGAACTTGAGCAGGATAATTCCAAAGGGAAGTATTGTAATTGACTTTGGTTGTTATCTCGCGGCACAGAGCTATTTCTTCGCGAGACATAAAATGTATATCGGCGTTGATGTAGTGAGCATGCGGCGATTTACGCCACCAAATTCAGTACATTATACAATGAGCATCCAGAACTTCATTCAGATAGAGGTACCCAAATTGTTTGAGGAGTATGACGAGCTTAAACTCTGTGCTATCTGCTCCTATGTCCCAGATTTTCAGGCAACAGAGATGGTAAGGAAAACATTCCCCAATGTATTTTGCTATTATCCTTGTGGTGTGTAAGGCACGGAGAGATACCCAAGTTGGTGAAGGGGCAAGTTTGCTAAACTTGTAGGCCGGCAACGGCGCGTGGGTTCGAGCCCCACTCTCTCCGCCATATGGGAGTGTGGTGTAATGGTAGCACAGCGGTCTCCAAAACCGTATGATGGAGGTTCAAATCCTTTCACTCCTGCCAGTTGCCGGGTAGCGCCCGGATGATGTGAGCGTGTGAGCAGGAACCCTCACAGAGAATGTCAATGCTTGCAGAAAAATGCAAATCCATCGTGAGATGAGAACTCCTGGCCAGTGGATTTGTGTGATAATCTAAGCGAGAACTGCTCCAAATGTGGCATTGGTGTTTAATGGTCAGCATATCGGTCTTCCAAACCGAGGGTGCCGGTTCGACTCCGGTATGCCACTCCACATACCCTTTTAGCTCAGTTGGTAGAGCAACGGATTTTTAATCCGTAGGTCATGGGTTCGAATCCCATAGGGGGTACCACTCTCATGGGGTGGGAAGTTGTGAATACCCCGCCACCAGAAAAATAGGTGGTTCACAGCCTCATGAGATACCACTGGCACCAAGGAAAGACTTGGCGGGAGTTAGCGCACTTGTGGAGAACCGATAAATAAAAGCGCACAATATGGGGATGTCGCCAAGCGGTAAGGCATCGGACTTTGACTCCGACAAGGGCTGGCTTTACCACCCGCTCGTAGGTTCAAATCCTACCATCCCTGCCAAATATGCTGGAATAGCTCAATTGGCAGAGCAGCGCCCTCGTACAGCGCAGGTTCCCGGTTCGACTCCGGGCTCCAGCTCCAAGTCCCTATTGGTCATGTTCACGTTTGTGCGGTTCAGCTCATTACTTTACTGCTATCTCTGTGAAAGACACAGCCGGGTGCACACGGTGTTCTTCGGACGTAGGGTTTGCCGCTGCGATGCGTCGTGGCGGCATCTATGTCGATGTAGCTCAGGAGGTAGAGCAGCCACGGAATGGTGTGTCGCTGGTTCAAGTCCAGTCATCGGCAGATGTCTTTGCTCCAAAGGCCACGGAGCTGACGCCTCGGAAAGACGAGGGCATGCGCTGGCATAGCTCAGTTGGTAGAGCGCCGGTTTTGTACTCCGGATGTCGCGGGTTCGAATCCTGTTGCCAGCTCCATCCCCATGAAAGGTAAGAGAGTCTACGGAACTTTCTTGCCGCCCAATGTATTGTGGTTCACATTGGGCTGGGGAGATACCGTCCTTTTCGTCTGCTGCCGTGTGCATATGCCGCTAAGCATAAAAGGTGATGCTTTCGGTGAAGATGGTTCGATTCCATCAGGGGTATATGTGTGAGCGGCAAAGAACCGTGCCCTATCTGGGTGTAGCGCAGTTGGTAGCGCGCTTGCTTTGGGAGCAAGATGTCGGGAGTTCGAGCCTCCCCACCCAGACCATAATAAACCACAAAAGGAGGAAAGTAATATGCCAACTGGTTATACTGCTTTTATTGAAGATGGTGATATTACAACAGGTCGAGAATTCCTTCTATTATGTTCGCGTAATTTTGGAGTGGCCATTGATGTTAGAGATGAGCCTTTGTCTGTGCCAACTCCTACAAAGTTTGAGCCTGACCCATATTATAAGAAGTCATACGAGGATGCCATCAAAGAGTTTGAAGAGGCGAAGACGCTCACTTTCGACACGGCCAAACTGCGCATGCGGTCAGAGTATGAAAAGAAAATCAAACGTGCAAGAGAAATTGCTACTAAAATGACTGAGATGAATCAGCGATACCAAAAGGTTCGCCGTGAGGTGGAATCATGGATTCCTCCGACCGATGACCACATCGGAATCAAGAGATTTGCTCTGGAACAGATTGATATGTGCGTCAAACAGAACAATGATATGTTTGAATATTATCAAAAGATACTTAATGTTCCATTTGATGACAGCGATAAGGCTGTCCGGACGTATATGCAGGATAGCATTACTTCCTGTGAGGATGCGGCCAGACGAGCAAAAGAGAGATATGAAGAAGAAATCCAGCGAGCGAATAAAAAGACGGAGTTCATGCAGAGCTTTTTATCAAGTTTAGATAGCCTGGGAATTAGGAAGTCCAAAATGGGCAACAAAATGTGAATACTAAGGAGGAGTTACCATGACCAGAAATGAATTTTTGGATACCGTAAATGATTGGTATGAGCTGATTGAATTCTGCAACGACGTGGGATGCAGCTATTGCGATGATGTTTACTCCGAAGAAAGTATGAACGATGATATCAATGAGCGCTTGACAGATTGGGCGCAGGAATGCACTTGGCAAGAGTTATATTCCAGACTGGATGACATCCCAAGCGGGTACGATTATTACAGGTGTAATGATTACGGTGACTGGGAAAGCCTTGATGATTCTGATTTTGACGACTATAAAGATGATGTGCTTGAGTGGATGGACAATAACGGATACTGGGATGAAGATGATGATGACTTCGAAGATGAGGATGTTTTTGATGAAGAAGAATCGACCGCTGAATGTGATGAGGAGTCGGTTGAAGATGAGGATTTTTCGGCAGCAGAATTGATTGGTATGTGCAGTGCAGCATTTGCTGTCATCCAGCAGGAAAGTTTGCAAAGAATCCAGAAGGAAGAGGAACGGTTCAACAACTTTGTCAACCTGAATATTCCGAAGGTTCTAAAGTAATCTGGTCATAACACGAAAGTGTTTTGATATGAGCTGCTCGTGGAGATTGGCTCTGCCTACATATACACTAAAGCAAAATGGCATAGCGTCTTCTCGCCAATGGCAGAAGAACGAGTTTGGGTTCTACATTTTTATCCACGCAAATTGGACTGTATATTTTTGTTTTCAGCGAAAACAAAAAATCCAGCCAATTATGCTCGATAAAAATGACACTCTGTGTACACACCTCGGTTAGAGAGCAATAACCTCGGTGTGCAGACGGGCAGCTCAATAACTCTCTGTAGCGGGTGGTATTACATCATCCGCTCATTTATAATAATAGAAAGGGGCGAGTGGTATGAACATCTATGCAGAGCAGAATGGTGTTGTTGGGGATGGTGTACCCTTTGAGCGCATCCGCCGTATCACCGGATATTTAGTTGGAACACTCGACCGTTTTAATAATGCAAAACGTACTGAAGTACAAGACCGTGTGAAACATGATGTCCAGAAAGGCGTGGTGAAATGATAGAGCTGCAAGGAAAATTCGCAGCCGCAAAGGTATTTACGGATGTGGTTGACAATGAGTCTATCTCACAAGTTATCAATCTCCTGAACCAGCCCTACGTTTCGGAGAGTAAAGTTCGCATGATGCCTGATATCCATGCCGGCGCTGGGTGCACAATTGGAACCACCATGACTATTCGAGATAAGATATGCCCAAATCTGGTTGGCGTTGATATTGGATGCGGTATGGAAACTATCCGCATCAAGGAATCTTATATTGAGCCGCAGAAATTGGATAAGGTAATCCGCAATGGCATCCCGTCTGGTTTCGAGATTCGGCCTTCGCCTCACCGTTATGCGCAAGAAATTGACCTGTCTGAATTGCATTGTGCAAAAAATGTGAATGTGGATAGGGCGTATAACAGCATCGGAACTTTGGGCGGCGGCAATCATTTTATTGAGGCAAACAAAGATTCGGAAGGTAACATCTATATTGTTGTTCACTCCGGTAGCCGACACTTGGGCTTAGAGATTGCCAACTTCTATCAGGAGGCGGCTTATAAATCTCTAACCTCATATAGTAAAGAAGAAATTGAGGCGGTTATCGAGAGCCTGAAATCCGAGGGACGGCAAACGGAGATTCAAAGTGTGTTGAAAGATATGAAATCGAAAAAATCTCCCGTACCAAAGCCCTTGGCATACGTGGAAGGGGATTTGTTTAAGCAGTATATTCACGATATGAGAATTGCTCAGCGGTTCGCAGAGTTGAACCGTCAGGCCATGATGGATGTTATCGTCAAAGAAATGGGGTTCCATGTAGTAGAGCAGTTTACAACTATTCATAACTACATCGATACGGAGAACATGATTTTGCGAAAAGGTGCCGTATCTGCTCAGCGTGGAGAACGGCTTTTGATTCCAATTAACATGCGAGATGGCAGCCTACTGTGTACTGGCAAAGGCAACGAGGATTGGAATTTTTCTGCTCCTCATGGTGCTGGTCGCCTGATGAGCCGCAGCGCAGCGAAGGAAACATTCACAGTTTCAGAGTTTAAGAAACAGATGGAAGGAATCTATACCACATCTGTCGGACGCAGCACTTTGGATGAATGTCCGATGGCTTATAAGGGAATGGATGACATCGTAAACAATATTGAACCGACTGTTACAATCGATGCCGTTATCAAGCCGATATATAACTTTAAGGCGGGAGATGATTCTTGATGGCAATCCTTTTGATTATGGTGTATGTGTTTATTGGAGCGGCAATAGGCGCCACTTACTATTATCTCCAGCTTAAAGCGGACAAGTACGACAAAGATGTGTTCAACTCTGTGTGGGTTGGGCTGCTTTGGCCTGTTGTTGCGCCATTCGCATTTGCATTTTATTTCGCTAAGAAGATGAGCGAGAGGGAGTGAGTGTATGATTGTGTTTGTTCTGCACCGGTATTGGAATACTCCCGATAACGAGGGCGCAGATGTGGTTGGCGTATACCGTGACGTTGAAGGCGCAATTGATGATATGAAATCTGCCGCCCAAAAGGTCAAATCGTATTATCCAAAGGATTATTGGGAGCCAGATATGACGTGGGAGGATGATGCGGAAATCCATCTGGGCAGAGATTCCCATGCTCGATATGAACTGGCCACAATTTATTGTTGGACAATCTCCAGGATGGAAGTGAAATAGGGGGCGGCTGTATGTGGAACTCTATTGAAATGGTTCTTAAGCTGCAGCACGAGAGCAGTGCGCTTAAAAAGCAGGAAATTTTGCGGGAGTACAAGGATGACGAAACGTTCTGTAAGCTTCTGTACTATGCGCTGAACCCCATGCTGACCTATAAGATTTCTGAGGCCACATTGAGAAAGCTTGTGAAATATCGTTCAGATATTACGCTGACCTTATGCGATATCTTCGATGTGTGCAAAACGCTCTCCAAGCGCAAGGCTCTGGACGATGCAACAGTTTATCAAGTGTGCGCCTTTTTGCAGCTTTGTGAACCGAGAGAGGCAGAGTTTTATACAAAGCTGCTCGCCAAGACACTACGGCTTGGTGTGACAGCTAAGACCGTCAACAAGATTATCCCAGGACTCATTCCAGAATGGGGAGTGCAGCAGTCCTATCCTATTGAAAAGTACCCCATCAAGTCTGGAACATGGTTTTCGCTGACGCAAAAACTGAACGGCGTGCGAGCTACCTATTATAAAGGTAAGCTGTACGCAAGGAGCGGTGTCCCATTCGAGGGGCTTGAGCATATCACCAAGGAGTTTGCTTGGGACAAGGAAAACAGTTTCGTTTTTGATGGAGAACTGTTGTTGAATGATAAGGGCAGTATGAGCGACAATGAGGCGTTCCGCACTGCAACTGGAATCATCAATTCAGATGGTGATAAAACACGCATTTGCTACACGATTTTTGACCTCCTGTCCACACCAGACTTTGAACGAGGGCAGAGCACAGGAACTTATCGGGAACGCCGGCCGGCGCTTGATGCAATTCAGATGACACTGTCTAAAGATGGGCCGGTCAAAATTTTACCTGTGCTGTACAGCGGAACTGACCAGTCCAAAATTACAGAGTTGTTAGAGAAGATGGTACGGGAGGATAAGGAGGGGCTGATAGTCAATCTTGATGTCCCATATAAATGTAAGCGGCACAATGGAATCCTGAAAGTAAAGCGGTTCTACACAATGGACTTACCCATCATCGGGTGTGAAGAGGGGACAGGACGACTTGCTGGCACATTGGGTGCGTTTGTCCTCGATTACAAAGGAAACGAAGTCCGTGTTGGTTCCGGGTTTACCGATGACCAGAGGACTCTATTCTGGAAACAGCGGGATTCTTTGGCCGGCGTGTTGTGTGAAGTGAAGTACAAAGAAATATCGAATGATAAGAACACCGGAGCAGATTCTCTGCAATTCCCGGTGTTCATTTCTTTGCGTACAGATAAGACAGATGTGAGCTATGGATAGGAGGTTATCCGGTGGTAAACCTTGATGTTTTGGCGCCCGGTGTAAAAGTAAAAATTGTTGATGAATGGGAAGCTGGGTGCGGCCAAAATGTAGATGGCCTGATGGATAAGTACCTTGGGAAGATTGTCACTATTTTAGATGTTGATGTAGATGAAGATATGGCCACTATTGAAGAGGACAGTGGAGATTGCCGCTTCCGTGTCGGTGGCATTGGGCTTGGAATTCTTACTGTTTCGACTACATTGTAGATTCTAACGAGCCGGATTTTGAACCCTCATCAGAAAGCGAAATCTTATCTTTCATTTTTAAGGAATAAACCCCAGCGAGTTTTCGGAGGTGATGCTGTGAAGAAAAAGAGCAAGCCGCAATTCTCACCATATATCAGTGAGTTTTGCAGGATAATGGAGGACGCTCAGAAGGATTATGCGTGGAACTATGACGAGGTCAATCGAATGGACAGGCTCACACAGGACTACCTCCACAAATTAGAACTGGACAACCTCGATTATAAGGAGCGGGCAAAAGTGGCCACGCAGCTTGCACACTGCCGGCAGCAGCGCCGTGAGTGTAAAGATACCGTTGAGGTTTTGGAACCGTTGGTTCAATTTTTAGAGAGCGACAAAGGCAAAAACCTTTTGAACTTAATGCGCGAGGCGCTTGGGAAAACAAGAAAGGTTGAAGAGCGTCTGGAAACCCGCACCTATGTACCACGAGTTTTGCCACAGGAGGATGAGGCATAACTTGAAAAAATTACATACAAGGAGCGTATTGAATGATTGCACTGATTATTATCGGCCTTTTCATTATCATCTTTAGTTTTACGATTCTGACGGTTGCCGGGCGGCACTACGTCAAGAATGGGGACAGCTATGAGCAGAAACGCGGAGCCTTTATGAAGAAACTCCGCTGGATGATTTCTGTTCCTGTCGCTGTCATCATGGCGGTTGTCCTGCTGGTTTCCGGCATCCGGATTATCGACTCTACGGAGGTTGGTGTAGTCCGTACATGGGGGCAAATTAACCGAGAGATTGATGCAGGATTCAATCTCATCAATCCAGTCAGTGAATCTGTACAAAAGTATGACCTGCGCGTTCATGTGCGTCAGGCATCCTTCGCTTCCTACACAAAGGATGCGCAGCCATTGACTGCTGCCGTTGAGTATCAGTATGCACTTGACCCGGCTCATGTCATGGATGTGGCACGGGAATATGGGTCTTATGAAATCCTTGAGACAAAACTGGATAATGTAGTTCAGGAGAAAGCTAAGGTCGTATTTGCAAAGTACAGTGCGATGACATTGCTGGAGAACCGTTCCACACTGTCCAATGAGGTTGCGGAAGAGGTGAAGACATTAGAGGAACTTTATCATGTGAACTTCACGTCCGTCATTGTGCAGGACATTGATTTCTCTGATGCTTTTGAGGCATCTGTCGAGGCAAAGATGACCGCTGAGCAAGACGCTCTGCGTGCAGAACAGGAAAAGAAAACCGCTGTTGTGAAAGCAGAGCAAGAAAAAGAGGTTGCTGCTATTGAGGCAGAGGCCGCTATCGCTCAGGCTCAAGGTGAGGCAGAGGCCATGCGAATTACTCGTGAGGCACTTCAGAATATGCCTGAAGCATACATTCAGCAAATGTGGATTGAGAAGTGGAATGGAGAACTGCCGACAGTGTCCGGCTCAGATATGGGAACCATCATGAACATCGATGGTTTAATGGAATAACAGATAAATCCGACAGAACAATACCGTAGCTTGCCTATGTCGCTTTGACTGTCGGGTTGCAAAGCAGCGGCTGTGCGTTTGTAATTGTTTCCTTACAAACGGCATGGCCGCTTTATTTGTAATGCTATGTTTTGAGGTGATGAAAATGCGGATAAGCAGTTGTCAGTATAACAGCATGGTTGAGTGTACAGGATGCGGAGGTTGCGCAACCTGTGGCTGGAACCCTGCTGTAAAAGCCGAAAGAGTCGCAAAGATTTTGAAACAGCGCAAGGAGGTTGAAAGATGCGTAAATTAGCTTCAATCAGAGAGATTTCAGCCATTCATCCCATCCCAGGCGCTGACCGTATTGAGGTAGCGCAGGTGGACGGGTGGGAGTGTGTTGTCCAGAAGGGCGAGTTTCAAGTCGGCCAGCACATTGTTTATGTTGAGGTGGACTCAATTGTTCCAGAGGTACCGGAATTTGAGTTTCTGCGCCCTCGCAAGTTCAGGGTCAGAACCATCAAGCTCCGTGGTCAGGTAAGCCAAGGTCTTGTGCTGCCGCTGTCGGTTCTTCCGGATGGAGCGCCATGTGATTTGGGAGATGATGTCACTGAAGTGTTACACATCACCAAGTATGACCCAGAGGCACAGCAGGAGGCCATGTTGACAAAGCAGCCAAAGCAGCCAACGAATCCAATTGTTAAGTATCTGATGCGTTTCCGGTGGTTCCGTAAGCTATTCGCAAAGCCAAAGCGCAAGGGCGGTTTCCCAGACTGGATTGTTAAGACGGACGAAACCAGAATTCAGAATCTCCCGGTGCTCTTTGAAACGGAGCGGGATAAGGGGACGAAGTTCTCTGTCACGGAGAAGATGGACGGTCAGTCTGCTACATACTTCCTGCATCGCCTGTCTAAACGCAAGTTCGAGTTCGGTGTGTGCAGCCGCAACATTCGGCTTGGCGAGCCGGACAACAGTTCGTATTGGGCGGTTGCCAAGAAGTATGATATTGAGAATGTCCTCAAGAGCATCATCGGCATGCACCAAACTGTCGTTTTACAAGGAGAAATCTGCGGTAATCAAATTCAAGGGAACAAGTATCACATCGGTGGTTATGAGCTTTTTGCATTCAACCTGATTTTCCCTGACCACAAATGCAATACTCATGAAATTGCCGATATCCTGTCCCCATTTGGAATCAAAACCGTCCCAATCCTTGAAGATGGTAAGGTTCTCCCGCAAACTATCGCCGAATTGGTCGAGTATTCCAAAGGTAAATCGACAGTTCGGAAGGAGCAAAAGCGGGAAGGAGTGGTCGTGCGAAATATGGAGAGGAACATTAGTTTCAAAGTTATTAACCCGGATTTCCTGTTAGCAGAGAAGGATTGATGTTATGGGTAAAGCAGACGATTTAACAGGCAGAGTCTTTAACAACGGTATGATTACCGTTCTCCGACGTGCAAATAGCAACAGTAGAAAATCGCGGTGGCTATGTTTATGTGGTTGTGGAAATACATTTACGGCGTATGGATTTAATTTGAAGTCCGGAAAAACGAAGTCTTGTGGGTGTATGGGCAAATCGGAGCTTGGTGAAGGGCAGATGAGGCGTCCGTCAATCAGTTTGTACAGACTGAAGAAGGACGATGACGACCCATATCGAAACCTTGCTAATGCCATTGTCGCAGTAGCAGCGGACGATTATCGAAATGCGCTCCAAAATGATGATGACGATTTAGTCAAGAGCTTGGAACGTTTCTTTTACTCTGACTGGTATAGGCTGCTTACAAACTTGAACCCAAACATTCTACTGGAACTACTTCACAAAGAAAACGGTGGGAACCTATCCATCGTTTACATCTAATTCGCCATACGAAAATCGATAGGGAGGAACTGACATGAACTTAAAAGAATCATTCAGATATCAGAATTTTCTGGAGAACATGCTGGCTTATGCTGGCAACAGTCTCACAGACAGAGAACATAGCCTGACAATTACAAAGAATCATCTTCGTAAGAAGGCGAATGCAGAAGCCGAAGACATGATGGAGACTGTTGATGTAGGAGAGTTTTTCAAGAATGATGATGTACTAAAGTTTATGACCATGCTGGTCGAGGAGCGCAGCAAGCTGACAAATGCCATCGGCAAGGCGAAAGCGTCAATTGGGTTTGACCTGGATGCCGCCATTGAAACAAATAAGTTTCGTCAGACTGTTGCAAATCGGGTAAAAACGATGCTGCGGTTTACTGCATCCAAGAGAACAGAACGGGGAACTGATTATAAGTTCAATGTGGAGGGAAATCAGACCCAGTATTACTACGATATCGAAGTAGAAGCCAATGAAGCATTTGACCGCAGTGTTGCAAAAGACACCATGCGGAAACTGATTCTCGAAGCGGACAAAGTTTCTGCAGAAATTGACTCCGCAATGATTAACGCGATGGTGGAATACGACGCACCGTTCAATGTGAATGACTCTTTTGAGGACGTCATGACAGACTTTTTAGCGAAGGAATAAATCCAATGGAGCCGCTCGTTCGGCTCCCTGTTTTGGGCAGAAATGAACTGATATGATTTTGAGGTGGCGTTCGACAGAACGTATCTGTCCACGGCAGCGATGTCGTGTGCCTTCGAGTAACCTTAACATGATGACTTCGGTCAAATGTGGTACTTAAATATAGAATCAAGTAATTCTAAGCCATTCCGTGTTTTTGGGATGTGAAGAAAGTTTAAGGACACAAAGCGCCTCATCTATCAAAACTCGTAAGCACGCTTTTGCATCAATGCAACACTACAAAAATCAATTCATCAGTTGCAGCGAACAATCATCGTGAGTTTATCACCAGCCGTCAGTGTCGCTGCGCTTCTTCGGGTTATCAAATAACCTCCATTATATAATTTTGAAACAGTTTACACGTATGTGTAATGCACAGTAAATTCCAGTTCAAAATTGTTGATGTGATTTTCTGTCCAAACCAGAGAGCCGAACAAAATGAACACCGGGGAGGTGGTTGCTTGCCCGTAAGCATTAGCAAAGGAAACGCCAAGATGGGCGCAATTCAGAGTGTGTCACTCCCGTCTGGAGTCACATGCAGAGTATGTGAGTGCAACAAGAAGTGTTACGCCAGACGTTTGGAGAGAAGACGAAAGAGTGTAAGAGAAGCGTATCGCAACAACCTTGAGATACTGACAACCGAATCGGACACTTATTGGCGGGAGGTCGAGGCAGCAATTATGCTGTCACGATACTTCCGCTTTCATGTTTCCGGTGATATTCCTGACGCCACTTATCTTTGGCGCATGGTTGAAGTGGCGAGAAGGAACCCGCACTGCGAAATTCTATGTTTCACAAAGAAGTATGAGTTAGTGAACGACCTGCTCAGAAATGCTGTCCAGTTGCCGAGTAATTTACATATGGTTTTCAGTGCATGGAGAGGGTTGAATATGGGAAATCCATTTAACTTACCAGAAGCGCATGTCCGCTACCGTGATGGAACCACAACAGCACGTGAAGATGCCAAGGAATGCGGTGGAAACTGTGTTGACTGTGCCATTGTGGATGATGGCTGCTGGTCTTTGAAGGCGGGCGAACAGGTTGTTTTCAATGAGCATTAAAACTGGAGACAAACAATGAAGGATTATATTATTGCTAAAATCCAACCCAAAGATGGCGTTCTGAAAGGTGTTCATGAAGAGATGATTGGCCGTCCTGCCTACATCGTTGAGCTTGAAATAGGATACCCAGGCGTCTTAAAAGTTCTGCCTGAGTATGACAATAGGTACCACACAATCAGAACCACTAACGTCCTAACATTTACCTCTTTAGATGGAGTGCCGGACGTTGTGGAAATCGAAACAAGGAACACGAGATATATGTTGCGTGCGAAATAAGGTGGTGACAGTATGGAAGAACAGATTGTTCGGTTGGAGTCTGGACTGATGAACTGCGAATACAAGATTGATGAGTTGCGTTCTGAACTGCGCAGCATGATTAACGAACTATCAGAAGACCTAAGAGGAAGGATATCGACAAATGGTTCCAGAATATCTTCGCTGGAAGAGATTGTCGATGCGGCAATTATAACTGCAGTCCATGAACTGATTGATTACCTTCGCCACGATGACATTCAAGCTTTAGATGAAGCCGAGTTTGCCGGCAAAGTAAAAGAACTTATATTCGAGGCAAGGGATTCCTTCCCATTCTAAGGAGGAACTTATGTCAAAAAAGTTTTATATCGCCGACTGGCATTACGGACATGCGAACATTATGGCTTATGATAATCGCCCATTCACATGGGTAGATGATATGAACAAGGCTTTGGTAGAACGATGGAACCGTGTTGTGTCCCCTGGTGATATCGTATATGTGTTGGGCGATATGTTTTGGGTTCCGTTTGCCGAGTCGATGCCTGTGCTCGACAGCCTGCATGGGCAAAAGTTCTTGATAAAAGGTAACCATGACCGTTGTAACGATGGACGATTTCTAAAGAAATTTGTAAAGGTAATTGAGTATATGGAGGTTGACGACGCGGATAGGAAGGTGGTCTTGTGCCACTATCCAATCCCGTGCTTTAAGAATCATTTTTACGGATGGTATCACCTCTATGGGCATGTACACAATTCGTTCGAGTTCCACATGATGGAGCATGACAAGATGCTCATGCAAGAGTTATATGGGCATCCATGTCAGATGTACAACGTGGGCGCCATGATGCCTTGGATGGACTATACGCCAAGGACGTTGGATGAAATCGTTGCCGCTGTGTCCTGTTAAGTGAAATCAGGTATCCAGTTTAGTATCGCTGAGGTTCGTATACTGAAAAACATAATCTCGTTCAATGTTTCCGCTGCATCCGAGCTTGGATATCCGGCGTTTGTCAGAGTGTTTATCAGCCATGACAAAACTCAGATAGCTCTGCAACCGTGTGATAAGACAACCACTAACGCAATGAAGTTTTTTACAACTGACAACACAAAGAGAAGAAAGAAACGCACCATTGGTGTGGGGAACAAAGCGCTGGCCGCTTTGATTAAATCTGGCATGGGCTGGGATATGGCACAGCCGGTTATTGCACCGGGCATCAGATTCTCAGAAGAGAACGTGATTATCTTTGACCTGAAGCAAGCCAATCTCTCTGGGAGAAAAGACTCGCCCAGCAATGGCTTGTGTTTAGTACCAAGGCTGGCAGCGCCATTCTTCCAAGTCCCATCCGAGTATTTCTCGAACGATAAGATGGTAGTTGTCGATACAGATGGTCGAGTGATTAGCTCGTGATTTCTGAACCTGTTGACAAAAAAGAACCGTGGAAAACGCATGTGGCACAGTTACTTTTGGGATGCTTGATGCCGTGTAGTAATGCATCTCTATAAGAAAAAATGAGGACGGTGATTCCAATGATTTATCTTGATTCTGCGGCGACCACAAGAATTGCGCCGGAGGTTCTCAACGCAATGATGCCGTACCTGACGGACGAATATGGGAATGCCGGCACGCTGTACCAGCTTGGAAAGTCTGCTGCCGCCGCAGTTCAACACGCCAGAGAGCAGACAGCAGGTTTGTTTAACTGTACACCGGAGCATGTGATTTTTACATCCGGTGGAAGTGAAAGCAACAACACAGTGTTCCAAGGGCTTCGACACAAGCTGTCCGAGCTTGGCAAGAAACACATTGTTGTTTCAGCAATTGAGCATGACTCCGTTCTTCGGGCTGCAGAAATGTTGACCAAAGACGAGTTTTATATCACTTATGTTCGGCCAAACGAGAAAGGCGTAGTTACAGCAGACGCTGTTGAGGCTGCAATCCGGGAAGATACTGGGCTGGTTTCCGTGATGTATGTAAACAATGAGACCGGTGCGGTCAACAATATCCATGCAATCGGGCAGATTTGCAAAATCCATTCCGCTCTTTTTCATACCGACTGCGTGCAGGCCGCAGGGCAGTTTCCGATTGATGTTGATGCGGACTATATAGATTTCGCATCCGTATCATCTCATAAGCTGTACGGCCCCAAGGGTGTCGGTGCTTTGTATGTGAGAGATAGGAATTTTTCTCCCCTCATTTCCGGTGGGGCAGAACAGGAATTCGGATTACGCGGCGGCACCGAAAACGTGTATGGCATTGTAGGATTCGGAAAAGCATGTGAGCTGGCAAAAGAAAACCTCAGAGAAAACAACATCCAGCTTTCTATTCTAAAGCAGAAATTCTATACGCAGCTTATGAACGAGCTGCAGGAGCTTGGTATCGGACGCGAATCTGTTCGTGTTAACGGCAGGCCGGTTATTGAGAGTGGGAAGACATTGAATCTATGTTTCAGCGGTGTTGATGCAGAGACAATGTTGCTGATGTTAAACACAAAGGGTGTTTATGTTTCTGCCGGCTCCGCCTGCAGCAGCCATGAGGCAAAGCCGAGCCATGTGCTTCTTGCGATAGGGCTTACGCCGGAAGAGGCAAGAAGTTCTCTGCGGTTTTCTTTTTCAAAATATAATACAGATAACGAAATGGAATGTGCGGCGCAGATTATTGCGTCGTGCATTTTTGCATTACAGCGAATTGCAAGGGAGGTTCCTGATGAAAACATGGAGGATTCCAGTGACTTGGGAGATGTGCGGTGAAGTTATCACAGAGGCTCCCACTTTGGAAGACGCAATGATTTATGCCCGTGATGATAACGGTATTTTGCCGTTACCGGATGACCGCGAATATGTGGACGGAAGCTGGCGCCTTTCCTATGACATGTCTGAGATTGAAGAAGTCAGGGAGTGCTGGAATGGCGGTCAAAAGGATTGATAAGAAAAATAAATACCGCCCGGTTGAGAGAACATACCACGGCTGTGAGTGGCGGTCGGACTCCCAAGGTCGTATCCGATATAGACGGATACGGGGCGTAAAAGAAAAGGCGGTTAAATAGCGTTGTACTATTGATGGCGTGCTGAAACTGCGCACAGGCCATAGCTGCACACAGATGGTAACGGCTCAGTTCTCTGCGGAGGCTGGGACAGGTGCAACGGGTGTATGTATCGGTACACCGAAATACCTTGGTAGACTAAGACGGGAAACACTAATCCCCCTGCTCCCCAATAGAAAGGCTGAAAAGAGCACGGATACACTGGACGAAAGCGTAAATACTCGTAGCTAAGTCTGTGTTTGAATGGTAGTTCTGCGTAAAGGCAAGAGGCGAGGCTGGGAGTGGAGTCACTCATACAACATAAAAAGGGGTGCATATATGACAATTAAGGAAATCGAGGCGGAAATTCAGCGTCTACAAAATCTGCGTGATGAATTGAGCAAGCAAGAGATTACCGAGTTTAAGGAACATGCGCGGGATAACGTAGGCCGGTGCTTTATTGTGAACGGTAGATACGTGAAAGTTATCGGTATCCCGCAGGAACAATGGCAGTTGTCTGGCCGGCCGATTTTTAATCAGTACCAGTATCCAGCACTGTATCTTGGATACGATGAAGAGAATAACGTGATTCCGTTCTACTATGATACACTGTTTTCAGGCATCTGGGGAGATGGCCATGACCTGTTAAACAAAGAGGTTCAGGAGATTTCAAACGCCGAGTTTATGGAAGCATTCGAACAGAGGTTGCAAGAGTTCAAACAGCGAATAGACAAAGCGAACGGGGAGTGAACGACAATGACGGAGTATCAAAAATATCAGCTCCAATGGATGATTAACCACGGATATTCCTTAGATGATTTGATTCAAGAACTCGCAAACATGCAGTACGATGACCCGGAGGATAGCGATAGAATCTCCACTCCAATTTCAGAACTCTATGACGAGTGGATAATGGACGTTGGATTCGGTTCTGAAATCTGGGTTTGTGAAGATGAATGGAAACAATGTGAAGCGGTTGATAAATATGCTTGTCCTCATTGTGGGAGAAAAATTGATGACGAGATTGACACTTCATTCGCTGACAATGATGGATATGGGACGCTCAAGGTGTATATGACATGCCCATATTGCGGAGCAGACATCACATTAACCAAAAGTTTAGCTAAGGGGGAAACCTAATGAGCTACTGGACATATATTTCTGGCATTGTTGAGGTGTGTCCAATTGGAAATACACAACCTCAAAAGCGTTATATTTTGGATACAGTTTTAGAGCATCTGCCTGTCGTGAGCGGTTCGGAGGGCAATATGAAAGTCCACGTAGTCCAGCAGTATGGACATGACAGTGCTTCGAGTTGCAATGAGTTTGATGAACCGTTGTGGCCACGGCGTGATGCTGACAACAACGGGTGGCTGGAAACACAGAGTCGTTACACACTGGTTCTTGAGGCAAGTCTGAGAGATAGAGAGTTTGATGAAACAAAACGAGAGCTAAACAAATGGTTGAACAGGCTTGCGAAACGAATATATGTTACAGATATTCTTGTGAAACTGAGTGATAGGCGCAGGACATTGGTGCTGGACAACCCTGAGCCGTATTCAGATATGACCGAACCGTTCTCATGGAATCCGGAAAGCGATGGAGAACCGGCGTGGGTTGAGTATTTGCTTTGGGATGCTGCAAAGGACTCACGTTATCCAATGAAGTTGATGTATAAGTACTATGATGACCCAGAGAACGACCGAGAAGTAGAACGGAGAATGGCGTATGAAGTGTAAGGTCTGCAATGGTACAGGTTTTGTCGGCATCGGCCCTGGTATCCGTGGAATTAAAAAGTGTGATGTTTGCAATGGAGAAGGTGAAGTAAATGCGCCTGAACGCATTCCAAATGATGCGTGTCCAACATGCGGAACGCTATTTCCGACAGATGACAGGGCAGATTATATCCCGGTAGAAGAGATACATTTTTGTTATTACTGCGGTGCGAGGGTAAGATGACTACATTAGCCACAGGGAGGTGAGCCCATGAAAATCTATGAAAGAGAACTGCCCCAGAAACAATATCACTGGGCAACATCTGGATATTTTCATGTTCCGCGAAACCACAAACCCAGTCCGGGAGACCGTTACATAGGGAGATGGGCAACATGGCTAATTGACCAAGTGAGGTACAACAAAGGTGAGTTGCTGCTCTACTGCACAAAAACCTGGAACGAAAAAATGGAAACGAACGAGCGTTATATCTCTTGCAAGAAAGGTTAATTTGGTGGTGATGAAATGAACTTTAGCGGTGTGAAGGAGATACATGCGAAGCCAAATGACGATGGCACATTTTATGTCAGAGTAACTATGGAATGTGCCGACCAAGAGCATCCACTTGGGAAAGGGAAATACAAGACACACAGCAACTGCATTTCAGAGTTCCCAAGGGCAAAGATTGAAATTGTGGCATTAGCATCGAACAATGACGGCGAACTTCTTCGGTTTACGGCCAGCGAATAGAAGAATAATTTGGTGAGGTCTGTATGATGCGACATTGGAGTGATTGGATACCACCTATATGTTGTAGCATTGGAGCAACAATGCTTCTAATAGTAGTGTTTTGTTGTGCATAAAAGATTAGTTTGGTGGTGATAAAGTGGAGTTCTCAAGTTATGAAGATATGAAGAAATTTGAGGCAGAGCGAGAACAGTTCTATCTTGATTTCCTCGATATTTGTCATTCATTTGACCCATTCCGTTTCAAGTTTTATAAGAGACTTTTTCTCGAATCATTCCACCCCAAATACCGCTCTCAGAAAAAGTTATACGATGGTTACTACGGTGGCTGGTGGCGTGATAGCGACGGACGCCCATGCGCAAATCCTATTCAGCTTATTGATATTGATTCTGTATCTGATGGGGAAATTTGTATAGAGCGTGACGATAGCTGCATCTATGCGGTTTATCTGAAGAAAGATGGTTGTCTGGTTAAGATAGACCCGCAGATAATGTGGCAATAAAACAGAACTTTTATGCGGTGGCGGAATAGACAGCCCTATACATACCTGGCCTTCCAGGGTCACTGGGTGCTGGTAAAACATCCCCTCCCAGTCGAAAGGAAGTATGAGCTCTGGTTGGGGCTTGTAATAGTAGACGCCATGCGGGTGGAAGAAGCTATTCTGCAGGATAGATAAACCCGCCAAATCCAGAAATGGAATTCTTCTTCATGTATGGTGCAAATCCATACCCGCATAATTGTGCAAATAAAATAATTACCTTGTAGATTTGCTGTTACATATTGTTTTACAGCGGCTTTTCGCCGAAGGCAAAAGTAAGAATTGGGTACTATGTTCCGAGCCCGAAAGCCCGCTGACGCGGGCAGAACCAGACCTTCTCCCTCGCATTGTGAGCAATGCTTCGGGAGTTTCGGGCTCAGAAACAACGTCAATGCATACCTACGGACAAACAAACGCTGGTACGGAAGGTAATGAAATAATAAAGCCCGCCATCCGGCGGGCTTAAATTATATTTAGATTTTCAAGCCGAGCTTGTCAGCAATTTCTTCAGCAGACATCCCGGCCTCTTTTGCGGCGGCCATGACGGTCTTCATGTTCACCGGGTGGAGCAGCTTCTGCTTTGTAGCCTCAAGATTTTCGATTTCAGCTTTCTTCTTTTCAATCTTCTGGTCAATGAGAGCAATGCGCTCTTCGACAGTTTTTGCGGCCATGGGGTATTACCCGCCTTTCATCGTAAGATGTATAAAGTTTACACTACGACTATTTGTTTGTCAATATGATTGCACAAAATGTACACATAAAGGTGGTGGTAGCTATACATAGCAGCAACTTTACATGGAACAGTGAATCGGAAGGGTATTATAGAAGGCATCGCCTTTCCAATGGACAGTTCTGTCAGATAGCATTTTACCGCTATGAGTATAGTAGGTCAACCGAGTATTATGTTGCATTTGCCGTTGCAGATAAAAAGAAACACTTAAACGGGTGGTTTGACCAGACAAAATACGATAGAATATCAGGTAAATGCACAGGACACTGTGGAATAGAAGCATTGGCTTGGGCAAGAGATATGCTATTAGAATTTGAAGATTGGGTTTATATCGACAAGAATGAAGATACGAAGATTGTTGTAGAAGGCGCTGACTCGCGTAGATTCAGAATGTACGAGAAAGCATTATCAAAGTATGGATACAAGAAAATAAGAGAACCCGCTGGTTGGGCCATGGTCAAATTCATTCATAGAGAGGATGTTCCAATTGAAGTACATGTTGATTGAGGTCATTGAACGTGATATTAGTGTACCTGAGTTTTTCGATGCTTGGGAGGATGCGCACAACGCGATGTGTAAAAAGGTCGCAGAGGTCAAGGGTGTCCAAGTAGAAGAAATCAAGGAATCATACCTTTCTGGAGAAGAGTATGAAGAAGACACATGTGTTCTTGAAGATTCTGCTTGGTCAGAAAGGCATGGCAACAACTTTGATTGGAAGATTTTTGGTGTTGAAGAGAACCTTTTGTGATATACTGAGGAGGAAGAACTTGATTAGGAATCTTGACGGGTGTTATTTTAGAGTTAAGCGAGAGGGTAAATGGCAGAACATCTGTTTCTCAGACCTTACAAAAGATGAGAGGGACGAGGTGACGAATGGAAAAAGCCCAGAGTGGCTAAAGTCATTATGCAATCATCTCGCAGACCAGCTTACATTGATTGGAGAGCAGTTCGATATTGTAGGGGATTAAGATTGGCGGTGGTAATATGACGATTGAGCAAATTAGAGACATGGTTTCTGGGAATGACTATGACTTTCTGAGAGAAAATGAGCACCTGGGAGACCGCATTATATTTTTAACTCTCGGTGGCAGTTATTCATACGGTACAAATGTAGAAACATCCGATGTAGATATCCGTGGGTGCGCACTGAACAGCAAAAGTGATTTGCTTGGCCTTAGCAATTTTGAACAGGTGGTCAATACTCAAACCGATACAACCATTTATAGCTTCAATAAGCTCATCACTCTATTACTTAACTGTAATCCGAACACAATCGAAATGCTTGGTTGTAAACCAGAACATTATTTCTATATCAATGATATCGGCAAAGCAATGATTGATAATAGAAAGCTGTTCATTTCACGCAGAGCCGTCCATTCGTTTGGTGGGTATGCCAACCAGCAGCTTCGCCGGCTGGAGAATGCCCTGGCGAGAGATAAGCTCCCACAGTCCAGAAGAGAAGAACATATTTTAAAATCAATGCAAGGTGCTATAAAATCATTTGAGAGCAGGTATACATCTTTTGAAAACGGTAGCATTCTGTTGTACACTGCTGATAGCAGCCGAGAAGATTTGGACAAGGAAATTTTTGCCGATATCCATATCGATAAGTATCCTGCCCGTGAATTTAACAGTGTTATGAACGACCTGTCGAACGTGATTAGCACCTACGATAAGTTAAACCACAGAAACCATAAGAAAGACGATAATCATCTGAACAAACATGCAATGCACTTAATCCGCCTGTATCTGATGTGTCTTGATATTCTGGAAAATGGAGATATCGTAACATACAGAGAAAAAGACCACGACCTTTTAATGAGTATCCGTAAGGGAGACTACCAGAATGAGGATGGAACTTACCGTCAAGAATTCTTTGACATGGTAAATGAATTTGAAAAACGCATGGCTTATGCCAAAGAAAATACCTCATTACCAGACCATCCTAATATGAAACAGGTTGAGGAGTTTGTGATAGATGTGAATTGGAGGTCTTTAGATGAATAAGATTTCAATCCCGAAGGGCGCAAACTCCATTATCCTCGGCCTTAGATATCTTGGGCATGAGGCGTATGTTGTTGGTGGCTGTGTGAGAGACAGCCTGCTCGGTCTGGAGCCAAAGGATTGGGATATCTGTACATCTGCTACTCCAGAAGAAATGAAAGGATACTTTTCCCGTTGCAGCGTAAGAACCATAGACACCGGTCTAAAACATGGAACCATTACAGTAGACATGGAGCGGAGCGGGAAATTTGAAGTCACGACATTCCGCATCGACAACCACTACTCAGATGGGCGGCATCCAGATAGTGTGGATTTCACGGAGAGCATATACCTTGATTTGGCGCGGAGGGATTTTACAATCAATGCAATGGCGTTCAATCAGGCCGGTCTGATAGACCCATATCACGGGAGAGTAGATTTGGAAAACAAAGTCATTCGATGCGTAGGAAATCCGGATGACAGATTCAACGAGGATGCGCTCCGTATTTTGCGTGCTTTACGATTTGCGTCTACATATGGATTTCAGATAGAGGACAAAACAAAAGAATCAATACATAGAAATAAAAGCAACCTGAACAATATCTCAGCGGAGAGAATCCAATCTGAACTCTGCAAAATGCTTTTCGGAAAAGGGATACTTGAAATCCTTCTGGAGTTTAGCGATGTAATCACTACTGTCATACCGGAGCTCAAACCGTGTATCGGATTCCAGCAAAACAATCCATACCATCAGTATGATGTTTACGAGCATATAGCCCACGCTGTAGCAAATTATACCGGTACTGATATCTCAGTAAAGGTAGCGCTGCTATTACATGATATCGGGAAGCCGTATTGTTACACAGAGGACGAAAAGGGTGGACACTTTCATGGCCACGCTGTGCCAAGCAAAGACATTTCAGAGGAAGTGTTAAATCGACTTCGTTTTGACAACAAAACAAAAGGCGAGGTTTTAGACCTCGTCTTATATCACGATTCTCTTATAGAGCCAACGACTAAAACAGTGAAGAGATGGCTCAACAAAATCGGTGAGCACAGACTTTCTCAGTTAATTGATGTTAGGCTGGCAGATATATATGCCCATGCAGAAGGGACGCAGGAGTCTCGCATCAAGCGGTGCAACGACATCAAGGCTATTATGGAAGAAGTAATAAAGCAGGAACAATGTTTCTCCATTAAAGACCTTGCTATCAATGGGAAAGATATCATGTCATTCGGAGTTCCAGAAGGGAAGATAGTTGGAGATACACTGCAATTTATTCTTAACATGGTTATTTCTGGCGGCATTGAAAACACAATCGAAGCGCAAATGGAAGAGGTTAAAAAATACTTGGACGGGAAAGGCGTGTTGGTATGATAACAGAGGATATGGTTCGGTCTGGTATTCGAGAACACCTGATTACGTTTATAGTTGACCCCAATATGGGTAGTGGAACGGTGTGCAGCATAGGGGATAGCTGGTTTTACTTTGGTGGCCAGGAGGCAGAAGATGCGGCGCCGGAAGAGTATCTTGCAAACACTCCGTTGGACGACCTTGTCAGAGAAGTATATGAGGTTTTGGAAGAGTTTGATAAGGACGACGACTTCAGAGACGAATATGCGTACTACGAGGCCGTGCTAACATACTGGAACAAATACACCGAAGGCAATAAGGTACGATTGATATTTTAACTCACAGCCTTCTGAACCGTTGAGGCTTAATTCAGCGGTATCCCATACCGGTTGCCCTGAAGATTTGCTGTTTACATATAATTAAGTCCAGCAGCTTTTCGCCAAAGGCAAAAGTGAGAGTTCGGTTCTATTGTTCCGAGTCCGGCAACCCGCTTCGCGGGTGAGAGATTTTTGACTCGCATCGCATTGCAAGCAATGCTCGCGAGTCTTGCCGGCCTTCGGAACAAACACCTAATGCACATCGGCTACACTCAATATACTGCCGATGCGGAGGGCAACCGGATTACTTTATTATTTTGAAAGGGTGGTTCGATGTTGAAACGATTGCTATGTATGAGTACAGCCGCCCTGCTTATGGTTAATGCACCTATGGCAGCGGCGGCTATGGAAGGTACATCCACTTATGTTTCGGTCACTGGATATGATGCTAACGTAGATTATACGGCGCAGATTTACGAATGTCTAAAAGATGGTAGTCCATATGCGATTGAAGTTGGTTACATATATGAACAGCAAAGAAATCTGAAGATTCGTGATATGGGTTTATCTCAATATCAAGAAACGGACTACTTCAGCAGGTTTGATAATGCAGACGAAATTTTGAACGCTATGGAGTCTGACAAGGAAACACAGAGCAGCAGCGGCAGTGAAGAGCATGATACCCATCCTACCTATTCAGATGAAGATTTATACTGGCTTTCCAGAGTTGTGTATGCAGAGGCTGGGTGTAACTGGTTCCCTGATTGGGTTCAACAGGCCGTGGCAAGCGTAGTTGTCAACCGAGTGAACGACTCCAGATATCCCAATACCATTCGGGATGTCATTTTCCAGTCTGGTCAATATGGATGTGTTAACAACGGAAGTATCTATAACACTCCAACAAGTAAGGTGGTAACCAATTGCAAATATGTTCTGGAACATGGGTCAACTCTACCATCTTATGTGATTGGGCAGTCTGGGATGGCACTTGGCCCGGTGTATACGTCATATTATGACAGCGTTCTTGGCACGACGATTTACTTCTTTTCGGTATAAAGAGATTGAAAAAGAACATTAAACTGATGGGAACTTATGGGGTATTACGCCTTGGCACCTCTGAGTTCCTTTTTGATGTGGAAGACCTTCCGCTGATTGAAAATAGAGATTGGTATCGGGATAAGGACGGATATCTTGTCAACTGCTATTATTACAATGGCCGAAGAAGGTTCACCAGATTTCACAGAATTGTAATGCACGCGAAGCCAAAGCAATTTGTTGACCATATCAATCGCAATCGAGCAGACAACCGAAAGCAAAATTTGCGATGCTGTAAATACGCTGAGAACGATAGGAACCGTGGAATATATTCATCCAACAAATCCGGCGTTGCCGGCGTGTATTACGATAAGCAGCGTCGCAAGTGGGTGGCCAATATTTCCTATAACCGAAAGCGTGTATTTCTTGGCAGGTTCGAGTTAAAAGAAGACGCTGTTGCTGCGCGTCTTGCAAAAGAGAAAGAGTTGTTCAAAGAATATTCCCCACAAATACCAGTCGTGGAGGTGTGAAGTGGATTATTTAGACGAGACTATGCCCTATAAGAAAAAATCAAAACGACGTGCGCCTGCCAAGGCTAAGCACAAGCATGATTTTCAACCATGTATCTTTGAGTATGAAGGTATCCAGTTTGACAGTGCACACGGAGTAATTCCAAAAGAAAAGGAAATGTTTGGAGACTATTGCGTTGTATGCGGAAAGATAGGGCATCGTTCCGATAACCGATGGATGGAGCGTGTACCCACTTCAATAAGGGGAGTTTTTAGTTTCGAATATACGGAAGAGGCAAAAAGAGAACTTAACCGAGATACGAGAACCCTCCCTACATTTCGTCTGAAAGACATTTGGACACAGAAGTTTGTCCAGATTGAGCAGTGACCTCATACATACACATGAATTTATGAGCGGTAAGAGAGAATTGATATATCCAAAAGGCGAGCGGGTATGGGTTGGGTACTATAACACTAACCACGAACTGATTCTTATTCTGACGAGCAAAGAGTCCAGAGATTACTACTATTTATACGAGTTGGTTGACGGGGGTTTTAAGAAACTTGGGAGAGCGAGGTCCCCTGTGGAACTCGAAGAAAGGTTTGAAGTCAATAAAAGACTGGTGGTGACACCATGAATGATTTTGAATTTGACTGCCTGCAGAAAAAACGCCTTGCTCAGCAGGCAAAGTACCGTAAACGTGGAAGCAAGAGCAAGAAGTGTCCTATGTCTACCGACCATATGACAAAAAAACAATGGATAGAAAGGTGCGGAAAGATTGTGACAATCAAGATGGATAGCCCGGTATCATGGGCATCATTCAAAGAGTTGTCAAAGCAAACACAAGAAGAGTATCTAAAGAACCTTATGGAAAAATATCATATCAATGCCAGCAGTCTTGCGGAGATGTTTCATATCACACCAATTACGGTGCGACGTCATATTGCTACTCAGGGGTTAGCGGTTTCGTTCCCGGTTGGTCACTCCATGAACGCGGAGGATAGACGTGCATGGGAGCTTTTCCTTTCTGGAGATGCTGTTGAACAATCTGAGAATGAAGTTAGCGCGGAAAACGAAGAGACATGCGACGAGGAACCGATGTCAATGTGCAGTTTTTCGCTGAGGTTTAGCGGCAAAATTGATGTCTCCATGATTTCGAATTCACTGATACGTATTCTTGGAGACCATTCTGTGGGTGAGATTGAAGTAACCTGCAATTTGGCGCCGTGAGAACCTTGTTATGGTGGGTGATTTATGATAGAATTTCTTCAAAAGGAGTGGTTTGGTGGAATACGGATTTGACAAAACGTTTTTGACCGATGAAGACCTTGAGCAGAGCATGGATGATTTCATTGAAGCGATTAGCCAAGAGCTCGAAGACGAAGAATGGAATACCACTGTGCTTGATATCCAAAAATCTAAGCAAATTCAGTTCGCTTATTCTGTTTTGAAATATCTGACACGTGGGAGCGACGCCGTTGTTTCCTACAAATTACATGAACCGTTTAAGACAATGGGGAGCGTATCGGTAGAGGGCAAATCTATTGAGTTTTACCAGCCAGAATGGTTTGCACGTATTGCCGAGTTCGCCAGTAATACGGAAGTATATCCTCTGGCAAAAAACCGGGTACGGCTTACATTCACGTTCCACGGTTTAACGAAATCCATTGACTAAAGGAGGTGTGGCATGGAGTATACGGGGTGCTTTGATGCCGTCGAAGATGTTGTAAGCGAGGCCACTGAACAATATGGTGCTCGTTATACTTTGAACAAAGAACTGTATGAGAAACTCCCGGACATTTGCCGTGGAGTTGATGAGTTATTTGAAGAGATTGAATGCCTTTGCTTGGATGTCAGCGTATACGATGTACCGTATAAGAGGGTTGCCATAGAAATCATTTGCGAGGAAATGGTTTTGCAGCACGGCAGAGAGCATGTATTCTTTCGAGTGATTCAGATGTTTGATTCCTTCTCCTTTTCAAAATCAAAGGACGGGAATGTGTGCATATCTTTGAATCTGGACAAAATGTGGGAGAGGTCGAATGAATGAAAAGCGAAGAGGACAGCTTCGGAACGCATTGACAATGATGACAAATGCAGCATCTATTATCGATGCAGTATGCGACAAAGAGCAGGATTGCTTGGATAACTTTCCAGAGAACCTGCAGAGCACAGAAAGATTTGAGCGTATGGAAGATGCCGTGGATAGTTTGAATGATGCGCTGGAAAAAATTGATGAAGCAAAAGAATGTATATCCATCGCTATAAAGTAAGGGGGTGTTAAGCTTTGCCGCTTTTGATTGCTGTAATTCTTGGTTTGGTTTTGTTCTTTATTAAGAAAGACGACAGTGCAAGAAAAGCCGAGAATAAAAAGGAAACAGACAAGGAGTGGAATCTAAGACAGGATTTCCGTGATGAGTATACGAATCGTCAGTTTGAAAATCAGGTTTTAGCTTTTGTTGAGAATCCGGAGCATCGGGAACAAGTCAATCAAGAGATAGCTGAAGCATTGTCAGAAATGCGTTATCAAAAGCGAGGGCATCAACATCTTTCCGTTCAAGATAAGCTGGATATTTTGCTTGCGAATCGTGGAAAGGTTAGCAGCAGAGGAGCAGAGCTTGGTTACTGGATTGGATACCGAAGCGATGGGAAAGGAAATTGCAAAGGATATGTTCGAGATTTAGATGATGAACTTGAACAATATGGGTTTATGGTATGGCTCCAAAGGGCTTTGCAAAAGCAAGGTAAAATGGTAGAGCTTGTTGTAATGAAAACAGGAGCAGAGATACCGTTTGGGTATGCATGGAAAGGTTCTCCGTATGAACGTCAGTATTCCAGAAAAGGTGAAATCAAAACCAGATTGGACGATTACCAACCACCAACATGAAAACGGGGCGCAGTAAAGCGCCCCGTTTATCATAGCGATTATTCGTCAAAGAGATAGTCGGGGAGTTCAATACGTTTTCCAAGCAAGACTTTACCACACGCTCTCACAGAACTGCCGCTGTCTGCCGCAACGAAAACATTGAAGTTCCGACGTTTCGGGTTTGCAGAGACCAGTATAAGATTGTCGTTGTCGTCAACGTAGTATTGCTTACAATACATGGCTCCGTCAACGCAGAAGATGCCGACATCTCCTATCTGGAGTTCGGCGTCTTTTTTTACATAGACCATATCGCCATCATTGATATACGGATACATGCTATCACCCTGAATATCAACGGCATAATCGGCTTCGTCTGGAACAGAATTATTCACGAGCATCATTTCAAAATCAGCGCCATCAAGCGGAACATTGAATCCGGCGGCGGACGGAGAAGTATAATGCGGAATAAACCGTTCGCTTGGTGTAGGAAACTCAACAACATTGGAAGAAGACTTCCTTTCTGCTTCTATACGCTGTTTTTCTACTCTACAAATTGTATCTACCGCTATTTTGCCGTACTTATCAAGAGAGTTATAGTTGTTTAACAGCGTCATTTCGCTGATAGAAAGAACGGGTTGGCTTACATTGGTAGTAACAACCCCGACAAGACTGTCTATGGATATATTCAGGGATGTACTTAACGCAATCAGCATATCCATCGTTGGCTTTCTGGTTCCACGCTCCCAATTTCCAATACATACGGTTGTTACTCCGATAGAAGAAGCGAGCTGCTGCTGTGTCATATTCTTTTTTTCACGGAAATGTTTTAATCTATGTGCAAAGTCCACGAGATGACCCTCCAAAAAAATGTTCGATGATTGCTGTTGACACCGGCGGTTGTTTGTGATAGCATTATCAGCACAACAACTGTTTGCAAACGTAGGATAACACAACCATCTGTTTTTGTCAACACAAAGAAAGGCAGCCCGCCATAAAGACGGACTGCCCGGACGGTGTGCGTCGTGCATGAATACAAAAGGACACGGCGCACAATTGCACCTGTTTCTACAGGTGAGGACTACAGTGACACCACTCACTGTACTCCTGCCTGTAGTATACCACCGAGCTCGTCGTAAATCAATGGAGGTTTTTGCTGCAGGATGAAAAAGAAGTTATCAGTGAGAGAGTTGAAGAGATACTGTGAGGAACACAAACCTCACTGCATTTATTTTAAGACGGAGAATCAGGCTTGGTACAGGACGTCTGACCCATGTAAGTTAGACATGGCCTTCTCAATTATGTTGATTTGCGAAAACCCAAACCTGATTTGCCTGAAGTCTTCTGGAAATACTCTGTCTTTTGACCGAGTAAAATCTATCGAAGTAGATACCGATGCGTCAATACTCGGCACCGTCATCACGATTTTTTGTGGGGACTTTAATACTGCAGAGCATGATATTACATATAAACTCGTTGTAGCCTGAAAATTTTTCGTGTGTTGTTCATTTAATTGAGTTGACACGGGAAGCGAATCATGCTATACTCCAGGTATCAACATAATTGTATCGAAGGAGTTATAGTGGTGAGTTATCAAAGAAACGGAAAAACCCCACAAATCGGCGAAGTATACCTAATGAAGTTCAGCGGCAGCGGCAGTGAGCAGGTCGGATGGCGTCCTGGTCTCGTATTCCAGAATAATGTTGGTAACTCGCACAGCCCCAATGTTATTGCCCTTCCTCTCACCAGCTCGATAAAGAAAACGTCGCAGCCCACACATGTATTTGTCAAAGCATCCGATGCTGGCCTCAAAAAAGATAGTATGGTACTATGCGAGAATCCGCAGCGTATGTCCAAGGACAACGTAGGAAAGTATCTTGGCAAGCTGTCAGATACCTGCATGCGTAAGGTTGCGGAGGCAAACCTTCTTGCCTCCGGTGCCATTTCCTATCTGGATGTGGTTTCTCTGGTCACGGCATGGACGAAGGCTGTTGAGTTAAATGCCGTTACATCAGCGTAAAGCTACATATCTGTAGGAGGTTTGCGATGTATAACGAGGATTTGAAAAAGCGGTTTGTCCGTGACTATACGGGCAGTTTGAATACCGCCAACGTAGCTGCCACCGTATTCAATGCAGTTGAGAAGTATGAGACAGAGTGGAATGCGGATTTATGTACCAGAAGCACAGAGGAACTTCAGCCGGTTATTGATGAGATTGTTGGACTGCGTTCCAGAAGCAAGTGGATGACGCTCACGATTCTCAAGGAGTACGTCAAGTGGTGCATCGCCATGAAAGTTCCCGGCGCTTGTGACGGAATGCTCCATATCGAAGCAGTTGGGCTGGATAAAGTTCGCCATCAGATGGTGTCCAGCCCCCTACATCTTCAACGTTTTATGGATTCGATTTTTGACTCGGAGAGCGATGAAACAATAGACAATATCTATCGCTGCTATTTTTGGATGGCATATGGCGGCATAGATGAGGATGATACGATTCTTATACGGAATGAAGATGTGGATTTTTCGGAGATGATTATTCGATATAAAACAATAAGCGTTCCAATTTATCGTGAAGCACTCCCGGCTTTTCGAAATGCTGTCAATTTGACAAGTTTTGTCTATAAACATCCCAACTATTCCAAGACTATTCGCCGTAATAGAGTCCCAGGCGATACGATTATGCGTGGTATCAAAGCCGTAACAAAGACCTTCACAATGCGTGCTACACTGTCCAAGCGGAATATCAAAGCAGTTGAGGAAGGGAAGACCGACATGCAGCTCAGCTTTTACCGAGTCAGGATGTCAGGACTTTTCTATCGTATATACGAGATGGAACGAGCCGGCATTGCTCCGAATTTTTCTGACGCTGCGCTGCGGGTTATGGATGGGAAAACATATTCCTTGAAGGGGAGAGAAAAAATCGAGCATAAGCAAAACAGGATTGAGCGGGATTACATGGAAGATTATCAGCGATGGAAACTTGCGTTTTCTATCTGAGAGGTGAATATGGTGTTTGGTATCTACAAAAGGAAGAAGTCCCTCATCTTTTTGATATGCGTGGTTTTCATAGTCTGTTTCCTAACTGCATGTAATAGCTCTCCACAAGAAACTGTAGGAGAAACTCCATCCAACACTTCTTCCACATCTCCCCAAATCGAGGCCGTTTTGGATATTCCGGAAGACTTTTTAGACTTCCAAAATTATATTGGGGAGGATATTTCTCTGTTCGGCATGGAGGAAGGGTTTGAAGAATACGATGGCGGTACGAGTTCTCTGTACGGGCATGAAGGAACAGTAACAGTATGTGTTGGATGGGATGGCACAACGATAACCCGTGCCGTTCTTACTTTGAATAGTGAAGAAAACTTCAAAGGAGAAGAATACGACGAGGTTAGCGATAAATTGGTTGATATGTTCGGAGATGTTTCGCTCGATTATGGCGGTATAACAGTTTTTTCTGGGTTAACAGAATATGATTTTTCTCTATGGAGAAAAGGAATCGCATCTATTTATTGGAATGATGAAAACAGAGAGGCATATGAAGATAAAAATCCGAACGCTGGGGAATCCAACTCCGATAAAATCCAAAATACACAAGTCCCTCCCGCTATTGGTATGACCGCCGCGCAAGTCAGAGCATCCACCTGGGGAGAGCCATCAGACATCAATCGGACAACCACGCGATATGGCGTATCAGAACAATGGGTTTATAGGTCAGGTTCAGAAACTAAATACATTTATCTTGATGACGGTATTGTAACGGCAATCCAAGAATGATGAGAGTTGGTATTGCAATAAAAGGAACTCGGAATCGGGTTCTTTTTATTACCATATCAACATAATAAAATAAACTACAACGCCGCAAGGCTTTGTATAAATTTATGGGGCGGTATTTTCGTTCCGGGAAGAAAGGTGATGTGCATTGTGCAATGAGGATTTTGTGAACGACCCCAGAGATGCGTTTCTCGAAATCTACCAGAGCAAAATCAAGCGTGCAGGTTCTGAGGAACTTCTGGAGTGGTTGACCTCTTCGGATTTTTTCACTGCGCCTGCATCAACAAGGTACCACGGCTCATTTGAAGGCGGATTAGTCACACATTCTGTGAACGTATACCGCTGTTTGGCAGAAGAACTGGAGCTTTCGGGCTTGTCTGACGCCTACACAGAGGAGACAGTAGCACTTGTTTCGTTACTTCACGATGTGTGTAAGGCTAACTTCTACAAGAAGGGAACCAGAAATGTCAAGGAGAATGGTCAGTGGGTAACAAAAGAAGTTTTTGAGATTGACGAGAAGTTCCCGTGTGGGCATGGTGAAAAATCAGTTATTATTCTTCAGAACTTCATCCATTTATCAGCGGAAGAAATCTTTGCAATCAGAGCGCATATGGGTGGGTTTGATACCTCTGTGAAAGGTGGCGATTACTTCATCGGTAAGATTTTTGAGAAGAGTAAGCTTGCGCTCCTGCTCCATGTAGCAGATATGAAAGCAACTTATTTATTGGAGGGTTGATATGGCAGAACAGAATCTGAATATCTATCAGAAGCTTGCTAAGATTCGCAAGCAGGTGGAGGTTATCCAGCGCAATAAAAAAGGTTATGGATACACCTACGTTAGTGAGGATGAAATCCTTGCAAAGATTTCAGGGTTCATGGATAAATACAGTTTATCTCTGATTCCCAGCGTCATACATAGTAGCGCAGTTGTCACTCCATACCATACAAAGAAGACCAAGTCAACTAACAAAGGCGAAATCTATGAGGAGAATGTCAACGAGGTTCTCGTAAGTGCAGACATGGTCTTTACATGGGTAAATAATGAGAACCCAGACGAGAGGGTCGATGTTCCGTGGATTTTGGTGGGGCATCAAAGTGACGGTTCACAGAGCTTTGGGTCTGGATTAAGCTATGCAATGCGGTATTTTTTGCTTAAGTTTTTCAACATTGCAACACCGGATGACGACCCGGACAAATGGAGGAGCAAGCAGAAGGCTGCAGGGGCAGCAGAAGATAAGATGATTGCAGAAGAAATCATCGCCAGCTTCGACACAATGGTTAAGGAGTTCTTAGCAAGTAACCAGGATAAGACTGAAGAGGTCAAAAAGTTTGTTGCCAAGTATGTAAAGGGCGGAAACTATTTCGCAATCACAGAGTCAGTTCTTGCCTCGAAACTTCTTGCTGACTTCAAAGAAACTTTTAAGATTAAGGAGTGATGAATAATGGGATTTCGCACAGGTGCTTACGCTAAGGTATGGGAAGTGACCCCTATGAGCGATACCAGCACGAAAGTACGGATGTCTGTCAGCCGTAAAAATAAGCAGACCGGTGAATATGAGCAGGATTTTTCCGGGTTTGTACTTTGCATCGGTACCGCCGCAGCCCGGAAAGCTATGCAATTACATGAGGGCTCCCGAATTAAGATTGGCGATTGCGATGTGACGACAAAATACGATTCGCAGAAGAAGATTACATATACAAACTTTAAGATGTTCTCCTTTGAAGATGCAGACGGTGGAGATACATCGACAGACGTTACCGACCCGCAGCCAGAGGTTGGCGACGGTGAACTTGATGATAACCGGCTCCCGTTTTAAGGCGGTCTGCCTATGGGAGAAGTCAATTATGCACCGATAATCCAAGAGATGACTTGGAGCTACTCCCGCATTAAGGCTTTTGATGACTGCCATTATCGGTGGTACCTGCAGTATATCCGCAGGCTGCACGGAAAGGACATGTTCTTTGCCAGCTATGGCAGCTTTATGCATAAGCTGATAGAGCTGTACTACAAAGAAGATAAAAGCGCCAAGCAGCTATGCGAAATGTATCTGCGAGATTTCAGAAGTCAGGTAGCGGGATGGGCGCCAAGCAAAACGGTGTTTGGCAACTATTTCAAAGGCGGCCTGCAATATCTCAAAGGGATTCAACCGTTCCCATATAATATGGTGGCAATTGAAAAACGGGTTGACTTTAATCTGTCCGGTATTCCATTTATCGGATACATCGATTTTCTTGGTGAAAAAGATGGAGACTTGTATGTCGTAGACAACAAATCCAGAAACTTGAAACCGAGAAGCACACGCAGTAATCCGACGAAATCAGATTTGGAATTGGACGATTATCTGAAGCAACTCTACCTGTACTCTGCAGCAGTAGAGCAAGAGTATGGGAAACTCCCTAAATCACTTTGCTTTAATTGTTTCCGAACCCCAGTTTTTATTGAAGAGCCATTCAAGGAGCAAGCATATGCTGAATCCAAACAATGGCTTTTCAACAAAGTGGAAGAGATTACAAGGGAAACAGATTTTCTGCCAAGCGTAGAGTATTTTAAGTGTACATATCTATGTGAGATGCGGGATTTCTGTGATTATTACAGGCTCGCGCAAAAGAAGAGGTGATGCGCTATAAGAGCAGAAGACATTACACGCATCGACAGCGAAGCTGGTGTGATTGCCTCTCTTGTATATCACCCGGAGTTTTCGTTTTATTCCGAAAATCTATTGCCCAATCACTTTTTCAACAAAGAAAATCGTTATATCTATGCTGCTATCTGTAATCTGGCGCAACGCGGCGTACAGCACATTGACCCATATAGCATCCTGCAGTCTTTGCAATCACAGGAGGCAACTGCAAAATACGCAGATGAAATTACAGTCGCTCAGCTTAACGACTTCTTTGATACCAGCGATAGTCTTGCAAGACATACCGTAGAAGATTATAAGCTGTGTGTAGACAATGTTATAGATGCGGCTTTTAGACGGGATGCACTACAGAGTCTAAAAAAGTGTGAGGCTATGTGTTTCAACGAGTCTATCAAAGATATCGAGCAACAAATCTATCGTTCCCTGGACGATGTGATGATGGAGTTCTCTGCAACAACAGAAGTCCCAGCTTATAAAGATGTGATTGATGAGTGTTGGGCAGAAATTGAAGGACGTCAAGGGAGCGGATATGCAGGTATCCCATTTAAGTTCCCAGCTTTGAACGATTACGCAACGATAGAACGTGGAGAGCTCTTTATCTTTGGCGCAGAGCAGAAACAGGGTAAGTCCATGATGCTTCTTAATTGCGCAGTTGATTTACTCCAGCACGATTACGCAGTCCTGTACTTGGACAGTGAGTTAAATACCCGATTGTTTACCGCCAGAATTCTCGCGCACCTGACAGGGATTGAGTATAAGCGTCTGACATCGGGAAACTACAGCGAGGAAGAAGAACGACGAATCATAGAAGCCAAAGAGTGGCTAAAGACAAGAAAGTTTACCCATCTTTATATCCCAACATTTGACCAGCATAGCATTTATACTGCGGTCAAAAAAGTAAACCACACACAGGGGCTTGACGTTCTGATTGTGGATTACTTTAAGGGGAAAGGTGAGGGAGATGCTTTCGATAGTTATCAAGAGCTCGGAAGATTTGTGGATATGGTGAAGAATCAGATTTGTGGCGAGATGAATATTGCGGGAATCGGAGCGGCACAGGCCACTGTAACAGGAAAGCTGGCCGACAGCGCCAAGATTGCACGCAACGCCTCCACAATAGCCATGATTTCAGACAAAACTCCGGAAGAAATTGAGGCAGATGGTGCAGAGTGCGGCAATAAAAAGCTTCGAGTCACGGTAAACCGGAATGGAATGCAAATGGCACAGGGTGAATACATAGACTTGTTGTTCGATGGGAACCACATCCTATACCAGCAAGCCAAACAGCATATCCCACAGACTCCGTTTTAATCTATCAACACAATTAAATAATCTGCGAAGGGAGGGGACGGTGTGGAGCTTTCAGAACTGATTGAGTCCGTTGATATTCTGGAGTATATCTCACAATATACAGAGTTTACAGAGAAAAACGGAGAATATTGGGGGCTTTCTCCGCTCAAAGAAGAGAAGACACCGTCCTTTTCCATCCGAAAAGAAGAAAATAATTTCTATGACTTCTCTTCTGGTGTTGGTGGGAACGTTCTGACGTTCATCCGATACTACAACAAGTGTGGATACCAAAAGGCAATCGAGATTTTGAAGGAATATGTCGGTTGTGATGGCGATGTAGCTCCTCCACACAAGAAACTTGCAGCAACTGAGGTCGCAAAGCGGTTTGCTAAGCCCAAAAAGACAAATAAAATCAGCAAAGTGACTGCGCTTCCGGATGATTATATGGAGCGGTACGAAAAAAGGCAGGATAAGCTTGCCGTTTGGAAAGCAGAAGGTATATCTGAGGCTTCTATGAACAAGTTTCAGGTGTATTACGACAGTTTTTCCAATCGTCTCGTCTACCCAATCAGAAGTCCAGACGGAAAAATCATCAATGTGGGCGGCAGAACCCTTGACGAAGCATGGAAAGAGAAAGGATTACGTAAGTACACCTACTTCAAGCCTTGGGGAGGGCTGAATACACTCTATGGCCTATATGAAAACATGGAGGAAATCCAAAACAGACATGAAATCATCCTGTTCGAAGGCGCCAAGTCCGTTATGTTGGCTGATACATGGGGAATCCATAACACAGGGGCAATTTTGACATCTCACTTGAATCCAAACCAGATGAAAATCCTTGCGCAACTTGGATGCAGAGTGGTTTTTGCGCTGGATAAAGAGGTTTGTATTCGAGATGACCATAATATCAAGCGGTTAAAGCAGTTCGTAAAAGTTGAGTACATCTGGGACAGAGACAATCTGCTGGATGCGAAAGATGCCCCTGTCGATAAGGGGCTTGAGACATGGAAAAAACTCTACGAAGGGAGGTTGTCATGGCGATAGATAAGCAATATACCGTTTACCATCTGCATAGTGACCTCAGTAACGGTGTTACAAACATCGACTCGGTCACAAAATATGGAGAATACATAGAAAAAGCCAAGGAACTCGGAATGAAAGCGATGGCTTTTTCAGAGCATGGCTCTGTCTTTGAATGGTGGCACAAGAAAAGTACCATCGAAGCAGCCGGCATGAAGTATATCCATGCTATTGAAGCGTATCTCACTGTGACTTTGGACGAAAAGGTGAGGGATAACTACCACTGTGTGCTGCTCGCAAAGAACTATGATGGATTTTTAGAGCTAAACCGACTCGTATCGAGGAGCTTTGACCGTACAGACAACCACTTCTACTATGTACCACGTATCACCTTTGACGAACTATTCGATACATCTGACAACATCCTGATTACCACAGCCTGCATTGGCGGTGTATTTGGAAAAGCAGACGCAGATGTTGAGTCGAGGTTCCTTGAGTTTCTTCAGAGAAATAAGCATAGGTGTTTCTTTGAAGTCGGACACCATATGGATGAGCGGCAGGTCGAGTACAACCAAAAACTGTATCGGCTTAGCGGGCAAACTGGTATCCCATTGATAGCCGGAACGGATACTCATGTGCTTAACGAGGAACATGAGAAAGGGAGAAGCATCCTGCAGGCGTCCAAGAACATCCAGTTTGATGGGGAAGAGAAGTGGGATTTGAAATTCAAGTCCTACGATGAGCTCGTCGCTGCTTATAGGCGACAACGCTCACTCCCAGAGGAAGTGTTCTTAAAGGCCATTGAGAACACAAATGTTCTGGCTGATATGGTGGAAGAGTTTACGCTTGACCGTGGCACAAAGTATCCGCACATCTACGAAAATCCAGAAGAAACCTTTAAGGCGAAGATTGAGGACGCACTTCAGTATCATCCATACGCCTTGAAAAATCACGATGAAGCGGAACTCCGTAAGGTTGTGGATGAAGAGTACGATGTCTACAAAACGACTCAGTCCATTGACTTCATGCTTCTTCAGACCTATCTCAGAGAATGGGAAAAAGAGAATGGCATCCAGTGCGGATACGGCAGAGGCTCTGTGTCTGGCAGTATGATAGCATATCTGCTCGGCATTACGCAGATGGACAGTATTCGTTTTGGATTGAACTTCTTCCGCTTCATGAATCCTTCTCGTGTCACCAATGCCGATATTGATACGGACTATTCTGGCAAGGACAGAGAAACTGTGAAGCAGTTCCTCCTTCGTGACAAGATGAACCTGCCGAATATCCGGTCTGCTGAGATTATCACCTTCAACACTATCGCTTTGAAGGGCGCAATTCGAGATGTATGCCGTGCTTTGTATAAGGACAGGCAGGACAAGAACTATCTGCAAATCGCCAACTATATTTGCAAAGAGGCAGAGATTCACGAAGATTCTGTCCGCAAAGAATATCCAGAGGTGTTCAAATATGTGGACATCGTAAACGGCACCATTGTCTCCATCGGTACACACCCAAGCGGTGTCCTTATCAGCGACTTGCCGATTGAACAGACGGTTGGTCTTTGCAGCGTATCTACATCAGATTACCCGGTGTCCATGATTAACATGAAAGAGTTGGATGACCTGATGTACGTCAAGCTGGATATCCTTGGCTTGGACAACATCGGCGTTATCAATGACACGTGTAAGAAACTTGGAATTGAGCGGCTGACACCAGACAACACGGATATGGAAGATATGAATGTGTGGCGAAGTATCCGTGACAACACAACCCTGATATTCCAATGGGAGTCTGACAGCGCCCAGCATTACCTGAAACAGTTTATGTCCGACGAGACGCTGGAAATCGCAAGGTCGAAGATTCCGAACTTCTCCATGCTGAAGTGGATGTCGTTTGGAAACGGTCTGTTAAGACCGGCCTGTGCCAGCTTTCGTGATAGTGTAGCCAGAGGCGAATTCTACGATAATGGTTTTGACGCACTCAATGAGTTTCTCGCTCCAGAAGCAGGACGAATTGCCATGCAGGAGACCATCATGCAGTTCCTTGTTAAGTTCTGTGGGTATTCTGCGGCAGAGTCGGACAATGTTCGCCGTGCTATTGCGAAGAAAAAGGGAACAGAAACGCTGCTACCGGAAATCGAGAAACGGTTCATAGACTATTCATCTGAGCACTATGACATTACGAGAGAGCGGTGCGAAGAGGTTATCAAACCTTTCCTGCAAATCATTCTGGATGCATCGGCCTACGGGTTCTCGTGGAACCATTCTGATGCCTACTCATCCATTGGATATATCTGCGGCTACTTACGCTATTACTATCCGCTTGAGTTCTTGACGGCAGCACTCAATATCTTTGGGGACAATATGGACAAGACTGCGGATATTACGAACTACGCCACAAGGGTAGGCATTAAAGTAACACTACCAAAATGGGGATTGTCAAGAGGGAAATACTTCTTTGATAGAGAAAAGCGAATCATCGCCAAGGGGCTGACCTCCATTAAATATATGAGCGCAGGACTTGCGGACGAGCTGTACGCCTTATCCAAAGAGAAAGAATATACCAGCTTTATGGAACTGCTTTCTGACTTGGACAAAAAGACGAGTATCAACTCAAGACAGCTTGACATTCTAATTAAACTGGACTTCTTTTCAGACTTTGGAAATCAGAGAGAACTCCTTCGAATGGTAGACCTGTTCTCCAACACATTCAAGAAGGGCGACGCCAAGAAAATCAAAAAGTCAGAAGTGGACGGAACTCCGCTTGAGGATATTGTAAAGCGATATGCGGTTGGCGTCACAAAGTCTGGCGGGGTGGCAAAGAGCTACACGCTATTGGATGTCATGTCGATTTTGAAAGAAGCGGAAAAAGTGATTAAGAGTGTAGGGATGGAAGACTTGAGCGATATCCTCAAGGTTCGAAATTTCTACGATGTGATGGGGTACATCGGGTATGTGTCCGGCAAGGACGAAGATAGGCGTAAGCTGTATGTGACCGATGTACGACCTTTACATAGAAAAGCTGATGGAAAATTGTTTGGGTACAGTATCTTTACAAAATCCATTGGCAGCGGAAAGGAGAGTCGTTTTACGGTATTTTGCAGGGTATACGATAAAGACCCAATCAAATCAGGGGACATCATCTACTGCAAAGGTTATGAGCGTGACGGTCAATATTTTAAGCTGACCGCCTACAGCAAGGTAATTTAAGGGGGTGGTGTCTATGTGGGATTCTTGAAACTGCGCTTCGCAGACATACTACATTATATAAAACTTCCGTTTTATGAATAAAAGGAGCGTGCATAGTTTGACACAAAACCTGATTTGCAATCACTGCGGCAAGGAGCTTGACTTCTTTGACCTGCAGAATGACTTTTCTATACATAAGAGAATTGGATACGGAAGTGTCCATGACGGAGACGATGTGCATATGCGCCTCTGCTCCGATTGTTTTGATAAGCTCGTAGAAGAATGCGAGGTCTCACCAATTGAGGAGATGGATGGCTAATGGATAGAGAACGATATACAGAACTGGTTGCGGATGCAGTCGGGAAAGCAAACCGGCTGCTCGCCGTTTCAGATGGGCAGAACAGTGTGGTAGTCGTGATGAGCAGAACCATGCGGAATGAAATCTTAGTGCAAGAGGGCGCTAATTACACCATGCGAAATGGCGATTATGTTGAGGAGTATTGTGGCTATCGTGTTGGAATCGTCAATGAAATTGATGATGAAGAGTTCATCCTTCCAGCAATGGTTGGAATGACTTATCACCCTGAGATGCAGATTGATGATGTCATCGTTGTAGGCGATGAGAACCGGTTGTTCAGGCTGGAGAGTACAGACCCAGTGCAATTTGCCGATATGGGTCTCACAGTGAACTTCGGCCTATATGCAGATGCAGCCACCGCAGCTACTGCTGATAACGCTGCTACTGTTGCAGTAGATTTAGCAAATACTATCTCAACAACTGCCAATACCGCTACCATTACTCTTGATGACTTCGTAGGTGCTGTCTCAAACATCACATGGGATGGCGTTCTGAACACAGGAGCTCAAACCGTTACCGCCACTGACGGTATGAATTGGTGGTTAAGAGACACCTATCCGATTCCCGATTACTACTCCCGCCCAGTAGAATACTCTCCTCCAAAACGAAAGGCGAGGAAGAAGGAAGAAGAATTAAGCGCCGGAGACACGAGGCTTCTGGATGAGTTTTTATCCGGATTTGCAAGAAACGGAGCGTGACCGACAAACATACTGTGTAGGGAGCCCGGAGTGAAAAACTCCGAGCTCTTTTCGCAGACAGCAGAGAGGTAAAACAATGCGGAAATTATTCACTATCTTCCCGTTGTGCATCGTGTTATGCCTGTTAACAGGCGGATGTTTCACCGCAGATGCGAACGAGGAAAATTATGAAGAAGAAATTGCCACGGTAAGCTATGATAACAACACTGACTATATGTCACTGATGGTTCAGTATGCTGCTGCCGGCAATATGGATGCGTTGGGCGCCGCTGTTACAGCGAGAAATGGAAAAATAGCGAACCAACAGTTGGGATATGAACAGTTGAGTGTGGACGAGTTCCTAAACAATTATGAATCCTACGCCGGATTTTCTTTAGATACCGACTACATGAGCCAAATAGTGTCATGTTGCTTGAGTGGAGATATGGCTGGCGGCTTGGAGGCAGAACGGTTAAGAAATCTGAAAATTGACACACTCAATCTGGATGTTACAAAGGTCAGCTTTAACGATTTGTATTTGCTGTCCAAGATTATTACATCAGAGGCCGGTTCAAACTGGCTCTCTATGGAGTGGAAGATGATGGTTGGAGAGGTACTTCTGAATCGTGTTGCATCCCCAGAATTCCCAGACTCGATTGAAGAGTGTATCTATCAGACCGGACAGTATTACAGCAGAGGGAACCAATACTTTACGAACCTCTTGCCGTATGAAGACTGCGTTGAAGCTGCTTTGCGGTTGCTCAATGGGGAGCGTATCATCAACAATGGTTCAGTTGTTTTTCAGGCAAACTTTCGGCAGGGCAGTGGCACGTACCTCAAACTGTATGACCAGCAATTAGGATATACATACCTCTGCTATAGCAGTTATCCAGAGTTATACGAAAGTTGAGGTTAACAATGGGAAAAGTAATCATTCAACAATATACGACAAAGTACCCCATCACCATGATTGGTGAAGAGGCAGGAACCTGTTGGGGCGCTGACACAAGTGACAGCAGCAAAAACTATAAGCGTGGCCTTGAGTGCCTTAGCAATGAACACGGGAGAACAACAGAGTACCCAGATGTCTACATGATTTTGGATGGATACTCCGCAAGAGTTATCCGTGAGTGGTACACACATATTGGCGGCTCTCCAACGAGGCTTCAGGCAAGCACACGGTATATCGATTATGAGCATGGTTTTGACTTTGTCGTACCTCCAACAATTAAGAATAACCCACAGGCTCTCAATGTCTACACTGGAATCATGGCAGATATCGCTGACGGGTTAAAGGAATTAGACGAACTGGGCATCCCTCGTGAAGACTCCGCGCTTGGCTTACCACTGGGGATGACCACAAGAATCGTGTGTAAACATAATGCGCGGAACTTAATGGACATGTCACATCAGCGGATGTGCAACAGGGCGTACCACGAATACCGTAAGATGTTCAATGATTTATGCGATGCGCTCCGAGCCTATTCGGAGGAATGGCAATATATCGTTGACCACTACTTTATGCCCAAGTGTAAGTATATGGGTTTCTGTAAAGAGAAATATACTTGTGGGTTGATGCCACGGAGGGAGGCGCCCATGTGAACATCTATATATTGCTTACACTGGTGACCTTCTTCATTCTGGTTCTATTGTTAAATGATGACCATAGCTGGCCAGTGTGATGCCTATGGATAGCAAAATTAGGAACCCATATCGGATGAGACAACTCATCGATTTTACCGGGTTGGAACTTGAAGGTGGTATTTATCCAACCGATATAGATGGGCTGATTGAATACCACAACCAAGAATACATACTGATTGAAGTCAAATACGGGAAGACCAAAGTCCCATTTGGGCAAAGGTTAGCGATAGAACGCATGGTTGATGATTTCACAAAGATAGGAAAGCCTGCGGTTGCCATCGTGTGCGAACACACTGTAAAAGACGCAGATAAACATGTCGTTGCGGCGGCGTGTAAAGTGCGTGAAATCTATTATGGTGGTGAGCACAGGTGGAAGAAAACCGAAAAACAAATGACGGTCAGGGAATTCATTGACAACTTTCAATCATTTCTGACAGAGAAGGAGGGATTAGTGGAGTGCAAGTGATTGTGATTTCGGGAAAGGCGCAGCATGGGAAGGACACAACGGCTGGGTTCCTGAAAGATACTTTGGAGGCTGATGGATATTCTGTCCTTATTGCCCATTACGGTGACTTGGTTAAGTATGTTTGCAAGATGTACTTGGGCTGGAATGGAGAAAAGGATGAATACGGACGGTCTTTGCTGCAGTATGCGGGGACAGATATTGTTCGTTCTCAGAACGAGAATTACTGGGTTCAATTCGTGGGAGACATGCTCACGTTCTTCAAAGATAAGTGGGATTATGTTTTGATTCCCGATTGTCGGTTCCCAAATGAAGTCAATTATTTAAGGGAAGTCGGGTTCAACACAATCCACATCCGCATTATCCGTGATGGATTCATTAGCCCGCTGACAGAGCAGCAGCAAAATCATCCGTCTGAAACGGCACTGGACAATGTCCAGGCTGATACATACTTCCACAACGATGGAACACTGTCAGACCTGAGAGAAAAGGTGGTGCGGTGGGTAACGGAACACAACGGGCATCACCAGATTACCTTTGAAGAAATTATCAATTAAGGGAGGCGGCCGCCATGTCAAAGACGAATCCGAATAGCTACTATGATATTGAGTTTGAAGTTGAAGAAGTTCTTTTCAGAAACGGGCTCGTTGAAGATATCTTCTATCTAAAAGACTTGAAACAGCGCAAGCTCTTTATTGCAGCTAACATCAGTCAGGAGACAGTTGAAGACGCTGTGAGACATATAATGCAGTTCAACAGAGAGGACACAGACATTCCTGCGGAGGAACGAAAACCAATCATTCTCTACGTATCCTCTAACGGTGGAGATGTAGATGCCGGCTTTGAGTTGATTGATGTAATTATGAATAGCAAAACGCCTGTCTACACCATCAACCTCGGTTATCAATACTCGATGGGGTTTCTGATTGGGCTTGCCGGACACAAGCGGTACGCAATGCCAAATGCAAAATTCCTGTTGCATGATGGGAGCAATTTTGTGTTTGACTCTGGTGCGAAAGCGCAAGACCGCATGGAGTTCAACAAGAAAATGGAGTCTCGTATTAAGGATTACATCTTGTCCAGAAGCAAGCTGACCACCGAAGAGTACGATAGCAAGTACCGTATCGAATGGTATATGTTCAGCGATGAAGCAAAGGAAAAGGGCTTTGTCGATTTCATTATCGGAGTAGATTGCGGATTGGATGAAATTGTGTGAGGTGTTTCTATGCAAGAGTATTTTGGATTCCGTGAGGCCATTATGTCCGATGATGAGATGTCAGCGTTCTATGGTGGCGAGCGGGATGAAAATATCTACGGCTGTCTCCAAAACGAATACCTCGTACTGAAGAATATGGATGGGGAGGTCTGTGACCAATTCAAATGGGATGGTTCTCATTACATAAAAGTTCCTTTCAAGCAAATCAATACGAGGTTCATCGGTAAAGTAAAGCCAAGAAACCTGCAACAGCAGTTAGCACTGGACATGCTGTATGACCAAGACATTACTGTCAAAGTTCTTGTGGGCAAATTCGGAACCGGCAAGGATTATCTGATGACATCTGCGGCCGTTGACCAACTTGAAAAAGGAAAGTATGACAAAATCGTCTGGGTAAGAAATAATATCGAGGTAAAGAATTCGAAACCGATTGGACATCTTCCGGGCGACTACAAAGATAAGCTCCTCCCGTTTGCGATGCCTTTGGCCGACCATCTCGGTGGTGTAGAAGGGCTTGAATATATGCTTGGACAGGGCAAGGTCGAACTGGTGCATCTGGGTTTCATTCGCGGAAGAGACATTAAAAACTCTATCATCATGTGCTCAGAAGCGGAGAATATGACGAAAGAACACATTCAGCTTCTGCTTGGTCGTGTCGGGGAAGGTTCATCACTTTGGATGAATGGCGACTACAAACAAGTGGATGGCGATGTGTTCCTGAAAAACAGCGGCCTGATTCTCACTGTGGACAAGCTCAAGGGGCATCCCCGTTTTGGCTTTGTCAAGTTACTCAAAACAGAGCGGAGTGAAACCGCAGCGATGGCAGACCTGCTGGATTAGACCGGAGGTGTTATGAAAAAACTTACAATACTGATTGATATGGACGACACACTGGAAGACCTGCTTGGTGCATGGGTTTCCTATTTGAATACCCAATATGGCACCAATGTACATAAGGAGGACATCAGGCAGTGGGATATCTCTGTGGCATTTCCGTCCTTGTCGAAGACCCAAGTCTATGAGCCGATTCTGTTGGATGATTTTTGGAAGACCGTCCAGCCAAAGGATGGCGCAGTAAAGGTTGTGCAGAAACTCATTAGCGATGGACATCGCATTTATGTTGTGACAGCGTCTGCCTACGAAACGCTTCGAACAAAGATGGAAGATGTGTTGTTCCGTTATTTCTCATTCTTATCATGGGGCGATGTCATCATCACATCCTGTAAGCAGATGATTAAGGGAGACATCCTGATAGACGATGGCGTTCACAATCTGCTCGGTGGAGAATACACCGGTGTTTTAATGGATGCCCCTCACAATGCTGACTTTCACAATGAGGACGTGGGAATTGTCCGTGTCCACTCTTGGGATGAAATCTACAAGGTGGTCGAAGAAATCGCAAAGAAAGGCGGGTAATGCGTATGCTTGTACTTTATTCAACCGGATGTCCCAAGTGTGGGATATTGAAAAAGAAATTGGATGAAAGGGGAATGCAATATCAAGAGAACACAGCGGTAGAGGAAATGCTTTCGCTTGGAATCACATCTGTGCCTGTACTGTGTGTGGATGGCCAGATGATGGACTTTGCTAACGCTGTGAAATGGATTAACAATCAGGGGGATTGATGACGAATGGACATTACACTGAAACTTTCCAAAGACTTCGAGCGGTGTTTGGAGGATTTGAAGAAGAAGTACGGTGAGGACTTTGAATATATCAATGGCCTGCACCCAAGCCAGCTCGACTTTTCAGAATTCATTGATAACTTTGTAGATAAGGACACGCTGGCAGATGCGTCTATCGACCCCAATGCCAATGCAAACCACAAAGACATTCGTAGCTTTATGACGGAAAAGGCCAAGAGCGAAGATAAGCTCTTCGGCCTGAACAAGATTTTTCTTACCATTAAGAAACAGTGGGGACTGCGTACCGCAAAACAGTGGCTGGAACAGGAGTTCAGTAAAGGGTTCTATCTGAATGATAGTACAACGGCGAGCTATTTCCCATACTGCTGGGCAAATGACCTGACCCGTCTGGCAACTGAGGGGCTGTTCTTCCTTACAAACTATAATCATCAGGCACCAAAGCACCTGACTACATACTTCGATGATGTGATTGAGTTCGTGTCATTCCTGTCGAATCGGCAGTCCGGTGCGGTCGGTCTCCCCAACGTGCTAATCTGGGCATGGTACTTCTGGAAGAAGGATGTGGACGCTGGCTACTGCATGAAGAACCCGGACTACTATGCACGTCAGCAGTTCCAGAAGTTTATCTACCGCCTGAATCAACCGTTCCTGCGAATTGACCAGTCGGCCTTTACCAATGTATCCATCTTTGACCGGCCATATCTTGAGTCCCTGTTCGGTGGTGTAGAGTTCCCGGATGGCGAACTCGCTATCGACCACATCGAAGACTTCATTGATTTCCAGAAAGTCTTCATGGAAGTCGTGGGTGAAATCCGTGAAGAAAACATGTTCACCTACCCAGTGCTCACATATTCTCTGTACTACAAAGACGGTAAGTTCCAAGACGAAGAGTTTGCACGGTGGGCGAGTGACCACAATATTAAGTGGAGCGATTCCAACTTCTTTGTCAGCGACAACATTGGTATCCTCTCCAACTGCTGCCGGTTGCTCAGCGACACCAAAAAGCTGGACGCTTTCATCAACTCCATCGGTGGTACAGCTTTAAGCGTTGGTTCCTGCCGTGTCAGCACCATCAACCTTGTCCGCATTGCGTATGAGAGCAAGATGAACAAGAAGAAGTACATTGAGATTCTGAAAGACCGTGTGCTGCTGGATTGTAAGGCGCTTTCATCTATGCGCCACATCATCAAGCGCAACATCGAGAAGGGGCTTCTCCCGAACTATCAGGATGGTGCCGTTGAGCTGGATAAACAGTTCTGCACCATTGGCGGTATCGGAATGTATGAGGTCATGGATTTGTTCGGCCTGATTGAAGAGGATGAGATGGGGAACAAGTATTACTCCGATGAGGCAGTGGAATTCGCCACAGAAATCCTTGATACCATCAATGAGGTTAAGGACAACTTTGAATGTGACTTCACCTTCAACTTGGAGATGATTCCTGCGGAGAATTGCGCCGGCGTTATCTGCGCCGCTGACAATCTACTCTTTGAACAGAACCGGTATTTTATCTACAGCAATCAGTGGATTCCCCTCATGGAGAAATGCACTATCCAAGAGAAGTGCCGGCTTGGTTCTCTCTTTGATATGAAGTGCGGTGGCGGTTGTATCGCTCACATTGATGTGGAAAGCCGGTTCCCCAACGAGGAAACTGCGTGGGAAATGTTGAACTACGTGGCGTCGCAGGGCGTCATTTATTTTGCCTTCACCACAAAGATTTCTGTTTGTGAAGACAAGCATGCCTTCATGGGAACGTCTACCTGTCCTGTGTGTGGCAAGCCGATTGCGGATACATACGCTCGCGTGGTTGGATTCTACACTCCTGTCAGCAGCTATCAGGCAGTGCGCAAACAGGAGTTCAACCAGCGCAAGTGGTACGATGTGCTGACAAAGAGCGAGGTTATGTAATGCACGTTAAAGGAGTCATAGAAGAGGATTTTGTCAATTATAAAGTCCCTTCGATGTTTATCAATACCTGCTTCTGTGATTTCAAATGTTGTACGGAACTTGGTCTGGACATAGGGGTGTGCCAAAACTCACCCCTTGCCCAGTCCGATACAAAAGAAATCGCAGACAGTGTTATATACAAGCACTTTACATCTAACCCAATTACCAAAGCAGTGGTTATCGGTGGCATGGAGCCAATGATGCAGATAGGCGAGGTCACAGCTCTGATTAGTCTGTTCCGTGAGAATGGGTGTACAGCGCCATTTGTTATATACACAGGTTATTACCCGTCTGAAATCAGTGCAGAGCTGGATACACTCCGGCCGCTGGGCAACATTGTGGTGAAGTTTGGAAGGTTCATACCGAACAAGTCAAGCCGATACGATAATGTGCTCGGTATAGAGTTGTCCTCTGATAACCAATTTGCAGAAAGGATTTCATAATGCCAAAGGAAAGCGAAGAAAAGTATGTGATTACACCAAAGGGGATTGCTACTCTGGCAATGCTCCGCACTGGTTTGATTCAAAGTACAAATGACCCACGGTTCGAGGGGTTCTGGCAGTTATTCGAAAGTGATATGAAAAGGCTCGGCTATATCGTATACGAACAAGAGGTAGAGTGATGAGGATTTATACCAATCCAGATAAGGAATACGTCGCTGAAATCAGGCGGCAGCTCAAAGAGAATTCAGGCTATTGCCCATGCGTCTTGTTAAAGAACAAAGACACAAAATGTATGTGTAAAGATTTCCGAGAGATGGAAGAGGGAATGTGCCACTGTGGACTGTACATAAAGGAGAAGTAAAAATGACTAAGAAAACCGTGGTCGAAACTGTGTATGAATATAATAGCGAAGGTAAAATGGTTAAGAAAACCATGACAGAGACGGTAGAATACGATTCACCGTATTTCCAACTGCCAGATACCAATCCATATACGCCACCTACTGTTGTTCCATATTGGGCAACTCAGCCGACATGTACCTGTAATGCGGCGAATGAAAAACAATGACCGGATGTAAGTAAAGGAGTGTTACTATCAAGAAAGCGCAAAAGATTTTAACGACCGTATTTGTTTGTGCGGCTATGTTTTCCTTGGCTGGTGCAGCCAGTGCAAGTGATATTCAGAGCGACATTGACGCTACAATCCAAAAGCAGAACGAGGCGCACCAAATCGCAGAATATGTACGTGGGTTTGGGGAGGAGGAAGACCACCCAGCCATCCTGTTTGCACAGGAAAAATGGTGGGAGCAACAAGAGATTCTTACAGACCTGTACCAGCAGTACGACAAGGCAGTTGCTGAAGAACAGTCAAAGGGTACATACATAGGCACCTTTCGCATTTCCCATTATTGCCCTTGCTCTATTTGTAACGGTGGCTACACTGGTACTGCTACGGGCGCACGGCTGACACCGTGGTACACCATTGCGGTTGACCCGTCGGTCATCAAGCTGAACAGCACAGTTTATATTGATGGATACGGCGAGTTTAAGGCGCAGGATACAGGGAGTGCAATCAAGGGAAACCGAATTGATGTGTGCGTCAGCAGCCATGAAGAGGCGTACAGACTTGGCGTTGTTTACAAAGATGTATATGTGAAATAAGGGGGAACACAGCATGAATCGTGTTGGAGAGTTTGAAAAAGTAAGTTTTGAGCAATTCCGTATTGCAATGGACGATGCATTCCATGATATTGGATATACCGAAGATGAACTGCGTGAAATCTGGGAGGCCATCCCTCTGCCAGTCCGAGCGACATCAGGTTCTGCCGGATATGACTTTAAGTCACCCATCCCGTTTATTCTTCAGCCGGGCAAGACAATCAAAATCCCAACAGGAATCCGTGTGAAGATTGAAGACGGATGGTGGCTCGGCTGCCTTCCCAGAAGCGGTCTCGGATTTAAGTACCGTATTCAACTTAACAACACAATGGGGGTAATTGATAGCGACTACTATTACTCTGATAACGAGGGACATATCTTTGTCAAGATTACGAACGACAGCAATGAGGGGAAAACGGTCACGGTCAAGCAAGGAGACGGGTTCGCTCAGGCCATCTTCATTCCATACGGAATTACATACTCCGATGACGCAAGCACCATCAGAAACGGCGGCATGGGTTCCACGGACGCAAAGAGGTAAGGGCGATGAGAGATAAGAAAACGAGCAGCGGGCTTGGCCTGCTGGATGTACTGGCTGTCATCTTTATTGTACTCAAGCTCCTTGGTGTGATTACATGGAGCTGGGTATGGGTGCTATCACCAATCTGGATTCAACTCGTAATTGTGGCGATTGTTTTCATCGTCATCTTGATTAAAGACCCTTGGTTACTCAAGAAGTAGAAAGAAGGGGCTGGCATCAAGCCAGCCCTATTTTTTTATTTGCCGAAAGTAGGTGGTATATGAACAGAATGACGCAGATTCCTTTTTGGGAACGCTACACGATGAGCGTCGAAGAGGCTGCGGCGTACTTCCGAGTTGGAGAGAATAAACTGCGAAAGCTTATTAGCGAAGATAATGATGCAGATTACATATTGTGGAACGGCAACAGACCTCAAATCAAACGCAAAAAGTTTGAAGAGTATATAGACCGTCACAATTTAATTTAGATATCTTGAAAAAGGGAGCCGGCTATGATACACTGGGTTAAGTCGTATTATTGTGGGCTCTTTATCGGAAGGAGCTGTGTATGTCCGAGAAGAGACGCGACAATAAGGGCAGGATTCTCCGACAAGGAGAACTACAAAGGAGTGACGGCAAGTACGAGTACAGATACTTCGATGTGAAGGGTGAGAAGCGTAGCATCTACAGTTGGAAGCTGGTAAGCACGGACAAAGTTCCAAAAGGAAAGCGAGAGTGTCGTGCACTCAGAGATATGGTGAAAGAAATTCGGCGAGATGTAGAGGATGGTATCAATAGCTATCAGGCATACCGCACCTCTTTGAACCGTTTCTTTGATGATTATATCGAGACAAAGTATGAACTCAAACCCTCTACCAGAACCAACTATAAGTATATGTACAACAAGTATGTGAGAGAAGAAATTGGCTATAAAGATATTGCCTCTATAAAGTTCAGCGATATCAAAAAGTTCTATATCCATCTAATTAAAGACATTGGGTTTAAGCCCAACAGCATGGAGATTATCAACACAATCATCCACCCCGTATTTACGATAGCCATGAGGGATGGGCTGATTCGTATCAACCCGGCGGATGGGGCTATGGCAGAAATAAAGAGAAGCCATAACTGGGAAAAGCCTAAGCGCCATGCTTTGACAGAAGCGCAGCAATCTGCTTTTATAGAGTATATCAAGGGCAGCAAGACGTACAGGCATTGGCTCCCGCTCTTTACTGTTCTGCTCGGCACAGGATGTCGAGTTGGAGAAATCATAGGATTGCGGTGGCAAGACTGCGACTTCCAAGAAAAGATAATCACCATTGACCACAGCCTGATATACCGCCAACAGGAAGATGGGGGAGGGTGTGTGTTTCACGTTAGTACGCCCAAGACTAAAGCAGGCATAAGGGTAATCCCTATGCTCGAAGCTGTCAGAAAGGCATTATTGGAAGAACGGCTAAGCCAAATGCGAACGGGCTTCAATCAGACGGTCATAGATGGATACAGCGGCTTTATCTTCTCCAATAGATATGGAGACGCGCTAACGCCACACTGTATTAACAGGGCAATCGAGCGCATATCCAGAGACTATAATAAAGAAGAAACAGAAGCTGCAAAGGAAGAACGGCGACAACCTGAACTTCTTCCACATTTTACAGTCCATAATCTTCGTCATACATTCTGCACACGGTTCTGTGAGAATGAAACCAACCTCAAGGTTATCCAAGAGATTATGGGACATGCCGATATCTCCACAACGATGAATATTTATAACGAAGCAACCAAAGAAAAGAAGAAGGAGAGTTTCGCAAATCTCGAAGGAAAAGTCAAAATCAGCTAATGAGATTTTTACACCTGATTTTACACCTTTTCAAAGCAGAGTTGCGTGAACTTATAAGAACTTATGGGTAAGATGGCTTTGCGCGTGTGCTGTGTACCAACGGTTTTAAGAAGTTATAAGAAGTTATGTACGGGTCGTATTCACGTCCCCACGATGAAGCCGCTTGATTGATAAAACCATTGTAGCACAACGGGTTTACGGTTTCTATACCGTTTTGAAAAGCTGTTTTACACCTGTTTTACACCTTTTCATTTCATGAGCCCGCAATAACGACTCCTGAAAAGACACCTCTGCTTCGAGCAAGGGTGTTTTTTCTTGCACATTTTTACCGCCTTGAGACAAAGGCGGCATACATATTCTCTGCATGTTTATAAGAGTGCTGCAGTTGGCCTGCAACAATGTTATAAGCACACAGATGCTTGCCACGGGCGTCAGGATGCGCTGTGAGCGACTTCGCACGTTTACCCATGCTGGGAGATGTCTGCATCATAAAGGCTCGTACACGGCCTCTCTCGTGGCAATAAAAGCATGCCGTAGATTTACGGCGCAAAAAAAAGGAGAGCCACCCGCAAATTGCAGGGACTCTCCAAACAATTGACTTTTGAAGTCGAAGTAACTATAATAATGCCGTGGAACCCACCGTTATATGACAGTCAGAGACGGTGTGCGGTTAAAAAGACGGTCGCCTGGTATCCCGCGAGAGCGGAAAGTCAGGTGAATGTATAGCCTCGCGGGAAATTTATTTCCTTGGGAGGTGGTACATATAACACTTCAAGATTTGTTCTGGGTCGTTTCAATCGGCTGGATTATCATCCAGGCGTGGAACATGTTTCGTGGCAAAAAGAAGTGAGCCGTCTGGTCGCAACAGAACGGCTCACGGGTTTGTGAAGCATAGCTTCACTCGTCCTATGTAGTTTATATGTTGTGGCGACCGTCTGGGTCTCCACCACGGGGAGAGCTTGTTTCCAGCAGGCATCTCCCCGTGTATTTATTATAGCCCCTTATTGGGGCAATGTCAAATGCTTTTAGTCGGATATACTATGGGAGTTTTCAAATGAGTTCAGTTATTGCTATGATTTATCGCAATGAAATCTGCTTAGCATCTGACACCAAAGCAGTAGACCGCGATACGGGGTTCGAGCTTGAACCAGCGGTGAAACAGACCGTCATCAATGATGAATATGCTGTTGGATTTGCTGGCTCCGGAAACATAGCGAAGGCTATAATAGGCACTTTAGAAAGTCATAGGAATGCACATATAGTCAGTGGGCTTACCTTTGACGAGCTTCCTAAAGTTTTGGATGATATATATCAAGCGCATATTTCCAAAGCCCAGTATCCGGACGAAGAAATGAATCATGTTTCAGCCCTTATTGTTGGGTTTAGTGGACGTACTCCTCAAATTATTCGTTGGGAGAGCTCTGGAAAGATAGAAGTGCTTGAGCGGATTATCCCAGAGAATTTTGTAGCGTCTGTTTTAGAACCATACGACATGGAACAAGCAGAATGCAAAGAGATTTTACTCAGTCTTGCCATAAGTGCCGCCAATGACAATCTCGGTACTGTCTCCCTTCCTGTAATAGCTGTAAAGTATTTCGATATAGTCTCCTCGAAGAGCAAGTTCACAAGCAAAGAAGCGGTCATCTGGAGGCATCAGACTTTCGGGATAATAGATTCTTTCTGAGTTGTCTGACAAAATCAAACCATATGTTTTTGTTTTTATTTCTGAATTGGATTTTCCCATATAATACCCATTCCTCCATTTGCGGGAGCCACTGTTTTGTGGCTCCCGTTTTTTGTTTTCTGAATTTTACACCCACAAAATATCAGAAATGTAGTTTGTTATTTTGGAGTCGGATAACCACGTGCGTCTTCCACAAAGGTATGGTTCCGCATGTGTTTCTCATAAGACTCCTTGATGATGCTCAAGGCGATATCTACCTCGCCGTTGGTCATCCCATTACTTTCAATAATACTTTCATATTCTTGGTGAACCTTAAAAATACGATTGAACTGCTCGCGAGTCACCGGCTTGCTTTCATCAATCACCAATGAAGCAAAGCTAATGATAGCGTTGCGTTTGCTGTCTATTAGGATGGACAGAGTATCGCTATTATTCTTATCTAATTTTACTCCAAGTTCACTTATGCTCTTGTCGTATTGCTCCAGCTTCGAATTGACAAGGCGCATCCATTCATCGCGCATCCGTATGTTATCTGTACTGTAATGCTGGTTCAAATCATCAAGAGTAAGCTGGACTTGGTCAATGGTCTTCTCCATCTTCTGCAATAACATCCGTTCTTTCTTCCTTCGAGCAAAGACCTTACGGATTTTTGCAAACTCAGGAACGACCTTTCCCTTGAATTCCAAAAGCTCCCCGATTACTTGAATAACAAGGAACAGGCCGACGAGGACAATAGCAATCTTCGCCGGCACGTTCAGAAATTCAATGTAGTTAATCATAGGGCTTGCTCACCCCCTATATAAGCTTACACGCAAGCGCCTACAATTACTTGCTGTTCAGTTGCTTCATCTGAGTAATGGATTCCTTCAGTTTATCAAATCCAAACATGGCCGCATAAGAAGTAAGGAACCCAACTACAACCGCCGCAACAACCATGTACCATTCAACAGCAATGCTGCAGATTTGACAGTATGCGAAGAACGCTACTAACGTCAGTACCATAGATACAATCACGGCAAGAATATTTGTAGGCAGCTTATCCCAAGTTAGATTCTTCAGCACCTGAACTATAATATTGGTTACTACCACAAGAGCACCAATAATGCTCAGAAGAACGGGGATATTAAAAACATTTTCCATTTTTATGGCCTCCTAAATGTGTTTAGATTGGTGGACTATCAATGTTGCTCGACTCGCTCGAATTGGTGGAGAAGTTATTAGCCTTTGCCACTGCGTACTTAATACCTTCTCCTTGTGCGCTGGAGTTTTCGACCTCACTCTTATGGACAATTTTGCTCAACACAATGCTGCAGGCTGTCCCAATGGGGGTAAATACGACTGTCCAGCACATCAATGCCCCGGTGTACCCGGTCGTGATGCTTTTTAGAGCAAGATAAAAACCACCGGCAAGACCGATAGCTAAGAACAACATGATATAAATTGCGAGGCGGTTAGTGAATCCGAGCCTTGCAAAATGACCGGGCCTTTTCTTCACATGCTTCGCCTGTGTCTTTTTCTTACGCTCAATCTTGATGGTCACGGACACCACCCCTTTTTACAGATTTGGTGTCGCGATTAGGCGACACCCATTTTCTTTGCGTAATTGTAGAACAACTGTGCAGCCTGCTCGCGGGTCAGCATGTCTGCCCACATGTAGTTCGGCGTACCATCAGGCAGATTACCACTGCCAGCAAACAGGCCAGTTGAAATCGCCCACTCACGAGCATCCTTGCTCCAGTCGCCACAGTCATTGTCGCGCAGCTCTGCGCGGTATTCGTTCATCAGTTTCTTGAAAGTGTCCAAAGTCATATCTTCATCCTCCTCTGTAACAGTTGTAGATGCAATTCTCTCCGTCCACTCAAGGGACACCCAGCCGACACCAGTATATCCCCAACCATTTTGTTCCTTGGAAATGTTGAGGATAGTACCATTCTCATAGGCGGTTACAACAGAACCGCTGATAGGTGCAGTACGACAGTTCAGACCGTCCTTTGCAGTGACCTTAACCTGATAGCTAACGGCAGTTCCAGTGTTGACAGTACCACCGGAGAGACGCCGGTTCACCTCAGTGACGATTTGCGGGTGGAGATTATAAAGATAATCACCGGGGCATGACTTGTTGGCAAACCAACGGTGAACAGTCAGCACCATCTCATTGGACTTCGGAGTATAAGCCAAAGTCGTATTTTTGTCGCCAAACCACACAAGCTTTGACTTGCCGTTTCGCCGGCAAATGTCTGTAACCAAGTCCAGCAGACCAGAATATGCTGCACTGGTGACCTTGTACGGGTCGTATGTATCACTGGCGACCTCAATCGTTACAGCGCGATTATCATTTGCTGCCGAAGAGGTACACCACGAACGGTCTTTTTCCTCAACGTACATACCGATTCTCCCGTCATATCCCACACCGTAATTGGAAGATGCCTGCTTTGAAGACGGTGCAAAAATTGCGCCCAGAGATTCAATGCTCACCTGACCAACTACGCAATGGATAGAGATTCTATCAATGCTGTGGTTTCGAGGGCTTGACCGGTTTGGTGAAATTTTCGTATATGCTACAAGTGAACTATTGCTCATTCCATTACTCACTCCTTCCGTAGTTGTTCCAGCAAACTTGTCGTAATAGGTTTGTCCATAACCAGCTCGCTTGGATTGGGCGGATTGGCTCTGGTCGGCCGGACGTTCGAATTGGAGCAGAACCGCATTGGATGCTTCGAGTACAGACGTAGCGTTCCGCAACGTGCTCAGAACGCCGCTGTAGCCTTCTGACAGCTCTTTCATAAGAAAGCTAAGCTGGGTATCCAGGTCACCGATGGACGCTCCTGCGGCCTTACAGTGGTTCAGGAGAGCCTGCTTGCGCGACCAGAATGTCCACTGAGCTAATCCATATCCAGCACTGTCATGCACAAAATCAGAATAAAAGCCGTTATCTACAGCCGCCGTATAGGAGGCATCGGAATATCCCAGCTTTTTCTCATAAGTATTTTGGAGATTCTGCGGGTTCAGGCCGCTCTCAGCATAGAGGTTCCCCATCAGCCCTGCCGCACCATAGTCATTCAACCCATAGGATTTTAGAAACTGCCAGATTCTTTCATCGTTCGCCATCTCATGATTCCTCCCGATAAAGAATAGGGTCAGTCCTCTTCGTCATCGCCCCTGCCGTCCCCAGCGCAGAAGCCAGCAACGGTGTCTAAATCAACAACGTCACCGTCTTCATCATAGAAATAGCCGGTTTCCTCGTCGTAGTCGAGCTGTCCGACGTATGGCAGGTCATCGTCAATCTCTTTGTTGTAGTAGCGCAGATTCAGCTCTGGCTTATTTTTCTTCTCGCTCATAAGCGAACCTCCTTATCAATCCATCATTTTATCCACAGATACGCATAGTGGGAGCTCGACCAAAAGCCGGCTCCCACTTTTTCTATATTAACTTTCACACCAGTTTGTAGTGCGGTTTCTCTTCCCCGAACATCCAATACCGGAGATAGTCATCCAATACAATTGCTATGGCAGATAGCACTACCCATGCAAGTGAGAAAGGCAGACATATCTGTCCCATCACGTTGAAGGGCATATTGGAATAGTCCCACACATTAAGTCCGAGCCATACATTAACAACAAGCCCGGTAATGAATTCACATACCGTTACAATAACGGCACCTATCATCGATTGCCAGACGATACCGAGTTCCCACGGGAATAGTTCGTTAATAAGACCAATCGCTACAAAGCACACACCACCAAGTATGAACATTGAAATATGTGTGTGGCCTCTCCACAAAAGTTCAATCAGTATGTAGATAAGACCGCCAATGACTGCAAGAATTGTGGACTTCAATACATGACGAAATGTCATAAAATATTACGCCTCAGAAGCGGCCTGCGCCATATTCGTAAGAATGGCTTGCATCTGCTGCTGTGCAACGGCAAGCTTCTCGTTCATCTCTGTGAGATAAGGTTCAGGAAGGGTCATGCCATATTCCACAGAGGAAATCGCTTCTGCGTTATCAAGGCTCTGCACATACTGCTTAAGCTCATTGTGGTAAGTGGTCTGCGTGGTAATAAGAGTCTGGGCAGCGATGTAGATTTGTACAATCTCATTTGCGGAGTAGACACGGCACACACCACCATCGGATTGATAGGGGAATTCGCTACCGCCCAACTCTACAACTCGGAATAAGTTATTGATATTGCTTTGGTCTTCAATGCTCAGGTTAAAATGAACGCTCTCTTCACCAAGCTCAATATCTACACCGGCAACAATAACAGCGTTGCACATATTAGAAATTTCGGCCAGCTTAGCTGCCATGATAAAAGACAGGGCATTGTCTTCACCAACGATTTCTACAACGTCTTCAATAGTAACCCAGCCACGCTCAACTGCTTTTAGAAGGCCAGACGCATCAATCATCTGCGCTTCGTACATTGCCATCAGTTTTTCTTTCATGCTCACACCTCCAGTGCTGCAAGAATCAGCTCATCCACAAGACCACGCTGTTCATAGGCCATACTTCCACCATCAATCTTAGAAACGATAATAGTGTCTGCACCATCAATATCATCATGACCAAGTAGATTATAGGGTTCGCTGTTAAATGCGACCCCAATGGCATCTGTCTCCGTGGCATTGGTTAAATCGCCGCTTGCACCAATCTTGATATAGTTTACAGAATCAGTGATACCGAGTTCTGTACCATCGATTTTGATAATACGATACATTTATGCGTCCTCCTTTGCACCAACTAATCGAGCAATATGCCGTAGGTCATCGATGTCGGCATGAAAGAAATCATGATTCCACAGCCAGTAATATTCATCATCAGTGCGTTTGTACTTCTGACTGATTTCATCACTCCATACTTTGTCCCACCGTGCCTGATAGTTACCGTCATCTCGCTTGGACAAAGTCTTTTGAATTGACTGTGTTAATTTGCCTCGAACCTTACCCATATTGTCGTCATTTTCTGCAAAATGCTGATGGGCATTTTCACTGGTTTCCAAGCAAAGTGCTTTGTCTCCGTAGAAAATGTATCCATCATGGCCTTCGCATTCCGTCAAAGCTGGTAGGTTTACATACCCACATTTTGCTTGTCCCTTAAAACGTTTATGAACAATGTATTTCACCTTTAATTCCTCTTTCTCTAAAGTTTTCAATCCGTTCGGGAGAAAACCCGAATATCGCATAGAACAGCCTACGAAGCCGCAAAACACGTTTGTGGTCGTTATAGCATTCGAAGTAGGCGAGCATACCGTTAACAGAAGTCCATAGGTCTTCATAAGACATTTCGCCATTTTGAATCTTGTGGTAGAAAGCCTTTATCTTCCTACGTGCTCGTTTGACGCCATCTCGATTCCCGTTGACAATGACCTTCCCTGTTTCGGTCAGGTAATACTTCGCCTTGCAGTAGCGAAATGGTTTTGTAAGTGGAACAATTCGAGACTTAGAACGGCTGATGGTTAACCTCAAACTCTCGGCCTTTTCTACAACCAAATTCATGATTTCTTTCGCGTCCCTATCAGGTGGAACAATGACATAGTAATCATCCATATAATGTCCAGCACACTGAATTGATAACTGACATTTGATATAATTGTCCAGTGCAGATGGAAATGCAATCATCTCTGCTTGGCTTGGCTCAACTCCCAGCGGTAGCCCCTTGCCACCCGGAACAGTGTTTACAATGCTGTCGCCAAGCGCTCTCAAATCATTATTGTGCAAGAGCTGCTTGTGCCGTCTGAATATCATTTCATGTGACACGGATGGAAAGAACTGCTTAAAGTCCAAAAGGATGACGCTGCCCTCTCTGCCATACCGGCGAAAATGGTAACGTAGGTCTTCACGCAGTTCTCGTTTAGAGAACTCGAATCCTTTGCCCGGTAGACTTGCTCCATTGTTCCATATCATGCTCGGCAAATAAAGGGGCAGCAGAACCTTTTGGGTGAACACCTTATGTATCTGTCTGTCTTGGATACGCGGCGCATCAATAGGCCGTGTCTTTCCGCGTTCAGAAATCATGAAGTGAACATATGCCGCAGGCTCCCATTTGTGTTCCAAAATAAGCCGCCTGCGTCTTGCAGTGCCTGAGAACAAGTGCAACTCAAAGCGTTGCGTACTGTTCTTCCAGCGTACAGCATTGCAGCACTGCTTGCCGGCGCTGTATAAATCGTGATAAGTAAATACCTCGCTCAGTCCACCAACGTCCAAACTGCGCTGCAACCTGTTCGCTTCTCGTTTTGCTTTGCGGCGCTCATAACGGCCGCTTCGTCTGCTCATAAAGTTATTCGCCCTCCGTACATATATCTTGTAGGGTATCGTCTAATATGCTTTGCTCCCACACATGAAACGGGGTAAGATACATCGCCCGCCATGCACGCTCGGTTCCCCGGCGGCGTCCGTGTCTGAGCATCAAAGGGCAGTTTTAGACTTGCGTCACGGGAAGCATCTCTCCTTTCGTAAAGGTCGTAGTTCACTCTGCTTCGAGTTACTGCGGTTGACCTTAACCATTTCTGGTTTACGAAATCCGGGGCGAGCCCATTGGAATTCCTTGCGTTGTTGTTGTTCGCGTTGCCGTTCGTGTTCACATTGCAGAAGTTGTTGCTGTTGTTGTAATTAGGGGAACGCTCCCACCAATTAGCAGTGGAACACGGAAGTGCGAAAAAAACACACCCGCCGACAGGTTTTACAGAGATGCACCCATACTTTCATTATTTTCTGCCTTTGTCGCTCTTCAGCACATTTGTTAATAACCCGTTCTCTCGGTCGATTAACTCGCCGAGTTCCTGTGCCATATGCTCTAATTTCTTTTTGGCATCTGAAGACTTAACGCTATTACCACTTCCTGTAGTAAAACAACCCGATGGGTTTGTCATCATCAGTTCATAACAATGGCTAAGATGAACATCGAGTGCCATCAGTGATGCGCGTGCTTCAAGTAAATGCGTCTTCCGCAGTTCTTTTCTCATTGCATCAGAAGGATAGATGCTATTTGCTTTCTCAGTGTGGTCTAACACTTCTGAGGCAAGGGAAGACACTTCTGACGCAACAAGCCTTGAATAGCGCGAGGACAGGCGTGACAGGAAGTTGATGGTCTGAATGTAGATTTTGTTGGCGACATTGATATACTCTGCCTTGCTTTCAGACCTATGTGCTTTCAAAACTGACATAGAAATCTCCTTTCGTTCTTTTTATTGTGTTGTCCTCTTGGACTAATCACAAAGGGGCAACCCCCTCCGCAGAAAGAAAAATGCATCTGCAAACAAAGGCAAATGCAACCATGCTGATATTTTAATAGGGGGGGGGACGAGGTTCCCATCCTAAACCGCAGAGGGGCAACCCCTTATATAGTTTCACCTGCTATGAATCCGCCCACTGTCGTGGGCTTGATTCATTTGGTTTCAAGATTAGACCCTGAAAGCCGGGGCGAGCCCAATGGAATACCTTGCGTCGCTGGCGCTCGCGAAGCCGTTCGTGTTCACAAAGCAGAAGAAGCCGCTGCCGCTGTAATAAGGGGAACGCTCCCACCAAAGAGCAGTGGAACTTGTTGAGCTGTGACGGTATTTCACCTTGCTATTACCATTTTTGTAGTATTGGTACTGTTGCTGGTAATTCTGCTCAGCAGAGTTTGCATAGCTTCTGGTGCCAAAAATCTCAAACTCGGCCAGAAGCGGAAGGTAGTCAACCGACGCGGTAACATAGGACGCCGTGTTAGAGCCGCCACCAGTATTGTCAGTATAGATGGTCATCGGCTTCATAACAGCACGCAAGTCACTTGGAAGAGCAGCCATCAGAGTTCCAGAAACAGGAGACGTCGCAGTTGTGGTTCCAGCATCATTGTTGTTGGAGTTCGTACTGCCGAGAACATCATACCGCAGGTCGCAACCTTTCCAACCGCCAGAGTTAGTATTGGAGCTATGGTTCATGTTGAACCACTTCTGACCACCGGTCGAATAGTCGTTATAGTGGCTATCCACCAGACAAATATCCGTGCCGCCGCTCAGAGCCGTCTTGAATGTGCCGAACGTGATACCCGTACCCTCACGAGAACTATTGTGGTTAAACCCAAGGATGTACACATAATAAGTACCGTTAATGGCTTGGGTACCGACAGTTCCGTTAACAGTCACAGCCTTGCGGTCACCAACAGCCCAGTAGTTCGCACCCTGACTTGCGTCAGCAACGCTCTTGATAACAGACCAGTCGTTTTCATTCAGAACCGAGCTGACAAACTTAGCCTCGACAGTAACAGACTGGCTTGATGGAGCGGTGTAATTTGTGCCGGCCGTGCAGCTTACGGTGATAGTCGTGTTACCGGTTGTCTGATTCACATTGTTAACGGTCACAGTGTTACCGCTGCGAGAAACAGTTGCGATACCAGTATTATTTGACACAACACTGATAGTGCCATCATGGTTACCACCGATAGTGAAGGTATCAGACAGATTAGATGGACTCAGCTCAATGGAATTGGGACTCACCGTCAACGTACCAGTTGCTTTACCGATAGACCACGAAACGGTCTTGGCGGTTGTTGTACCATCGCTCCACCGATAATCCGTGGTCGGAGTGAAGGTCGCACTGTAACTGCCGGCGTTTGTACCGGAGGTTGTGCCACCGATAGTCATGTACGTCGTATTATAGTTGCTCCATGTTGGAGACTGAGAACCGCCGGTATAGGTCAGACTTCCGCTTTGTGAAGGAATGTTGGCAATCGTAATACGGTTAGCCACACCAGTATCACGCTGGGTGGTGGAAGCATTGATACCACCATCCGTAGTCTCAGGGAAGAAACTGATGTAATAAGTCGTACCATTGGTCAGCCCGGTTACAGTCAGCGGAGTGTTGGCATACTGATTCCGAGTTGTTACTTTCAGCGTATAGACTGCATCAGAGTCATCCTTGTCAGCGGCGTAAGAACCTTCCTTCACAACGACAGTAGTGCTTGCCCACGTTGCAAGAGTAACGCCGTCACTCGTAATGGTAGCAGCAGGGTCAGACCATTTGATGGTCATCTTGCCGTTACCAGCTTCCTCGGAAGCAACAATACTTGTGACATTCCAGCTATCAATCCCTGCCACCTGAGTAGTAGGAGTGGCGCTAAACTCATCATCTTCACTATCCGTATAAGTACCGGTTGTGGTGTATGGGAAGAATTTATAGTAGTAGGTCGTTCCATCAGACAGACCGCTGTCGCAGAAATATGCATTGGAATACTGGTTGCGAGTTGTGCTGTCAATCACAACAGTACCATCTCTGCGGCTTGTCGGCATGGAGCCAGCCTTACGAACAAGCAGAGTGCCTCCCCATGAAGCGAGTGTAGATTCGGCAACAACAAGGTCGTCTGGGTCTGTCCATTTGATATATACTTTTCCAGATGAAGTAAGCGTGGTAATATTAGAAACAGCAGCCAGTGCCAGCCCACCACCGCCACCAGAGCCGCCTGGGAAATTAGATAAAATTGGCATATCCTTGCCCTCCTTTTAACCTAAAAGAATGATATAAACAGGGATGTCGATGTCTGGCATCTCTCCATCGGCGGCAATGGTTAACTTGCCGTCTTCCTGTCCGACCACAGAAAGCATTGCCTCCCGCGCCATTTCACGTTGCTCAAACGTTGCGTTATGGGCAACAGAAATAGTACCGTTTTGTGTGGCAGTCAGCCCGGTAACGGTAATGTCCTGTGTGAACGGTGAATCAATACCAGTCCAAGCACTTGCCAGAAGAGTTGCAGAAACGAGTACGCTGCTGTTTGCCTTCTCGCCGAGGGCAGCGTCAATCTTGACCATGTTAGAATTTTCTGTTCCATTCATTTTGGTGCGCCACTCAAGGAATCGCTCTGAGCTATCATCTGTGATATACAGGCCATAGTTCGCGGTCGTATCGCTCATTTACATGCACCTCCATATCAACCAAGCAGAATAACAACAACGGGAATATCTCGTGTAGGCGTTTCGCCATAAGCTGCAATTGTGATAGTTCCTGTTCCTTGCCCGCACACATAGAGTTCTGCATTTTTTGCTGCCTCCATCTCAGCGTCTGAAACTGATTGAGACAGGCCAATAACTCCATTGGATTCTGCAGTAACTCCGCTAATTTGTAATGTCTGTTCTCCAGAAGACCACCTGCCTGAAAGCAGTGTGGCAGATACAGCAGTGCTCCCGCTGGAGTTTACAGGATTGATGCGGTGCCGCTTCTGTTCACCGTTATCTTCGGAGTCAATATAAAAACCCCCATCGTCGGGGGTGAAATAGGCATAGCCGTCATGGAACGGCGTTACATCTGTGGAAATACGGGAGCTGTCTCCCTTTAAGATTTTGAATAAAGCCATCTGTTTTCTCTACCTCCGTTCTACAGAGTTAAAGCTAAAAATAATGAAGGGGCGGGGTAACACCCGCCCCATTTGTTATGGGAATGTGATTAGAAGCTACCCCAGGTCAGAGCGGTGTCAGTGTATTCCTTCGCGGCGGTCTCAGCGGCATCCACATCGGTCATGGTAGCGGCCTTATTTGTGGAAGCGTCATAGGCGGTCTCGAAAGTGATGTTGTCCTGCTTGCCAGCCAGAGCGGTGGTCAGGCCAGTAATCTTGTTCTGTGCCAGCTCAGGAATATCGTTTGCGACCAGTGCACGACGGGTGACAGTAATCTTACCATCAGTTTCCGCAACAGCAGAAACAACCTGTCCATCAACGGCAGAGTCTTCAACATCAAGAGCAGCAATGGCGTCAGTGATGTCAGACTCCACAGCCTTACCGTCCAGAGCATCCTGCAGCCCTTCCACCTTAGCGATTGCCAGAGTGGGGATATCATCGGCCACAAGTGCGCGACGGGATACAGCAATCTTACCATCAGTCTCAACAACGGCACTAACAACCTGACCAGACACAGCCTCGTCTGCAACATCAAGACCCTCAATGGCAGTGGTGATGTCAGCAGGAGTGGCCTTTGCAGCGAGAGCAGTTTCCAGGCCAGCAATCTTAGACTGTGCAATCGCAGCGTCAGCAGCGATATCAGTATCCTTGATGCTGCCCTTCACGGCGAAGGAAGACTCATCGCCCAGCTCACGCCAGGTAGCACCATCGTAGACATACTCCTTGGCGTTGTAGGTTACCACATCGCCCTTGGCAAACTCGTCCACACCAGAAACAGTAACTTCAGTAGCGGGGTCGGTAGTGGACTCACCAATATAATGCATAGCACCAGACAGGCCAGCAACCGCATTGGTCACGTCAGTCATGGTGGCAACCTTGTTGGTAGAGCCATCATAAGCAGTGTTGAACACCAGAGAATCCTGCTTGCCATCCAGAGCATTAGTCAGACCTGTTACCTTGGACTGAGCAATTTCAGGGATGTCCTCTGCCACCAGAGCGCGGCGAGTGACAGTAATCTTACCATCTTTCTCGGACACAGCACTCACAAGCTGGGTAGCGACGGCGCTGTCAGCAACATCCAGAGCGCCGACCAGACCATCGGCATACGCCTTGGCAGCAGTTTCGGCAGCATCAGCCTCGGCCTCTGCATACTTCTTTGCGCCCTTCACGGTGTCGGCAGTTGCTTCATCATCATCGGTGCCCACATCGGCCTTGCCGTTAATTTTGGCGGCCAGGGTAGCCTCCAGGTCAGATTCTGCGACCTCATCCTTGGAAGCCAGGTTGCCCAGACCTTCAATAGACCCAGCAACAACGTCGGCAATCTTCTCGTCCACATATTCCTTCACGTTGGCGTAGGGGACGTCGGGCTCCTTGTCACCGAGGTTGCCTACAGCGGTAGTGATTGCGCTGTCCACATCGTCAGCGGTGGTGTAGGTAGCACCCATAGTCAGAGTCAGCTTGCGAGATACAGCATCATAAGACGCCTCGGTCACAGCGTTGCCAGAACCGACAACCTCAACAGAGGTAGCACCGGTGTCCAGGTTAATCTGCACATAAGCAGAACCGTTCCACTTAGCCAGAACGTTCAGGTCAGTGATGTAGTACAGCGCGGTGGTGCTGGGATTAGTGTTGCTCTGCAGAGCAGACAGGTTGGCAAACTCCTGGAAGTCACCCAAACGAATACGGGTAGAGTTGTCAACATCCAGATACATCGCACGTTCATCGGTAGTTACGTAGATAGTACCCTCGGTATAGGTAGAGGGCAGGTTCGCCAGCAAACCTTTCTTGAAAGCAATATTAGCCATAAAGTTTACCTCCTCAAAAATTCAATTTACAGAGAACCCCAAACAAGGCTCTCAACCAGACTGGAAATTACCTCTTCATCAATCGCATCCAACTTCTGCTTGTCCGCCAGAGTCATCAGACCAGCCCCGGAAACACCGTCTGGCCCCTGACCTGCAGGGATAAGAGTGAGAACACCATGCTGGACATTGGGCGAATAGGTTCCGTCTTCCTGTTTGGTAAAGATGCGAATCTCAGCGGTATTGGTTGTTTCGGTACGCTGCACATTTACAATCTCGCTGAGGATTTCATCGGGCATGGAGTTGATAATTCCTTGCAGTCCAGATACATCAGGAATATCGCCGATAGTGGCAATCTCATGGGCAGGGTCATCGGCCACATAACCAGAGGATGCCTTATCCTCGGCGTTGTGGTAGAAGATACCCTTCTGATAAACATTGATACGGGAACCAATCCAGTTGCCGTCCACGTTCTTATCGGCATAAATCTGGGCGACCATGCCGTTTTCGCCACCATTGTTCACGCCGACGAAAGATTCCGTACCATCCTGATGGGTGTATTTCGCACCGCCGCCAGTAGACTCATTGAAAATTAGAGCCGTACCTCCATCGTCATTTACAATTTCCCGAACAACAAAATCGCTGGTATCAATCAGCCCACTGGTCGGAATGTAAATGTGAGACGCTTCTGCATCATTCAGAATCAGCTCAATATAGGTATCACCAACCTTAGCGCCTACATATGGCTGGTCATCCTCGGTGACTGTCTTAACACTTCCGCTTTGAACCACAAGGTCTTTGGGAATGTTGATTTCTGCACCAACATAAGAGCTGGAACCGTCTACCGTTTTCTTCAGGCGGTATGTAGCGGAATACCCTTCAGCAGCATCATCCAGTTTCTCAATGGCGTACTCAGTGTTGTCCTTGGCAACATAGAGACCGTCATCCTCAATCTCGATAGTATTGCCCTCAACCTTCGAGACCTGAACCCCGATGGTTTTGGTTCCTTCTTCGCCATCTGCAATAACAATTGTTGCATCGACCGGAGTAAGTCCAGCAACAGTTCCGGCAGACAGATTGTCCAGCTTGACTTTGTCTTCGGCAGACATCAGCCCTGCAGCAGTCTGAGATGCGGCCTTGCCAGTGGCAAAAAGAAGGTTACCTTTGTAGAGCTCCTGTACGTCTTCCAGCCAATACAGGGTGTTGGTATCTTTCTGTTCAAGTGCATCAAACAGAGCTTTTGTACCAACTTTGAAGATAACATTAGCCAACTTTATTTCCCTCCTCTGCAAAAAAATATCATTATATAAACACTCTCTAAGAGTTTATACCGGTTACATTGGCTCCCAGATATAATCCGAGACAACTTCGTCACCCTCAATTTCTGACCATTCATCATTCGGATTAAGGTCAACCGGCTCTGGGATTTCTCCGGGTTCGTCCTCAATTGTGAAGGTAAGAACCTTCCGTTCGGAAATGTGCGGCACATATACCGCTCCATCCTTACCCATGACGCTGCCAAGATTCTTAACCGTTCCATCATTAAACGTAAGGATAAGCTCATTGTCCGAAGAGATACCGGCATTCGTAACCACAGCACCGGTATTTGTATTGACAACAATCTTGTCTCCAACAGGAACACCATTAGCAGAAAGCTGAATTGTACTATCTTCAGGATTGAAGATAATATTATCAGCCTTGTTCTCAATCGCATTTTCAATGGTGTTGTTCATGTCTTCAATGGCTGTGTTCATGGTGTGAGTTAATTGATAAAGCGCAGTCATCTGGTGGTCGCACAAATAGTCATCCATATTTTTGGATTCTTGGACTTGCAGCATGCACTCTCCCGTCTTTGCAATAACAGGATTAGACGGGGTACCGCTGTAAATCTGTATCCAAGTGCAGACCTCACCCGGATATTTACTCAGCTTACAATTGATAGGGAACGTATATTGAAAATAAGATTCGTTGTACGGCGTTTCCGAGCGGTCTAACACAACGACATCTGCAACTCCATCTGCACGCACATAACTCAGGAATACGCTGGCTGTGAGCATGTCAATTTCACCTACCACAGTAGGAATAAGGTAGGTAATTTTCTGGCTCAGGTTGTCGCCACGATAAATCGGCTCATTCACGGTGATGACCAAACTCATATCGTCATCGAGTTTAATGTAAAGCACCAGCTTCACCCCCAATCTCTAAATAATCACATAGTCGATTTCTTCAAGTAACATATCATCGTAGGCAGAAAGATTGTCAGCATCCATTTCGCTCAGAAGTCGATGTCGTTTCATAATCGGGTCTACAACAATCCCAATGGCAATACTGTGGAGCTCTGGATGCATAAACTGTCGGATTGCTTCAACAACCTCTGCCACGAAGATGACCGCAGTTTCAAACTCTTCATACTTTGTCGAGCAATCCCCATCCCCAATGTCAGCAGAAAACTCGATTGCGGAAGTGCCTTCACCAAGCGAGTAATGCAATTCTGTCGCTAACACATCTGCTGCCATCTGAATAACAGCCTGTGCTCCGTTATAAAATCGATAGCACAGATTTGTCAGTTCGCAGGCGATATCAATACCAGGAGAAACGGATATAGCACTTCTCTTGTTGGTTCCAAGGACAGAGGTTTCGATTTCAACAACCGGTGCAACAGTGAGAAGACTATTCTTGATATCTTTCTCTAACGCAGCATTTATAACGAGGCTGGATTCAGCGTTGCCACCAGACTTTCCCGTATATGCCATTACCGGTTGCGCAGTAAGTTGCATAGCGGATTCTGCTTTGGCAAATAGATTTGACAATGTTTCAACACATTCCGCAGACATAATAATACCTGCTGTATCGGAATAGAGAGAGTAATGTGTTTGGAACGTAGCCGTGACATCAAGTTCTGTCGCATAACTCAAACGTTCGTAACAGGTTTTCAGCATTTCATCAATGTGATGAACCAATTCAGAACCTGTCTGCATTGCAACAAACTTTTGTAACGTATAGCTCTCAATGCAACTTTCCAAAATCAACTTGTGAATTGCAGTCAGACCATCTCGGTACGGGATGGAGTAAACAAGGATGTCGCATTCTGTCAGCCGATTGTTTAGATAAATATCAAACTCTTTTGCCATATGCGACTCATCTCCTTATTTCAAAATTAGGCGGTCGGGTTCTGGGCAGAGAGTTTCAGGTATCCTTCCTTGATGGTCATAATAGTGGCAGTCTCAACACTGCGAGGAGTTGAAAGCTCGCCGTACATCAGAAGGTTACCGGAGTCAACAGTGGGGGAGTCGTAAATAACAAAGTGCGTAATTGTTCCCCAGCTCGCAGTACTTTCATTAAAGTTGATAGCTTGTGAATTAGTCACAACACCATCAAGCGGCTCACTTAAAGTCGTTAACTGCACACGAGCATATCCAGCGTCGGTCGAAGGTTCGTCAACACCAGAGCCGTTAGTATTAGGGGTAGTTGTACTCAGACCGATATAATAAGTAGTCGGAATCGCTGGGTCGGTTTTGGTGCCAAACACATTGCCGGCGACACAGTTCAGAAAATAGTTTGTATTCATAGAGTCCATTCCTCCTTCAAGATAAATAGGCATGACAAAAGCCGGCGGTCAGCCGGCTTTGTCGTTACCGTATAAAGTTTTTATTGATGTTGTTTGTGATGTATAAGATACCCTGCTTTGGTATTTCCACATCGCCATCAATATCACGAATGATGATTTGATAAATATACTTGCCGGATAAGTCAACCGTTTCGGTGGGGGAGAGGGTTACGGTCAGTACATTATCGTAAGTCCCTTCATTGTTGAAGATTGACTCCATCTGCTTCGTTAGAATGGGTGTTCCTGTTTTGTTTGTAAAACTAACGATAGAAAAATTGCAATCACACCCAGTGAGACTGAACGGCTTTTTATCTCGATAAAAATAGACATTGAAAGCAAGGTCTTGCGTCTCACCGCCAACGAAGTCGATGGTCGGCAAGGTGTATGGATTATAAGTACAGCTCATACACACTCACCACCTTACCATTATTTATTTTTATCTGTCGCATCCTCGTTTGGCGTGATGACAGCAGAATTTAACAGAGAGGCGACTTCCTCAAGCATGGCAATACTACCGCTCAGATTGGCAAGGTTTGCCTTACCACTAACAGAAACGCTATTTAATGCGTTGAGAGTTACAGTCAGTCTCTGCATAATATCTTCTTTCATAATCCTTTACTCCTTTTCCTTTTTTAACTCAGCAACAATTCCATATAGTTTCTGAATCATGTGGACACACAAGGGAATCAATTCGCCGTAACGAATACCATAGTACATTTCAGAAGAACCATCTGGCATGCCTTTCTCGCAAAGTTCCAATAATGCGAGCTCTTCTTCTGAAAGGCCACAAGAGTCCCTCAGCGCCACAACATCCTGTGCGATAAAACCAATATGGCGCATGTTATCATTGTGGCTTTTAAGGCAGAAGGTGGATGGCTTCAATCCAAAGAAAAATTGTTCGTATTTATCAATATCTGTTCTAATATCGCTTTTCAAACGAATATCAGAGTCAACCGTGATTTCATCCGATGCATGGAGGCCACCGTTGATAGCATAAAGATATCCACTTCCACCGCTGAGCATAGCACCCTTATTACTGACAAAGACATAGTAATCTGCATATGGCCCGGATGAACCATACATTTTTGCACCATATGTTGTGCTCACTCCGTCAGAGCCACGAGCACAACAGAATCCTCCATCGTCGGTACCCAGTGTAACAAGTTCTGCGTCAATGGTTCCAGTCTTTATATAGTTAGCGTTTATATAAAGACGATTTGAAGTAGAGTCACTGAATATACCGAACCTCGTGCCGCCGCTGGTAAGCACATTAAAGACGTTTAGGTCTGTCAGCCTGTTATCCCAAGCAAGGTCATAGGCATCATCAGCATAGTAATAGGCATCATCCGCTCTGTCGTATGCACTATCTGCCAAATTGTATGCGGAGTTTGCTCTGGAATAAGCAGTGCTTTGTGAAGCGTTTGTTTCATTCACGAGCGCCCAGTTAATTGAAGAGCCGGCTGCCATAGTAATACTTCCTCTAATGGAAACATTGCCAGATGAATCAACAACAAAATTACCATTGCCTACATTGATTCCGTTCAGATTCAAATAATCTGCCGTAAACTCATAGGAGTTGTTCATCATGGAGTTTCCAGAGCTATCTCTAAATGAGGCACCAGACACCGTTCCACTGAATGTACCGTTCCTTGCATACAGATTGCCGTTCTTCATCACATAAAACGGTGCACTTGCGGGGTTGGAACTGCCAGCCCAAATGGCATAAGCACTGTTTGTCCCAGAACCAGAACCATGAAGGGCAACATAGGAGGAACCGCTGCCGCCATGTAAATATGTATCCTCAATGGTGAACCCGCCAATTTTACCGGATGTAGCTGTAACTCTTCCTCTGAAGTAGGCGTTGCCATCTCTCAGGTCAATGAAAAAGTTCGCATTTTCAGGAATCCCATCATCGTCCAGTATTAGGTCACCGTCATCATCCACGAAAGACGGGATGACGGTTGTTCCACTTGTAGTGAATAAGGAACCGGTACCAGCGAGAATGCCATATGCCGGGTCTATGATGAGTTTGCCACCGTTATCCTTCTGAAGAACAAATGTGGAATTGTTTAACCAAGCACCGCTGGAGTCTACCTTAAACTGCATTACACCAGTATCTGTTTCGTTTTCGATAACTAAGTTATTGCCGACAATGAGCTTGCCACCAATGACTTCTGCATTGACACCGAAGTAGGTTCCAACATCTTCAGAAGAAAAAAGGCCAATGGCAAGTTTTGCATGAGCCCAATTATCATCCGTCATAGCTATCATGCTGTCCACGATGCGCAACTGGTAGTTGGAGTCGCCGCCAACATGGATTCCGGCACCATTGATAACAACACTTTGGTTGCTCGCAGCAAGTATAGTATTTTTCGCTGCGTCTAATGAACTGTTCATAAACTCAGATACAGCCGATGCGTGATTTACGGTTTGATTATAGATATACTTGCTTGCATCAAAGCTACGCCCAGAGGAGTAGCCTTGCTCTATCATATCCTTTAATGTGTTGCAGTTGTCGTGCCGCTTAAAGCGATTTGAAAACACAATGGAGAAATCCTCTCGGTCTTCAAAGTCTAACTCAAACTCGATGATATACGGAGTAATTACCGTTCTATCTCCAATATTAAGATATACCCCTTTGCCAAGTTCCAATCTGTTTCGGAAAGGTGCAAACTCATTGGCAAAAATGAAGTTGCCAGAATTAACACTGAACTCGTAAGTCGGCGTAGCAAGGTCACTCAACACCTCAACAGCATAGTCATACAGCTCCATCTGCACGGAGTATTTTTGGTAGTCGCTGACGTTTGCCGTGAGAAATAGAGAACCTGACTGGCTGGTGAACTGCAGCTTCGTCCCCTCATAAGTCGTAACTCCATCAACGACAACCGCATGGATATCACTTGATAGTCCAGACATAATGCCAGAAACAGTTATCATGCCACTGGTTGCTGTTGCGCTGCCGGAAGTGATAGAACCTCCATATATACTCAGCACATATTCTCCACTGTTATTTTCTTCAAGCGTTCCTCTGATGATATCCCCATTGACTGCATGACTGCCAGTTAGAGCAAACGTACCACCTGTAATGGTGTACATTCGTTTTTGGAACTTTTCGCTCAAATCAATTCGAACAATAGCCGCCCCTTGAATTAGAAAGCTTTCGTTTGAAAGGATATAAGAGGTTCCTGATAGCGTTGTATCTACACTGGTAGCAACAAAGGTGTCTTCGGTAATATCTTGCTCAATTAGATACCGATTCAACTCTGTGTACTCTTCATCGGTGAAGTATTTCGTAATGGACAGCGTATCTACGATTTCCTGAATCTGAGCAGCATAAGAGCCTGGGTTTGATGTATCGAGGTTAGACTCGATGGACTCTATCAAACTTTCTTTTGCAGCAATTTCAGCCTTCTTTGCGGATATATTTGCGTTGATTTCATTGAGCAAAGCTTGCTGTGTCTGTTTACCAGCAGAAGTAGTTTCCATTGCAAGGGCTTGAATTGTAACGCTTTGCTGAGATATAAGCGTTTCAAGTTCCCCTTGCAAGTCAACAAGAGCAACCCGTTCTGCAAGCAACTGTGCGGTTGTTGATGCACGCAACGCTACAAGCCCACGATACTGCTCTTGATAATTCAGTACGGTTCTTTGCCATACTTCCCATTTTTCCGCAAGCTCCGCTGGAATATCGCCGTTGGAAATAAAATAACTCAGGTCATATACCCAGTTTGTCCCAATAGGATTTACATCTCTGATATCCAGCTCGTCTGCGCCATATGGTCGCAATGCTGTCACAAGTTCATCACTAAGTTCTTCTATTTCAACAGACTCAATCAGATTGTCGAAATCCAGATATATCGGCAGCGTGTCCAATTGTTCATCCACATCATATGCGTTGATTGTTCGCGCATACGGGTCGAATACAAACACGCCGCGAAATTTCTCCGGAACCGTATTATAAACAAAGTCCAACAGATAATCATCGTATTGGTCGAATGTCCGATATCTCTGAGCAAGAGTGGGGGAGACATACCCTACACTCCAGCCACGAGCTACCTCAAGAATGCGGCCCATGATTGTATCTGCATTAGCAGGATTGGTTTGGTCATAAAACTTGAACGTACCTTCCTCTAAAAAGAAGGTCTTGGAATCAAGTTCTTGTTCAATGGAATAGCCTTCGATATGTTTAACATCATAGATACCATCAGACTCTGTCGATGGATTCATAATGACATACACGCCATAGTGCTGCGTATAGACAATTTTGTGTCCCGTCAGCCTGTCATAAATCCAATTAGGCTCACCATCTATTACGGCCGGCACATCAAAAGAAATTTCACTCGGCTCAGAGAACTTAATGTTGAGGTGCAGGTTGAACACTCCTGGGATAATCCCGATTGTGTCCTCTCCCATTGTCTTCAAAATGAGTAGTGGCGTTTCAGGATTTCCGTCAGCGTCAAACTCCAATTTGGAATAATCAAGATACACACCTGCACCCCCTTTATCCTGCGATATTGTATAGGAACCTTCCAGAAATAGTGAGCGTTCCGTCGCCGGTCACTTCAATATTGTTATCGCCGTGGACAAGTCTGAAAAAGTTCAAATTAAAATTATCGTATAAGTTATATCCATAGTTCGTCTCTTGGATGATACCGTTGTTGTTGTCTATAATGACGTTCACAGATGAGGGCAAATCTTTTAGTAAGAATTCTCTTTCCCCATCGTTGTGGTTTACAATGCGAAGTTCCGTTGTTCCGGAAGAAGGTACAAAGGTCAATACTGGCTTCAGCAACTCTCGCACGGAGCTTTCGTTACGGAACAATATGTTCGTTGTTCCAGCAATCCTGTATTGCTTGTCAAATTGATACCCATATGCATAAGGGCAGTCACACACAACTGTTGCCTCAAATGCAATCGGCAACCATCCAATGGATAGGGGAGTGAGCTCTGTAATAAGGCACTTAAATTGAACCCGCTCCATATCTGGCTGGTCAATCGAGAGCCACTGATATTGCTGGTGCCCTGTCAACCAGAAACTAATGTTTTCAAGTTCGTACCGGTCAAGATAATCTTCCGCACCGAACACAAGTTTGAACTGTAACGGAGAGTCATGATAATTCACACCAAAATGAATTGACTGAATCCGATTCAAAGTTCTTGTTTCGATGATATCTGCCGTATTGCCAAACGAAACATTTTCCTGCCCGTTCCCATCAATATCATAAATCATCAGACCGTACATCAATGACGACTCCCCAGCAAATGAGAATTCATAACTGTTAAACATATATTTGCGCTCACCTCCTTTTGAAACGGTAGGGGAGGGGCGTGTGCCCCTCCTCCTTGATTACCGTGATTTAATGTTTAAGTTCTTCAATACCTCATTGGTAAACTTGCGGTTAATCTCCTGATGCTTCTTGACTGTTTCATCGTTTGCACCATAGATATACACATCACCAAACTGAACACTGTTGCTGCTGTTGCTGATAGGCGCAAGGGCTCCAACCTCAGATATACTATCCTGCGCTCCTCCAAACACTCGGTCATACCCTGTTGAGTCAATCAGAGCACTAAATGCATCGGATAAGCTGGTAGCAAAATCAATCAGTCTGAACAGGCCTTTTTCTTTCTGTTCGTCCAGAACAGCCTCGCCCTTTTCAAGCACCGCAAGCACTTCGTTCTGTTTTAGGGTTGGATTGTCACCCGCAATGCCACCTTCATGATAAACGGAGTGTAACTGCTTACCGACATTTTCTGGATGAAGCTCATCCTTTGTCACCCACCAGATACCTGTAGGCGACTCGTATTCTGCGTGAACACCGTACTGGTCAAGTCTTGCGGCAAGCTGTACTGCCTGTTGGTGTAGCTGATTATTTCGCTCTGGAGTATTCTTTTCAGCATCCCACATCTTGCCGAGTTGCTTCATCTGATAGACAATAGCAGTAACCATCTCTTCATTAGTCGAACTGCTATCATAATTCATCCCCGGCAGTGTATCGTTATGGATATTTCCTCCCGCACTGTCAATATCAGCACCGATGTTATTTAATGCAGACACATAGCTACCATACTTCTGAGCAGCAGCAAGAGCGTTATTCCACGCTTCGGTAATGGTACTATTTAATTCTGTGCCGTACTGGGTGTTCCAGGCAATAAGCTCGTTATACAGGGTGTCCCAATGGCTTTCTATATAGGCTATAGCCATATCATAAAGCTTCTGGTAGGAAGAAATACTATCTTCAAGAATAGCAATCTCTTTATCCTTTTCAGCTTCATATGACTCAGCCATATCATCGAGGGCTTCCTTTTGGGCGTCCATTGCATAGTCAGACTGCTTGTCTGCGAGTTCATTCTGCAGCTCATACATTTCCTCTTCAAGTTGAGCCTTCTGTGCTTGTGCATCTCTACTATCGTCCAATGATAGTGCGTTGATGCGCTCCTGCAATTCAGCGATTTCCTTGACTTTATCTGCAACCTCGTCTTGATAATCGGACTCTTCTTTTGCTGCATCTAAAGCTTCTTTGCGTAAATCGATAATATCTCGATACGCACTCTTCATGTCCTCAAGTGCCTGAATCTGGTCGTTAATCCGCTGCTTGAGCATTTCCATGACATATTTTAAGATGTCATCTAAACCAGTCTTCATTTCTTCAAGGGCTTCAGAAGTCGAGTTGGAAACTTGCCCGATTCCGCTGATTGCGTTTTGCGCCAATGAGCGTAGTGCATTGATATTGTGAAGCGCAGCCTGGTATTGACTGTCGTCCAAATTGAGAAGTGCCAGATTGGCATATACAAGCCCCCACGTTGCATTTGTTGTTTCAGTGGTGGCAAAGAGCAAATTGTTTAACTCCTCAAGAGACCCAGCTTGTAAGGCAAGGCGCAACCTTTCTACATAATTCATAGCACTTTCGAGTGCAAGCTGTTCGGCTCGTGCAGCAATTACAGCGTTGATGCGCTCCTCATTGATAACAAGCTGACCATTCTCATCCGTTAATAACTGCATATACTGAGCACCCATATTGATGATGTCCTGTAACGTATCCACAGTAATATAACCACCATCAGCATACTCGTTTGCGGCATTGTGCAAAATATCGTATACATCCTGAATCTGGTCTACAGCATCGCTTGATGTTTCGACAACACGATTCATGACCTCAATAACACTGTTGCCGTATTCCCACCAAAGATTGCTCAGTTCACTGATTTCATCGCTTGTGTCAGAATATCCAAGGGAACGATAATATTCAGCTTCCTCATGAACTTTGGCTTGAAGATTTTTGTAGTATGCAACGATGTCGCTGGCGAACTGCTCCACTTCATCCATGTTGCGATTATTTATCGCATTTTCCAAACGGTTTTCGGTTAGCTCGATAGCATTCTCCCATTCGGAAACAACCGCCTCATAACTTCCAACGATAACTTCCTGAATACTGTCCTGATAATCCCACCACTGTTTTTGCAGGTCTTGGATATAATCTGAATTTTCATCCAGACCAAGGTCTCGATATTTTTCAGCCTGTGCATGAACGGCATCCTGCATCTTTCGGTAGATTTCTACAATCTCCTCAGCGCTTCCACCGTTCTTTTCCAGTAGGAAAATATCATGCTCGAAGTTACCAATGATTTCGTCAATTTCTTCTGACATCTTATCAAGAGTTTCTTCAAGCTGGTCTTCAAGGTTGGTTGGGTCGAGTTCGGCCTCAACCGTAAGAGTGGCCGAACTGTTATTGCTATTTGTCTGCGTTGTAGTGGTGCCGCTGTTTCCACCACCAGTTGATGGCTTATACGGTTTATATCCACCAGTAACCATCGCGGTGCCGCTAATGAGGGCAGACGCTCTACCAGACACATAGCCATATTCTAAAAGTGACTCGGTCTGCTTGTGGTTAAATACGATAGCACCAGCAGGAATGTTGACAAACTCAGCACCATTGTCGCCGACCGTATACCATCTACCGGTGCGTGGGTCTACAACAATTTCACGTCCAAGCTCTCCAACGAGGGTACTGCCGCCTCTGGCTGTACCCCAATCTCCGCTTGCTTTAGCTGTGCCACTTGCATGAGCCGTTCCATTTAACTCAACGTCACCAATAGCTACATGGTTCACATATCGTGTAAGCGTTTTGAGATGAGTTGGAAGGTCTGAAAGGTCTGCAATATATTCAACAGTGGCTTCATAAGGCCCAAATGACTTGGGTAGTAAATCTGTATCTGGGTCGTATATAACGCTACAAGTTTTTGACTCTGGGTTATATCCGTCAATCGCAGTTGCATCTACGCCAAGGGTTACAATGGCTTCGGCGGTTAATCCTGAAATAGACTGCTGAATTGTATCTATTGAAGTTGTATCAATATCAAGCCCACAGTTGATGTAGGTTGCCTCTTGGTTTTGAATCTTTTCGGCCAGAGAATTAACAGTTGCCTCAGCTTCAGAAGTGTCTGCTCCAACGGCAACCAAGGTTTCAAGATTGTTTTGCGCTTGTTGGAACTGTTGTAACAGCAGCAGTGCATCGCCAAGGTCTCCTTCAACCTGCGATGTATCAACGCGCATAACATCAGGCTGTGTGAGAAGATGTTTTTGCTCAACACAATATCGGATAACTGAATTTGCGTATTCGGCTTCAGATGAATCAACACTTACTTTTGACTTTATACCATTCATCTCTGCAATGGTTTCATCCAGCGCAGACAATTGCCCTTCCGTTGTTTCAATATCGGATACATCAATTTTTATGTCGAGCTCTTCATCGTCCGCATACAATTCATGCAGTGCTTCCTTTGCCTCCCCAGCCTCAACTGCAAGGTCGCCAAATGTTTTGACCGCTTCGTCGCTCCAGTCGAACTCAGCGCCTTTAAGTTGTAGTTCATCAAAGAATGCCTGAACCACGCCCATAGAAAGGCCGAGCCCCTCAGCAAAATCTTCCATTGCTGTCTGTCCGGCGATTGTCCATCCATTTTCATCGCTGTAGTTCATAAGGCCGGCTTCAACAGACTTGTTTAAGAACTCATCGATGTTCAGACCTTCCACGAGGCCATCTTCATCAAAGGTTAAATAGCTTTGGAAGTCTGCCATATAGGACTCAATTGCACTCAGGTCATCCCTGTCAACACTTTCAGGGATAATAAATTCAATAGCAGCATCAAACTTCTTGGAACCGAAGTTACCAAAAATCTCTGACTCGCTGTCGTAGGTATCTCTGATATTCTGGATAGCGCTGACAGCATCATCAGCCATGTCGCCATAGTCAGATGCACTCTGAGCGTTCAGCCAGTTCTGGTAAGCACCAACAGCCTCTTTGAGAGAAGTGGTCAACAGGTCATACTGTTTGCATGTATCTGCAAGGGCACTGTTTTCTTCCAACAGGGCATCAATAGAAGCTTTTACACTTTCCTCATTCTCGCCCTCTGCGAAAGTATTATCTTCTAATTTTTGTCGATACTCTTCAATCTGACGGGCATTCTCAACATACTGACTTTGCGCCAACGCCTTGTTGGTTTCATTGATTGCAATCTGCTCTTCAGCTTTAGCCTCAGAAATTTCGCGCACTTTATCAGCATTTAGCTGCATAGACCCATTGACATATTCAAGCGCGGAGCGGTATTCTTTCATGCCTTCGGCATTGAAATCGTCAATAGATATAGACTGGCCATTGACCTGAGATGCGACAACCTTTCGAGCGTTTTCAATGTTGGAAATAATTCCGCTTACTGTTTGGCTTAATGTCTCATAAGATGTAGCCGTTTTAAGCAGCTCTGTTTGGAGGTCTTCCAAGGTAAGGCTATTAGGCTCTGCCGAAATGTTATAATATATCTGCAAGACTTCTTCGACAGTCATGTCATTTACGGCATCGTCATATTGGTCTTGCAGTAAATTCTTGGCATGTTCAATCGCATTAGACACTTCATCATCGAAGCCATCAGAATCCTCGTCTATCTCAAATGCAGTTCTAATGAAGACTCGCAAATCCTCGTCCTCAATATTATTTACATTATCAATAAAATTTTTAACCTGTTCTTGGTATGCCTCGACAGAAAGTGATTCACCGCTCTCATCAACACCAAGTTTGAGCATTGAACCAACATTCAGTAGACTTTGAATCTCTGGTGTTATTTTCTCGATAAAATCGTTGATTTGTGCTTTTGCAGCATTGATGGCATCTTCGTCTATAACTTTACCGCCAAAGAACCCATCTTTTGTAATATCTTCGATATCAAACGAATCGACAAACCCAGAGATAACCTGGCGCGCACTATCGCTAAGCTCTGCGTATTTGTCGTTGCTTTCTGCAACAAGCATTAACTGGTCAGATACATCGGCATTTGCTTGAGCAAGTTCAGTCTGCACATCCGAATAAGCGACAGCCGCATTTTTGGTTTCTTCAATTGCAGAATCGAAAGCATCCTTTGAATCGAATTCAGCATCGTCCCAGCTTATACTGTCGATAATTTTGCTGTGTCCGCTCTGAATATCCTCAGCAACCCTATCGACATAATCATTCCAGAACCAACTCGATTGCCAGTATCCATACTCGTTAAAGTATTTCTGGAGCTCTCCATCGATATTTTCTACGCCGAGGGCTTCCATAATCTGACGCGCCAAAAATTCCCCGCTCTCCATATCGCTTGGAATATCCCTGTCATTGATATTGAACAGATTCCACATGGAGTTGTTTAGGTCGCTATCGGTTTTAAGTGCGTCTCCATTCAGCAGGTCGGAATATGTAGCAACGGAACCGGCTAATGCTTCAGAAAGCTTATCAGTGGTTGCCATGCTGCGCAGCTCAGTTTGGTACTCCTGCTCTTGAAGTTCTATAGCTCTTTCAAGAAGATTATTTTTATTGACCAAAGCATTGTTCTCGGCATCGTATCCTTCAATAAGGCTTGGAGATATACTGACAACCTGTTCTACAATTTCCTTATATCTCTCATAATCATCTGCCGACAGAGATACATTTCGACCGTAGTTATCAACACCTGCTGACAGCCTGTCAAATTCAGTAGACAAGCCCTCTAAAGTCTGAATATTGGATTGGGTTTGTGAGCGAACCTCTTGGAAAGCTGCTTTTAATTCATTAGAACTCTCCACCAGCTCTTCCGTCGATTTGTGAATGCTTTGAAAAATTGTTACGCCGATAGATAGAGCGGCTATAGCAATACCAATTACGCCAAGTGCAGTCTGAAATGCAGTAGCCCCTGCAGTTGCTTGCGCAAATGCATTTGCAATTGCCTGACCAACGCCTACTCCAGCCTGTCTAATAGCAGAAAATCCCTGGATAACAGACCGAATTGGTTTAATTAAATTGGTCAAAAATGTTGCGATTGACTTGGTATTCATGGCAATTACTATTCCAAGTGTGACACCCAACACAGTGTTCAAGCCACCAACCATGTCTATAACTTTAGCGAGAACATTTAGCACATTCAGCAAACCAGTGCCGAACTCAACTATCCCTTTAACAAAATCAGAATCAATCAGGTTAACAGAAAACTCTTGGAAAGTTGCCTTAAACTCTGCTATCTTACCATTGATACTATCCAGATATTTTTCATTCTCAGCAAGAGCCGAACCTGCAGCATTTGCAGAATCTTCAACAACTGATTCTGCAATATCGAAGTTCTCAATCATGGCGGCAACAACGTTAGAGTTACGCTTACCGCCAAGCATTTCCAGAATATTAGCCTGAGTTATATCTGTGAGCTCATCCCATACCTCTGAAATTTCTTTAATAATCTGGTATGTGCTCTTGAATGTGTTTTCGTCAATCTGGATGTCAACTTTATTTCCAGTCAGTGCAAGAATCTCTTCCCGCAGCTCGGAAACGCTATTAGCCATTCCGTCAGTACTTACTCCAGCTTCTTCGGCCTCGGTTTTTGCAGCGCGAAGATACATGGAAATAGTCTTCATTGTCGTACCGACAGCCTCTGGGTTCTGCACAATAGTATTAGCAGTGGTAATCAGAGCAATGCTTTCATCCAGCGTGTTATTACCAGCAGCGAGCGCAGACGCAGAGCGAAGCAATGCTTCGCCAATACCCTGTGAAGAAATAGCAAAATTATTGCCAACTTCGTTAAACTTGTCCACAACCAGCATTGAGTCTTCTGCCGCAATGCCAAATGCTTGCATGGTAGAAATAATACTTTCGGATGCTTCTGAGATATCTTCGATACCATCGCCAACATTTTTATATACGATAGCGGCGTCTGCTAATTGGGATGCCTCGTCGATGTTATAACCGAGACGGGCAAAGTCCGCTGTTGCAGTTACGGTGTCGGAAACTGTCGCGCCCAGCTCCTTCGCACGGGTTGTTGCAGTATTAAGAAACTGCGAATAGGTCGCCTCTGTCTCATCAGTAACCTTTCGTAATTCAGTCATTGCGGTATCAACATCGATAACAGCAGTGACCATCTGCTGTAACGCTTGGTAAGCACGCATGATGACTTGAGAAATAGTCAGCCAGGATGTGAATTTACCAGCCAGACCGCCGACACGGTCTGATAATGTTTTAGTGTTTTCTCCTGCGGCGCGAATATGCTCAGAGGAATCTTTTATAGATGCAGTCGCATTGCTATACCGACGTTGAAAATCATCAGCGGAAAGACCACCAGATTCAAGCTCAGATTTAAGTTGTTCGAGATTCCGAATCTGATTTTCAATATTTGAGAAATCGCCTGACGTTTTACCGGTTTGTGCAGCAGTCCAGTTGCGCTGGTTGTTGCGGGCCTGGATAAGAGCGTTGTTTACCTTTGTAAGAGCCGCATTGTACTCATTTGTATTGGCTGTGAGTACCTTGCTCTGATTTGCAGATGCTGCTTCGGCGCGTGATTTTTCTTCTGCGGCCTGACGGGCTTGCTGAAGTTTGGTAATATTATCTTGGATTGCCGACCCTTCTGCAAGTAACTCACTACGATAGCCATCAGAGATAGAAGTCTTAGACGCACGCACCTCTTCGATTTTTGTAGCCCATGCTTCATATTGCTGGGTAATCTCTGCGATAGAGGCGCGTTCCTCATCAGTTGCTGCTGTATTATTTAAAGTGTTAACCGCGCGCTGAACCGCAGTCTTCTTTGAAGTAAGGGACTCTAACTGTACTTTGAACTCAGCAGTCTTACGAGCGGCGCTCGTAGCAGCAGCACCAGCTTGCTCCATTTGCGACTTAATCTCACCGATACCATCCGCAGTAAGAGTAATGCTGGTACCTTTGTCCAGGTTCATTGTATTGATGACGGCGTTAAGCTGCTTCTTAAAATCAGCAATGGCACCTGCGCCAATCTTGATATTGGACACCTGGACAGAGAATTTCCCACTGGCGCTGATAGCATTTAATTTGCTTTGCAGTTGGCTGTTCCATGATTTCTGGCCACCGGCCTCAGTATCAAGGGCAACTTTCACTTTCAGCGGATTTTTATTGAGGGACGCCATAATCTGGCTAAGCTGGCTTTGAATTAAACTGCCGCTTTCACCGCTTAATGAACCCTCGCCGAGCACGCCAAAAAGCAAGGAAATATCTGCGTTCGCCATCTTTTCTCACCGTCCTTTACAAAGAAAAGGCTTGGCAAAAGCCAAGCCTCAATTGTTGATATTTAGTTATACTCATCTCCCGCAATAGCGGTCACATTGTAGTCAGAACCATAATTGCCGTTAAAATCTTGAACGGCCTGTTGGATGAAATGAAGACCGGTTCGTTGTGTGAGACCATGAATTCTCGCACCATGCCATTCGCCCCACACCTTCGCCATGCTGGGGTGTTCTCCGTAGCCATTATTTATTAAAGCTACCACATTATCGATGCCGGAGTAATCCTTTGGAGCAAGAGAATCACGATGTAAATCTCCTCCAAAATAGATGTAGATAATGGACGAGCCATCCGGCATCTCGATAATAGATGATGTGTCCAAAGAATCGAAGTGGCTCATAACCGATGCCGGCAGCGCATAACTCTGAGCTGTGCTCCGCAGAACCTGTATCATTTTGGCCGCTGCCATATGCATGTCTTTCTCAGTAATGATTTTATCGCCAGCCTCTGTTTTTCCTTTGCCCTCATCAGAATACCGTTGAATGCACTCACGCATGCGAAGTTTCCCATTTACACTTCTGCTATAGGCGCCAACCTTATTCATAATAGAAGCAATATTGATACTCGCCATTATTCATCACTCGATTCAAAGTTCTCGGCTGGACGTGTTTTGTCCAAATATGCTTCTACAATTTTCCCTTCATCCAGCTCTCCGCTGCTCAGAACATTAGCAAGCTTAGCAATATCATCCGAAGAGATTCCATTGAACATACCCTCAGTGCGAGCTTGCAGGTCGTTGAACGCAGAGATAAGGTCATTGACCTGACGCTTAATCATTAGAGCGTTGCTATTGCAGAGGAATTCGACTTTTCGATTGATGGACGCAACAATCTCATTAAGTTGTGCACCGTTAATACGGCTGCACACCAAATCGATAATGTCCGTCTTATAAATAATCTCATACCGATGTTCTAATTTATCCGGCAGAGAAAAGTTTGCATATTTAGAAAGGATGTTGCTCCTGATAGCAAAGTCCATAACTTCTGGAACGAACCCGCCATCTTCTTGAAAGCAACTCAGCACAACATCATTTACGAACTCCATCATTTCAGTGAATGAAAGAGTTTTCTTAATTTGAACTTCAATACCGTACCACTGTTCTGTGGTGGTATTTTCAAAATGCTCCTTAATAATCTTATCCATAACGCTGATGGAAATCCGTTTTTCACTCTTTGCCATCACACATTTCCTCCTTTTTATTCCTGCTGCGCTTTTCTGCTCGGCGCATTTTCTGTATAGTATCGTAGTCCAGCCAGCCGCCCCATTTCTTTGAATAGGAAAGCCATCTGTACTGAATATCTGGATAGCGGAACCAAAACAATTTCCGCTTTAATTTTGCGACATTGTCAGGCATACCCTTTGTGTCAATCACTTCGATATGCCCATCGGAATATTCGATATAAAAATCTGCTACGTAGGTAATCGGTAATATTGATTTACCACGATATATAAACGAGGGCTGTAGTTCATATTTCTTCTGCAGTTCGAATCTCTTAATTTCTCCGTTTTCAACACCAGGGAGAACTACATCGGAGTAGTACCGCATTTCGAGCCGGCTATCAAAAACTATACCGTCACATGTCCTTGTATCGGTCTCCTTGTCTACATTGAATTTTGTTCGCCCCATCTCACTCCTCCCCAAAATAGAAAAGGGAAGACGGAAATAATCCGCCTTCCCACAATTTTATTCGTCTTCCACAGGGTCTTTGCCGGGTGCGTTTGAATCAACAGCCTGTTCATCTGTCTTGACCACAGCAACAGTCTCTACCGGAATATACTCAATGGCCTTCCTGCGCCGCTCACGTTTTGGAGCGGTGTGACCACGAGATTCCTCAACTTTCTGAAGATAAACTGCACCGCACTCTGGAGAACAGGCTACCTCCTGCCAGCGAAAGACACCTGCGCTTCGATTGGCACTGCGGCAAGCTTCGTATTCCTTGCCACATACTCGACACTTTTTAATCGCAGATGCCATATTACCGCCTCGCTTTCTTATGTAGCGTCTTCAGCGTTAGCGCCAAAAATGGTGTAAGTCCACAGGGCGCCGTCGGTGCCGCAAGCACCTGCCAGAGATTCGGCCTCAAATGCGTGAACAGTCTGGTTCTCACCCATTTCAAAGCTGAACTCACCATTGAAGTCGGCCTTCGGAATGTAGAACTGAATACGGTATACGTTTGCGCACTTGTCCTCAGCAAAAGCGTCAATATAAAGAGCGCACTTGCCAGAGTACTTATCGCTCATGTTCTCCAGAACGTCGGCCTGAATCTGACGCATATAGAACACGACGATTTCGGTACCGTCTGCAATTTCGCCATCATTAAAGGCAAGAGCCTTCGTATCGGGAGTATAAGTAAACTTGCCTTCAGCAACTGCGGCATCCTGGGTCAGCGGCTGGCCAAGAGTGCCGTCTTCGTTTTTGATGTACACAGACTCAATCTCATTGCCGGCAGTGCCAACAGCCTTATAGCTGGTAGTAGCAGCATTAGACGCAACGGTCAGATAGTCAGTCCACATAACAGTGGTAACCTTATTCTCAAACTCACCGCCAACCTGCAGCTCCAGAAGGCCGCCAGAGACCAGGCCGTTCGTACCGCTAACCGTAACGGCCTTATTCCGCTTCAAGGAGTTCAGCTTACGACCCTGCTTACCGGTGATGTCAACTCGCTCCTGAGTCTGAGCGATTGTCGCATTCTGGAGCTCGTCCAGAGTGAACTTATAAGCACCAGTCACGATATCAAATGCATTGATGGTTTCAAGACTGGTGATGGTGATGTCATTGATATTCATAGACAATCCTCCTCCTATTTGTGTGTTAGCCAATTCAAATCGTCTTGGCTCAAATCTTTTGCGCTTACGGTTCCGGCATAAACGCCGTGCATCCGATTGTCGTAGTCAATCTTTTTAATTACTTGTCGAACACTCTCGTTAAACTGATAGATAGAAAGTTCTCGTGTCCCCTCAAACCCATAGTGAAACTGCTCCGTGTTGACAAGAGCGACTATCAACCCTTCAAGTTGCGAATCGGTGACCCGCTTACTTTGCCTACGCATTTTTTCACGCGCTCTGCGTATCATATATTCCTTCGCATCACCGTTTGCAGGCTTGCGATTATTCCGTTCAAGGTGGTGTATTTTTCGCAAAATGTTGGCAATTTGACCATGAATCGCACGGTCAATTTTAGCACCGGTACTTTTATCGATGAGCATCACTGTATTGTTTTGCGCATTGATTGCCGGTTGAAATTGTGACAATGATAAATCTCCAAATATCAAGGAGGTATCCCTCTCTTTTATGGAGCCAAACAACAGCAAGAATAATTCCCACTCATTGATTGTGGTAAAGTCAACACCTATGTCATCCAATTGAACCATCATATCAATCGGCATTGCAGTTATCATTGATACCAAGCCATAATACTCATCCTCACATTCCAAAATCTCGCCAACACTTGGAATCCGAACCGAGATGAACTCGTTAATCGGATGTTCCTTCTTATACAAAAGATTCAGAGTTCCCATTTAACCCTGCTTTCGATTCGATGGCACAGGCTTACCACTCGGAGTGAACCTATTAAAATCGGTAGCCTGGAAAGTCAGAACCTTTCCTTGATAGTCTGTAATGGGTGCAAATCGCTTTGCAGAATATAGGTCGAGTTCTCCGAGTCCGTAATACCTACTGCCGTTAATCGCCTTAGCAATTTCAGATGCAAGCTTATCTGTCCGGACACCACCTTCCGGAAGCCTGAGCTTACTCTTGTGCGTAAACACCCAGACATATAGCACGGGAAGTAAAAATGTCTTGTTTACTGACCTCTGCACATCCACGTCACAACATATAAAAGTCTGACCGCGTTCCACGGTGTCGGGGATATATTCATATGGGAACACCTGATTGTAAACAAGGGTTTCTGGGTTGTTGATTCGAACACAATCATCGCTTAAAAGGCGGACGATTGTTTCGTTGGTAAGTAAATCCTGCACTAACTGATTTTTATAATCAAAAAACTCTTCAAGCTGCATTAAATCCACACCTTCTTCCCACCCGGTTCATCATCCTCCATAGGAGGTTCTGGGGTGCAATCACTTTCCTTGCGCGGGAAATGGTCATAGTAATTGGCAATATGGAGCTCGAAATTATCCGTATCCTCTGTATTGCATTCCTGCAAAACAAAGCTGAGGATACCACGGTTATCATAGCTCCCGCCCAGCTTGAATGGTTTTGTAAGACGATATGCGAGAACGTTTGGCGAGGCATAATCATCAATCAGGAAGCGGTCGTCTCGATTGAGACGGATAGTATATCTGTCTTTTGCAATTATCAGCGCAATCCGGGAATCGCCTCGTGTGATAATAAAATCGTTGTCCGAGTATTCTCCGGTCAGATATTTTGTACCATCCTCTACAATACACCATCTTTCAACAATAGAACCATCATCCGCAATCCAGCGAAGGAGGTAGTTACACTGCCGCATCTTGGCTTTGGTATAAACTTCATTGTTTGCATCCCGTTCAATGATGAGCCAACGATTGTCCATCCACTCAACAAGACCGCCATGTGGGAGGTCTTCACCCGGCATAGAACAAAGCGTCTTGGTGTCCAGGTTGTCAGAGTCAATAATCGCGAGCTCTCGCTGTTCACCGTCAATCACAGCATTGTGGTATGACAAGCTCCCAGGAATCTTCTCCATCAGAAATCTGAATTCCTTTTGGAGTGCCGCGCCGCGTTTGTTCCCGCCATGCGCATTTATGCGCGAACGGTATGAATCCCAAACGCTCACGATAAATCCTCCTTGTTCAAAACAGCGTATTTCGCTTTCAGTTTATTGCAGATGGAAATGGCCTTAAATACTTCTCGTTTTACAACCGGAGTTGGGCAAGAAGGAGTATCAATCAGATATTGCAGGATAGAGATAAGCGATAAAAACATGGGGTCTTCATGAATCGCTTCTACCAACTCCTTACACCCAAGAAGTTCCGCTTGCAAACTTCGCATATATGTATCCAACGAACTCTCTCCGCTTTCCCAGATAGGGAGTATTTTGAAAAATAAATTGACGAGGGTGCGAAGATAATTGTTGAGTACCGTGGCGTCCATTGGCACGCCGACCGTGGTCTGAATCATCATAGGTGTAAATCCGTCAAATCCCCGTGATTATATGAGTACTCCCTAACCATGCTCACAAAATCTTTTTGAGCTTTTGCATATGCGGCACTAATCCGATTCAAAAGCTCTGCTGGGGAATAGGTGGTAAAATCTCTTGTGTTAAGCACAAGTTCGAGATTCTCCTGTTTATAGGTATATGGTTTCATCCACTGCACCAACATGCCTTCGGATACAATCTCAACGATTTCGTCAATATCCTCTGCTGGAATATCAACGTTGAACTCCCGAATAACGTCATCTGCGGTACTCGACAAATCGTATTGACATACGCTCTTAAACGCTGAAATGGCACGCTTCATATATCCGTCTATTAAGCCATTCCTTTCAAAGTCGCGCATGTTTACAAACTCAAACTCTGTGACCTTGGATAAAAATGCCTCAGTGAATTTATCATAAGGAACGCTCATTCGTATCACGCTCCTTATCGTTCAATCAGCTCAATGCCAAGGCATTTTTCCAAAGTGGCAATCAGTCTGTTGGAATCAATACCGCCTTCTGAAATGAGTTGCTTAGCACGGTATGCTACAGACTGTTTCTGTCCGTCAGATAGATTTGCAATTGTCTTTTCGATTTCAGATGCCGGTTTCGTAAAGAGCTTATCGAAGTCTTGGATTGAGATAGCGAAGCGGTAGTATTTCCCCATGCCAAGATAATCCACAATCCACGGCTCATCGAACATGAACCAGTTGTTGATGAAATACTTCTTGTTAGAGTTCCTTGCGTTTCGCAATTCACTTAACTCCATATCTTGCTCGGCTCCAAATGAATCCCAAACAAATCGTTCGCCAGTCCGCTTACTCTTGTAGACCAAACGTCCTTGGAATCCATTTCGGACAGTTACATATTGGCTTGGGTCGATATCCTTTGGAACAAGAGGTTTCTTTTCGGCTTCCTGTTGAACCTGTTTCGATTCAATAGATTCCGTTGCAGTAGTACGTTTGCTTCTGCTCCTGTTTACAGTTTCGTTTTCCATAACATCTCCCTTTCATACATAGAGCGGGGCGTTATGCCCCGCTCCAAATTTTCTAATCGAAATTAGGCAATCTCGTAACGACCAATACCAGCGTTACCACCGGCCAGCACAATACCCATGCCATACTTTTCGCCGTACAGATATTCCTGAGTCAAATCGCCGTTGCTCATCGGGTCGCCCATCAGAACAATGGGGTTACCTTCATACACGCACTTAATGGGCTTGTCGTCGCCAGCGATAATAGTCAGAATGTCATCAGCCAGGGTGAACTCGGTAGAGCCAACCTTATGACGCTGAGGAGTAACCACAACAGGAGTACCATAGAACATACCATAGTAACCCAGGTTGTAGATATCACGCTCAGAGTCGGTTCCCTGAATAGAGGGTGCCAGATTGCGGACTGCCTTCTTGGTGCCAATAATGGTGGCAGGCTTACCATTAGCTGCAGCCTCAACATGTGCAATCAGGTCGAGCAGCTCGTCCTCATCGTAAGCGCCAGCAGCAGGGAAGTAGGTAACACCGCCGAAATCATTGGCAGTCGCACCACTCCACAGAGTGTAGATATCATTCAGCAGCTTCTGACGGAAAGACTCGGAGACCTTATTGATAAAGTCGTTGAAGTCCACACGTCCAGACAGAACGCGGTTCAGTTCTTCGTAAATCTTCACAACCTTCAGAGAGGTCGGAATAGACACTTCACTGATACCGCTCAGGCGCTGCCGACGAATACCCTGAGTACCGTCCGCTGCATCGGCAACGATAAACAGATTGCTGTCCTCCACCAAAAACAGATTCTTGTCACCCTCTGCAACATTGCGGAAGTCAACCAGAGCATTAAAGTATTCATCACCCTGCAGACCTTCAACAACAGTGCGGGAGAGAATTTCCTCAATCAGAGTGAACAGACCACTGCACTTGCCATCACGAATGTTCTTATAATTTAAGGTTGTGCTGCCGCCGTTCGCATCAACAAGAGCCTTGTGCAGAAGCTCCATAGACTGCCCGACAGAATACTGTTCCACATTGCCATGATAAGCATCGACAGCAACCTTCACAATGTCTTTCATATCAGCCATCGCTTTTCTCCTCCTCTTTTAGAATTAAATTAGCCACCAACGCCAGGAGCGGTTGCCGCCGTAGCTTCAGTCTTGCCAATCTTGATAGTGTAGTAGGTATACCGACCGGCCGTTTCAATGGCGACACAAGTACCAAGGCCCGTGCCCGCTGCATCAATCTTACCATCGGTACCGATGCCAACCTCTTGGCCAACGGCAGATGGGGCGGTTCCACCAACAAAGCCTTCCTTGGTCACAGAAAACATGTTGCGACTGCGGGGGATATATCCACGAACAATCTGACCGGCCTCATTGATGTACTCGTCCAGATTACGCTTGCGCTCGTCGTACATAACTTCAACGCCGGCAACAATAGAACAATCATTCAGGTCATCAGTAGAAGACGCAGCGACGGCCTTCATAACCTCGCGCTCGCCATCTTCATATCCTTCAAGCTTTACGATAACGCCGTTTTCGACAGCGGCCTGCTTGTCTTCACCATCGTAGAAACGCAGGGAGACAAGGTCTGCAGGCTGATTAGTACCGCTCATCAGGTCGGTACGGATAACTGTATAAGCCATAATCGACTCCTCCTTGTTAATTATTTAATTATGCTGATTGCGTAAAACAATCCCATATTCTGCGAACACACCGCCATAAGGCTCTGGTGTGGTGCTGGTCTTTTCGACAGCCAGCTTTGGCGTTTTTTGCTCATAAGAGAATTTGGCAGGGGCTCCCGTCCGACCGCGAATAGCGTAACACTTCTCCTCAAGTTCCTCGATAGAATATTCTGCATTGCTTTCCCGCAGCGCATCAAAAGCTTCAACGCCTACAAGGTCTTCAAACTGTGCGAAGACTTTTTCTCTCTCTTCCTTCGCTGCAGCACTCTCCGTATCCGTCTTAAACTGACGCAAAGCGTCAAGTTCAGTTTGCATGGATGAAATCGTATCGGAGGCAGCCTGGTACTTTTCGTCCCACTGCGTATCGTTTGCCGTATACTTTTCAACAACCTTTGCAAACATACCGCTGATAGGGTCAGACTGACTACCTTCATCGAACGGAACGATTGCAATCTTCATGCGCTTCTTGCTGGCAAAGTCAATCACAACGTGGTCGCCGTCCATAGAATACGTGAACCCGTAGATATTCCAGTCGGACACATCTGTTGCATAAACTTCAGACACGTCCTTATCGTAATCCCAAAGCCAATAGCGAGAATCCACTCCCCAGCACGTTTCGATTTTCTCAACATCTAAAGCACCATACAGTTCTTCACGGAATTGTCCTTCCAGAGCAAAGCTCTCACTGGGGTCATCAGGATTAGCGCTTGGTTCAACGGGTTGTTCCTTCATGGCCTCAAACTTTTCACGAAGCTCTTCAACAGAAAGGTCATCTATAGAAAAATCAAGGCTCTCGATATCAAGCCCGTATTCAGCGGCTAATGCTTTCTTCTGTTCCAATACCTCTTCTCCTCCTTCCGAATAATTTTGTGGGTGTATGACAACCTCATGCGAGGGTTGTACCGTTTGAAATGATTCCTTTAACTCCTGCATCATATCAGCAAGTTGTTTCTTGAAGTCATCGCACGAGAACATTTCGAGCGATGCCGATTCATAACATGGCTGAGCCGTTCCTAACAGGCAAAACGCTGTAAATTCAAACCGATGAATTACATAGACACCATCTACCATTTCTCCCTCTTTAATAGAGATTTCCATAGATTCATCTGTAATCCCATCTTCTTTGATTTTCTTATAAGCCTCCTGCCGCTTCCAAATCAACGCATCTACGCATAGATATTCATGCACCCCAGAATCGTCTTCGATTTCTTCCCACCAATATTGGGCGCTCTCAGGGATAACACCAACTGGGTGCGTAATATTAACGATTCTGAGCCCGCCGTCACCGTCTGATACTAACTCCATATCATGTGAACCGATGACATCTTCCTCTCGGTCATAGCGACAAACAATAGGGCAGTTGTAGATACTTGGCATGCAGCGTTCAAATGTTTCCTTGCTGATGAAGCTGTTGTTTCGATTCTTGCCAGTATAAGCGACACGGAGAATACCACGGTCAAATGAAGAATTCTTTTCCGTTAAATCGCTAATGCTGGATGAGAACACGATTCTCATGGTACGCTCGCCCATAGAACAGTTCACCACCTTTGGATATAATAAATCCCGCACATTGATTGTGCGGGTTAAAATGTTAGTGTGTCCGACAGGGCAAACTTCATATCATCAACTGTGAATTTTTGTTGCCCATTGTTGACGAATACATAAATGTCGGTACTCTCATCCGCTTTCAATATGGTGAACCCAAGAGATAGCAACCTATCTCTGTCGCTCTTGGTAAAAACGTAGATAAAATTATCCATTACCAATCGTCACCATCCTCTCTGCTTTGCTCTCCGGAATCGGTCAGGTCGCCAACATCTTTTGTTGGAGCGCCGCCTTCGTCTGTCGCGCCGTTTCCGTCTGAAGATGCAGCGCTCTGTGTTGAAGAACTCTGTAACGGAACGAACCGCTCTGTCAAATTCAACACATCGTTCTCCAAGAAGCTCATACAGTCAACTTCGCTCTGGGACATTCCCTGGGACGCAGCATACATAGAGATAAAGGGGAGCCCATATTGACAAGCCTTCAAATACATATCGCCCATCTCTTTTCTATTGAACGGACTACAGTCAAGGAATGTCACTTTGAAATTCTTACCATAGCTTTGAGCCTGAATAAACCGATTGACTACATCCTCGATACTTTTAACAATACCAAACGTGATGGCTTGGTCTGCCTTTATGGAAAGCAACAGAGCGTTTGCCGAAGCCTTATCATTGTTGAATAGAAGGGAAGAAACGCCGGCAGCAGTAAACAAATTCTGCTCTGCCTCTGAGATTGTATTTGTATCACCGGTATTCGCTTTCTCGAAACTGATTTTGTTAATTGGCATAGGGGAGAGGACAGAGCCAATTTCCTCTGGCAACACCGAATCAAGATTTCTCCAGAACTCCTTGGCCTTATCCAAATCCATCTGCCAGTTTCCTTCATCGTCAATACCAAGTGTCATTACAAGCATTGCATAATTCTCAAGAGTTGTCTTGGTAAGCTTTAGTTGTTTATAATCCTCTAAATCATAGACCTCTCTTAAGATACCTGCAAATGGTGGTAGGGAATAATCCAAAATATCATTGTTGCACTTTACCGCGAAGGAAGTAGGGGAGTCAAGCTCCTGCCATCTTTGTCTTCGGTTGCTTTGATATGTCCTGTACTTGCTTTGAAACTCGGCAGGGTAATACTCCAAATATTGAGAGTGTGCGTCAAAGTATGAAAAGTCAAACGTAACATTCAATACATTACCTTCTATCGTAGAGATAGCGCAATAATCCGATGGGAGTTGCTGAATCGTAATGTTGTCATTCGTTACCCACATCGTCCCGTAAAATGTATCTTCCCTGAGACACACAGTTAGTATCTTTGGAAATTGAGAGCGAACATTCATAGCCGACATAGCGTTCAAAACTTTTCGGTAGTTTCGATTAACAGACCTTACGTTTGCGGTCTTTGGGTCTATACGGTATGGAGATACAACAAACGATAGGTCAGAAAGGCCAGTGAAATACTGGATGAGCCGTCTGAAGTGTGAGCTTGCGCCGTAGATATAAGTTACAGCACGACGAAGCTGTCGCTCGTATGTATAAGGGTTGCTAAGATACTCCGTAATATTATCCTTGGTGTACAAAGAAAATGTTGGAGTGTTTGTGTTGTTATTAAGGTCTCTGGTAATCAGACGGTTCAGAACAGCAAATCTTTCTGAGATTCCGATAGCACCATCAAAATCGCCTGGAACACTTCGCTTTGATTTGCCCATGCAGGTATCACCACCTTCCTATTTAATCTTCGGCGCTTTGAACATGAAAAAGTTGTTGGAGTCAAAATCAGCAACCTTGTTCCTGTTCATCTTATTTTCAATCTGGAGCGCAACATAATAGTTATAACTCAGGCTGGAATATCTATCCTTTCTCATGCCGGCTCTCTCATAAATCCTGACACGTCCGCCGGACTCTTCATGCTGCAGCTTTACAAGCTCATCAATTAGCAGAGTCGTATGAACATATGGCATTTGCAGCCGCGTCTTTTCTAATGGGGTTAATGAATTATATCCTCTTATATCGCTAAGCAGAGTATCCGCGTCATACTCTGTTACAAGCAGCCGTATCTTGCTGCTGCGGAATCCTTCTCTAAGGAGCACTGCACAATCAGAGTTCAAAGATGGTGAACCCTTGATTGCCCATATGACCTTATCAGCACCTTTGGTGGTACATCTCTCAGCCATCTCTTGATTATTACAGCATGACAGAGCGGGATATATTTCTCCGCTATCAGGGTCAACCATATCTCTTACCAGCGCGTCATACACACCCAGTCCGAGGCCGGTACAGTCAAGTACGATATAGTCACAGGCGAACTCATCATACAGCTTTCGAATAACCAGTGCTTGGTCTTCGGTGTGCATCCCCTCGAAACAATCGCCATACACAATGTTGCTTGTGTATCGTCCAGCCTTGGTTGGTAACATCTGATTGATGAAGATAGCAGATGCGTCGTTGTTATGTTTCTTGCTGGACATCAGAGCAATATCCGCAGAAAGAATTCTTTTCTCTCCGTTTATCTTTGGTGGTATCTTTACCTTCTGGCTGTTACCAAGCTTTGCTGCCATGTGGTCTGGTAGCATAGGATACTGAATTCGTCTGTTCTTCGAGATAGAATCAAAGTCAAAGAACGCGCCAGCTTCACCACCAATCCACATAGCCTCCATCTCCATCTTGAACTTCAGTTCGTTAAAGTCGGGTTCTAACATGTCGCTTTCAATATCCTCTCGGAACATTCGACCCTCTTGAATAGCAAGCTCATATGGGAGACCGCAAACAAAAGCCCCTCGACCACCATTTAACATAGCTCTGAAGTTAGACAGCATTTGCGCGTATGACCAATGGTCTTTGAAATAAGCAGAAGAAAGGTAAAACTGCATATTCGGCTCTTTGGCTCGTTCCAGCTTAACCTCTTCTTTCGTGAGCTCTGCATATGGCGGCTCACGGCGTTCGGTCAAAAACTTTTTCAAAACCGTGCTGATGGTATCCTGCTTCACCAAACGGAACTCATCAACAACTAAAAGGTTCGCACGATTACCACGCGCTGTATCGCTGGCAGTTACAACCTTAATGTAACTTCCATTCTTAAACATGACCTTGGCATCCTGTCCGGAAAACTTGGTCTCTTTGAAATCTATCTCGTTCTTCAAATTGGGAGAACGCGGTATCAATTCTGTCTGTATCTTTTCGAGGATTTGCAGAGCTTGTCCTCTTGTGCCAGATGTCAAAACGACTTTGCTTCCGGGATAAAGGATACAACGCACACACGAAAAGATAGCTGTGATAAATGTCTTACCCATGCCTCGTGATGCAATCCACAAAAAGATAACATTGGCATTCATTAGACATAGCACGGCATACTGATACCATTTGAGATAGGTAATGTTCAAATATTCTTTGACAAAAACATCAATGTTTTCTCGATAGTAACTGCCCCATATTGCCATCCCCTCAAGCACTTGGTCATAACGAGTCTTTCGCTCACCCATTGCCATCACTCTCGTTCTTACCGGAATCGCCAAAGATATCTGTCAGGAAGGTATCGTCATCCTCCTCGGCGTACTCTGGGTATTTGACTCGATATTCGTTAATTGCGTCTTCATACATCTGGCAATAACTATTTCTCAGTCCAACCATTTTACAGGCGTGGCCGAGAAACCATGTGGTCACGTTGCGGATTATACCGCTTTCATCTTTCATATTGTCGGGAGTAGGGGGCAGTGGTCTTGAATACTCCCATTTCTGGATTCCCACACCGAGCGGCATATTATCCAGCTCTGCATCTGCCTCACTCTTCTTTTGAGCCGGCTTCAAGTTCATACTACCAAGCAGACTGTTCAGTGCATTGACATTTTTGTCGATTGCTTTCCCGTGTGCAGCGTCTCTGCTAATAATAGTCTCAAGCAAACAAATTTGCCTGTAAAGAGACCGCTCCGTTGGGTCAACCACCGAGATGCCCTCTGTCCAACTTTTATATCTACGCTCAAGCTCTAAATAAAAATCAGGTGCATATCCAGCGCCCCAAAAATCAATTAGCTCTTGGTCAACCTCTACGCTATCATCAAAACCATCTTCTGTATCTTCTGGCCTTTCTGCAAAGGAGAACGAATCTGATTTGCGCTCGTTTTCTGCTGCCTGAGCTTCCTCATATAAAGTGTCATCGAACGTCTTGTCAATGTACTTCATGATATTTGTTTTGCCAATGTAATTACGTATGCGCGAATGCACACCGGCAGTGCGTTCAACCATTGCGTAAATATCTTCGCTCCAATATAAATCAAGCTTCATGCAGATTCTACGCATAGCTTCTTTATCGTCAGCCAACATGGAGCGATACTGTTCGTACAGTTCTTCTATGCAGTTGCTACATATTGGGAGGTACCCGCTTCCACGATACATCGGACTGTGGCTCACAGGGAAGTATCCCTTTTGTCTGCTGTATGCAGTTCCACACCTGCAGCAATAATATTTATGATTGCTGACTACAACAGGCTCTGAAGTTTTCTCAAGTTTCCGTCTCTTGGGGGCGTCTGCCATTTACACCAGCCCCCTTTTCTCATTATCCTCCCACAGCTTTACTACTCGCCGCATTTTGTTTCCAGGATAAAATCTTGGAATCCAATGTGACGGGACGACAACTTTTTCGCCGGTTTGAGGGTTTGGACAGCTACGCTCCTTCCTTTCAAGAATGTCAAAGCATCCGAACCCATATATGGACACAGCGTTTCCGCTTTCTAAGTTGTCTAAAATAATATCTGTAAAGTCATCAACAATACTTGTGGCGGCTTTCTTTGTATACCGATGTTTATCCACAAGCTGCTGGATTAAATCAGCCCTTTTAATATTCATCCTTTATCTCACCCTCTATTACAAATCCGATAAGGATTTCTGGACGTCAGCTTTGATATCACCATTTTCATCAAAGTATTGGGATATTTGTTCTTCGGCGTTCAGGTCTTTGTATACACGAACCATATCAGCAGACTCCCAACCTACAATATCCTGAATGATATTATCTGGCAGTCCAAGTTTAGAAAGGTGGGTCGTAAAGTAGTGCCGTAAGCTATGCCAATAGAAATCCTCTCCGGTCATTCTGCTGAACGTATTTGCCCAGCTATTCAATGTGGTTTCACTCATTTGCTCATCGTTATTGTCTGGAGCAGGGAATAGCCACACACTGTCTATGCCTTTAGCCTTGCGCTCCGAAATCCATGCATCCAAATATGGGCGAAACTTTTTCGCCAGTGTGTAGCAGTAAATGTATTTTCCAAGACCAAACCCCTTCGTCTGGATAGGCTCACTCGTCTTATATAAAGCACCACCGCAGATAAGGTTGTCATCCTTAAAGTCGTCAACCTTAAATCGGCAAAGTTCAGCCTTCCTACGTCCACTGCACATAGCAAGCGCCAAGGCACATGCCTTCTTATGCCGTCCGGCCGCAGTCAACGAATCAAGTAGGTTGTCAAGCGCCTCGTCCTCCCATACAGTCTTCTTGCGAACTTGGTGCATAGCAGGATTCTCAATTTTTCGTACTGTAGAATGAAACCCCTCAAACTCAGGGTCATCATCGCAAATGTTCTCAATAAAATTACTCATAGAAGAAATTGCGGATTTTAACCTTCTGACACGAGCGGGAGAGTTTCCGTTTTCGTTAATGAGCCAATGTTGATATGCAGCAAAATCTCTTTTAGTAACTTTGGGGAAGAACTTGTTTCCGTTGTGCTGTAGATTCCACACCCAAAAGATATCGAGGTCATTTGAATACCCAGCGATTGTTTTTGGACTTCTCTGCACGGATTGTAAATAAGATATAAAATCTTCTTTCAGACGCATATTGTCTGGATTGACCTGACTCAAAAGCGCGGGGCTTGTGATGTCGTTCTGCTTGGTCTTTCTCGGCAATACAGCCACCTCGCTTTCTATATGATAATGTTTGGTTGCGGGGAGGAGATTCGAACTCCTGACCAACGGCTTATGAGGCCGCTGAGCTACCGCTGCTCTACCCCGCAGTATGATGGTGGGAGAGGTGTGAGTCGAACACACTCAGCCGTCAGGCAACGGTTTTACAGACCGCCCCAGTTCTCCGACTCTGGCGCTCTCCCATAGTGGTGAGGTCGGAGGGAATTGAACCCATCGCTCCTGCCTTGAAAGGGCAGTGTCTTAACCACTTGACTACGACCCCAGATGGCTCCTCCTGTTGGACTCGAACCAACGGCCATACGATTAACAGTCGTATGCTCTACCAACTGAGCTAAAGAGGAATGTATAAAGGGCTACCCTAAATAGAGTAGCCCATTTTGATTATTGAAGTGGAATACCGTAGGAACATCTAACACCGTTTTCATCGCAGACACAAACCATTTGCTCCGCCCTTCCAACAATTCTTTTCTGTACACAGTAATCATCCATGCCAAGGAAACTACCTGCCATAATTGTCTTCACACCTTGCACCTCATCAATTTTGTTGTGATGAAGATGTCCAGAAAGAACGGCATAGATTGGTTTTCCTGCCATTGCTTGTAAAGCCTGAACCTTAGAAGCACTTCCATCAAAGTCACCATGCACACCACAGTAGGTCTGGCCACGTACATCAACCAAATAAATTGTGTGGTCAATCTTCTCGCCACCACCGATTGTGATGTTCTCAAAATTTTGAAGACGTGCACCGAGATACCATTCAACTAAATCGTCCAGACGCTCACTGATGAGCGCACGGTCTTTGTTCGGCTCGATTCTACTATGATTGCCGGCTACACTTACAAACGTAACGTTGCTGAAATGCCGACTCAATTCTGCAAGAAACTCGGCTATCAGTTCAGATACGCCCTTGATTTGCTCAATGACATTCTCCTTATTTGTCACAGCAATTGACTGGTGAATGTTTCCGCTGATTTCATCTCCATTTGCCCACACAACGCAGTTCTCACTCCGATGTGTTTCTCCGATGGAGATAATCCTGTCGAGATATCTGCACATCATTTCACGGCAAACATCAGAATTGTATGTATTCCAGAAGTTAGACACATTGGCTCCGTAGTGGATGTCATTCAGACTTACCAGCAAGTCATTGTCAGACGGGGCAATGTCAAACCTTTCATAGTGGAGCTGCGGAAGATTTCCAGACTTAACTGCCTCCACCAAAATCTCATTCAGTTCTTCCTGTCTGGAGCGTTCACGAATCAGGCGATTAAAGGCATTACGCTGGTCATAGAATTTCTGTCGTTCCATTTGCAACTCAATCTTCTTTACATCGAGAGCAGACAATGTGTCTGCATCACGAATGGACTCCTCTCCATCACGCTCGATTGCTTCAATGATGGCCTTCATGCCATACATTCGTTTTCTGACCTCGCTGGCACTAAAACAGTTGCCCTCACCAAACAAGCGTTCACTTAGTTCTTCGTAATCATCGTCAATGGTGCGGTCAACCAATTTACCAATCACGATGTCACGCATCTCTTTGTAGCTTGTTGTATTGGTAATGGCTTACACATCCTTTCTCCTTGGCGCCGAGTTCTTCCCGCGCAGTGCATTCAACATACGCATGGGAGCAGCGGCTTCGACCATATAGTAGTGATGGCGCTTAGAGTCCTGCTTCATCGTTCTTACGATATGGACGTTGGGGTATTTTTCACGAATCGCATTTTTTTCTGCAAGGTTAATAGCAATCAATTTTCACTCATCCTTTATTTCAAATTTTTGTTTTATAATAATGTACCAGTAATATACCTTCTCAAACACCCCAAAAACCGTTGTGGCACAACGGTTTAAGGGTGTTCATTTTTGTCAACATAATCAACTTTTTAGTGAGTTTCGATGCCGCATAACAGAGTCCACTTTCTGCTTTGTATGTAATTCTACTGCGCAACTTGGACAATATTTCTGCTTGCGCCCACGTGATGGCTCCTGAATCTTTGTCGTGATTCCACAGTTGACGCAATCGAAATAAGGCTCTCCATAGTATTTTAGATACTGATACCCAAGGTTACGAAAATCCTGAATATGTATTGCAGTTTCTCCCGGTGTCATAAACAGCACCTGTACATTGAGATTATCAATCTTCTTGGAGAAACGAATGAACCCGGCGTTGCGAAGTTCAGCAAACATCAGACTCTGACGCTTAATTGATGTTTTGATGTTTGCCATCTGCATGATTTCCTTGTCAGGGCTGTTGACCCAATGGTTGTTTTGCTCGGACACACAGTCCCAATATTTCGCAACGCACAGTAGGGTGAAGGCTAACCGGCGAATCTGTTTACCGCCAAGCGTCTCAATTTTCTCCAACTCCGGTTTGGAAATGTCGATACCATCCAATCGAATCAAAGGGTATTTCCCAGCATTTTTTGCAACCTTATCAAGAACATCAGACCAGTGTACAAGTGACACCTGTGGGTCACACTGCATCATGAAGGTATCCAGCAGCTTTCGGATTTCCCGTTTGCTATAGTGATTCTCAAGATAATATTTCGATACACGGTTCAACGTCTCGATTGGTTTCTTCCCAAGGTCGTGATTGTTGATAGCGCGTTCCGCCCAATCGTATTCATTGAGAACTATACTCATCTGATTCCTCCCATCTATATTGATTGACTGAAAACCGGTTGCCGCAATACTCAATGTCTCCATTCGCGTCCAGAGTAGGGTAGGAGATAACGCCGTCATTCCTTTTGAGTAGATTCTGGATTATCTCTTCTCCACACATTTCCCATGCAAATCGCTTTGTGGAGCTCCGCTGATAGCAGATGTCTAACACAATGTTGCACAGGGCAAATCGGTCTGGACATTCCTTGGTGCAATCCTGAATGAATTCGTTTCGCATCTCAAGCATTCGGGCAAACGTATCGTATTCGTCAACACGTTCATAATTGGCAAACACAGCGTAGTTCCGTAGTCTCTTGTTATAGTTCTCATATAACTTCATGATGGCATTGTACTGTGAGCGGCTATACTCGGCATCGCCCTTCATGATGGTATAATCAAACTCTGTGTCTGCGTTGTGACGCCCAAGATATCCATCGAACTCCTGTTCGAATCTTCTGCAGATTCGATTCATCACACAGTCATTGTTGCTGACCGGCATTCTGCTGTGGTAGTACCGGATAAAGTCTTTTTGGCGCTCTGTCTGTTCGGATGTTGGGATTGCAAGCAGTTCATCGACGGTCATCTGGAATTCACGCATCGCATTTTTATTTGTGTTTTTTATGTATGTGTTGTACTGCTTCATCAGAGCGGGGTAGATGAGCCGCATGAAGTACGGCTTTTTATCCGCAACAAGTTTCAGATAAAACCTGCGGGTATCCGTATCTTCAATCAGGTTTACACTGTGGCGGTCATGCCACTCCCTCGGCATTGGCTTAGCAATAATCCCCTTGGCTTTGTCAATGGCATTTTGTTGGAAAAGCTGGCCGCATTTGATTCGATAGTCGAGTTCTTCATACTCGCGGCTACCTTTGGCGTACTGTGCTTGAACATCAAACATAGAAGTAATCCAGTTCGTGGTCTTGCCGATATCGTCGCCAAAGCTGTCGATGTTCGCTTGAATAAAGTCTTCCTCACTTACAATCTTTTTGCTCGCCTTACGCTGAACACACATTAAGGCTGGGAGAACTTTTAAGTTCTCTACCAGCACCTTGTTATCCGTTAGCATAACGAGGTCACCGTCTTTATCCATGCCGTTGAGCGCATGTGCTGCGGTGTCCCATGAATTGAATAGCGTACAGGTTGTCATGTATCGATACCAGTACTCCGCTTCTTTGCTGCGGTGTGGATGCACAAGACGTATGTTATTGTGGCAAGTCATTGGCGCTCGGAAACAAGCCAGTTTATCTGCAGTCTGTTTACACCAGTAGCCATTGTATATCTCGCCTGTTTTCAGCAACCCAGTAACTTCAAGCCCAAAGATATGCTGGCAGAGTGAGAATGGGTCGCCACATACGATGGAATAATTGCCGTGGACTTTGAGAACACCGACCTTTGCCTCGTTGATACGGTTCTTAATCATCTGGTAGATGCAGTTCTGGACATATGGGTCATCAATCATCTTCGGCTCAATCATCAAAGCCTTTGCAAAATCGTTGTCCAGGCGTCCGATATTATCCTCGTTCATGCCGGCACCTTTCAGAAACAGAACTGTTTTGACTGGGTCTGCATAGAGCACATCCTTAATTTCATTCATGGTCGGACGGATAAGCTCCTCAATATCATCGTCACTCAAATCATAGCTCTGAATGAATTGATAGTTTAGCGTCCGCTCCCGTTCAAGTTCCTTTGGGCACGTCTTTGCAATCCCGAAAGTGTATCCGTTCGCCAAACAGTTTTGCACGTAGTCTTCACAACTTCCGTAGGAGTCCCATAGTTTTAGCATGGACGTGGTAAGGATAAGTTCCACATTTCGAATATCAACATCGTTTCCCCATGCGTCCTTCACCATGTAGGAACCAGCAACCTTCTCCGCAAAGTCCAGAAAGTCAAACGTGAATACCATACCCTTTTCCCATGAGAACCGGGTATTTACTCCGCTCACTAAATAATCAAGCTCAAGCTCATCGCTCCACCGTTTGGCGAGCGATGGTAACATCAGGCCGTACCCATCGGACTCGTTGAGCTGTACAGGAACCTGTATACGCTCTTCCATAACCGGTTCACCATCTGCCTCGTCATTCAGGTAAATAATGTCGGAAAGAAACTCAGTTTCGCAATCGCTGACAACAAGAATCCCGTGTGGCATGGATACCGGAATAGAGGCGCTGCAAGTCAACGCCTTATAAGCCTCCAGTTTTGCTGGCACCATTTCTTTGTCCATATTACGGCCATTATCAATTCGCTTCTTAATTTCTTCTGCATGGCGGTCACTGATAAACACAATAGTCTCGTTCTTAACGCCGCCGTTGGTACCAAGAAGTCGTTGATACTGAATCCCATTGATACTGAACCCACGGCATGCCCGGTGGTAATCTTTTTCTTTGTCTATGATGACGCAAAGATAATCTGGTTTGAACTGCACATCATCCAAGTCTGCATATAGCTGCTTGATTCTTCTCCTGTTCTGAACACTGTTCGGCTCTTTGCGAAGCCGGCGTATCTCCATCTTAATCTCACGGGCGCGGTTCTCGGCATCCGTGATGCCATTCAACTCGTCAAGCCACCGCAATACCTGACTGTCTGCCAGAGAAATCACTTCATCGTTTTTTCTCGCCTCCGCTACGGGTAACGTCAATCGCCACTTGGCTTTTCGTAACCGGCTGCTATGAAGCTTGAATATGTATTTCTGGCACACTAACTGCTTAGCCAGTATCATTCACCTCTCTCGTAGATTATTTAATTGGATTGATAGGGCTAAAAAATAAAGACTACCATTCCGATGTGTATCGAAACCATGCGTCACGGAACTCTGCTCGTTGTTCTTCTATGTATCGGTCAATCGCCTCATCGTCATCATCAAACGGGGTATAGCGGTCACAATCTTCTTCGGAGCGGCACTTGTCTCCAAAGAGGCAGGTTATGCATCTCTCATTGTTCAACTGATTGTCCTCCTTCGCTGGTACTATTCATCCAGTCAATTAGCAGCTCTCTCATTCTGCTGCTTGGTATGTATAAGTTAATTGGCTTGTTGTCACGTATTGCACTTCGCCAAACCCACTGGAGCATCTCGGATAGCGCGAAGTGGTCGGAATTGATTTCAATATCCCGTTCAGAAAAGAATTTAAGTAAGTTCGGGTCAACGAACCGGTTTGCCATGTATGCGATATCTGTTCGGTTGCGGAACTCATTTGTCGCTCTCGCACTGACCTGCAAAAAGTTATTACGGAATCTTCCGGTGCGCCGGTCAGTCAGTTTGTCACGAGCGTCCTTAAAGGATGTCCAAAGCCGCGAGTCGTGGTTGCCGCCGGGGACGCCTTGGAAAAACTTCTTCAGATTATTGCGCAGCGCACGGATATCCGGGTGGTCATACCCTCTGCGGGTGAACCAGTTCTTGGACAGGGAAAACTTTCCGTCTCCAACCTTGTTCATGGCCGGAGTTTCAACAATGTGAATCAGATTACGGTAGTCCAAGGGTGGGGGTGAGTCTGGCGCATTAGAAAAGCGGTACCCGTCTTCGTCCAGCTCAACACCGATGATTCGGTAGTCAAATCCGAAGAAGTCCAAGTACGCCTTCTGATACTGCCCATCGAACAAGTAGGTCAGCATGAACACCTCGTCAAAAGAGCGGAGCATATCTGGGTTCATTACGTTGAGCAGCGCACTGTCTATCATGCGCAGGGAACCGGCATCGGCCAGTTCCTTGTAGTCACAGAACCTGCCGTCATACTCTTTGTCCTTCCAGCGGACAACGCCATTCTCACCCACATCAGCAAGCTGGCTAATGATAAGTGCGAAGTCCTTGTCGGTAACGTTCAGCCGTTCGATGACCTGGATACTCTCATCGATGATAAGAGAGTAGTGGTTCGCACGGACAAGTTCCAATGCCTCCTCGTCCATCAGGTAAAAGAGGGAGTGGGTGGCCGCTACGTTTTTGCCATGTCGGATATGCGTCTTCAGCTCAGCGGACTTACTCATGTAGTCGCTGTCTGATTGGTCAAAGTCGCATTGCTCACAGATGCGGTCTACCTCGTTCAAATAGGGGGTTATGTAAAGGAACCGCTTGGCTCCCTTGTATCGGTTCATATACCGTATAGCAGCGGAGGACTTACCTCTACCCATACGGGCGTCAACTACGGTGATGGTGTTCACGTCCAAATCACCGTCCAGTCATAGTGAAATCCAAAATAGAAATCACATCCTTCCTTTGGATTCGGGTCTTCCAAATATTTCAGGACACACGATTTTTTGTCCGGTTCGAATCCGCTTGCGCTCCGTTCACACTACGCTCTCGCTCCTTAAGCTGTCAGCAGATTTGAGCCGCTTTTTACGTGCTTATATTACTTTATAAGACGAGGTGCCAAAAACCGTTGTGAGACAAGGCTTTTTTGAAACGCCAAGGACACACGGTGTGTCCTAAAGCTATTTTCGTGGAGTGTTCAATATGAGGTTGTCAAGGTGCAGGGTGGATGCCGTTACGCCGTTACCGGGTCGCTCTCCATCAGGTTGCTGTCAACCAGATAGTTGCAGGTGACGCTTCCAAGGTTGAGGTTACGGTACGCTTCGTCAATCTCTTCACTGGTGATACCAATGTAGTCCAGAGTCTGAGCAGCGGTTGAGTGACCGAACATCTTCTGGAGTAACAGAAGCTTGCGTGGGTCATTACCACTCATGACCATCTGGTGGTAGGCGAAGGTCTTACGCAGCGTGTGGGTAGACATCCGGTTGCCAAGTCCAAGGTCTCTCGCAATACCTTTCAGCATGGTGTCAACAGACGCACGGTGGATTGGCTTGTTAAGGTTAGCTCCGTTGTTGGACTCACTTCGGAACATGTAGTCACTGAGTCGAACACCAGGGGTATTCTCGAGGTACAGGGTAACCGCTTCGACTACGGCCGTGTTGATGGTGATGTAGCGGTTACGACGACGAGCTCTTGTGTTCTTGGTCTTCTTCTCCAGAATGGAGAATCTGTCTCTGAACGTGCAGTCATCGTTGATGATGTTGGAAAAGCGAAGTGAGATGAGGTCGCTCACTCGAAGGCCAAAGTTGATGCCTACGATGAAGAGCATGTTGTCTCGGTAGCGGCGCTGTCCAATCAGGAACTGTGAGATACGGATAATGTCGTTCATGTCCTTGATGGGTTCAGCGGCGTGCTCACTGGCAAGTTCCTGCTTGACCTCTTCAGCAGCGGGGGCGATGAGACCAGCCTTGAGCTTACGGCAGCTCTGCTGGACGGTGGCGATGTCGATGACGCCGCTATTCGCTTTTGCAAAATCAAACTGGATAACCTGAGCCATAACGATTCTCCCTTCTGTCCTACACGGTCTCAAGTTGTTTATTTTATTATCTTGATTATACCAAGATTATAACACAAAATCGGCAAGAACGTAACTCAGTTTGATGAACAAAGAAGAAAAAATAAAAGAAAATCAATAAAAAATAAAACACAAATAAAAGGCTCTTCGGTTAAGCCTTTTCCTTTTTTGTCGCCTTCATTTTATTTGAAAAAGCAGCCACGCAAAAGGCTTAACCATTATTTTCTTTCTGGACATTTTGAGGACAAGAAAACCAATGTATATCAACGGGTTTCGTTGACGGGATGGGGCAAAAGTGAAAGGGGAAAGGGGAGAGTGATGAGAAGCGACTACATAGTATTCACGGCGGCAAGGGGGGACAAAATACCATAACCACGCCCCCAACACGACATAGCGCGAAAATGTCGTGTTGACGGAACAGGGGGAACAGGCCGCACAGCAACGGCAGACAGACAACGGGGAACAGGTTGCAGGGGGTTGCCCCCTTGCGACTATGGACAACTACAAAAAATTAGTGTTGACATTGTGCCGCCGTTGTGCTATGCTTGCACTGTCGGACAACGGCAACGGCTACACCGTCACACACCACACCACACGGACAGCCTACCGCCGTAAATCTCAACCGGCAGAAAAGGACGGTACAAACATGAATACAACCGCAACCGCAACCCGCAAGGACTTTGAAACAGTCAAGCGCAGTTTTGAACAGGCTTTTGCAAGCGGCGGGGACTACTCGGCAGAATTGCTTGACCTGTCAACCGCCGTTGCCTACTCTGTTCTAAACAAGTGTTTAGACCCGCAACGGAAAACCGCCGTTGACCGTGAACAGGTCAGCGACAACGGACAAAACCCCGCCTTGCTTGCCGTCAAGCGGGGCATAGCGGCAGACCGCCGCACACTGGACAGCACAACGACCCTTGCGGACCGCTCAACCCGTATCACGTTCAACACAGACGGGGACGCCGTAACAGTGACAGCAGACAAGGAAGCAGACAAGGCACTTGGTGTTGTTCTGCGTGAACGGTTAACGGACGGCATAGACCTTGTACAAGAGGCCGCCGCCGCCATTCTGGAACAGGCCGCCGAACATGCAGACCCCGCCGCCCCTTGGCTTGACAGCAAGTACACAGTGCGCCGCCTGTCCCGCCGTGTATACATTCAGGCAGAGGACAGCGCCGCATATGCGGACGCAGAAACAACACCTATTCAAGAGGTTTACCGCGCAGTTAGAAAAGCCGTGCAGGACAGCCGCGCAACGCAGACAGACCCCCGCAACGGCTACACCTACTTGGAAGAGTTGACCCCCGACGGGCTGGAAACGATTTATAGACGGCTTGGCAAGTTTGCAGACCTTGGCGGCTATGATTGCAACGGCCTTTATAACACGGACGCACAGACCGTTGCAGACTATGACGCACTTGTTGAAAAGCTGGAATTGACAGACCGGCAAGCCGTTATTGTCCGGTTGCGTATGCAAGGCAAGGGCAACAAGGCGATTGCAACGTATCTCGGCGTTACATATCAAGCCGTGCAAAATACGCTTGCCAAAATCCAGCGCAAGGCCGCAAAAATCGGATTGACCCCCGCCGGATACGTTCCGCAAGACGGGCAGGACGATTGACCAAAACAGAACAGGCAGACCGCACAACGGCGGGGGCAGACAGCCCCCGCCCTTTTCTTTTTGGACGTGACGGGCAGACCCCCGCCGCCCCACAGACCCACAGCGGCAGGGGGTTGCCCCTCTGCGGTTAGGGTTGCAGGG